>Ga0206117_101645_pt1 | contig 10610 bp, 9 predicted proteins | sample 3A5Ametagenome_FD_177997 | JGI IMG/M metagenome (GOLD analysis project Ga0206117, IMG submission 177997) | Enriched microbial communities from leaf-cutter ant dump, University of Wisconsin, Madison, United States - 3A5A | ecosystem: Environmental > Terrestrial > Nest > Insects nest > Nest dump... | reverse complement strand
GCGCCTGCCAAACAAATGATCCTGACAGCCCACCGAAAGCACGCTGCCTTATTCCGATTTCTCGGCAGCGAATAACCGCAGTTTTAGGCAACCGCTAACAGGAGGGTGAGCGCCTCGAAAAGCTCCTTCAATTTCATCCCCATGTCGTCTGTCGCGCTGACCATCTTGATCCTCTTGGTTTCTTGATGTTGATCATGGAGGAACTACCTTGAGTCGTCACCTACTGCGTTCATCAGACCACCATTCATCAACAGGGGCGGCTTGGGCGGAGGGCTGGAGGTGTGGACTGTGGGGAGCACTGGGTGGGAAGGCTGGGTGGGAGTGTTGGAAGGGAGTGCTCTAGGTGGCTGACATCAAGGGGAGAGATGGGCTTCACCTCCTCCCTCTCCTGACACTTGAAGATTATGCCGGTACTTCACGGTCACTTTGAGCATTAACGCCCTGGGCTCCTCCAAGGCTAGAGGCCGATGATGAGAAGAGAGGCCAATAACTGCTTAGAGGACACCACCAGGAGGACTCCCCCTATAGCAGCAAGTTAAGCGGAAAAGCCTCAAGCCGCCGCCCTTCTCGCCACCATCATGGGCCGCACAATCGGCTTTTCCTTCACGGCCAGCATCATACCCAGTACCTTTTCAGACACCTCCGCCATGGCCTCTATCGCCCGCCCCTTTGCGGACTCGGCAACTTGCACCCCGTCATGCAGCGGCATCGCAGGAATACCCAGGGTCTCCAGTTCCAGAAGCAGCGCCACCATGATCCTGCTTTCGGTAGCCATAAGCTCTACCCCGATGTCCTGGCCGAACGTATCCGCTAGCAGAGGGTGGCGGCGGCTGAAGGCCTCCACAAGGTGCCGTGCTGTCCATCCCTCTGGTAGCTTCGCCTTGAGTTCAGGCGTTAGGCGCTCCATCCCCTTTGACCTGGAGAGAAGCGACAACATGCCCCCCTTCGCGCCGTCCCTGTGGTCTTCGAGACCTGGGATGTCATAGGGGTCTCCATCGCAAAGCCGCCCCGCCACGCGGACGTAGGCCAAACTGGCGAAGCAGGCGGAGTAGTCCAGGTCTGCAATGGGCTCCCCGTCGATGGTGATCAAATGGCGGAGGCCGGACTTGAGGTCCTGCCACCAGCCGCCAAAGAGCCGCCCATTGAGATTGAACGCGGCGGTATCCTTTAGGGACCTCAGGAGGAACATGCGGCGCAATGCGGGCGGCACCTGTGCCTCTCCGTCGAAGCGGAAATCTGCTTCTGACAGGAACGCGTTGATGTCGTCCATCTCGGCGCGAAGCACCCTAGACTCCTCTGTCTCCCCGTAGTCCACCCGCTGCTTGAGCGGCGAGCCATCCGCAAAGTCCACCTTCCCCGTGCGGGCATTCAGCCATATAGGCTCCGCCCCAACCATCCTACCGATGTCATGAAGCCGGACTCTGTGCCGCCCTATGGAGGTGATGAGGCTGGGCGATAGTTCCAGCGTGGTATTCAGTCGCTTGAATACGTAGGGATGTCGGACAATGAGACCGACTTCCTCCATGGTGCGGAGCATCCCGCCAAGGAGGTCTTGGGGATACCCTGGCCGGTCATAGCGGTTCGGCTTCCTCTTCGCGGTTGCGGCGGCAAGTCGGCTTTCGGAGTCTATGTGCGGGCTAAAGGCCAGCGCCGCAAAGTTTGCCGCTAGGTTCTCCACCACCATGCGCCTCCTGGCGAGTGCATCGCGGCGGGCCTTCTGGGTCAATCCGCTGCAAATCTTCCGCTCCACCTCTTCAATGATGGTCTCTGCGAGGCCCTTCAGGGCGTCCCCTTTCGCGGTCAACCACGGGTCCAGGAAGACAGCGGGCGGGAGGTCATCGTGGGAAGACATCAACGAACTCCTGGAGGATGATGGGCTTGGGATGGTCCGCCGTGGTGGGCGCGAAGTCTGCCTTGTGCTTGAGGGCGGCTGTCTTGGCTGTACCGATGGCGATAGCCTTTGCGCTCCCGTGCCCTGGAGCCTCCGCCATGTTCTTATGCGGGCATAGAGACCAGCGGCGGGCGTCGGCGGCGGCAATGATTTCGCCTATTGCCGGATAGCATCCCAGAGGTGTCCCGCCTTTCGTTCTGCCATCGTGCTCCATGGCGTAGCGCCCGATGCCGCCGAACTTCATGTAGTCCCAGAGTTGACCCAGGGCGTTGACCTCAATCCAGCGGCCTTCCGGCACTACCTGGAGCAGGGACCGGATGCCGAAGACCACGGGCGGAATGGCCTCTGTGGCATAGCCCGCGCCCCCCATGATCCACTTTACGCGGCGGTTGATGAGGATAGCGGTGGCGTAGCTGCAAGCTGTCAGAGGGGCGGTGCCCGGTTCCTTCTTGGACGGCGGTTCGTGCCAGTGGGCGACGGTGGCTGCAAGTTTGTCTTCAGGGCGCAACTCTGCGAGCGCCTCGCGTAGGCGTTGATGGTCGTCGGTCATGATGGAGGTCCTTGAGGGAGTATGGTGAGGGACCAAAAATGGTCACTGATAAGATATAACGAGCGGCCCTAGATGCGAATGGTTCTCAAGAAGGCCGTAACAGTATAACGCTTTGAATTTGCTCAAAGCGCCCTATCGCCGCCGCCTGCTCAGACTGGTGCGCTTGGGGAGGGTCAAGACATTGTCGGGGTCTTCAGCATTCACCAGCGCAAGGCATTCCTCCCGCGAAGTGCGCATGGGGAGCCGCTGGAGGTCATTCATCAGGTCTTCTTGCTTCGGGCTCAGTCTACCCACCGGGAACTGGTAGGCCGGAAACGGGCGGACAGAGACCCCACGGCCCGCCTGCCCTGACTTCCTCTCGGGAAGGTGTAGGTAGTGAGTGACGAAGTGATTAGTGCAGTAGCCGTGTCGGAATGCGGTCTCTCCGCAAAGTCGGCCTGGGGTCGCCGTCGCGGGCCTGTACATGGTTCCCACCACAGTCTTTGACATGATGAGTGCCGTGCATCGTCCTTCGGCCTTGGCTCTTTCGATTTGGCCAGCGAGGCGACGCTCCAGGTCCATCTCCTCCTTCCGCAACTTGTACAGCCAGCTTCGAGTTATCGGCGCGATGGTGAGGCCCCGTAGGCTTCGCCTTATCTTCTTGTAATGGCTCATTGATCTCCTTCTTGTTGAGCGAGAAAGAGGCGGAGATTGCTCCCCGCCCCAGGCCTGTTCCGCTTCTGCTAGCTCGGCCTAAGCGCCTCAAGGAGTTCCCGCGCTCCGGGTTCCCCTTTCTGCCGCTCCTGGCGGTTCTTGATGAGGGCACCTCGGGCCTCCCGCTGGCGGGCCTTCACAAGTGCCCGAAGCTCGTGGTTCTCCCTGATCAAGACCTTCCTCGCCTCGTCGCGGTATTTTCCGGCCATTACTCCAAGTGCGTGAATGCGGGTCCCTTTCACCACCGCATCCCCGTCTGGAAGGTCCTGATAGCGTTTGGACTGGATGATGCCGGCAAGGTACTTCTTGAGCGACTTCCGGCCTGGGAGTTGTCCAGCAAGTTCCTGATAGCGGTCGTAGGCGTTCTGCCCGTTGCCGAGAGTGATGTCCCGGAGGTCTACCCCCTCAAACTTGGGGTCAGGCTTGAAGACCCCGGTTCCCGTCTCCACGAGTAGGCGCATATTCTCCGCCTCCACGATGTCCGCCTCGCTGGTGGTGCTAAGGCCGATGGTCCGTGCGATGGGCTCCCCGAAGGCATCACGCGATGGGGGAAGGGTCTGTGAGTATCCCGGCACATTCTTCAACGTCATGTCGATGAATGAGCGGGCCTCCCTCATGTACGGGTCCGGGTTGATGCCGCGTAGTGCCGACGATAGCGGGATGGTGTTGCCCGCGATGCTGGCAAGGTATTTCGCCCCCTTGTCTCCCGAGTCGTCGGTCAGCGCCTCCAGGGCTTGATGTAGGCTCTGCGTGAACGTGCGGTCAGAGAAGTTCTTCCCCAGGGCGAGTGCCAACGCCATGATGCCCTTCTCCGTGTCGACGTTTTCCGGGTCGTGCCGGATGGCGCTCACGAGGTCCACCATCATTGTCATTGACATGGCGGCTGGGTCCAGGCGGTTCATCGGAATGTATCGCTTGGAGCCGTCCGGACGGTCTATGACGTAGGCGTATGGTTGCCATCCTGTAGCGCGGAGTTCCTTGAGGGCTTTCGGATCGGACGGCCCCGCGCCCGTCATCTTCCCGTTCAATGCCAGCGTTGCGGAGAGACCCATGAAGGTGGCCCCAAGCGTCATCTGCCCGTAAGCGTGGGCCTGCGCTTCCGTGCCGTTGATGCCGCGAATGTTGTCCCGGAATTCCTTCTGGAGAAGATTGAGGCCTGGGGTCATCTTGACGGAATAGCGGAGGACGTTAATGGGCGTCTTCACGAATGGCACCACGAATGTCAGGACCGGATGCCGCGCCCGTACCTGTTGAAGGGTCGCCCCTGCCGTGCCCTTGAGTAACTCTTGCTGGAACGTCGTCACCTGGGCCTCCTGGAGTGCCTTTGCGTCCAGGGCCTGCCCTGTCGCGGGGTCGATGGCCTTCTCCATCTGGCCCTGTACGTACCGCTTGAACTCCCCACCCTTGAGGCCTGCCTGATTGGCTTTCGTCGCGGCTTCCGCCTGGACGTATGCCCGGTACCGGAGCGTCTTGAAGAATTCATCGGCGGCTCCGAGTGCCCGTGTCGGCAGGCCCACGATGTTACGATAGTTCGCGGCCACCCAGGCGCTGTGTGCAAGGTCGGTGATGGAGTTGACTGGCCTCCAGGGGAGCGGCTGTTGGGCCGTCCTCAGTGTCTGCGCCCCGCCCGCAAAGAACTCCGTCTGGTGAGGAGACAAGATGGAGTCTCCCCGGAGGAATGCATCCTTCGCGGCCACCCAGGCGTCTCCCAGGCCCGCAACCGTGTAGCCGTATTCCTTGATGGCCTGTTGCCGGATGATGTCGCCGCCCTGCTTCGGCCCCAAGGCGAGAGACCCTAGCAGTTTCTCTGTCAGCCTTCCCACGGTCATGAGCGCGGTGGTCGCCATGTTGGTGACGTGAGTGGGCCAAAGCCAGAGGAGCGAGTTTGTCAGGGAGAATGTCGCCTCGTCCATCACACGGCGGAGGAACGTCGGGTTCGCCATCTGGGCCAGCTTCTTGGGGTCGCCTTGTGTCTGGTAGATGAGGTCGGCCAGCTTCTGCCCGTCCATCCCTTTCACCCGGGCCAAGTCCTCCGGCTTGAACTGGTGGACACCTCTCAGGCGGCGTAGTGCTCTGCCGCTATTGCTCGACATGGAGCGGGCGGAGGCTAGAAGGTCTGCCGACGCCATGAGGCGGTTCTTGATCTCCTGTGCCGCCTTCGTGGCATCTCCTCCCCACTCGTCCAGTATCCCGTTGCGGAGCCGGAATGCCGCATCGTACGTGTCGGCCATCATTTTGGTGCCAACCAAAAAGGCCGCTTCCATGTTCGCCGCCATGCTCTTCGCCGCATCGCCTGCCTCCTGAAGCTGTCCCATGAGTATCGCCGGGTCTTCCCCGAAGAGGTCGGCACGGGCCTTCACCATCTCGGAGACCTTGGGATCGGACATCACGTCTCCACCCTTGGCGGCGTCCATCTGGGTCTTGAGGACGCGGGCGGAGCGGTTGACGAAGGACATGACCTCCTCCGTTCCCCGGAGCTTCTGCCATGGTAGGGTGCTGGTGCGGGATAGAACCTGCCCTGCTTCCGTCGCCGCTTCCTTGGAGCCGAACTTGCGGACTGCCTCCGCCTCGTCGGCGGAGCCCTTGAGGATCGCCTTTAGGTCGTCGTCGGAAATCTCTGTAGCGCGGTAGGTGGTTTCGTCCGCCGCTTTGACTCCAGGAGCCTCAAGGGCGGCTTCCTTGACGTTGGTGGGTGTGATGGCCTCTCCTGCTTCGCTCGTCGCTGTACGGGCCGCTGTGGCGTCTCCGGGGACTTCGCTCGGATCGATCTTGGCGTCTGGTGTCTCGACAATACGGGCCTTCGCCTCATCCACAGCGGTGGGCTTCCCGGACTCAAGCTGCGCGATCTCCTCCAGGGCTTCCTTCTGCTTCCCTGCGCGGAGGAGCTTGATGGCCTTGGTGGCACCCAGGAGAGCAAAGTCCAGTCCGATGGACTCCAGCGCATTCTTGAGGCGGCCCTCGGCGGCGCTGTCGCTCGGATCGGCGGCAAGATAGTCCGTTACGGGGTTCCGAAGGGCGGGCACCTCTTCGATAAGGTTTGACAGGCGTTCCTCGTGGGGATCGAGGACGATGGCGGAGGCAGTCGCGGCTTTCCCGATCTCGAAGGCGGCGAGGCCGGCGGCCCCGGATTGCCTCATGGTCTGAAGCGCCTTGAAGGGGCCCATGATTTTGCCGGCGCCGATAAGGCCCGTGACCATCTGGGCGATGCCTGAAGCCGCCGCATTGACGGCACTCTCGCTGTTGAGTTGCTTGATGCGGCCCTCCAGGTCCTTGCGGAATTGCCACTTGTCTTCCTCGGCGGGCTCCCCGAAGACAAAATCCTTGGTCTCCATGCCCGCCTTGGCGATGCCTCCGCCGATGGACTTCCAGGCGTCCCCGGCCCGCTGGAGGAGGGACTTCTCTGGTTGCTCCTGGGTTATAGGCTCGATGGTGGCCGGATGGTCTGCCTGGGCGGGTTCGGCGTCGGGCATCTCGGCGTCTGCTTCTTGGAGGGCCTTGAGAAAAAGCTCTTCGTCCATGTGTCGGATGTCTCCTGTGTGAGAATGGCATGGGGGATCGTTCGCACGGGCCGGGGTCGGCGGCGCGAAGGCGCTGTCCTTATCAAGTACACGCCAATTGCCTCTTCAAGTATGTGGGAATTGACGGAACACGGCGGAGTCGCATCCCGATTTATCAAGTAGGGACCTATTGTTTCTATCAAGTGGGAGGAAATTGGCGGCTGCGGCTCAAAGGTCGCCGGCTGGCCGATGATATAGGTATCTCAGATGTGCCGCCACGGCCTCGCCTTTCGCGGTAAGCTCAAAGCATTTCTTGCGGGAATTGTGCCGGTTTTCGTAGGTGCGAACCAAACCCATCCCCTCCTTACCGTGACGGTAGTTGTCGCTTAGATACCTCATGTGTGCCGAGATGGCCGAAGGCGTCTTCCCGATGCGGGCGGCTAGTTCCTCCAACGACATCGGCCCGGAGGCTTCCTTACGGTTCTGCCAGAGGGCGCACCCGGCGAAGACCACAACGGAACTCACCGGCAACATCAGGGGACCAGCAACAGAAAGGAGGTAGACGTTTGAGTCATAGAGGGCGCGGAGGTGATGAAGACGGGGTTCAGACAAGATACTCTCCCTGGATACGGTAGAGGGGGGCAGACGAACCGCCCCTCCCAGTTCCACGTTAGGTGAGTGCCGCCTTATGCAGCTTCATCCGGTGCCTCGTAAGGGGTCACGAGTTCGGCCCAGCCGGCCATGTTGATGGCCCAGAGGTATTCATCCTCGTGGGCTTTCCACTCAGTGAAAAATCCGAACAACTGATCAGGGATATGCTCCAGGGCCCAGCCGATAGCCAGTTGAGGATTTTTCAGCATCTCAACCGTCTCGGCAATGGACTGCTTGTGGATGGCATCAAAAGAATTTGTGGTCATGTGGTCGGTCTCCATGGCGTTGTGATGGGGCAAAATGGCAAATCACTATCGCTTGCAACTGCTCCGGAATAACGCTACGGAAAAAGAGAATTGGCCCTTGAGAATGCCCGTTTTGCAGGGCTTTTGAGACTTGTCCCTATAGTTCAAATCTCTCTAGCAGCACCATTTTTCCTCCCTTTCTGCCCGTTTCCGATCGTGCCTGATACCGCCTTGCTGCGCGTCTTGCCGGGCGGCTCGCCGACGATGCGCTTGAAGGCGCGGGCGAAGGCGGCCTGGGAGCCGAGGCGGCGGGCGGCGGTGTCGATGGCGAGCTTATCGCGGCAGTACCATTGTTCGGCAAGGCGCATGCGCAGCGCCAGTACGTAGCGCTGCGGCGTCATGCCGGTCACCTCGACGAAGCGCTTGGCGAAGACGGAGCGGGAGTTGCCCATTTCCCGGGCCATGTTGGCAAGCGTCCAGTTTCGGCCGGGCTCGTGGTGGAGGGCTGCGATGACCGTCGCGCTCTTCCTCGCCGCGCTGACGATCCTGACGGCGGTGCGCACTCGCCCGGCCTGACGGGCGGCCGGCGGATGCGGAAATTCCGCCGGCCCCCACCTTCGCCCTGTTCGACGCAGCCGGTTTCGGTCTAGAACGCTGGACGAAGATGACGGGAGGAGCGCACGGTGACGATGACGGCAGGAGATTTTTCGCAAGGAACATTCGTCGGGCGCGTCTGGCGGCCTGATGTGCAGGGGCCTGCGGTGGTGGTGCTGCGCAACGGCCGGCTCGTCGACATCACCTCCATCGACTGCGCCACGATGCGCGACCTCATGGAAAAGGACGACCCGGCCGCCTTCGCGCGGGCCGCGTCCGGCGAGGATCTCGGCGCGCTCGATGCCGTGCTGGAGACCTCGGTGGAAGGCACGGGCAATTTCTCCGCGCTCCACCTTCTCGCCCCCTGCGACCTCCAGGCCGTCAAGGCCTGCGGCGTCACCTTCGCCCGCTCGATGATCGAGCGCGTGATCGAGGAGAAGGCGGCCGGTAATCCGGCGCTGGCGGAAAAGGTGCGCGGGCGCGTTACCGCCATCATCGGCGACAGCCTGCGCGACCTCAAGGCCGGCTCCGAGGCGGCGGAGAGGGTCAAGGCGGCGCTGATCGAGGAGGGCGTCTGGTCGCAATATCTGGAGGTCGGCATCGGCCCGGACGCGGAGGTCTTCACCAAGGCGCCGGTGCTTTCCTCTGTCGGCTGGGGCGCCTCGGTTGGGCTGCATCCGATCTCGAAGTGGAACAATCCCGAGCCGGAAATCGTGCTCGCCGTCGACAGCGCCGGCCGTGCGAAGGGCGCGACGCTCGGCAACGACGTGAACCTGCGCGACGTCGAGGGCCGCTCGGCGCTCCTTCTCGGCAAGGCGAAGGACAACAATGCCTCCTCCGCCATCGGCCCCTTCATCCGCCTCTTCGACGAGACCTATTCCATCGAGGACGTGCGCAAGGCGGACCTCGACCTTCTGATCGAGGGCGAGGACGGCTTCGTGCTCAAGGGCCGCAGCACGATGCGCGAGATCAGCCGCGACCCGCTCGACCTCGTGTCGCAGACCATCGGCAAACACCACCAGTATCCGGACGGCTTCATGCTGTTCATGGGCACGCTCTTCGCGCCGGTGGAAGACCGCGATGCGCCGGGTCAGGGCTTTACCCACAAGACCGGCGACCGGGTGACGATCTTGAACCCGGAGCTCGGCGCGCTCGTCAACACCGTGCGGCTTTCCACCGAATGCCCGCCCTGGACCTTCGGCATCGCCACGCTGATGCGCAACCTTTCCGGCCGCGGGCTGCTTTGACATGGGCGAGGGCGCCCTCGACGAGACGAGCCGGAAAATCCTGCGGCTGCTGCAGAGCGAGCCGGAGCTGACGGTCGCCGAAATCGGCGAGCGCGTCGGCCTCAGCCATACGCCGTGCTGGCGGCGCATCAAGGAGATGGAGAAGCAGGGCATCATCCGCGGCCGCGTCATCGCCGTCGATCCCAAGCGCGTCGGCTTCGAGGTCTCCGTCTTCTGCTTCGTCAGGCTGAAGCAGCACGACGAGGAGACGCTGCTGGAGTTCGAGCGGGCGGTGAAGGACATGCCCGAGGTCGTGCAGTGCTATTCCATGACGGGCGATCACGACTATGTGCTGCGGGTGCTGACGAGCAGCGTGCGGCAATACGAGGAGATCTTGAAGAAGGCGCTCCTCAAGCTGCCGGGCGTCGGCTTCGTCAATTCCAGCTTCGCCCTCGACGAACTGAAGAACACGCATCGCGTGCCGCTTTGAGCAAAATAGGATGGCTTTGCGCCGGCAGGCCCGCTTTGCGGATGCCGTCCTAGCGGTGCGCCGTGCCGGGCCGAAAATAAGGACCCGCTCCTCCCAAACCGTGACTAAGCTCCTACATTAGGAGGATGGCTTTCGTGGAGGAGAGCCATCGAGGAGGAAGTCATGCTGAAGCAGAGCTTTTCTCTCGAGGACAAGTATACGGCGGAGGAAGGAAGGATCTTCCTTTCCGGCATCCAGGCCCTCGTGCGCCTGCCGATCGTGCAGATGCGGCGCGACCGTGCCGCGGGGCTGAACACCGCCGCATTCATCTCGGGTTATCGCGGATCGCCGCTCGGCGGCTACGACCAGCAGCTCGCCAAGGCGGGCAAGCACCTGGCGGCGCACGACATCGTGTTCCGCCCGGGCGTCAACGAGGATCTGGCCGCTACCGCCGTCTGGGGCACACAGCAGCTGCACCTGTCGCCCGGCGCGCGCTATGACGGCGTTGCCGGCTACTGGTATGGCAAGGGGCCAGGCGTCGACCGCTGCGGCGACGTGCTCAAGCACGCCAATGCCGCCGGCACGTCGAAACACGGCGGCGTGCTCTGTCTTGCGGGCGACGACCATTCGGCCAAGTCGTCGTCCATTCCCCACCAGTCCGACCACGCCTTCATGTCGGCCCTGATCCCGGTGCTCTATCCCTCGTCGATCCACGAATTCGTCGAATACGGCCTGCTCGGCACGGCGATGTCGCGCTATTCCGGCTGCTGGGTCGGCATGAAGTTCATCGCCGA
>Ga0206117_101642_pt1 | contig 10630 bp, 11 predicted proteins | sample 3A5Ametagenome_FD_177997 | JGI IMG/M metagenome (GOLD analysis project Ga0206117, IMG submission 177997) | Enriched microbial communities from leaf-cutter ant dump, University of Wisconsin, Madison, United States - 3A5A | ecosystem: Environmental > Terrestrial > Nest > Insects nest > Nest dump... | reverse complement strand
GTCTCGGCTTTCGGTGTCCGGATTGCCTCTGGGGATATACCCCCTTCGGTCCGGATTGTGGGTCTGAAATACAATATGGCGACCATAACTCAGACGGAGTGGTATTGTCACCCGTCCTTTTGTCAACGTCAGCTATATCTTTGTGTATTCCAGTATTAGGGCCCGCGGCCGGGGTTATCGGCCGCCTATCCCTGCCCTGGGCGTGCCCGGCTCAGGCTGGCGCCGGCGGTGGGGCCGCCCGAGTCGGCCGCAGGGATTGCGACATCGACCTGTACCCGCCGCACCTTGGCATGGGCCAGGCACAAATCCGCGGCGCGGTCCGCCAAATAATCGGCCCCGGGAATATCGGATTCGCCACAAAGACGACGCAAGTCTTCGACAATATCCTCGTAAGACATCACCGCGGCGATGTCGTCGGGAAAGCCGGGGCCGGGATGGGTGACGGTCAACGTCAGGTCGAAACTGATCTCCGGCCGGTCGGTGCGGCCGGCGAGCGCCACCACGGCGGCGAAGCCGCGCACCAGGATGGTGTAGGTGAGCGGCGCACCGCCCGGCTGGACCAGCAGGGTCCGTTTCACGCTATCGTCCGACAACATACTCTCCCGGCCGGCGGGCGGGCGCCGGCATTGCAGTCTGGCCGGCACTATAGGCGGTGCGGCGGCCGCTTGCCATTGCGAGCCCAATCACCCGAATCACAATGTCTCGGCGATGCGGACGACGGTTTCACGGCCGGGCACCTCGTCGCACAGGTCACCGATCCGCCGGTTCAGCAGCGGGTGGACGATGTCGGCGGCGATGTCGGCCAGCGGGCAGAGAACGAAGGCGCGCTCGGCCATGCGTGGATGGGGAATCTCCAGATCCGGCTCCGCCACCACCCGGTCGGCATAGAGCAGGATGTCGAGGTCGATTGGCCGCGGGCCGAAGCGCAGGCCGCCCAGGTCGCGGCCAAGCGACGCCTCGATCTCCTTCAGGACGCGCAGCAAGGCCGCCGGATCCAATGTGGTGGTGCCGCGCACTGCCATGTTCAGGAAGGCCGGCTGGTCGGTCACATACATCGGCGCCGTCTCGTACAGGGCGGACTGGGCATCGATCCGCACCGCCTCGCCCAGCCGCCGGATCGCCTCGGCGAGGTTGGCTGCGCGGTCGCCCATATTGCCGCCGAGCGCCAGATACACAGTCGTGGCGGAGGGCGATGAGGACGGGGAGGAGGGCGTAAGCTCGGCCATGGCGTCGGCGGTCCCGATATGCTGGTATGGGCTGGGGACGGAACTCCTAGCAAATCCGGACCCGCCCGTCACTTCCGGGCCGCAGCCTCGCGTTGCCCGGTGCCGCATCGCCCGGCGTCCTTCGGGAACGGACGGGCGGCGGCGGGGTTTCTGCACTGTATCAACCGGTTGAGAAGAACCCGGCGATGACACGATATTCTGGTGGAGGACGAGAGATGGGCCGAGACAGGGGTATGGCAAGGACAGTGGGCGCTGCGATGATCCTTCTCGGCGGCACGGCCGTCCTCCTTGCCGGCTGCGCCACCGGTCCCGACCCGGAGATCGCGCGCCGCGCCCAGACCGCCATGGTCGGCATGCCCAAGGCCGACCTGCTGGCCTGTGCCGGCGTGCCGGACCGGCAGGCGACGGCGTCGGGTCGCGAATACTACACCTACGTCGCCCATCCGGCGGTGGCCTACAGCCCCGGCAGCAGCATCGGCATCGGGGCCGGCAGCTTCGGCGGCAGCGGCGGCGTCGGGCTCGGTCTCGGCTTCGGGGTGCCGGTCGGCGGCGGCACCGCTCCGGGATGCGAGGCGACGATGGTGATCGGCCCGCGCGGCACGGTGGAGCAGGTCAGCTATCCGGCCGGCGCCTCGCTGTCGTCCTGCACGCCGATCGTCAGCAACTGCATGGCGCCGCGTGGCTAAGACTTTGAGATGAGGCGGCCGGGACTGTCACGGCGCCCGGTTATGCCATATCCTCGACCGTAACCCCGGCCGCAAGCCGGGGAGCAGACGGCCACGAAGGGCCGCATCAGGGTTGCCAACAGGGTTGGAGGAACCACGAACCATGGACATGAGCGGAAGCCACCGGATCGAGGCCAGCCGCGACGCGGTGTGGGCGGCGCTGAACGATCCGGACATCCTGCGCCAGTGCATTCCCGGCTGCGAGGAGGTGGTCCGGCAGTCCGACACCGAGATGACGGCCAAGGTCGTCGCCAAGGTCGGCCCGGTCAGCGCCAAATTCGCCGGCAAGGTCACCCTGTCGGACCTCGACCCGCCCAACGGCTACACCATCACCGGCGAGGGGTCGGGCGGTGCCGCCGGCTTCGGCAAGGGCGGCGCCACGGTGACTCTGGCCGAGGAGGACGGCGCCACGCTGCTGAGCTACACCGCCAAGGCCCAGGTCGGCGGCAAGCTGGCGCAGATCGGCTCCCGGCTGGTCGACGCCACCGCCCGCAAGATGGCGGAGGAGTTCTTCGCCCGCTTCACCCAGATCGTCGGTCCTGCTCCGGCCGAGGCTGTCCCCGCCGAAACGGCTCCGACAGAAACGGCGCCCCAGCCGGCTGTCCGTCCGGCGGTCTATTCCGACCCTGCACCGGCCTCCGCCGCGCCGAAGCCTGCCGCCCGTGTGGCGGAGGCGCCGCCGGAAATCCCGTTGCCGCTGCCGGTCGGGCGCGGGATGGGTGTCGGCGGCGGCAATTTCTACGTGCCTTGGGCAGCACTTCTTGTGGTTGTGGTCCTGCTCGCATCGCTTGCTTGGATGAGTTGACGTGGCAGATTGTTCATTGGTCGTACGGCTGCATCAAAGGGGTTTGACACCCTTTCGGAATGTGTATGCTGCCGCGCGATTCCGGTCGGCGCCGTCGGCCGGTGGATCCATCGGAAGGGAAGCCGAAGAATGAAGAAGCTGTTGATGGGCGTTGCCGCCATCGCCGCGGTCGTGATGGGTGCCGGTGCCGCCCAGGCGGCCGATGCCGCCGCCGGCAAGGAAGTCTTCAAGGTCTGCATGGCCTGCCACACCGCCGAGCAGGGCAAGAACAAGGTCGGCCCGTCGCTGTTCGGCGTCGTCGGCCGTCCGGCCGCCTCGATCGAGGGCTTCAAGTATTCCGCCCCGATGAAGGAAAAGGGCGCCGCCGGCCATGTTTGGACCGCCGAGAACCTGGACGCCTACATCAAGGCGCCGAAGGAAATCGTCCCGGGCGGCACGATGGCCTTTGCCGGCCTGAAGGACGACACCAAGCGTGCCGACCTGATCGCCTTCCTGGCCGAGCAGAAGTAAGGCCGCTGTCCCCCGGCCCGGCGGCCGGGGGACGCTGCGGACGGCGAAAGGGCCGGTGGCATTGCCACCGGCCCTTTGCTTTTGAGCCCCTGCGTTTGGGAATAGTCCTTTGGTCCCGAGTCTCAGCCGGCGGCCGCCAGGCTCTTGCTCGCGACCTCGTAGACGTCCGGCGACAGGCCCGAGGTGGCGACGATCCGCTGCAATTCGGCCTTCATCAGCCCCTGGCGGGCCGCGTCATAGCGCCGCAGACGGGAGAAGGGCCCCATCAGACGGGCCGCAACCTGCGGGTTCATCGGGTCCAGGCGCAGTACCTGATCGGCGAGGAAGCGGTAGCCAGCACCGCCCGCGTCATGGAAGCGGACCGGGTTGCCGTTGGCGAAGCCGCCGATCAGCGCATAGACCTTGTTCGGGTTCCGGATCTCGAAGGCCGGATGGCCGAGCAGGGCGGTGACGCGGGCCAGCGTGTCGGCGCGGTTGGACATCGCCTGCACGCCGAACCACTTGTCGACAACCAGCGCCTCGCCCTTCCAGCGGGCGTAGAAGTCGGCCAGTGCCGTCTCCCCCTCCGGCGAGGCGGCGTTGGACAGGAACTGCAACGCCGCGATCTCGTCGGTCATGCCCTGGGCGCTGCGGTACTGCGTCAGGCACAGGTCGAGCGCCTCGTCATCCTCCAGCGCCATCAGATAGGCGAGGCAGAGGTTCTTCAGCGCCCGCTTGCCGATGGCGTCGGCATCGACGGAGAAGGGCTCCTGGCTGCTGTTGCGGCGGTAGAGGTCGAGGAAGCGCGCCCGCAGGCGGCCGGCCATCGTCTTGCGCGCGAACTCGCGCACCGCATGGATGGCGTCGGGGTCGACCACCGGCATCTGGGTGCCGAGATAGGCTTCCGTCGGCAGCACCAGCGCCTGGGCGGCGAAGGCAGGATCGCGCTCCGCATCGTCCAGGATCTTGGCGAAGGCGTCGGCATAGCCCTCCGGCAGCACCAACTCGCGTCCGGCCTGCTGGTCGGCGACGAGGCCGAGCAGGATGCGGGTGCCGAGAATCTGCCCGGCCTCCCACCGGTTGAAGGCGTCGCTGTCGTGCGCCATCAGGAAGGTGAGGTCGGCGTCGGTCAGGTCGGTCTTCAGCTTCACCGGGGCGGAGAGGCCGCGCAGCAGCGACGGCACCGGCCGGGCCGCGATGTCGCGGAAGGTGAAGCTCTGGCTTTCCGCCGTGACGTGCAGGATGCGGCTGGTGCCGGCGGCCTCCTCCTCGCCGTCGCCTTCACCCTCCAGGCGCAGCGGCAGATCCTGTCCATCGGGGCCGAGCAGGCCGACGACCAGCGGGATGTGCATCGGCTGCTTGGTCGGCTGGCCCGGCGTCGGCGGCACCGTCTGTTTCACCGTCAGGGTGAAGGTCTTCGCCGCCGGATCATGGCTGCCGGCGACTTCGAGTTCGGGCGTGCCGGACTGGCGGTACCACAGCTGGAACTGGGTCAGGTCGACGCCGCTGGCATCGGCCATGGCGGCGACGAAATCGTCGCAGGTGACCGCCTGCCCGTCATGGCGCTGGAAGTAGAGATCGGTGCCCTTGCGGTACTTTTCCGGCCCCAGCAGGGTGTGGATCATGCGGATGACTTCCGCACCCTTGTTGTAGACGGTCGGGGTGTAGAAGTTGTTGATCTCGACATAACTGTCCGGCCGCACCGGATGGGCCATGGCGCCGGCATCCTCCTGGAACTGCACGGTGCGCAGCCCCTGGACGTCGGCGATGCGCTTCACCGCGCGGGAATGCATGTCGGACGAGAATTCCTGGTCGCGGAAGACGGTCAGCCCTTCCTTCAACGACAGCTGGAACCAGTCGCGGCAGGTGACGCGGTTGCCGGTCCAGTTGTGGAAATACTCGTGCGCGACCACCGCCTCGATGTTGAGGAAATCGGTGTCGGTCGCGGTTTCCGGCTTTGCCAGGATGTATTTGGTGTTGAAGACGTTGAGCGACTTGTTTTCCATCGCCCCCATGTTGAAGTCGCCGACCGCGACGATGTTGAAGATGTCGAGGTCGTATTCCAGCCCATAGACCTCCTCATCCCAGCGCATCGACTTGACCAGCGAGCGCATGGCGTGGTCGATCTTGTCCTCGTTGCCCGGCTCGACATAGATGCGCAGCGTCACGTCGCGGCCCGACGCGGTGCGGAAATGGTCCTCGCCATGGACGAGGCTGCCGGCGACCAGCGCGAACAGGTAGCAGGGCTTGGGGAAGGGATCCTCCCAGCGCGCCCAGTGGCGTCCGCCTTCAAGATCTCCGGACTCGGCGAGGTTGCCGTTGGACAGCAGCACCGGATAGCGCGCCTTGTCGGCGGTGATGGTGGTGCTGTAGCGCGCCATCACGTCCGGCCGGTCGGCGAAATAGGTGATCTTGCGGAAGCCTTCGGCCTCGCACTGGGTGCAGAAGTTGCCGGAGGACTTGTAGAGCCCTTCCAGCGCGGTGTTCTCCTGCGGCTTGATGCGGACGATGGTTTCCAGCGTGCAGCTGGCCGGCACCTCAGGCACGATCAGGTGATCGGGGGTGACGGTGTAGTCGTCCGGCCCCAGAATGCGGCCGTCCAGCGCCACCGACACCAGATCCAGCCTCTGCCCGTCGAGCGACAGCGGCTCGGTCGCCGCCTCCGGCCGGTCGGGGTTGCGGCGGATCGCGAGCACCGCGCGGACGGTGGTGACATCCTCGCCCAGGTCGACGAACAGGTCGACCGTGTCGATCAGATGCGCCGGCGGGCGATAGTCCTGAAGCCGGATGGCCTTCGGCGTGCCTTTGTCCATGTGCCTTGTCTCTGGTCTGTGTCTGTCTTGCGGATCAAGCCGTTCGGGACAGGTCCGAGGAACAGGGACTGTAGCAAGGCGGGCGCGGGCTGTCTTCCGTAGGAAAGGTGGTGGGAATGAGGAGCGGAGACTGGGGTGGTTGGGACTTGGCGTGAGACCGTCAACGCCGCACAGGCGGACGGTTTCTGATTTTTGCGAAGATTGACCTACGGTAGTGCCGATATCGACATCGAAAACCAGTCGTGTCATTCTGAGGTTGATTTTTTTGCGCATCAATCTCAGAAAAGAGGCATTGTTTGGCAATGCGGAAGCTTTTGATAATAGCTGCTACGGGCATCTGCCTGACAGGTAGTCTTTCCGGTTGTGCCACGCAGGGACAAAACCGCTACAGCTTCCAAGATGTCGGCCGTGCGTCCGTTGTAGAGTTCGGCACGGTGGTGGCATCCCGCCAAGTAGACATTCGGGGGCAGAATACGGGTGTCGGCGGTGTCGTCGGAGGAACAGCCGGCGGCTTGGCGATGGCGAATGTCGGGCAGGGTTCGGGGAATGTCGCGGCGATCCTGGGTGGTGTTCTTGTGGGGGCTGCCGTCGGCGCGATGGCGGAGCAGGCGGCCAGTGATCGCGTCGGAATCGAGTACACCATCACGCTTGCGAACGGAAAGACCATCACGATTGTTCAGGAGCAGGCGACTGGAGACCGTGTATTCAACCCGTCCGAGCGAGTGATGGTGCAGGCAAGTGGCACCTATCAGCGCGTCCTGCCGGCCGATCATCTGCCAAATCAGATCGCACGTCCGCAAGGCATCAAGGTCATTGACTAAGAATCCATCAAGGCAAGAATAAAATGATCAGAATTATTGCATGCGCGCTGTTCGCGGCGCTGGTGTCCGGCTGTGCTTTGACTGAGGATGCGATTCCTGTCAAATACTCTGCTCCGGCGAGTATTTCGGTGGTGCCAGGGGCCAAGGATGTAACCGTTAGCGTGACTGCTGCCGATGGTCGGGTATCGAACCGCGACCGAGTGTCCACGAAGAAGAATGGCTACGGCATGGAAATGGCGAAGATCATCGCTTCCAATGACGTGGTGGCCGAAGTCGGTCAAGCGGTGCAGAGTGAACTGTCATCCCTTGGTTTCAATGTCGGCCCCGGCGGCATCGCCATTTCCGTGCAAACCACCAATTTCTATAACGACTTCAAACCCAGCTTCTGGACGGCGGAAGCTGTCGCGGAAGTCGCATTCGATCTGACGGCAAAACGCCAGGACGGCACGCTGGTTTACAGCCGGAGCTATCGGGCGGTCGGGGTTAACAAAGACGTTATGCTCATGATGGGAGAGCAGGCTGCGCCGGCCCTATCGGCCGCATTGCGCGATGCCGTTCAACTGGTCGTTCAGGATGCAAACCTGCATCAGGCTTTGCTGCAGGCCGGCACCAAGCCGAAAGTGGCAACTTTGCCGACTTCCTGATGCTCGCTCGCTCGACAGTAGACACGAGCCCGCTGCCGACGTGGCGGGCTCGTAGGTTTGAGCAGCTTGTCATCTTGGTGTGTGTATGGCGGATGGGGTGGGATTCGAACCCACGGTAGGCTTGCACCTACGCCAGTTTTCAAGACTGGAGCCTTAAACCACTCGGCCACCCATCCTCCGGCCCACGGGAGTAGCGAATGCGTCGCGGTGGGTCAAGTGTTGCACGCGAGCTGCTGCGATTTGCCCCTCAGTTGCGGATCGGGCGGCCCAGCGTGCGCAGGCGGCGGGTCGGTTTCGGCGGGCTGGGGCTGTCGGAGAAGTCGGGCAGGGCGGGGGCGCGGGCTATCGTCTTGCGGATCAGTTCGGCCGTGGCGTCCAGATCGTCGAGAATCTCCGGCGCCACACGGTCGGCATAGCGGGGACTCAGCAGGCGGGTGCGGGTCTGGTCGATGCTGCGCAGTTCGGGCTCGAACAGCTCGCGGGCGCCGATGGGCAGAACCTGATCCTGGCGCATGCTGGAGAAATAATTGCGCATCGCGCGGGCCAGCATGCGGGTCAGCAGAAGATCCATCCGCTCGAACTCAGCGCGCAGGTCGGTCAGGCGCGACTCGTCCACCCCCTGAAGATGTTCCTCGGTCAGGGTGAACAGGGCGCGGATCTCCTCCAGCTTGCGGCGGAAATCGAGGAAGGAGGCGAATCGGTCGTCGCCCATGTCGCGCTGGGCCCGCTCGGCAAGCTGGGAAGCTTCGGTCGCTTGACGCTCCAATGCCGCCAGCAGAGACTTCACCCGTTCCCGGCCGTTGTCGCGCCTCCACGCCATGCCCGCTCCGCACTCCTTGATGACTGCGCCAGCCCGGCTTTCGACGGGGCGGCGCGTTCATCGTAGAAGCGAAACTTTTAACAAAATGCTTTTGTCACGGACTTTCCACGACCAGCACACCCGCGCCGCTCAGGCGTCACGCAGCTCCAGGATGACCGGCGTGTGGTCGGATGCCTTTTCCAACCCGCGCGGGCCGCGGTCGATGGTGCAGCCGGCCAGACGGTCGGCGGCCTGCGGCGACAGCAGGAAATGATCGATGCGCAGGCCGTTGTCGCGCGGCCAGCTGCCGGCCTGATAATCCCAGAACGTGTAGGCGTGGTCGTCGTCATGCAGGGCGCGGTAGGCCTCGGTCAGGCCGAGATTCAGCAGGGCGCGGAACTTGGCCTTGGATTCCGGGCGGAACAGCGCGTCGCCGGCGAAGGCCTGCGGCGAGAAGACGTCGCGCGCCTCGGGAATGATGTTGTAGTCGCCGCCCAGCACCACCGGGATTTCCTGCGCCAGAAGGCCGCGGGCATGGTCGTACAGCCGGTCCATCCAGCGCAGCTTGTAGGCGAACTTCTCGCCCGGCACCGGGTTGCCGTTGGGCAGGTAGAGCGAGGCGATGCGCACGCCGGAGACGGTGGCCTCGACATAGCGGGCCTGCTCGTCCTCCGGCTCCCCCGGCAGGCGGGTCAGCACGTCTTCCGCCGGGGTCTTCGACAGCAAGGCGACGCCGTTGTAGGCCTTCTGCCCGACGGCGTTGACGTGGTAGCCGAGCTCCTCGAAGGCCGCGGTCGGGAAGGCGGCGGTCTCGCATTTGATTTCCTGGAAGAGCACGACGTCCGGGGACGCCGTGCGCAGCCAGTCGGTGATCAGCGGAAGGCGGGCCTTCGCCGAGTTGACGTTCCAGGTGGCGATCTTCACGAAAAAGGCCTGCCTTCTTTTCTTGTTCTTCCGGTCTAAGACCGCGGCCTCAGACTGCGAACGAGTTTCCGCAGCCGCAGGACGCGGTGGCGTTCGGGTTCTTGATCTGGAAGGCGGCGCCCATCAGGTCCTCGACATAATCCAGCGTCGCGCCGGCCAGCAGGTCGAGCGAAGCGTCGTCGGTGACCACCTTGGTGCCGTCCTTCTCGAAGACATGGTCCTCGTCGGACGCGGTCTCGTCGAAGGTGAAGCCGTATTGGAAGCCGGAGCAGCCGCCGCCGGACACGGTCAGGCGCAGCATCAGGTTGGGATTGCCCTCCTGCTCGATCAGGAAGGCGACGCGCTTGGCGGCGCTTTCGCTGACGCCGAGGATACGGGTTTCGGTGGGGAGTGCGGTGTCGGGCATGGGATGGCCCCTCTGGTGCGGTGCGGGAGTTGCGACAAATGTAAGGGGGATCGCCGGCTTCGTCAAAGTGTGGGCACCGTTGCGGGAAAGCGTTGCGCATCTGGCACGCTCCGCCGCCGGCTGGCCCGGCGCCCGGGCATAGCACGCCTTCGCCGTTGCACCTGCCATTCCCCGCCGGTAGTGTCCGCCCCATGATGGCGGACTGTTCCCACGATCGGCTGGCTCCCTATGGCTGCAACCCGGCGGATACGCGCGGGCGGCTGGTGGCGGAGCCGGAAAGCCCGACGCGCTCGTGCTTCCAGCGCGACCGCGACCGCATCGTGCATTCCGGGGCCTTCCGCCGGCTGAAGCACAAGACGCAGGTCTTCGTCTATCACGAGGGCGACTATTACCGCACCCGGCTGACCCACAGCCTGGAGGTGGCGCAGATCGCCCGCTCCATTGGCCGCACGCTCGGCCTGAACGAGGATTTGGCGGAGGCGGTGGCGCTGGCCCACGACCTCGGCCACACCCCGTTCGGCCATGCCGGGGAAGAGGCGCTGAACGCCTGCATGGAGCCGTTCGGCGGCTTCGCCCACAACGACCAGACCCTGCGCATCCTGACGCGGCTGGAGCGGCGCTATGCCGAGTTCGACGGGCTGAACCTGACCTGGGAAGCGCTGGAAGGGGTGGTCAAGCACAACGGCCCGCTGCTGCCGATGCTTCCCGGCCATCGCCTGCCGACCACCATCGCCGCCTTCCAGGACGAGTGGGATCTGGAACTGCACACCAATCCGGGGGCAGAGGCCCAGGTGGCGGCGCTGGCCGATGACATCGCCTACAACAACCACGACATCGACGACGGCTTGCGTGCCGGCCTGTTCACGGTGGACGAGGTGGCGGAGCTGCCGCTGGTCGGCCCGCTGGTGCGCGAGGTCTGCGACCGCTATCCGGGGCTGGAGCGCTCGCGCCTGATCCATGAGACGATCCGGCGGATGA
>Ga0206117_101640_pt1 | contig 10655 bp, 8 predicted proteins | sample 3A5Ametagenome_FD_177997 | JGI IMG/M metagenome (GOLD analysis project Ga0206117, IMG submission 177997) | Enriched microbial communities from leaf-cutter ant dump, University of Wisconsin, Madison, United States - 3A5A | ecosystem: Environmental > Terrestrial > Nest > Insects nest > Nest dump... | reverse complement strand
GGCCGACGGCTCGATCGCCCAGGTCGGCTATCTGGCCGTGCTGGGCTACGACGCGACCGGCGCCCAGGTATGGCAGTCGTCGCAGGCGACGCTGGCCGCCGATTTCGGCTTCTCAGGGATGCTGATGCAATATGCCGGCGGCGCGCCGTTCGGCGCCACGGCCGCGGCCATGCCGGCCTCGGGCACCGCCATCGGCCCGGTGCGGTTGACCTTCGACGGCACCGACCGCGCCCGCATCACCCTGCCCGGCGGCCGTACCGCCGACCTTGTCCGCTTCCGGTTCTGAGGGGGCGATATCGGGGGATCAAGCGGCGGAGGGCAGCCTGACGACGACCAGGCCCAGCCAGGCCCAGGCCAGCATCGCCGCCCAGTAGAAGCAGACGCCGGGGGACAGGGTCATGGTCACCCCCAACGCGATCAGCGCCGGCAGGGCCAGGCCGGCGCTGACGCTGGCGATCATCAGCATCGTCGCCCCGACCTGCATGAAGTGGAAGGCCAGCACGAAGCAGCACAGGATCAAGGCCCCGAAGGCGACCATGAACCCGACGCTGTGCAGCTTGGCCGCGGTCGTCATGACCGGCTGCTGGTCGGCGGGCGTGCCGGGCGGGAACCCCAGCCCGGCCGGCGCGTCGAACAGCCCGGCCAGGATCAGCCCCAGGCCGTAGGCCGCGATCAGCAGGGGGGCGACAAGACCGCCGCGCCCCTGGGCCAGTTGTTGATGGATACCCAGCGCGCACAGCAACGTCAGCACCCCGCAGACGATGAACACGGCCTTCATGATCCAGCCGCCGGGCCCCAGGCTCAGCATGCTGATCGCGTGCCGGTCGATGCTGAAACCGGGGCGGCGGAACACCTCGATCGTCGGGATCACGAAAAATACGATCCCCGCGGCCAGCCCCGCCAGCAACAAGACGCGATCGGTCGCGACATTCGCGATCATGGCAATGCCTGCCCCCACGGTTTCAGCCCGGCGCCTTGCCGGTCAGTGCATCGATGCCTTGATATGCGCGACCATCTGGTCGACCACCGTGCTCCAGCCCTGGTGGAAGCCCATGTCCTCATGCGACTTGCGCGCGGCCTCGTCGCCATGGATCGCATAGGCGGTATAGCGCGTGCCCTTGGCCGCAGGCTCGAGCAGCAGGGCGCCGGTGAAGAACGGCTTGGCGGCCGGCCGGAACCCCGGCAGCAGCGCATCGGTGAAGACCAGGCGCTGCAGCGGCACGACGTCGAGATAGCAGCCGGCATTCGGAAATTCCTGGCCTTCCGGCGAGCGCATGACGGTCGAGAACACCCCGCCCGGACGCAGGTCGATCTCGCAGGAAACGACGCTCCAGGGTTTGGGGCAGAACCAGTGCTTGATGCTGTCGGGCGTGGTCCAGGCTTTCCAGACCAGCTCGACCGGCACGTCGATTTCGCGCTCCAGCACCAGGTCAAGCTTGGGGTCGGGCGTCACCAGAAAGGAAGTCATTCCTGCATGTCCTTTTTCATTGAGAGAAGATAGGCGTCGAGGCGGTCCAGCCGTGCCTCCCAGATCGCGCGCTGGCGGTCGAGCCAGTTGGTGGCAAGCTGCAACTGCCCCGGCGTCAGTTCGTAGGTGCGAACCCGGCCGACCTTTTTCGACTGCACCAGCCCGGCCCCTTCGAGCATCTTCAGATGCTCGACGAACGAGGGCAGGGCCATTGCATGGTCGGCGGCAAGTTCGCTGACCGACAGGGGGCGGGTGCTGAGCCGCTCGATCACGCTGCGGCGGGTGGGATCCGACAGGGCGCGGAAGATCCCGTCGATGACCGCGGTGGGGGGCGCCCCCGTGGGCGAACCGGCAACCGATGTCCGTCCTGTCATTTGATCCTGCCTCCGTCTTGCGGGGCGGGACCATAACGCGCGTTGAAACTAAGGTAAATACCTTAGTTTTTGATCGCGACTTATCGCGCCCCGGCGATGACGGTGATGGCGCGCCTTATTGCGGGGGGGCGATCGTGACGGCGAAGCCGCCGACCGCGCTGGTGGCACCCAGATAGGTGCACAGCGTGCGTGCGCCGGGATGCGTCGTGTCGATGTCGACGCGGCCGAACTGGCGAAAGCCCCAGTCGGCCAGCGACATGACGAAGCGCCCTTGCGGCGGCACCGTCAGGCCGACCGAGCGGATGACGATGCCGGTGTCGTCGCGCTGCGACACGGTGATGGCGGCCACGCTGGTGAAGGTGTTCGAAAAGAAGCAGTGGCCGTAATAACCGCCGCCGCTGCCGAAATGCGGGATCACCCCCGACGCCTTGTTGCCCTCGCCGCCGTAATAGGTGGCGGGGTTGTAGAACATGAAGAACTGGCCGGCATTGCCGATGAAACCGCCCTGGGCCTTGACGTTCGCATTGCTGCCGATCACCAGGTGATAACCTGAATTGGCCGGGATGGTGCCGCCCAGCCCGATGCCCGACCCCGGAATCGTCGAGGTCTGCTGGACCGGCAACAGGACGGTCGACAAGGCGGTCGTCACGTCGCCCGAATTCGATGTGAACATCAGCCGGCGGTTGGGCAGGATGGTGATGGTCGAACCGCCATAGAACACGCCATCGTCGCCGAAGGCGCAGACCGCCACGTTCTGGGCGGCGGCGTTGACGTTGGCCAGGACCAGCGCATCGATCCAGGTCTGGCCGGTGGCGTCGCGCGCCGCCGTCAGATGGGGCAGGTCGATGGCGGTGAAATTGTTCAGCGGGCAGGCCGTTGCAGCGGTCAACTGGGTAAGCTGGTAGTCGACGGCCCGGGCCGGTGCGGGGCCCAGGGCCAGAAGGGCTGTTGCCACCAAGGCGAGAAAGGTTCTGATCATCCTCGCCTCGCCTTCGGGCCGTTACAGGCAGCTGGAAATCGGGCGCAGGCCGTGCGGCGTGTCCCAGTCGTTATGCGGCAGGTCGGCGTAGACGCCGGGAAAGACCTGCTTGGTGGCGCGGAAGCTTTTCGGGATGTCGGATCCCGGGTCGTAATCGATCAGCCAGAAATAATCGTAGGTATTGTCGGGCCAGACCTTGGGCACGATCATGTCGGCGTCGGGCAGGCGGTCGAGGTTGAGCAACTGGCGCAGGGTGACACGCTCGTCCGGTGCCGCGGCCTCGACCCCGGTATTGGCGATGTGGTCATGTTCCCAGACTATCACCACGGTCTTGCCGGCCCAACTCGGGTTGGTCAGCACGTCGCGCGCCGCCGCCTGGGTCTGGCGGTTCAACAGGCGGTTCAGTGCCGGTTCGGGCAGTTGCGGCCAGGGCATGGCGGCATAGGTGGTGACCGGCAGCCCCCAGCTGTTGGCCGAGGGGGCCGCCAGTTCGATGGTATGGGGGGTGATGGCGAAGAACGCGGCCGGCGCGTCGCCATCCTTGAACAACGATTCGGCCGATCCCTTGCCCAGATGATGCTGGGCCAGGGCCTGGGCCCTGATGATCCCCACGCTGCACAGATCGAAGCCGCGCTGCTTCTCGCCGTGGCGCAGCAGGATGATCCTGGCCGGCACGGCCTGGACCATGGCCGGCGCCAGCGCCGTTACGGCCGCGGCGGCCCAGCCCGCAATGCGGCGCCCCGAAATCCATCCCATGCCGCCCATCTTTCTTTGACCGCCAGCCTTGGGGCACTATAGGACAAAGCCCGTCGGGCGAAAAAGCCGCGATTGGCCAGCCCGTAACCGGCAAATCCGTTGACATCCGCCCCGGAATGGGCAGGTTTCAGCGTCCTTGACCCTGTACCTTGGAAGTCGCCCATGCACGCCTACCGCTCCCACACCTGCGGCGAACTGCGCCCCGAGCATGTCGGCCAGACCGTCAGGCTGTCCGGCTGGATCCATCGCAAGCGCGATCACGGCCAGCTGCTGTTCGTCGACCTGCGCGACCATTACGGCCTGACCCAGGTCGTGGTCGAGCCCGAGCAGCCGGCCTTTGCCGTGCTGGAGCGCCTGCGGGCCGAGAGTGTCGTGACCCTGGTGGGCAAGGTCGTCGCCCGGTCGGCCGAAACCCTGAACAAGGACCTGCCCACCGGCGGGATCGAGCTGTACGCGGCCGAAGCCACCGTCCAGTCGGCGGCCGAGGAACTGCCGCTGCCGGTGTTCGGCGAGCATGACTATCCGGAAGAGACCCGCCTGCGCTATCGCTTCCTGGATCTGCGTCGCGAACGGCTGCACGACAACATCCTGCTGCGGTCCAAGGTCATCCGCCTGCTGCGCGAGAAGATGCATGCGCGCAACTTCACCGAATTCCAGACCCCTATCCTGACGGCATCCAGCCCCGAGGGCGCGCGCGACTTCCTGGTGCCCTCGCGCATCCATCCGGGCAAGTTCTACGCCCTGCCGCAGGCGCCCCAGCAGTTCAAGCAGCTGATCATGGTGTCGGGCTTCGACCGCTATTTCCAGATCGCGCCCTGCTTCCGCGACGAGGATGCGCGCAAGGACCGTTCGCCCGGCGAATTCTACCAGCTGGACGTCGAGATGAGCTTCGTCACCCAGGACGACGTGTTCGACGCCGTCGGCCCGGTGCTGCATGAAGTCTTCACCGAGATGGCCGGCGACCGCATCGTGTCGCCCTATCCGTTCCCGCGCATCCCCTATCGCGAGGCGATGCTGAAATACGGGTCGGACAAGCCCGACCTGCGCAACCCGATCGTCATCGCCGACGTGACCGAGGCGTTCCGCGATTCCGGTTTCGGCATCTTCGCCAAGGCGATCGCCAACGGCGCGGTGGTGCGCGCCATTCCGGCGCCGGGCGCGGCCGCCCATCCGCGCAGCTTCTTCGACAAGCTGAACGACTGGGCGCGGTCCGAAGGGGCTGCCGGCCTGGGTTACATCCAGTTCGCCGAAGGCGGGGCCAAGGGCCCGATCGCCAAGAACCTGGATGCCGACCGGGTCGAACAGATCCGCGCCGCCTGCGGCCTGAAGGATGGCGATGCCGTCTTCTTTGCCTGCGACAAGGTCGACGGCGCGGCCAAGCTGGCCGGCCAGGCCCGCATCCGCATCGGCGACGAACTCGACATCTGCGAGAAGAACATCTTCCGCTTCTGCTGGATCGTCGATTTCCCGATGTTCGAATGGAACGAGGACGACAAGAAGGTCGACTTCAGCCACAACCCCTTCTCGATGCCGCAGGGCGGGCTCGAGGCGCTGCAGACCAAGGATCCGCTGGATATCCTGGCCTATCAGTACGACATCGTGTGCAACGGCATCGAACTGTCGTCGGGCGCGATCCGTAACCATCGCCCCGACATCATGCTCGAAGCCTTCCGCATCGCCGGGTACCCGCCCGAGGAAGTCGAGAACCGGTTCGGCGGCATGCTGAACGCGTTCCGCTTCGGCGCCCCGCCCCATGGCGGCATCGCGCCGGGCGTTGACCGCATCGTCATGCTGCTGGCCGACGAGCCGAATATCCGCGAGGTCATCCTGTTCCCGATGAACCAGCAGGCCCAGGACCTGATGATGGGCGCGCCGTCGGAAGTGGCGTTGAAACAGCTGCGCGAACTCAACATCCGCGTGGTTGCCCCCGAACCCAAGAAGTAACGATCAAGGAGGCGCGGGTGACCGTCGACCAGCCGAACGCGGCCGCGCAGGCCGTCCTCGACCTGATCAGCCAGTCCGGCCGGCCCCCGATGGAAACATTGGGGCCGGTGGAGGCCCGCGCCGCCTATCGCACCACCCGCAAGTATTTCGAGGCCGACCCGCTCGACATGGGCGTGGTGCGCGACCTGGTCATCCCGGGGCCCGAGGGCGGCATTCCCGCCCGGCTGGTCGTCCCGGTCGGGGCCGATCGGCCCGGCCTGGTCGTCTATTACCATGGCGGCGGCTGGGTGATCGGCGACATTGATACCCATGACGTACTGTGCCGGTATCTCGCCGCGTCGTCCGGGGCGGCGGTGCTGTCGGTCGATTACCGCCTGGCGCCCGAGGCGAAGTTTCCCGCCGCGGTCGACGATTGCTGGACGGCGCTGACCTGGGCGGCCGCCCATGCCGACGACCTCGGCATCGACGGCACCAGGCTGGCCGTGGGCGGCGATTCCGCCGGCGGCAACCTGTCGGCCGTGATGGCGCTGATGGCGCGCGACGCCGGGCTTCCCGGCCTGCTGCTGCAGGTGCTGATCTACCCCGCGACCGACCAGGACGCGGCGACGCCGTCGATGCAGGCTTATGCCGAAGGCCGCCTGCTGACCCGGGCGGCGATGGATTTCTTCAAGGCGTGTTATTTCACCACGCCGGACGAACACCGCGACTGGCGCGCCTCGCCGCTGAAGGCCGAGCGGCTGGACGGCGTCTGCCCGGCGGTGGTGGTCACGGCGGGCTGCGACCCCTTGCGCGACGAAGGGGCGGCCTATGCCAAGCGCCTGATCGACGAGGGCGTCGCGGTCGCCTATCGCAACTATCCCGGCGCCATCCACGGCTTCTTCAACATGACCCGTGCCATCCCCGAGGCACGCGGCGCCATCGCCGCCTGCGGCGCGGCGGTCAAGGCGGCCTTCACGGCCTGAGATCGCCGCCGCGTTCGTGACGAGGCCATCGCGCTTTCGATTTCCCGCGACCACGGCGTAGAATACCGCCCAGGGCATCAAGACCCAGGGAGGAAGAACCATGCAGCAGCTGCAAGCCGTGCTCGATCGTGCCGTCGCGCAGGGCGACGTGCCGTTCGCGGTGGCGATGACCGGCAATGGCCGGGGCGTCACCTGGTCGGGCACCGCCGGCGAGCGGTCGCCGGGTCAGCCGGCCACCCTCGACACCGTTTTCCGCATCTTCTCGATGACCAAGGCGGTCGGGTCGACCGCGGCGATGATCATGATCGAACGCGGCAAGCTGGCGATGGACACGCCGGTGCAGGACATCCTGCCGGAATTCGCCGAGATCAAGGTGCTCGACGGCTTCGACGGCGACGTGCCGCGGCTGCGCGCCCCGCGCACCCGGGCGACGTTGCGCCACCTGGCCACCCATACCTCGGGCCTCGTCTACGAATTCTGGAATACCGACGTCCCCCGCTACATGGCGGCGACCGGCCATCCCACGATCATTTCGGGGCTGAAGGCGGCGATGAACTACCCGATGGTGTTCGATCCCGGCACGCGCTGGGATTACGGCATCGGCATCGACTGGCTCGGCCGCGCGGTCGAGGCCGTCGACGGTCGCCGCATCGACCGTTTCTGCGCCGAGGAAATCTTCCAGCCGCTGGACATGGTCGATACCGGCTTCGAGGTTACGCCCGACATGGCCGGGCGGCTGGCCGGGGTGAAGGCTCGCGGCGAGGACGGCCAGTTCGTCGATTTCGACCTGGCCCCGCCGTCACAGCCTGAATTCTACGGCATGGGCCATGCGCTGTATTCGACCGCGCCCGATTACATGCGTTTCCTGCGCATGTTCCTCAATCGCGGCGCGCTCGACGGCCAGCGGGTCCTGAGCGCCGCAAGTGTCGAGGCGATGCTGGCCAACGCCATCGGCGACCTGCGGATGGGGCTGTTGACCACCTCGGCCCCGCCGGTCACGGCCGATGCCGAATTCTTCCCCGGCCGGCAGAAAAGCCATTCCTTTGGCTTCATGCGGATGGAGGAAGACGTGCCGGGCATGCGCCGCGCCGGGTCGCAGGCCTGGGCCGGCGTGCTGAACTCGCATTACTGGTTCGACCCGGCCGCCGATCTGGCCGGCGTCCTGATGACCCAGAGCCTGCCCTTTGCCGAGCCGCGATTCATGGCGACCTACGACGCGTTCGAACGCGCGGCCTACGCCTGACGGTCCGGCGCGCGGTGTCGCCGGCTGCTCAACTGCAGCCGGTGGTGCCCCCGCAGGTGTCGCATTTCATGCAGGTGCCGTTGCGCACCAGCGTGAAGTTGCCGCATTCGGGGCAGTTGTCACCCTCGTAGCCGCGCAGCCGCGCCTGCATCGCGCGGTCGCGGCGGGCATCGCCGGTCGGGCCGGCACCGCCACCGCCGCTGCGCAGCACGGTTTCGACCGCCACGGCCGCCGCGCCCACCGCAGCCTGCGACGGCGCGGCCGAGGTGGCGGCCGCCGCACTGGCGGTTGCCTGGCGGCCGCCCTTGACGACATACAGGTTCGAGCGGATGTAGCCGTTCGAGGCCAGGGCCAGCACGGCCGGTTCGACCTCGGCCGGCTGTTCGGGGGCGGCCTGGGCGGGCAGGGCGGCCTGGCCGGCGCCGCCACCCAGCGCATCGTGGCGCAGGTCGTCGGGTTCGGCATGCGCCAGGTCGGTGCGGCCCAGATAGGACACGGCCAGTTCGCGGAAGACATAGTCGAGGATCGAGGTCGCCATGCGGATGGCGTCGTTGCCCTCGACGATGCCCTGCGGTTCGAACCGGGTGAACACGAAGGCCTCGACGAATTCCTCAAGCGGCACGCCGTATTGCAGGCCGATCGAGATGGCGATGGCGAAGTTGTTCATCAGGCTGCGGAAGGCGGCGCCTTCCTTATGCATGTCGATGAAGATCTCGCCCAGCTTGCCGTTCTCGTATTCGCCGGTGCGCAGGTAGACCTTGTGCCCGCCGACCGCGGCCTTCTGGGTATAGCCCTTGCGCCGCTGCGGCATCTTCTGGCGGCCGGCGATGTGGCGCTCGACGATGCGTTCGACCACGCGTTCGGCCACGATCTGCGCGCGTTCGGCGGTCGCGGCGCGGGTGATGGTCTCGACCAGTTCCTCGGCCTTTTCGGCAGCGTCGGCCGGATCTTCCTCGACGATCGAGGCGGCCAGCGGCTGCGACAGCTTGGACCCGTCACGGTACAGCGCGATGGCCTTCAGCCCCAGCCGCCAGGACAGCATGTAGGCCGCGGCACAATCGGCGACCGATGCCTTGTTGGGCATGTTGATGGTCTTGGAGATGGCGCCCGAGATGAACGGCTGGGCCGCCGCCATCATGCGGATATGGCTGTCCCAGGCCAGATAGCGCACGCCGCGCTTGCCGCAGGGGTTGGCACAGTCGAACACCGGCAGATGCTCGTCACGCAGGCCCGGCGCGCCTTCCAGCGTCATGGCGCCGCAGACATGCAGGTTGGCGGCCTCGATCGCGTCGTCGTCGAAACCCAGCGCCGCCAGCATGTCGAAACCGACGGTATCCAGCGCGTCGGCGTCCAGCCCCAGCGTATCGACGCAGAATTCGTCGCCCAGCGTCCATTTGTTGAACACGAAGCGGATGTCGAAGGCGCCGGCCAGCGCTTCCTCGATGCGGTCGATCGCCTCGTCGGTGAAACCCCTGGCCCGCAGCGCGTCGTGGCCGACGCCCGGCGCGCCGGCCAGCGTGCCGTGGCCGACCGCATGACCGACGATGGCGTCGATCTGGGCCGGGTCGTAGCCCAGCGTCGCCAAGGCGGCCGGCACGGTGCGGTTGATGATCTTGAAATACCCGCCGCCGGCCAGCTTCTTGTATTTGACCAGCGCGAAGTCGGGCTCGATGCCCGTGGTGTCGCAATCCATCACCAGGCCGATCGTGCCGGTCGGCGCGATCACCGACACCTGCGCGTTGCGATAGCCATGGATCTCGCCCAGGGCCAGGGCACGGTCCCAGGCGGCGGTGGCGGCGGCGACGATCGCCTGGTCCGGGCAGGCGCGATGGTCGAGCGGCACGGGGGCGACGCCGCCCTCGTAACCCGCGTCGTGGCCATGGGCGGCGCGGCGGTGGTTGCGGATCACCGCCAGCATCGCCTGGGCGTTGGCGGTATAACCGGGGAAGGCGCCCAGCATCTCGGCCATCTCGGCCGAGGTGGCATAGGACACGCCGGTCATCAGCGCGGTGATGGCGCCGCACAGGGCCCGGCCGGCATCCGAATCATAGGGCAGGCCGTTGGCCATCAGCAGCGCGCCGATATTGGCATAGCCCAGGCCCAGCGTGCGGTAGCGATACGAACGTTCGGCGATGGCCCGCGACGGGAACTGGGCCATCAGCACGGCGATCTCGAGCGCGATCGTCCACAGCCGCGCGGCATGCGAGAACGCCTTGATGTCGAAGCTGCCGTCGTCGCGCCGGAACGTCATCAGGTTCAGCGACGCCAGGTTGCAGGCCGTATCGTCCAGGAACATGTATTCCGAGCACGGATTGGACGCATTGATGCGGCCGTCCGTGGGGCAGGTGTGCCAGGCGTTGATCGTCGTGTCGAACTGCAGGCCGGGATCGGCCGACGCCCAGGCGGCGTAGGAAATCTTGTCCCACAGGGCCTGCGCCTTCAGCGTGCGGGCGACCGTGCCGTCGGTGCGGCGGGTCAATTGCCAATCGGCGTCGCGTTCGACCGCGCGCAGAAAGGCGTCGTTCAACCGCACGGAATTGTTCGAGTTCTGCCCGGCGACGGTGCGATAGGCCTCGCCGTCCCAGTCGGTGTCATAGGCGGGGAATTCGATCTCGCGGAATCCCTGGCGGGCGAATTCGACGGTGCGCTGGATGTAGTTGTCGGGCACCAGGGCGCGGCGCGCCTCGCGGATCGCCTGTTTCAGCCGGGCGTTCTGCTTGGGATCGAACCGGGCGTCGCCGCCCACGGTGTCGACGTGGCAGGCCGCCATGACCGCCTGCAGGTGTTTCTGGTTCAGGCGCGAACCGGTGACCAGGGCCGCGACCTTCTGTTCCTCGACCACCTTCCAGTCGATGAACGCCTCGATATCGGGATGGTCGGCGTCGACGATCACCATCTTGGCGGCGCGCCGGGTGGTGCCGCCCGACTT
>Ga0206117_101639_pt1 | contig 10655 bp, 9 predicted proteins | sample 3A5Ametagenome_FD_177997 | JGI IMG/M metagenome (GOLD analysis project Ga0206117, IMG submission 177997) | Enriched microbial communities from leaf-cutter ant dump, University of Wisconsin, Madison, United States - 3A5A | ecosystem: Environmental > Terrestrial > Nest > Insects nest > Nest dump... | reverse complement strand
TCGCCGCCGCCGGGCGTGCCCTGCTTGATGGCGCGGTCGATGCGGTCGCGCGGCATGTTCTGCGCGCGTCCGGCCAGGATGGCGGCGCGCAGGCGCGGGTTGGCCGCCGGGTCCGGCAGGCCGCTCTTGGCGGCGACGGTGATCTCGCGGGCGAGCTTGTTGAAGATCTTGGACCGCTTGGCGTCCTGCGCGCCCTTGCGGTGCATGATGTTCTTGAACTGGGAATGACCGGCCATGGGTCGAACGAGCCTCGAAACGGAATTGGTCAATCGGGCGGGGTTAAGCGCACGACACATGTAACAGGTCTGCCGCTCCACCGCACCTTTTCGGCGCGGGAGACGACACCCACGGGATTAGAAAGTCAATATGGCGAGATTGCGGCGCGGCTTGGCCGGAGCCGTGACCGCCTTACTGCGTCCGTTCCGGCAAGGCCCGGCTCAGCCGTCCGCCGATGCGCAGCGGCTCGATGCGGACCGCCAGCCCGGTGCGGTCGTCGGTCTCGACGTAGCAGCCGCAGACGGTGCCCTCGCCTTCCGCCGGCGACAGCCGCTCGGTCGGCAGCTTCCGCACCATCTTGGCCAGCGCCACCTCCTTCTTCATGCCGATGGCGCTGTCGTAATCGCCGCACATGCCGGCATCGGACTGATAGGCGGTGCCCTTCGGCAGGACCATGTGATCGGCGGTCGGCACATGGCTGTGGGTGCCCACCACCAGCGAGGCGCGGCCGTCGCAGAAATGGCCCATGATCATCTTCTCGCTGGTCGCCTCGCCATGCATGTCGATCAGCACGGCATCGACGCCCCCCGGACCGAGGCGATGTGCCTTCAGCACCCGGTCCACCGCGGCGAAGGGATCGTCCATCGGCTCCATGAACAGGCGCAGCAGCACGTTGACGACCAGCACCTTCCGACCGCCGCGCGCCTGAAGCAGGACGTATCCACGGCCGGGCGTGCCCTCCGGGTAGTTCACCGGACGGACGATGCGCGGCTGCTGCTCGATGGTGGAAACCAGTTCCTTCTGGTCCCAGGTATGGTTGCCCAGCGTGACCACGTCGATGCCGGCCTCGAAGAATTCCTCGGCGATCTTGACCGTGACGCCGTAGCCGCCGGCCGAATTCTCGCCGTTCACCACCGTCAGGTCGGGGTCCAGCGTCTCGCGCAGCATCGGCATATGCGCCAGCACAGCCTCGCGCCCGGACCGGCCCACCACATCGCCGAAGAACAGAATCCGCATCGCCCCAACCTTCCCGAATAGCTCACTTGTGAATGCGGAGCGTCTGGCACTCCGTCACGATCCAGTCCAGCCGCTCGTCATGGCCGTCCACCGGCACCGCCGGCATCTCCTGCGCGGCGAAGGCCACGCCGACCGCGACCACCGTTCCGCCTGCCCGCAAGCCGTCCAGCGTCCGGTCGTAATAGCCGGCGCCATAGCCCAGCCGGTGGCCGGAGCGGTCGAAGGCCAGCAGCGGCACCAGCAGCAGGGACGGCCGCAGGACCGCACGCCCCTCCGCCGGCTCCTGGATGCCATAGCGCCCGGCGGCCATCGGCGCCTGCGAATCCCAGTCGCGGAACAGCAGCGCGGTGCCGCGCGGCCCGGAGACCGGCAGCCCGACCGCATGGCCGAGGTCTTTAAGATGGAGCAAAGCCGGCCGCGCGTCGAGTTCCGACCCCAGCGGCCAATATCCCCCGGCGGCACCGCGCGGCAGATGTCCATCGCGCGCCAGTTCGGCGATGCGGTCGCGCACGGCGGCGGCGGCAGCGGAGCGGTCGCCGTCGGCGATGGCGTCGCGCCGGGCGCGCGCCTCGCGTCGGGCGGCGTCCTTGGCTTGCGGATCGGTCATCGCGGACTGCGTGCGGAGGGAGGAAAGAGGGAACCCCTGGAACAGGGAGGCCCGGGAAGAGGGTGGAAGGTGCCGCCTCGGCCGGTGGCCATGTGCCTATCCTCCATGGCCTGCATGAGCAGGTGGGCGCCGTGTACCCGGCCCGATGGGCCGGACAGGGACAGCTCCCTAGAGTTCAAGGTTATCGGCCCTGGGGATTATTGCAGCCTGTCGAACCAGGCAGCGGTCCTTCCGTGTACCAATCTAGGCGCGCTCGAGCCGCGCGGCAACCTCTTCGATGCGTTTTGCGACACGATCGAGTTCGCCGGCCACCGCCGCCTCGTCGATCGCAGGGGCGATGCCCTTGCCGGACATCACGTCCTGCAGTTCGTCGGCCAGCACCAGGCAGGTCATCAGCATCATCTGCGCCTCCGACCCACTGCGCCCGCCGCCGGTCAGACGGCGCAGCCGGTCGTCCACATAAGCCGCCAGCTCGCGCAGCCGGCCCTCCTGCCCGTCCTCGCACAGCATGCGGTAGAAGCGGCCGTTCACCTCGATGTCGACCTGCGCCATGGCGTCAGCTCTCCAGCACGTGTTGCAGACGGGCGATGGCGACCTCCAGCCGCTGGGACACCGCCTCCGCGGTGGCCTGGGCGGTCGCCCGGTCGGCGCGCGCGGTTTCCAGCGCCTGGGACAAATCCTGCTCCCGCCGGACCACCCGCTCCTCGCGGGCGGCGGCCGCATGGTCGAGACGTTCCACGGCTCGGCCGAGGCGGTCGATTGCGGCTTTCAGAGTGTCCATGAACGAAGTCTCGACGATCGGAAAAAAGGGCTGGCGAGGAAACCGCCGCTGCAGTTCGCCACCGCAGCTCCAAGCCAGGCCGTGGCCGGCCTTGCCCACTACAGTTGGGCCGCGCCGCCACCGCCGTCAACGGGCAATCGCGACGCAGCCCCGCCTCCACAGGTCAACGAAGGCGAACGGATCAGACTCCGGCGGTCGGCGTCACATCGGGCTGCTGAACGGCAACCTGCGGCTGGGCGGCGGCCGCGTCGGGCGTTGCGACCGCCTCCTCGGCTTCCAGCGCCAGTTCAAGTTCCGGATCCTCGATCTCCAGCTGCGCCATGGCGTCGGCATCGAGGTCCGACTGCTCGGACCCGCCGGCGGATGCGGCATCGGACGCCGCGTCTCCGGCCACTTCGGCTCCGCCATCGGCGGCGGCATCCAACTCCACCGCCTCGACGCCGACTTCCGGCGCCCCGGCGATGGCGACCGCAATGATCACCGTGGCGAACAGGACATCCCGGAGGATGCGGCCGAGCAGCCCGCTGTGCGACGTCGCGTCGTTCGTCACGAGCGTGGTGGCGATCGGGGCGTCGGACCCGGCGTCGAAGTTCAGGAAGCCCAGCCCGGTCGAGCCATTGCTGTACATGGCATGCGTCGAATTGTCCGCGAGCAGCCCATAGACCGGCCCGGAAATCTCGTCGATCAGCAACTGCCACTCGGTCGTCGCGGGATCGTACGCATAGATCACGCCGACGTCGGAGGAATTGTCCGCCGAACCGTTGTAACCGCCGATCAGCAGGAGGCCGGCAGGATAGGCGTCGTTCCCGGACATCGGCACATAGACCAGCGACGTCAGCGTCACGCCGTCGGGCGCTTCGACGACGATCTTCCAGTCGCCGCCGGCCATCGAGGTCGACACGTCCGAAAGGTCGATTTGGGACGCCGCCAGCCAATAAAGCTCGTTCGCTGCCGCCAGGTAGAGGCCGGAGGGCGCGGCCGCGATCGCAACCGACCCCGCAGGGGTGCCGGCCAGGAAGCCCACCTGGTCGAGGGAGGAATTGAAATACACCAGTTCGCTGAGCGTGCTGTTGCACAGCCCGGTTGCGACCGCATAGGGCGAATTGCCGCTGTTGCCGGCCAGCAGGACCTGGATCTGGCCGGCATCGGTGTTGTCGTAGGCGTTGTTCGAGGCGATCTGCTGGAAGGCCGGGACACCGGTGCTCGTGTCGAAATCGACCGACCAGGTCGACAGGTCGCCGTTCTTGCCGACGACATAGAGCGTCCCCGTCGTCGGATAGAACACGCTGCTCGCGACCGGCGTATCCAGCGTGCCGACCGTCTGCACCTGCGTGACGCAGTCGGAGGTAAGGTCGCTGGGGTCGGTCGTCGGCGTGAACGAATACAGGATGAGATGGTTGGCGCTGCTGCCCGACAGGAAATAGAAGGGCGCGTTCTGCTCAGACGCTCGCGAGTTGACCAGGAAAGTGACGGTCGTGTTGTCGTCGCCGTTGGAGTCGATTCCTGAAACGAATTGATAGTTCAGGCTCTGCGATCCGTCGCTGGACGGCATCAGCTCACCAATGGAAAGGCCGTCCGAACAGGTGGCAACGACGAACGTGTAGCCGCTGAAATCGCCCGACGTCGGCGTATAGGATGCGATCTGTTGATTGTAGGGAAAAGGATTCGACATGATATATTTCCTTATCTACTGCAATTTAATGGTTTTTCCCGATGGATCGCCTTGAAACTCTCCGTTTGCGGGTAATAAGACTATTTCACTAGCAATTTTGATATGCGGAGTGCTTTTTATAAACTTTTTGACTCAAATTCTGTCATTTAAACACCATATGGCTGTATGCTGGGGAGTGACCCGTCATCCCCTGCCGTCTGTCCTGCCATGACCGGCGCTTATCCCAATCCCATGTTGACCTGCGGACGACGGTTCTGCATGGTGCGCCCGTTTCGCGGCGCCTCTCCCGGCGACCGCGCAACCACCGTTGCCGACGCCGCAACCGCGCCCGACCCGCAGGAAACGCCAGATGTCCGCTGACTCCGCCCAGCCCTCCCTCCACACGATGGCCAGCGCGATCCGCGCGCTCTCCATGGACGCGGTCGAGGCCGCGAAGTCCGGCCACCCCGGCATGCCGATGGGCATGGCCGACGTCGCCACGGTCCTGTTCACGCAGTTCCTGAAGTTCGATCCGAAGAACCCGACCTGGGCCGACCGCGACCGCTTCGTGCTGTCGGCCGGCCACGGCTCGATGCTGCTCTATTCGCTGGCCTACCTGACCGGCTATGAGCGGATGACCATCGAACAGATCAAGCGCTTCCGCCAGCTGCACAGCCTGACCCCCGGCCACCCGGAAGTCGACCCGACGCTGGGCATCGAGATGACCACCGGCCCGCTGGGCCAAGGCGTCTCCACCGCGGTCGGCATGGCGCTGGCGGAGCGGATCACCAATGCCCGCTTCGGCGACGAGCTGATCGACCACTACACCTACGTCATCGCGTCCGACGGCGACCTGATGGAGGGCGTCAGCCACGAGGCCTGCTCGCTGGCCGGCCATCTCGGACTGAACCGCCTGATCGTGCTGTGGGACGACAACCACATCTCCATCGACGGCACGACCGACCTCAGCTTCACCGACGACACCCAGGCGCGCTTCCGCTCCTACGGCTGGAACACCATCGCCGTCGACGGCCACGACACCGACGCCGTGTCGAAGGCCATCGCCCAGGCCCGCACCTCCACCGACAAGCCGACGCTGATCGCCTGCCGCACCATCATCGGCAAGGGTGCGCCGAACAAGGCCAACAGCCACGCCTGCCACGGTTCGCCGCTGGGTTCCGACGAGGTCGCCGCGACCCGCACCGCCATTGGCTGGACCCATGAGCCCTTCGTCGTTCCCGACGAGGTGCTGTCCGCCTGGCGCGCCGCCGGTACCCGCAGCGCCGACGCCTACAACGCCTGGAGCAGCCGCCGCGCCACGCTGAGCACCGAGGCCGGCAAGGCCTTCGACGAGGCGTTCAGCCATGGCGTGCCGAGCGCGCTGACCGACACCATCGTCGCCTTCAAGCAGAAGGTCAGCGCCGAGAAGCCGAGCTGGGCGACCCGCGTCGCCTCCGGCAACACGCTGGAAGTCCTGGTGCCGGCGATTCCGGAGATGGTCGGCGGCTCCGCCGACCTGACCCCGTCGAACAACACCAAGGTCAAGAACACCGCCGACGTGAAGGGCAAGGGCGAGTTCGCCGGCCGCTACGTCCGCTACGGCGTGCGCGAGCACGGCATGGCAACGCTGATGAACGGCATGACGCTGCATGGCGGCATCATTCCCTACGGCGGCACCTTCATGCAGTTCGCCGACTACTGCCGTCCGGCCATCCGTCTGGCCGCGCTGATGAAGCAGCGCACCGTCTTCGTGATGACCCACGACTCGATCGGTCTCGGCGAGGACGGCCCGACCCACCAGCCTGTCGAGCATCTGGCCGCACTCCGCGCCATTCCGAACCTGCTGGTCCTGCGTCCGGCCGACGCGGTCGAGACCGCCGAATGCTGGCAGATCGCGCTTGAGGCCACCGGCTCCCCGTCGGTGTTGGCGCTGACCCGCCAGAACGTGCCGACGCTGCGCACCGAGCACACGGCGGAAAACCTGTCGGCCCGCGGCGCCTACGTGATCGTCGAGGCCGAGGGCGAGCGCAAGGCCACCATCCTCGCCACCGGCTCGGAAGTGTCGCTGGCGGTGGAGGCCCGCAAGGCCCTGCAGGCCCAGGGCATCGGCACCGCCGTTGTGTCTATGCCGAGTTGGGAACTGTTCGAGCGTCAGGACGATGCGTACAAGGCGTCTGTGCTGGGCACCGGCGTGCGCGTCGGCGTCGAGGCGGCGATCCGTCTGGGCTGGGACCGCTGGCTGGGCGACAAGGGCGCCTTCGTCGGCATGTCCGGCTTCGGCGAATCGGCCCCCTACCAGGAACTGTACAAGCACTTCGGCATCACCGCCGAAGCGGTCGTGGACGCCGTAAAGGCGCGTCTCTGAGAGAAGCCGAAGGGGCGTCCAGCCGAATTCGGACGCCCCATATCCAACTGGAGGAAGTCATGGCTGTACGGGTAGCGATCAACGGTTTTGGCCGCATCGGCCGTCTGGTTCTGCGGGCCATCTACGAGAGCGGCCGCAAGGACGTGGAGGTCGTGGCGATCAACGACCTCGCCGATCTGAAGGCCAATGCGCACCTGCTGAAGTACGACAGCGTCCACGGCCGCTTCCCCGGCACCATCGAGACCGGCGACGGCGTCCTGATCGTCAACGGCCACTCCATCAAGGTCGTGCAGGAACGTGACCCGGCCAAGCTGCCGTGGAAGGATCTCGGCATCGAGATCGCCATGGAATGCTCGGGCATCTTCACCAAGCGCGCCGACGCCGCCAAGCATCTGGAAGCCGGTGCGCAGAAGGTGCTGATCTCGGCCCCGGCCACCGACGAGGACATCACCGTCGTCTATGGCGTCAACCACGACAAGCTGACCGCCGAGCACAAGATCGTCTCGAACGCCTCCTGCACCACCAACTGCCTGGCGCCGGTCGCGCATGTCCTCCACAACCTGGTGGGCATCGAGAAGGGCTTCATGACCACGATCCACTCCTACACGGGTGACCAGCGGATCGTCGACACCAACCACAAGGACCTGCACCGCGCCCGCGCCGCGGCTCTGAACATGATCCCGACATCGACCGGTGCGGCCAAGGCGGTCGGCAAGGTGCTGCCGGAGCTGACGGGCAAGCTGGACGGCACCGCCATGCGCGTTCCGACCCCGAACGTGTCGGTCGTCGACTTCAAGTTCACCGCCAAGCGCGCCACCTCGGTCGAGGAGATCGTCAAGGCGATCTCCGATGCCGCCAACGGCCCGCTGAAGGGCGTGCTGGGCGCCTATGACGAGGAGCTGGTGTCGTCGGACTTCAACCACGACCCGCACAGCTCGACCTTCGCCTGCAAGGAGACGAAGGTCGTCGACGGCAATTTCGTCCGCGTCATGGCATGGTACGATAACGAGTGGGGCTTCTCCAACCGGATGGCCGACACCGCTGTCGCGATGGCGAACGCCAAATAAGACCAACCAGCCCGACCCAGACCAAAAGGAGCCGGACGATGAGCAAGACGATCATGTGGGCCGAAACCGATGCAAAGGGCTTCGAGTCCGAGTGCCTGTTCAACGAGGACAGCCGCCACTACGAAGTGATGGTCTGCGCTTCGGGCCGCCGGCTTTGCCGGTCGGAGTCCTTCCCGGCCCAGTCCGACCCCATGCAGGGGATGAGCGACGACGACCGCCAGCGGGCGCTGCACTGCGCCGAACGGCTGGTGACCGAGATCGAACACGATCTGGGCGACCGCTGAACGGGCACGCAAGGGCTTTTTGAAACGGCCAGGGCCGGCATCCTCACGGTGCCGGCCCTTTTGCCGTTCGTCCGACGCCTTCCTAGGTCAGTTCGCCTCGGCCAGCGTCTTGCGCACCTTCGCCACATCCCCGGTGCTGACCGGCGGGGCAGCGTTGTTCCAGCTGTTGCGGATGTAGGTGACGACCGCCGCCACGTCGGCATCGGTCAGCCGCCAGCCGAGCGGCGGCATCGCCGGGCCGGTCGGACGGTCGTCGGTCGCCACCGCGCGGGAACCGTCCAGCACCAGCCGGATCAGCGTCGCCGGGTCTTCGGCCTGCACCAGACCGCTGCCGGCCAAGGTCGGGAACAGGAAGGTCTGGCCCTTGCCGTCGCCGCCATGGCAGGCCATGCAGGTGTCGGTATAGACCGCCCCACCCGTCCTCATCCGCGCGTCATCCGCCGCCAGCGGCGCCGGCGCTTTTCCCTCGGGCGGCTTCTGGTCGAGCAGATAGGTCGCGATGGCCTTCAGATCGGCGTCGGTCATCTTGGAGCTGGAGTTCTGGATCTCCTCCGCCATCGGACCGGAGGCGAGGGATTGGTGGTTCGCCCCGGTCTTCAGATAGGCGGTCAGCTGGTCGACCGACCAGTTGCCGATGCCCTGCCGCTTGTCCGCGGTGATCGACGGCGCATACCAGGCCTGGAGGTTGGCCCCCTGCAAGGCCCGGTCGTTGTCGTCGGCCCCCAGCGCGCTCTTCGGTGTGTGACAGGTGCCGCAATGGCCCAGTGCCTGGACCAGATAGGCGCCGCGGTTCCACTCCTCCGACTTCTGCGGGTCTGGCTTGAAGTTTTCCGGCTCGAAGTTCAGCAGGTTCCAACCCGCCATCAGCAGGCGGATGTTGAAGGGAAAGGGCAGCTGGTTGGCCTCCACCGCGTTGCTCACCGGCTCCAGCGTCTGGAGATAGACCCACAGCGCGTGGATGTCGTCGTCGGTCATCCGGGTGTAGGCGGGATAGGGCATGGCCGGGTAGAGCCGCTTGCCGCCACGGCCGATGCCCTCGCGCAAGGTTCGCCGCAGATCCTCCTCGGTCCAGTTGCCGATGCCGCTCTCGCGGTCCGGCGTTATGTTGGGGGCGACCAGCGTGCCGAACGGCGTCTGCAAGGCCGTTCCGCCGGCATAGGGCTTGCCACCCGGCAGGCTGTGGCAGGCGACGCAGTCGGCGGTGGTGGCGACATAGCGCCCACGCTCGATCAGGGTGAAGTCCTGGTCGTCGGCGAGGGCGGGTGTCGTGGCGGCTGAAGCCGCCGAGACCATTAGCGCCGCGGCGATGGCGAGACGGGTCCTGGTCATGCGTGCACCAAGGGGCCGGGGGATTTCAGATAGCGGCTGCGGATCGCATCAGCCGCGCGGAAGGCCAGAGCCCCCACCGTTCCGGTCGGGTTGAAACCCGAATTCTGCGGGAAGACGTTCGCCCCGACGGTGAAGACGTTCGGCACGTCCCAGCTTTGCAGGAACGGGTTCACCACGCTGGTGGAGGGATCGGCGCCCATCGCCGTGCCGCCGACCACATGGGTGGACTGGTAAGGCACCGTCGACCAGGGTCCGGTGCGCGGATATTCGACCGCCTGCTGCGCGCCCATGGCACGGACGATCTCCCCGACCTTCTTGGTGACGTAGGCCGACATCTTCACGTCGTTCTCGGGGAAGTCGAAGGTGATGCGCATCAGCGGCCGGCCGAGCCGGTCGGTGTAGGTGGGATCGAGGTCGAGGAAATTGCCGCGGTTGGCATAGCTGCTGGCCTCGCAGCCGACGCTGAGGTTGCTGAGATAGCTGTCGCGCATCGCCTTCTTCCAGCCCGATCCCCAGGCCGGGGTACCCGGCGGTGTCGGCCGCTTGGAGATCGGCTCCGCCCCGATGGGCGCGCAGCGTGTGCTGCCGCCGCCGAGGAAGCCCAGCGGCCCATGGTCGAAATTGTCGTTGTTCAGCTCGTCGATGGCCATGCCGGTGGCACCGCCGCCGATGAAGTTGTTGAAGTTGTACTTGGCGGGATCGAAGAAGCCGACGACCTGATTGGCCATCTGGTAACAGAAATTCCGCCCCACCACGCCGGTGCCGGTGCTGACGTCATAGGGCTTGCCGATGCCGGACAGCAGCATCAGCCGCACATTGTCCAGCATGAAGGCGCAGAGGATCACCAGATCGGCCGTCTGCTCCAGCTCTTCGCCCGAGGTATCGACATAGGTGACGCCGGTCGCCTTCTTGCCGGTGGAGTCCAGATTGACCTTCAGCACCTCGCACAGGGTGCGCAGCTCGAAGTTGGACTTGCGCATCAGCACCGGCAGCACGGTCGTCTGTGCGCTCGCCTTCGAATAGTTGGCGCAGCCGTAATTGGTGCAGAAGCCGCAGAAGGTGCATTGCCCCATCGTCACGCCCAACGGGTTGGTGTAGGTGCGCGACAGCAGCGAGGACGGGATCGGGAAGGGCTTGTAGCCCATCTTGGCCGCCGCCTCGGCGAACAGGGTCGGACCGTAGGTCTGCATCATCGGCGGGTTGGGGAACTCGCGCTTGCGTGGCCCTTCGAACGGATTGCCGCCGTCCTGGATCTGGCCGTTCAGGTTGCCGGCCTTGCCCGACACGCCCGCCAGATACTCGAATTTGTCGTAATAGGGCTCCATGTCCTCATAGGTC
>Ga0206117_101637_pt1 | contig 10667 bp, 9 predicted proteins | sample 3A5Ametagenome_FD_177997 | JGI IMG/M metagenome (GOLD analysis project Ga0206117, IMG submission 177997) | Enriched microbial communities from leaf-cutter ant dump, University of Wisconsin, Madison, United States - 3A5A | ecosystem: Environmental > Terrestrial > Nest > Insects nest > Nest dump... | reverse complement strand
GACAGAACGAAGGGCCGGTGGTGCGCCTGGACCAGGTGGTCAAGGAGTACCGCATGGGCACGGTGGTCGTTCCGGCGGTCGCCGGCGTCTCGCTGACGCTGGAACCCGCGCGGTTCAGCGTCATCATCGGGCCATCGGGGTCGGGCAAGACCACGCTGCTCAACCTGATCGGGTGCATCGACGGCGCCACCGGGGGCCGGGTCGAGGTCTGCGGCACCGACGTCTCGACGCTGAACGACGACCGCCTGTCGGATTTCCGGGCCCGCCATATCGGCTTCATCTTCCAGAACTTCAACCTGATCCCGGTGCTGTCGGCGATCGAGAACGTCGAATACCCGCTGCTGCTGACCGGCATGGCCAAGGCCGAGCGCCGCCGGCGCGCCGTGGCCCTGCTGGAAGCCGTCGGCCTGGCCGACCAGGCCCGCCGCCGCCCCAACGAGATGTCGGGCGGCCAGCGCCAGCGCGTCGCCATCGCCCGCGCCCTGGTCGGCGAACCCGACCTGGTGCTGGCTGACGAACCCACCGCCAACCTGGACAGCCGCACCGGCGCCGCGATCATCGACCTGATGCACGAGATGCAGGCGCGCGCGCGCACCACCTTCGTGTTCTCGACCCACGACCCCGCCGTGATGGAACATGCCGACAGCATCTTCGTCATCCGCGACGGGCTGCTGGTCGAGACGCGCGAGCGGGGGGCTGCGGCATGAACACGCTCGCACTCGCCTTCCGCAACATCTTCCGCAATTCCCGCCGGTCGCTGATGACCATGCTGGCCGTCGCCGTCGGCGCGCTGGCCATCCTGATGTTCGGCGGCTTCGTGTCGGCGATCGTCCTGTCGTTCCAGACCTTCATCGTCCAGAACACCGGCCATCTGCATGTCTACAAGCGCGGCTATTTCGATTTCGGCGCCGGCAACCCGTCGGCCTACGGCATCGGCGACTACCGCCGGCTGATGCAGGAAATTGCCGAGGATCCGGTGCTGAAGCCGATGATCGCGGTGACCACCCCGTCGCTGACCCTGTTCGGCATCGCCGGCAACTTCGCCGCGAACACGTCCAAGACTTTCTTCGGCACCGGGCTGGTGCCGTCGGAACGCGAACGCATGCGGCGCTGGAACGCCTATGGCCTGCAGGGCCTGACCTGGCGGGAAAGCGCGCTGCGCGACGACGACCGCGAAGGCGGGGTGATCGGTGTCGGCCTGGCCCGCATGCTGTCCCTATGCGCGGCGCTGAAGGTCACGAACTGCCCGGCGCCGCCGCCGCGCACCGACGTCTCGGACAAGCCGGTCGACGAGGACATCGCGGCGCTGGCCGCCGCCGAGGCGCCGGCCGATGGCGGCGCGGCGGCCGATCCGCGGCCGCGCATCGACCTGCTGGCCGCGACCGCCGGGGGCGCGCCCAACGTCGTCAACCTGCGCGTCGCCCGCGCCGAGAACCAGGGCATCAAGGAACTCGACGATGCCTATGTCGCCATGCATCTGGACCTGGCCCAGCGCCTGGTGTTCGGCCGCGGCGAACCCAAGGTGACGGCCCTGATCCTGCAGCTGCACCGGTCGGGCGACCTGGGCGCGGCCCAGGCGCGGCTGCAGGCGATCATCGCCGAGCGAGGCCTGGACCTGGAGGTGCGCGACTTCGCCCAGCTGACGCCGATGTATCCCCAGGTCATCGGCATGTTCGGCACGATCTTCGGGTTCATCGCCGTGATCATGGGGGTGATCGTCCTGTTCACCATCGCCAACACGATGTCGATGAGCGTGATGGAGCGCATCAACGAGATCGGCACGCTGCGCGCCCTGGGCCAGCGGCGGTCGGGCGTGCGCCGCCAGTTCCTGGCCGAAGGTTTCCTGCTGGGGCTGTTCGGCGCCACGCTGGGCGTGCTGGCCGCGATCCTGGCCGCCTTCGCCATGAACCATTCCGGCATGAGCTGGACACCGCCCGGCAATTCCGCCCCGGTACCGCTGACCATCCTGCTGTTCCAAAGCAAGCTGCTGGTGCCGGCCGCCTGGGTCTGCCTGACCGTGCTTGCCACCCTGTCGACCCTGTTCCCGGCCAACAAGGCGGCGCGGATGGTCGTCGTCGACGCCCTGCGTCATGCCTGAGAGGAGACACCGGATGCACCGCCGCACCCTCGTCGCCCTGATGACTGTCAGTCCCGTCCTGGCCGCCCTGCCGGCACGGGCCCAGCAATCGGCCCAGGAAATCCTGGCCGCCTCGGACCGCGTGCGCAACCCCGGCACGCCGTTCAGCCTGACCAACGTGCTGACCGAATATCGCGGCGGCAAGCCGGGCGACCGCATGGTCCTGCAGGTCTATTCCAAGGAGGACACGGGTTCGGGCAAGTTCCGCAGCCTGGTGCGTTTCGTCGAGCCGCCGCGCGACGAGAACAAGCTGATCCTGCAGGACGGCCTGATCATGTGGTTCTACGACCCCGCGGCGAAAAGTTCGATCCGCCTGTCGCCGCAGCAGCGGCTGATGGGCCAGGCATCGAACGGCGACGTCGTCACCGTCAATTTCGCCCGCGACTACCAGGCGTCGCTGGCGGGCGAGGAAACCATCGCCGACGCCGACCGCCAGAACCACGATTGCTGGCGGCTGGACATGACCGCGGCCAGCGAGGGCGTCACCTATGCCCGCGTCGAATACTGGATCGCCAAGGCGACGTCGCGCCCGATCAAGGGCAAATTCTATTCCGACAGCGGCCGGCTGCTGAAGACCGCCTACTACCGCCGGTATCAGGACGTGATGGGCGGCCAGCGCCCGACCGAGACGCTGATCATCGACGGCGTCGACACCCAGCTGGTCACCCGCATGCTGTATTCCGACTTTGCGCCCCGCGACATTCCCGAAAGCTGGTATCAGCGCGACTACCTGCCGCGCTTCCGCCCCGAATGAGGCTGGCCGTCCTGCTGGCGGGCGCCCTGCTGGCGCCCGGACTGGCACTGGCAGCCGGCCAGGACGCCGATCTCGACCTGATCCCCGATGCGATCATGGAGGCGCCGGCATCCGACCAGCCCGATTTCGTCGCCACCCGGGCGGGCCAGTTCCGCTGGCGCGCCTTTCTCGAGGAAGCGCCGGCAGCCGATTTCCATCGCGACGATCTGCTGGTGCCGCTGCCGCCGGGTTTCCGCGCCAACTGGCGCAACCGCCTCAGCGCCGATTTCCGCGGCGAATACCGCTTCGACCCGACCTGGTCGGCAACGATCACCGAGCGGCTGAATTTCCTGAGCGCGCAGGGCTCGGACCCGCGCGGGCGCGACGTCGTCAACGACCTGAGCGAACTCTACGTCAGCTGGCGCGGCCGGGCCGAGAATTTCGTCGATGCCGGGCGCATCAACCTGAAAAGCGGCGTGGCGCTGGGCTTCAACCCGACCGACTATTTTCGCACCAATGCGGTCAACATCTATGTTTCCAACGACCCGACCGTGCTGCGCGACAACCGGCTGGGCACGCTGATGGTGCGCGCGCAGGGCGTGCGCGAGATCGGCGCGGTGACCCTGGCGGCGGCACCGGGGCTGGGCTACGACCCCGGCGCCTGGTGGTCGGATGCCCGCTCGATCGGGTTGAACCTGCAGAACACCAACTATCACAGCCGATTCCTGGCCAAGACCACGCTGAACCTGGATCGCGACATCACGCCGGAAGTGCTGGTCTACAACGAAGGCGGCCAGACCCGCGTGGGTCTTAACGCCACCAAGGGCATCGGCGATGCGGTCGTCGCCTATGCCGAATATTCCGGCGGGCGCGACCGCCCGCTGGCCGCCGACGCGCTGATCCAGGGCGTGCAGCTGGGCCGCCTGCCGGCCAATACGGTGCCGCTGTACCAGACATCGTTCGACCGGCGGTTCATGAGCCAGGCGGCGGTCGGATTTTCCTATGCCCTGCCGCCCAAGCTGAGCCTGAACGTCGAATACCACTATAACCAGGCCGGGTTCTCGCAATCCCAGTTCGATCGCTGGATCGCGACGGGCCAGGCCCTGGCGCCCTATGCCGCGCTGGGCGCGACCGGCCAGCTGTGGTGGCTGCGGCAATATGCGGTCAACCAGCTTGAACCGTTCATGCGCCACCAGATCTTCGTGCGTGCCGCGCTGGACAACATCTTCGTGCCCAACCTGAACATCTCGGGCGTGGCCTTCATCTCGCCCCATGACGGCTCGTTTTCATGGCAGGTGACGACCGACTACGCGGTAAGCCCGCAGGTCTCGATCGGCGCGCTGGTCGGCGCCAATGTCGGCGGGCCCAGGACGGTCTATGGCAGCCTGCCCCAGGGCGGCAGCGTGATCGGCAAGTTCCGCGTCTATTTCTGAGGGAAACCGGCCAGGGCGCGCACCTCGGCCGGGCCATGCCCGGCATCGCGCAGCGATGCCAGCGTCAGCGACCGGTCGCGCTTGGCATAGCGCCGGCCGTGTTCGTCGGTCAGCAGGCGGTGGTGGCGGTATTGCGGCACCGGCAGGTCCAGCAACGCCTGCAACAGGCGATGGACGTGGGTGGCGGCGAACAGGTCGATACCGCGCGTCACCAGCGTCACCCCCTGCAGCGCATCGTCGACGGTGACGGCCAGGTGATAGCTGGTCGGCGTCTCCTTGCGGGCCAGCACGACGTCGCCGAACAGTTCGGGCTGCGCCTGCTGGACGCCGGCCGCGCGGTCGGTCCAGGTCAGGTCGCGGCCCGCGCGGGCACGCGCGGCGGCGACGTCCAGGCGGAAGGCATGGGTTTCGCCGGCGGCGATGCGGGCGGCCCCGGCAGCGGGATCGAGATGGCGGCAGGTCCCGGGATAGACCGGACCGTCGGGCCCGTGCGGCGCATTGCCCGAGGCCGCGATTTCAGCCGCGATCTGCTGGCGGGTACAGAAACAGGGATAGACCAGGCCCTGGCCCGCCAGGCGGTCCAGCGCCGCGCGGTAGTCGTCCATGTGGCGCGACTGGTGGCGCACCGGCCGCGGCCAGTCCAGGCCGAGCCAGGCCAGGTCACGCTCGATTCCGTCGACGTATTCGGGACGGCAGCGCGTGCCGTCGATATCCTCGATGCGCAACAGGAACACGCCGCCGGCGCGGGCGGCTTCGTCGGCGGCGACCAGGGCGGAATGGGCATGGCCCAGATGCAGATGGCCGGTCGGGCTGGGGGCGAAACGGGTGACGATCATGGTACGGCCCAGCATAGCACGACGACGGCGGCTGACAGGACACCCGTCGAACGGCTAGGCTTATCGTCATGAGCAGTCCCATCCCCCTCGACGGCCCCCGCATCGCCCCCGCCTCGGGCAAGGCGACCCATCTGGTCGTGCTGGTCCACGGTTATGGCGCCGACGGCAACGACCTGATCGGCCTGGCGCCGCATTGGCAGCGCCTGCTGCCCGGCGCCGCCTTCGTCGCGCCCAACGCGCCCGAACGCATCCCCGGCATGCCCTGGGGTTACCAGTGGTTCTCGCTGAGCCAGTACGATCCCGACATGCTGCGCCGCGACCCCGCCCAGGCCCCGGCGATCTATCAGGAAATGGCCGAGGGCGCGGGGCGGGCCGCCGGCCCGCTGGACGCCTTCATCACCGCCGAACTGGCGCGTACCGGGGTGGCGCCCGGGCATCTGGCCCTGGTCGGGTTCAGCCAGGGCACGATGATGGCGCTGCAGGTCGGGCTGCGCCGCCAGGTGGCGCCGGCCGCGATCGTCGGTTTCTCGGGCGCGCTGATCGGCGCCGACCGCCTGGCCGACGAGATCACCGCGCGTCCCCCCGTCCTGCTGATCCACGGCGACGCCGACGAGGTCGTGCCGGTCGAGGCGATGCGGGCCGCCGCCAGCGGCCTGGGTGCCGCCGGCATCGAGGTGCGCTGGCATGTCGCGCAGGGCATGGGCCATGGCATCGACCAGGACGGGCTGGAGCTGGCGGGACGTTTCCTGGCCGAGCATCTGACCGCCTGATCGTCCGGACCCGGGGGGACCTGCCCCATGCAACTCGACATGGTGACGCTGGTCGCGGTGACGAGCATGACGTCGCTGGTCGCCGCCCTGTCGATCGGCATGCTGTGGCTGGTCCATGGGCGTTACCCCGGCATCGGATTCTGGGCGGCTGGCGCCTTCGGCATCGCCGCTGGCGGGCTGTTGATCGCCGCCCGCAACGCCCTGCCGGAAGCCATGTCGCTGATCGGCGGCAATGTCGCGCTGATCGGCGGCGTGGCCCTGGTGCTGCGAGGGGTGAACGCCTTCACCCGTCAGCCGCACCAGACCCTGCTGGAGGTCGGTACGGTCGCGACCGTCGCGCTGGGCCAGGGGTTCCTGATCCTGATCCAGGCGCCACTGTCGATCCGGTTCGGCCTGCTGTGCCTGTGCTGGGTCGCGCTGTACGCGGCGATGTCGCAGCGGTTCTTCGCCTATGGTCGGCGCGAGGCGGCCATGGCGCTGATCTCGCGGCTGGGCGGCGTGATCACCATGGGCCATACGCTGTTCGTCGCCGTCGTGGGCCTGCTGACCGTCGTCCTGGCGCCGCCGCAGGGTCCCCTCGAACGCCACCCCTTGCGGATCGCGACCTATTTCGAAGGCAACCTGGTCATCCTGATGCTGACGTTGTGTCTGGTCCTGCTGGTCACCAGGCGGCTGGAGGTCGACCTGGGCCGGCTGGCCACGACCGACGAACTGACCGGCTGCCTGACGCGGCGGGCGTTCCTGACCGAATGTGGGCGGGAAATGGCCCGGGTCGAGCGCAACGGCGGCAGTTGCGCGGTGATCATGTTCGACGCCGATCATTTCAAGGCGATCAACGACCAGCACGGCCATCATGTCGGCGACCTGGTGCTGGCCGAAATCGCGCGGCGCGTCACTGCCTGCCTGCGGCCCCAGGACCGGCTGGGCCGCCACGGCGGCGAGGAATTCTGCGTCCTGCTGACCGATGCCGGGCCCGACCAGGCGACAGGGGTCGCCGAGCGGCTGCGCCAGGCGGTGGCCGAACCGCCGGTCAGGGCGGGCGACGAACAGATTGCGGTGACGATCAGCCTGGGGGTGGCGGCCGTTCCCGGCCATGCGGCCGATATCACCGGCCTGCTGCGGGCGGCGGACGACGCCCTGTACCGCGCCAAGCGCGGTGGCCGCAACCGGTCGGAAATCGCCCTTCCGGTCGCGGCCTGATACCGCTCAGCCGATCAGCGCGGTGCCATGCGGATGGCGCCGTCCAGGCGGATGGTCTCGCCGTTCAGCATGGTGTTCTCGACGATGTGGCGGGCCAGCTTGGCGTATTCTTCCGGCTGACCCAGCCGGCGCGGGAACGGCACCGACGACGCCAGGCTGTCCTGGGCTTCCTGCGGCAGGCCCTTCAGCATCGGCGTCAGGAACAGGCCCGGCGCGATGGTGCAGACGCGGATGCCGAACTGGGCGAATTCGCGCGCCAGCGGCAGGGTCAGGCCGACGACGCCCGCCTTCGACGAGGCATAGGCCGGCTGGCCGATCTGGCCGTCGAACGCCGCGACCGAGGCGGTGTTGACGATCACGCCGCGCTCGTTGTCGGCAAGCGCGTCCAGCTTCTGCATGGCGGCGGCGGCCAGGCGGATCATGTTGAAGGTGCCGATCAGGTTGACCCGGATCACCTTTTCATAGGCGGTCAGGGCCAGCGGGCCGTCCTTGCCCACGGCCTTGGCCGGGGTGCCGACGCCGGCGCAATTGACCAGGATGCGGGCCGGGCCGTGGGCGGCGGCGGCCTTGGCCAGCGCGGCTTCGGCACTGTCGGACGAGCCGACGTCGCATTCGACGGCGATGCCGCCCAGTTCCTTGGCCAGCGCCTCGGCCGCGGCGACGTTCATGTCGGCCAGCGCCACCTTGGCGCCGGCGGCGGCGAGTTCGCGGGCGGTGGCGGCGCCAAGACCCGAAGCCCCGCCGGTCACCAGCGCGGCAATGCCGTTCAACTGCATTTGTTGTTCCCCATAACGATCATCGTGAATGACGCTGTTTAGCAAATCCGGACGGGGCTGGCGAGGGGCCTGTCGACCCGCCGGTAACCTGCCGTCCCAGGGACATAAAGATTTCCTTATATGTCACTGGACAGCCCCGTAGGCCGCTGGTATAGACCGGATCAGCACAAGTCCCCCAACGGGGCAACCTCGCAAGGAGCGAACGCGTCATGACGGATTATGTGGTCAAGGACCTCGGCCTCGCCGACTGGGGCCGCAAGGAAATCATCATCGCCGAGACCGAGATGCCCGGCCTGATGGCCCTGCGCGAGGAATTCGGCGCGTCGCAGCCGCTGAAGGGCGCGCGCATCGCCGGTTCGCTGCACATGACGATCCAGACCGCGGTGCTGATCGAGACCCTGAAGGCGCTGGGCGCCGACGTCCGCTGGGCGTCGTGCAACATCTTCTCGACCCAGGACCAGGCCGCCGCGGCGATCGCCGCCGCCGGGATCCCGGTGTTTGCGGTCAAGGGCGAAAGCCTGGCGGAATATTGGGAATATACCCACAAGATCTTCGAGTTCGCCGAGGGCGCGAACCTGATCCTGGACGATGGCGGCGACGCCACCCTGCTGATGCATCTGGGCCCGCGGGCCGAGCAGGACCCCTCGCTGATCGCCAACCCGACCAACGAGGAAGAGGAAGCCCTGTTCGCCGCGATGAAGAAGCGCATCGCCGAGCAGCCCGGCTGGTATTCGCGCATGGCCGAGAAGATCGGCGGCGTGTCGGAAGAGACCACCACCGGCGTCCATCGCCTGTACCAGATGCAGCAGGAAGGCCGTCTGCGGTTTCCCGCCATCAACGTCAACGACAGCGTCACCAAGTCGAAGTTCGACAACCTGTACGGCTGCCGCGAAAGCCTGGTCGACGGCATCAAGCGCGCCACCGACGTGATGGTGGCCGGCAAGGTCGCGGTCGTGGCCGGTTACGGCGACGTCGGCAAGGGCTCGGCCGCCTCGCTGCGCAGCCAAGGCGCCCGCGTCCTGGTCACCGAGATCGACCCGATCTGCGCCCTGCAGGCGGCGATGGAAGGCTATCAGGTCGTGACGATGGAACAGGCCGCCCCGCAGGGCGACATCTTCGTCACCGCGACCGGCAATGTCGACGTCATCACGCTGGACCACATGCGCCAGATGAAGGACCGCGCGATCATCTCCAACATCGGTCACTTCGATTCCGAGATCCAGATCGGCGCCCTGAAGAACTACCCCTGGCACAACGTCAAGCCGCAGGTCGACGAGGTCGAGTTCCCCGACGGCAAGCGCCTGATCGTGCTGGCCGAAGGCCGCCTGGTGAACCTGGGCTGCGCGACCGGCCATCCGAGCTTCGTGATGAGCGCGTCGTTCACCAACCAGGTGCTGGCCCAGATCGAACTGTGGGGCAACGCGGCGAAGTACGAGAAGAAGGTCTACACGCTGCCCAAGCATCTCGACGAGAAGGTCGCGTCGCTGCACCTGGCCAAGCTGGGCGTCAACCTGACCAAGCTGACCGACCAGCAGTCGGCCTATATCGGCGTGAACACCGCCGGCCCGTTCAAGCCGGACCATTACCGTTATTGACCAACGCTGACAGACGCCGGGCCACGGCCCGGCGCAGGATCGACGGCGGCAGGCAACTGCCGCCGTTTTTCTTTTGGTTTCCGGAGCGTCGAGCCGAAATGAGTGCAGTACTGGTCATGCCCCCCGCGTTCCATCAGGCGCCGGCGATCGAACCGCCCGCGCCGATGCCGCTAGACCAGCTGTCCGCCCGCATGGCTCGCCTACTGGCCTACTGGCATTGCCGGCGCGGCGACAAGGAAATGGCGGCGCGGGCCGACATCGACCCGCTGGACATGGCGTTCGCGCTGGGCGCGCTGGTCCTGTTCGACGTCGAGGGCGAAGGCCAGTACCGCTATCGTGTCTATGGCAGCGACTTCGTCGACCGGCTGCGCCGCGAACTGACCGGCCTGTCGCTGGACAGCCATCCGGAAAAGTCGCAGATCCCGCTGATGCGCCGCTCGCTGAACGAGGCGGTGGCGGCCCGGCGGCCGATCGCCCGGCGCGGCGCGAAACTGGTGCAGGGCGAGGTGCGGCGCTATGCCGGGCTGTTCCTGCCGCTGTCGGCCGACCAATGCAGGGTCGACCAGATCCTGATGATGGTCGAACTGCGGGCCTGACCGTCCGGGGGTCCCCGCGACTATTTGGCCACCGGGCGGCATGGGCGTGATATGCTGCCGCCCGTGCCGATCCGTACCCCATTCCACCCCGAGCAGCGCCGGTGAGCGCGCTGGAAATCGCGCTGGCCCTGGCCCTGGCAGGTGCCGCCGGCGCGGCGTGGTCGTGGCGCCGCGCCTGGCGGCGTGCCCTGGCCACCAGCACCGCGCCCGCCGCCATCGTCGTGCCCATGCCGGCGGCCATGCCCGCGACGCCGGCCCCCGCCCCGGCGATCGAAACCCTGGATGCCGCCCCCTTCCCCGCCTGGCGGCGCGATGCCGACGGCCAGCTGGTCTGGGTCAATACCCGCTATCGCGAGATGGTCGAGGCCGAGCCCGCGCGCATCCTGGCCGAGCAGATCGAGCTGGCCTCGGGGCTGGACCCCGAACAGCCGCGGCGGCTGGCGCGCAAGGCACTGGACGGCGGCGGCGGCCGCGCCACCGAGACGCGGCGCTTCGTCGTGGCCGGCGACCGGCGGTCCTATCGCATCCATGAAACCGTGCTGCCCGACGGCGGCACCGCCGGGTTCGGCCAGGACACCACGCCCGAGGAAG
>Ga0206117_101633_pt1 | contig 10686 bp, 7 predicted proteins | sample 3A5Ametagenome_FD_177997 | JGI IMG/M metagenome (GOLD analysis project Ga0206117, IMG submission 177997) | Enriched microbial communities from leaf-cutter ant dump, University of Wisconsin, Madison, United States - 3A5A | ecosystem: Environmental > Terrestrial > Nest > Insects nest > Nest dump... | reverse complement strand
CCGGGGAGATGCGGGCGAAACCGTCGGCGATCAGGCGGAACAGGGCGGCGTTGCCCTTGCGCACCGCCCAGTGCAGTTCGCCGGTGTAGAGCGGCTCGGTGTAGCGGAAGCGCCCCTGCACCCCGCGCTTGGTCATGTAATAGCGGGCCGAGGGGTCGTCCATGCAGAAGACCCGGGTTTCCTGGCGCGAGGCGGCATCCACCATCGCCTCGAAACCGGGATAGCGCTGGAAGGCGGTGATGCCCTGGTCGGTCAGCCATTCGATGCAGAAATCGGCATCCTTCACCCCGACCGTGAAGGCGCGCAGCGACTCCACCCCGGTGATGCCGCTGAGGTCGGCGCTGAACCAGATCGGCACGTCGACGCGGGCATAGGGCTTGGAGAAGTCGTAGATCGCCTCGCGGGCGCTGTTGCGGAAGATGGTCTCGATGACGTCGGCGTCGCCCTTGTCCATCGCCTGCCGGGCGAGCCCCCAGTCGAGCGGCATCATCCGCACCGGGATGCCGGTCTTCTGCGACCACAGCATCCACAGGTCCCTGACGATCCCGACATGGGCGCCGTCGGGCGTGTGGAAGCTGTAGGGCGGGTAATTGTTGTCCAGCGTCACCCGGATCTCGGCCGGGCGGGGGCCGGTCTCCGGAAGCGCTGCCGGCACCGGCGTGTTGATCGCCGACGCCGGGTCGCCGGCCAGGAGCGACAGCAGCAGGACCGCCAGCAGCCGCGAAACCGCGGTCCGCGCGCCGCGGATCGCCATGGGAAATGCCATGGGCCTCGCCTTGGGCCTCATGGAGGCGCCCCGGGCGGAACGGTCGATGGGCAGCGCGTGGCGGACATGGACATGGCCCTTGCCGAGGTCATGGACAGCGCAGGCGTGCGAGGCCATCTCCTCGCCGCCATCGCCAGCTTATCCAAGAGGGTAACCCGTTCGACGCGCTGCGGCAACGAAGGGTTCTCGCGCCCTTGTGACAAGCTCCCGCAGTGATGGCAGCCGCGCGGACGCGCCCGGCAACGGCTCCGGGAGAACGGTCAGGGAGAGCGATCAGGGGGCGGGGGGACGGAGCGGGGATTGGACTGATTGCCGGCCCGGTCGTTCGCCCGATCATTCGCCTGGGCGCGCAGGGCGTCGCGGATTTCCTCCAGCAGCTGTTCCTGCCGCGGCGGTGCCTTCGGCGTTTCCTTGTGCAGGATGTGCAGCCGGTTGACCTGCCGGACGATCATGAACAGGGCGCCCGACACGATCAGGAAATTGATGCAGGCGTTGATGAAGCGGCCGTAATTGATGGTGGCCGCTCCGGCCTTCTCGGCAGCCTGGAGCGAATCGTACTGGCCACCGGACAGGCTGAAGAAATAGTTGGAGAAGTCGATGCCGCCCATGACCCAGCCGATGGGCGGCATCAGGATGTCCTTGACCAGGGAATTGACGATTCCCGTAAAGGCGGCACCGATGATGATGCCGACCGCCAGCTCCACGACATTGCCGCGGCTGATAAATTTCTTGAACTCTTCGAACATGGCGTCCCGTTTCTCCGTGGTCACGGAAGGGAAACGGGGTGGGGCGTAGATGGTTTCATGGACGGTGGGGAAGCCGGCAGGCCCCCCACCGAACAGCCCTTACGCCATGCGGCCGTGGCAGTGCTTGAACTTCTTGCCGGAGCCGCAGGGGCAGGCGGCGTTGCGCGGGGTGTTCTCCATCACCTCGGCCGGCAGCGGCTGGTCTTCCGGCGTGCCCAGAAGCGAGGAGGCTGGCGAGGAGGCGCGGACCATGCCATCCGGCAGCGCTTCGCCGTCACCGGCCCCCATGGCGGCCATCGCCAGGGCCGGGTCCATGCGGCCCTCGTGCATCTCCTGCATCTGGCGGGCGAACAGCTCCTCCTGCGACGGCGCCATGCGGATTTCGACATGCATCAGGATGGTGGTGACCTGCTCGCGCAGCGCCATCAGCATGCTGTCGAACAGCTCGAAGGCCTCGCGCTTGTACTCGTTCAGCGGATCCTTCTGGGCATAGGCGCGCAGGTTGATGCCCTGGCGCAGATGGTCGAGCTGGAGAAGGTGGTCCTTCCATTCCTGGTCCAGGATCTGGAGCAGGATGCTCTTCTCGACATGCCGCATCGTCTCGGCGCCGTAGGCCTCCTCCTTGTCCGCATATTTGCGGTCGGCGGCCTCGCGCACGCGCTCCTCGATCTCCGGCTCGGCGATGCCCTCTTCCTTGGCCCAGTCGTGGACCGGCAGGTCCATGCCCAGCACGCGGTTGACCGCCTCGTGCAGGCCGTCGATGTCCCACTGCTCGGAGTAGCTGTTGGCCGGGATCGCCGTCGACACCATGTTGGCGATGATCTGGTGGCGCATCTCGCGGATTTCCTCCGCGATGTCCTCGCTCTCCATCACCTCGTGGCGCTGCTCGTAGACGACCTTGCGCTGGTCGTTCATGACGTTGTCGAACTTCAGCAGGTTCTTGCGGACCTCGAAGTGATGCGCCTCGACCTTCTGCTGCGCCTTTTCCAGGGCCTTGTTGATCCAGGGATGGATGATCGCCTCGCCCTCCTTCAGGCCGAGACGCTGGAGCATGCTGTCCATCCGCTCCGACCCGAAGATGCGCATCAGGTCGTCTTCCAGCGACAGGAAGAACTTCGAGGTGCCGGGGTCGCCCTGGCGGCCGGAGCGGCCGCGCAGCTGGTTGTCGATGCGGCGGCTCTCGTGCCGCTCGGTCCCGATGACGTAGAGGCCGCCGGCCTGCTTGACCTTCTCGCGCGCTTCCGCGATCTCGGCTTCGATCTGGGCGATGCGGGCGTCGCGCTCCGGGCCTTCCGGAACGTCGGCCAGCTCGACCTCGATCCGCATCTGGAGATTGCCGCCCAGCTGGATGTCGGTGCCGCGGCCCGCCATGTTGGTGGCGACCGTCACCGCGCCGGCGCGGCCGGCCTGGGCCACGATGTAGGCTTCCTGCTCGTGGTGGCGGGCGTTCAGGACATTGTGCGGGATGCCGCGCTTGTTCAGCAGCTCCGACAGCAGTTCCGACTTCTCGATCGAGGTGGTGCCGACCAGGACCGGCTGGCCGCGCTTGCGCGCGTCCTCGATCAGGTCGGTCATCGCATGGTACTTCTCGGTCGCGGTGCGATAGACCTCGTCGTCATGGTCGATGCGCTTGACCGGGACGTTGGTCGGCATGTCGACCACTTCCAGCCCGTAGATCTCGCCGAACTCCGCCGCCTCGGTCAGCGCGGTGCCGGTCATGCCGGCCAGCTTCGGGTAGATGCGGAAGTAGTTCTGGAAGGTGATGGAGGCCAGCGTCTGGTTCTCACGCTGGATCGTCACCTTCTCCTTGGCCTCCAGCGCCTGGTGCAGGCCTTCGGAGAAGCGGCGGCCGTCCATCATGCGGCCGGTGAACTCATCGATGATGACGACCTTGTCGTCCTTGACGATGTAGTCCTTGTCGCGCTGGAACAGCATGTGGGCACGCAGCGCCTGCTGCGAATGGTGGACCAGCGCCACGTTCTGGATGTCGTAGAGGCCGCCCGACTTCAGCAGCCCGGCCTCGGCCAGCAGCTGCTCCATATGCTCCTGGCCGGCTTCGGTGAAGCTGACGGTGCGGTGCTTCTCGTCCTTCTCGTAATCCTCGGCCACCAGCATCGGGATCAGCCGGTCGACCTGGACATACATCTCGGACGAATCGGTCGAGGGGCCGGAGATGATCAGCGGCGTGCGCGCCTCGTCGATCAGGATCGAGTCGACCTCGTCGACGATGGCGAAGTTGAAGGGCCGCTGGACCAGCTCCTCCAGCCGGAACTTCATGTTGTCGCGCAGATAGTCGAAGCCGAACTCGTTGTTCGTGCCGTAAGTGATGTCGGCGGCGTAGGCGGCGCGGCGCTCGTCGTCGTCCAGCCCATGGACGATGCAGCCGGTGGTCAGGCCGAGGAAGCCGTAGACCCGCGCCATCCAGCCGCTGTCGCGCGAGGCGAGGTAGTCGTTCACGGTGACGACGTGGACGCCCTTGCCCTCCAGCGCGTTCAGGTAGACGGCCAGCGTGGCGACCAGCGTCTTGCCTTCGCCGGTGCGCATCTCGGCGATCTTGCCGCTGTGCAGCACCATGCCGCCCATCAGCTGCACGTCGAAGTGACGCTGGCCCAGCACGCGCTTGGCCGCCTCGCGCACGGTGGCGAAGGCGTCGGGCAGGATGTCGTCCAGCGTCTCGCCCTTGGCCAGCCGTTCGCGCAGCCAGTCGGTGCGACCCTTCAGCTGGTCGTCCGACAGCGCGGCGACCGACGGCTCCAGCGCGTTGATCTGAGCCACGGTCTTGTGCAGCGCCTTGACCGCGCGCGTGTTGGCGGTGCCGAAAATCTTGCGGGCGAGAGCGCCGAACATGAAAACCTCGGGAGTAAAGCGGAATGTGGGCCAGCCTATCGACGGGTCTCACATAGGACTATGGCAAGGCGCTGTCAACGAGACCGGGCCGGCGGGGGCTCCGTTGCGGCATTTGCGCAGACGGTTCAGCGGGGGACGGCATGACTGCCCGTCATGACTGTATGATGAATTCGCGTCCAGAAAGCGCCGCGGCGGTTGGCCGGCGACGGCAGGGGCTGGTATCCCCTGCGGCGGAACACAGCTAATGGGCGGTGGCCGCGCCACGGGACAATGGGGACCCTTGCCCCGCGCGGCTTAGCCATGCTTAATCCCCTGCGGAATCGGGCGCGGAGCGGCGGATGGCTCCGATGCCGCAGACCATGCGAAACGGGCGCCGACCCATCGGCCGCCCATTTGTGAAGCATCCGCCGGAAGGAAACAGACACGCCATGGTTCAACGAGTGTTCCGCACCGCGCTCCTGTCGGTTGCCGCCTGCGGCATCGCGCTGGCCGCCCACGCCCAGACGCCGGCTCCCGCCACCCCGGCGCCGGCCGCTCCGGCCCCGGCTGCCGCCGCCGCTCCGGCCACCCCGGCCGATCCGGTGGTCGCCCGCGTCAACGGCGAGGAGCTGCACAAGTCGGACGTCACCCGCATGGTCTCTCAGCTGCCGCCGCAGGTGCAGCAGATGCCGATCGAGATGATCTATCCGGCGGTGATCGACCAGCTGGTCAGCGGCAAGCTGGTCTCCTCGGCCGGCTACAAGGCCGGCTTGGCCGATTCGGCCGAGGTGAAGGACGAGATCAAGCGCGCCGAGGAGCGCGCGGTGCAGCGCGCCTACATCCAGAAGGAAATCAAGGCCCGCATCACGCCCGAGGCGCTGAACAAGGCCTATCAGGACTACCTGAAGGAGAATCCGGCGCAGGAGGAGGTCAAGGCCGCCCACATCCTGGTCGAGAAGGAAGACGAGGCCAAGGCCATCATCGCCCAGCTGAAGAAGGGCGGCGATTTCGCCAAGCTGGCCAAGGAGAAGTCCAAGGACGCCGCCGCGGCGGCCCAGGGCGGCGACCTCGGCTACTTCACCAAGGACGCGATGGTCGAGCCCTTCGCCAACGCCGCCTTCGCCATGAAGCCGGGCGAGATCAGCAAGGAGCCGGTCAAGACCCAGTTCGGCTATCACATCATCAAGGTCGAGGACAAGCGGACCCAGCCGCAGCCGACGCTCGACGAGGTGAAGCCACAGCTGGAGCAGACCCTGTCGAAGGACATGGTCACCGCGCTCGTCGAGGAACTGCGCGGCAAGGCGAAGATCGAGACCTTCCAGCTCGACGGCTCGCCGATGCCGAAGGAAGAGCCGGCGGCCGCTCCGGCCACCCCGGCCCCGGCCGCTCCGGCGGAGCCGGCGAAGAAGTAAGACGGCGGCGGACGGCCGCTCCTCTTCCCTGCAAAAGGGGGTGGGGGCGGCCGTCCGCATCTTCGCATCCCCCTTACGCCACCACCACTCCCCCACCACGGGAATTCCCTCCATGGCCACGACCCTCTCCCCCTTGGCTCCCGCCAGCTTCCCGACGTTGCCGCCCATCGCGGGCGTGCGCATCGCCACGGCGAACAGCGGCATCCGATACAAGGGCCGCGACGATCTGCTGCTGGCCGTGCTGGATCCCGGCACCAGCGTGGCGGGCGTGCTGACCCGGTCGCTGACCTGCTCTGCCCCGGTGATCTGGTGCCGCGACAGCCTGCCCAAGGGGTCGGCCCGCGCCGTGGTGGTGAATGCCGGCAACGCCAACGCCTTCACCGGCAAGGCGGGCGACGCCACCGTGCAGGCGACGGTCAGCGCCGCCGCCGAGCTGGCCGGCTGCGCCCCGGACGAGGTCTATATCGCGTCGACCGGCGTGATCGGCATCCCGCTGGCCGCCGACGCCATCGGCAAGTGCCTGGCGCCGATGGCCCCGGGCCTTGCCGCCGATTCGGCCGCGTGGGAGAAGGCCGCCCGCGCCATCATGACCACCGACACCTTCCCGAAGGGCTCGGTGCGCACCGCGACCATCGGCGGGACGACGGTGACCATCGCCGGCTTCGCCAAGGGCTCCGGCATGATCGCGCCGGACATGGCGACGATGCTGGGCTTCGTCTTCACCGACGCCGCCATCGCCGCCACCGCGCTGCAGGACATGCTGTCGGAGTTCACCGAGCGCACCTTCAACGCCGTGACCGTCGATGGCGACACCTCGACCAGCGACACGCTGCTCCTGTTCGCGACGGGCAAGGCCGGAAACGCCCCGGTGTCGAGCGCCGATGCCGCCGAGCTGGCGGAGTTCCGCGCCGCGCTGGAGGATCTGCTGCTCGATCTGGCCTTGCAGGTGGTGCGTGACGGCGAAGGCGCGACCAAGTTCATCGCCATCACCGTGCGCGGCGCCGACAGCGACGCCGCCGCCAAGCGGATCGGCATGACGGTGGCGAACTCGCCGCTGGTCAAGACCGCCATCGCCGGCGAGGACGCCAACTGGGGCCGCATCGTCGCCGCCATCGGCCGCGCCGGCGAGCGCGCCGACCGCGACCTGATCAGGATCACCGTCGGCGGCACCCTGATCTGCGCCGAGGGGATGGAGGTCCCGGGTTACGACGAGACGCCGGTCACCGCCCACATGAAGGGCAAGGAGGTCGACATCGACATCGACCTCGGCCTGGGCAAGGGGACGGCGAAGGTGTGGACCTGCGACCTGACCCACGGCTACATCGACATCAACGGAAGCTATCGCAGCTGATGGCTTGGCGGAGCTGACGGTTCGGTGGGCGGCGGAGCTGAGCCCTGGCCCGGCAGCGTTGCGACGCCCCGGCTGCTGCTCCGCACCTTCCGGCATGAGGACGTGCCGGATTTCGTGCCGCTGATCGGCGACTGGGAGGTTGCGCGGTGGCTTGCCCGGGTCCCGCATCCCTACTCGGTTGCCGATGGCCATGACTGGGTGGAGCTGGCGGCGCGGAACCATGCCGATCGCGCCGCTCTCGCCTTTCTGGCGGTGCGGGTCTCCGACGGCGTGCCTGTCGGCAGCGTTGGGTTGCAGCCGGACCTTGAACGGCCTGATAGTGCCGAGATCGGCTATTGGGTCGGCACGCCGTACCATCGCGCCGGCTATGGGCTGGAGATGGTGACCGCGATGCTGGGGGTCGGTTTCGGTCCGCTCGGCCTGTCGCGGAGCCTGTCGCGGATCTGGGCCGCCACCGATCCCGACAACCTGCCGTCCCAGGCCTTGCTCCGCAAAGCCGGTTTGCGGCAGCGGGGCGAACGCCGGCAAGACTTTCCCGCCCGCGGGCGAAGCATGTCGGCGCCCTGTTTCGAAATCACCGCCGCCGAGTGGCCGGCCCGCCGAGAGGGTTCCGCATGACTGCCTGTTTCGATCCAAGCTCCACCCCCGCACCCGGCTCGCTGCCGGTGCTGCTGGTCGTCGCGGTGGCGCTCGTCGATGCCGACGGGCGCGTGCTGCTGGCCCAGCGCCCGCCCGGCAAGTCGCTGGCTGGACTGTGGGAATTCCCCGGCGGCAAGGTCGATGCCGGGGAGACGCCGGAGGCCGCGCTGGTGCGCGAGCTGAAGGAGGAGCTGGGCATCGACACGGCGGCCAGCTGCCTCGCCCCCTTCACCTTCGCGTCGCACAGCTACGAGCGGTTCCATCTGCTGATGCCGCTCTATGTCTGCCGGGTGTGGGAAGGCGACGTGATGCCGCGGGAAGGGCAGAAGCTCGCCTGGGTCTACCCGAACCGGATGGGCGATTACCCGATGCCGCCGGCCGACGTGCCGCTGGTGGCGATGCTGCGGGATCTGCTGTGACCCTGCGTTGAAAAATAGTCCAAACGGGACTATAGTGTACGGAGGTGGCCGGCGGATGTTCCCGCACCCGCCGGCACGCTTCCAGTGCTTAGCGCCGGATCAGGCGGATCTCGATCCGCCATCTCCGCCACTGGAGCACCAGGAAGAACGGCATCTTCTTCATGCCACCTTCCTCCTTCTGAAACGGCGGATGGACCACCCATCCGCCGTTTTCAGTTTACACGCGGGCGATGAGCAGGCGCCAAATTTTCACACCAATGTGTGGTGGTGCCGGCGAAGGTCCGACCTTTGTTCCCGGCTGCGTCCCTTTGCGGCTTTGCCCTGGGGGCGATCTGTGCGACATGATGGGGCGTTGAGACGACAAGCCGGATCTCCGGCACCACTTTCCTGAACCGCATCGGCGTGGATTCGTTGTTTTCCTACGGCAATCTGGGTGCGTCGGACGATGCGCCCGGTCAACCGCCAGCCACGGCGCTCGACGCGCTGCGGACGGTGTTCGGTTACGACTCCTTCCGCGGCCAGCAGGCCGACATCATCGATCATGTGGTACGCGGCGGCGACGCGCTGGTGCTGATGCCGACCGGCGGCGGCAAGTCGTTGTGCTACCAGATCCCGGCGCTGGTGCGCGACGGGGTGACGGTGGTGGTGTCGCCGCTGATCGCCCTGATGCGCGATCAGGTGACGGCGCTGCGGGAACTGGGCGTGCGCGCCGCCTTCCTCAACTCCTCCCTCGGTCCGGCCGAGGCGCGGGAGGTGGAGCGGGCGATGGTGCAGGGCGAGATCGACCTCGTCTATGTCGCCCCCGAACGGCTGGTGACGCCGCGCTTCCTCGACCTGCTCGACCGCACCAAGCTGGCGCTGTTCGCGCTGGACGAGGCGCATTGCGTGTCGCAGTGGGGCCATGACTTCCGGCCTGAATATCTGCAACTGTCGATCCTGCACGAACGCCACCCGATGGTGCCGCGCATTGCGCTGACCGCCACCGCCGACGTGCAGACCCGCGCCGAGATCAAGGACAAGCTGGGGCTGACCGACGCCCGTGTCTTCCTGTCCAGCTTCGACCGCCCCAACATCACCTACCGCGTGGTGCCGAAGAAGAGCGAACGCCAGCAGATGCTGGCCTTCCTGCGCGACAACCACCCGGAAGACGCCGGCATCGTCTATTGCATGTCGCGCAACAAGGTGGAGGAGGTCGCGGCCTGGCTGAACCAACAGGGCCGCGAGGCTCTGCCCTACCATGCCGGGCTGCCCGCCGAGACGCGCGAGGCCAACCAGGACCGCTTCATCAAGAGCGAGGGTCTGGTGATGGTGGCCACCGTCGCCTTCGGCATGGGCATCGACAAGCCGAACGTCCGCTTCGTCTGCCACCTCGACCCGCCCAAGAGCCTGGAAGCCTATTACCAGGAGACCGGCCGCGCCGGCCGCGACGGGCTGCCGGCCAACGCCTGGATGGCCTACGGCATGGCCGATGTGGTGATGCTGCGCCAGATGCTGGAGCAGTCGGAGGCCGGCGACAGCCACCGCCGGGTCGAGCGCGGCAAGCTGGAGGCCCTGCTCGGCTTCTGCGAGACATCCGACTGCCGTCGTCAGGTGCTGCTGAACTATTTCAATGAGACGTTGCCGGAGCCCTGCGGCAACTGCGACACCTGCCTGGACCCGGTCGAGACCTGGGACGGCACCATCGCCGCGCAGAAGGCGCTGTCGGCGGTCTACCGCACCGGCCAGCGCTATGGCGCCGGCCATCTGATCGACGTGCTGGTCGGCAACGCCACCGAGAAGGTGGTGCAGCAGAACCATGACCAGCTGAAGACCTTCGCCGTCGGCAAGGATCTGACCAAGGTCGAATGGCAGTCGGTCTACCGCCAGCTTGTCGCCACCGGCCTGCTGACCGTCGATCTGGAGGGCTATGGCGGCTTCCGCCTGACCGATGCCGGTGTTGCCGTGATCAAGGGCCAGCGGGTGGTGAAGCTGCGCAAGGATCCGGTGCTGGAGCGTCGGCGCGGCGTGCACGATGCGTTGCGCCGTCACACCGCGCGCGGCGGGGCGGTCGGCGGCGGCTTGAGCGGGGAGGGGGTGTCACGCTCCGGCGCCCGCGGAGCGCTGTCGGCGGCCGACGACGCGCTGTGGCATGCGCTGAAGGACTGCCGGACCACGTTGGCGAAGGCCCAGGGCGTTCCGCCCTATGTGATCTTCCACGACAGCACACTGCTGGAGATGGTGGCCCAGCGCCCCCGCGACCACGCCACCTTCGCCCATCTGCCGGGGGTCGGCGGCCGCAAGCTGGAGCGCTACGCCGACGCCTTCCTGGAGGTGATCCGGCAGCACGGGTGAGGCTTTCGGGTGCATGGCAGATTTGAGGTGTGGCGGGCGATTTTTCCGAAATTCACCGCTTGCATCCCGGCAAGCACCTCGCTATGTTCCGCGCCACAACGACGCCGCAGTAGCTCAGGGGTAGAGCAACTGATTCGTAATCAGTAGGTCCGGGGTTCAAATCCCTGTTGCGGCACCAGTTTCTAAGGCCCTGAAA
>Ga0206117_101629_pt1 | contig 10697 bp, 9 predicted proteins | sample 3A5Ametagenome_FD_177997 | JGI IMG/M metagenome (GOLD analysis project Ga0206117, IMG submission 177997) | Enriched microbial communities from leaf-cutter ant dump, University of Wisconsin, Madison, United States - 3A5A | ecosystem: Environmental > Terrestrial > Nest > Insects nest > Nest dump... | reverse complement strand
ACCGCCCGATGAGCGCCGATCTCGACCAGCTCGAAAACCAGAGCATCTATATTCTGCGCGAAGCCTACAACCGCATCGACAAGCTGGCGATGCTCTGGTCGATCGGCAAGGACAGCAACGCGCTGCTGTGGCTCTGCCGCAAGGCGTTCTTCGGCCGTATCCCCTTCCCCGTCGTGCAGCTCGACACCGACATGGAACTGCCGGAGGTCTACGAGTTCCGCGACCGCATCGCCAAGGAATGGGACCTCGACCTCAAGGTGGAGCATTGCCCGCCCGAGGAGGAGATGGACCAGACCCTTCCCCCCCTGACGCGCGCCGCCGCGCGCAAGACGGAAGGTCTGAAGAATTTGCTGCGCGACCATGCCTATCAGGGTGTGATGGTCGGCATCCGCCGCGACGAGCAGGCGACCCGCGCCAAGGAGCGCGTGTTCTCGCCGCGCTCGCTGGAAGGCGACTGGGACGTGAAGGACCAGCCGGCGGAATTCTGGGATCATTACAAGACGCGCTTCCCCGAAGGCGTCCATGTCCGCATCCACCCGCTGCTGGCTTGGACCGAGCTGGACATCTGGCGCTATTCGCAGCGCGAGGGGATTCCCATTGTCCCGCTGTATTTCGCCAAGGACGGCAAGCGCTATCGCTCGCTGGGCGAGAAGAACATCACCTTCCCGGTCGACAGCACCGCGTCCACCATCGACGAGATCATCGCCGAGCTTCAGGTGACCCGCATTCCGGAGCGCGCCGGCCGCGCGATGGACAACGAATCCGAAGACAGCTTCGAACGCCTGCGCAGCGTGGGGTACATGTAAGATGCCGCATTCTCAACTCCGCATAGTCATCGTCGGCCATGTCGACCATGGCAAGTCCACGCTGATCGGCCGACTGCTGAACGACACCGGCAGCCTGCCCGACGGCAAGGTCGAGCAGGTCCGCGAGATGAGCCGCAAGCGCGGCATGCCGTTCGAGTGGGCCTTCGTCATGGACGCGCTCCAGGCCGAGCGCGACCAGGGCATCACCATCGACACCACGCAGATCCACTTCAAGACCAAGCAGCGCCCCTACGTCATCATCGACGCGCCGGGCCACACCGAGTTCCTGAAGAACATGGTGACCGGCGCCAGCCAGGCCGACGCCGCGCTGCTGGTGATCGACGCCGACGAGGGTGCGCTGGAACAGTCGCGCCGCCACGCCTTCCTGCTGCATCTGCTGGGCGTCCGTCAGGTCGCGGTCGTCGTCAACAAGATGGACAAGGTCGAGTTCTCCAGCCGCCGCTATGAGGCGGTGGCGCAAGAGATCAAGGACTATCTGGCCGAGCTGGGGCTCCAGCCCAAGGCGGTGATCCCGGTCTCCGCCCGCAACGGCGACAACATCGTCAGCCGCAGCGAGCAATCCGACTGGTATCTCGGCCCCACGGTGATCGAGCAGCTGGACGCCTTCCGTCCGCAGCAGACCTCGCCCGACCAGCCGCTGCGTTTCCCGCTGCAGGACGTCTACAAGCCGGACGACCGCCGCATCCTGGCCGGCCGCATCGAAAGCGGGCGCCTGCGCGTCGGCGACACCCTGCACTTCTCGCCCACCGGCGCCAGCGCCAAGGTGGTCAACATCGAGGCGTGGAACCATCCGGAGACGGTGCTGTCGGCCCAGGCCGGACAGAGCATCGGCATCACGCTGGACAAGCGCATCTTCGCCGAGCGCGGCCACATCGCCCACCACCAATCCGACGCCCCGACCCTGGCCCACCGGCTGAGCGTGCGGCTGTTCTGGCTGGTGTCGGACCCGCTGGTTGTCGGCAAAACCTACACGCTGAAGATCGCGACGGCCGAACACCGGGTGACGGTGGAGCAGGTGACGGCGGTCATCGATGTCGAGGATCTGTCCAGCACCCCTGGCAAGGCGGTCCGCCGCAACGAGGTGGCGGAGGTCGTCCTGCGCTCCCGCTCGCCCATCGCGCTCGATCTGGCGTCGGATCTGCCGCGCACCGGCCGCGGTGCGCTGATCGACGGCAACGACGTGGTCGGCGGCTGCCTGGTGGTGGAGATCGAGGACGCTGCTGCGGCCAACATCACCGAGGTGTCGCACACCGTCTCGCAGGATGAACGCGCCCAGGCCAACGGCCACAAGGGCGGCATCGTCTGGTTGACCGGCCTGTCGGGCGCCGGCAAGTCGACGCTGGCGATGGCGCTGGAACGCGCGCTGTTCGACCGCGGCTGGCAGACCTTCGTGCTGGACGGCGACAATGTCCGCAACGGGCTGAACGCCGGGCTGGGCTTCTCGTCGGATGACCGGGCGGAGAACATCCGCCGGGTGGCCGAGACGGCCAAGCTGTTCGCCGACGCCGGCATGGTGGTGATCGCCTCGCTGATCTCGCCGCTGAAGGCCGACAGGGCGCGGGCACGGGTGATCGGCGGCGAGCGCTTCCACGAGGTGCATGTCGCCGCCAACCTCGCCACCTGCGAGGAGCGCGACCCGAAGGGTCTGTACAAGAAGGCACGGGCCGGCGAAATCGCCGAGTTCACCGGCATCTCGGCTCCCTACGAGGCGCCGGACCAGCCCGAACTGGTGATCGACACCGACGCGCTGAGCCGCAGCGAGGCGCTGGCCCATCTGCTGGACTATGTCGACGAAACCCTGGGCAGGAACAGCCTGAAGTCGGAGAAAGAGCTGACCTATGTGATTTGAAGGTCGGCCTTGTAGAGTGATGCTTCGGGCGCGGGGGAAAGACCGCGCCCGAAGCTTTTTCGGCCGAAGCCGTGCCTCGCCCCATGAACCCTCCCCCCTCTCCGGTTCCTGTGGCATAAGGGGCCGCCTTCACGCATCACGCCCTAAGGACCCCTGCCGCCCATGATCCGCTTCGATAACGTCAGCAAGCAGAACGGCCACCGCATCCTGTTTCTGGAGGCCTCCGCGGCGCTCAACCGGGGTGAGAAGATCGGGCTGGTCGGTCCCAACGGTGCCGGCAAGACCACCCTGTTCCGCATGATCACCGGCGAGGAACAGCCGGACGGCGGTCAGGTGGCGATCGAGAAGCAGGTCAGCATCGGCTATTTCAACCAGGATGTCGGCGAGATGGCCGGCCGTTCCGCTGTCGCCGAGGTGATGGACGGCGCCGGGCCGGTCAGCGCCGTCGCCGCCGAGCTGGCGGAGCTGGAAGCCGCCATGGCCGACCCCGAGCGCGCCGACGAGATGGACGCCATCATCGAGCGCTACGGCGAGGTCCAGGCCCGGTTCGACGAGCTGGGCGGCTATGAGCTGGAAGGCCGGGCGCGCGAGGTGCTGGCGGGCTTGAGCTTCAGCCAGGAGATGATGGACGGCGACGTCGGCGGGCTGTCCGGCGGTTGGAAGATGCGCGTGGCGCTGGCCCGCATCCTGCTGATGCGCCCCGACGCCATGCTGCTCGACGAGCCGAGCAACCATCTGGACATCGAAAGCCTGATTTGGCTGGAAGGTTTCCTGAAGGGCTACGAGGGCGCCCTGCTGATGACCTCGCACGACCGCGAGTTCATGAACCGCATCGTCACCAAGATCATCGAGATCGATGGCGGAACGCTCACCAGCTATTCCGGCGACTACGGCTTCTACGAGAAGCAGCGGGCGCTGAAGGAGAAGCAGCAGGAGGCGCAGTTCGAACGCCAGCAGGCGATGCTGGCGAAGGAACTGAAATTCATCGAACGCTTCAAGGCCCGCGCCTCGCACGCCTCCCAGGTACAGAGCCGGGTGAAGAAGCTGGACAAGATCGAGCGCTTCGAGCCGCCCAAGCGCCGTCAGGTGGTGACCTTCGACTTCCCGCCGGCCCCGCGCTCCGGCGACGACGTGGCGGTGCTGAAGAATGTCCACAAGGGCTATGGCAGCCGGTCCATCTATGAAGGGCTGGATCTGACCATCCGCCGCAAGGAGCGCTGGTGCGTGATGGGCGTCAACGGCGCCGGCAAATCGACCCTGCTGAAGCTGATCGCCGGGACGACCGAACCCGACAGCGGCACCGTCACCGTCGGCGGCAGCGTCAAGATGGGCTATTTCTCCCAGCACGCGATGGAACTGCTGGACGGCGACCAGACCATCTTCGAAGCGCTGGAGGCGCATTTCCCGCAGGCCAGCCAGGGGTCGCTGCGGGCGCTTGCCGGCTGCTTCGGCTTCTCCGGCGACGATGTGGAAAAGCGGTGCCGCGTGCTGTCGGGCGGCGAGAAGGCCCGGCTGGTGATGGCGATCATGCTGTTCAACCCGCCCAACTTCCTGGTGCTGGACGAGCCGACCAACCACCTTGACCTCGACACCAAGCAGATGCTGATCCAGGCGCTGGCGGCCTATGAGGGCACCATGCTGTTCGTGTCGCACGACCGCCATTTCCTGGCGGCCCTGTCCAACCGCGTGCTGGAGCTGACGCCGGAGGGCATCCACCAGTATGGCGGCGGCTATACCGAGTATGTCGAGCGCACCGGGCAGGAGGCGCCGGGGCTGCACAGCTGAGCCCCGGATCTTCCCATCACTCGAAGTGAACGCCTCCTTCAGAACAAGTCATTGGTCGTGAAGTCCGCCGGGGCGTAGCATCGCCTGCGTTGTCGAGACAGCGGAGGCGGACATGCCCTCTTTCACAGAGTCCCTTGAACGGCTGGGGCTGCGGTCGCCGGTGATCCAGGCGCCGATGGCGGGGGGCGGCGATACGCCGTCCCTGGTCGCCGCGGTCAACGAGGCCGGCGGTCTGGGCTTCGTCGGCGCCGCCTACCTGACCGGGGAGCAGATCGCCGAGCGAGCGCTCGCCATCCGTCAGCGCACCGCCCTGCCCTTCGGCATCAACCTGTTCGCGCCGACCCCGGCCCCCGGACCGGCCCCCGGACCGGCGCCGATGATGGCCGAGGCGATGGCCCGTGTGAGGCCCTTCCATGCCGAGCTTGGCCTGCCGGAGGCGGAGGAGCCCGCCTATGGCGGCGACATGTTCGACCGGCAGTTCACCGCCCTGCTGGACAGCGGAGCCGCCTTCTACAGCGTCACCTTCGGACTGCCGCCGGCCGACGGCGTGGCGGCGGCCAAGGCGCGCGGCATGCGGGTACTGGGCACCGCGACCACGGTGGCGGAAGCGGTGGCCCTGGAACGGGCCGGCGTCGATGCGGTGATCGCCCAGGGCAGCGAGGCCGGCGGGCATCGCGGCAGCTTCATCGGCGATCCGGCCGCCAATCTGGTCGGCACGATGGCGCTGGTGCCGCAGGTGGCCGATGCGGTGGGCGTACCGGTGATCGCGTCGGGCGGCATCATGGACGGGCGCGGCATCGCCGCGGCGCTGGCCCTGGGTGCTACCGCGGTACAGATGGGCACGGTATTCCTGACCACCGGGGAGGCCGGTATCCCGGAGGCGCACAAGGCCGCCATCCTGGCTGCGCGCGAGGACCAGACCCGCATCACCCGCGCCTTCTCCGGCCGTCCGGCACGCGGCATCGTCAACCGCTTCATGGAGGTGGTGGAAGACCCGCAGGCGCCCGAGGCGGTGCTGCCCTTCCCCTTGCAGAACACGCTGACCCGCCCGCTGCGCACCGCCGCCGGTAAGGCCGGCCGGGCGGAGTTCCTGTCGCTGTGGGCCGGACAGGGGCTGACACTGGCGCAACGGCGCCCGGCGGGGGAGCTGGTGGCGGAGTTGCTGCGCGGGACGGAGACGGTGCGGCGCAGGCTTGCCGGTTGACCCGACAGCCGGCCAGCCTGCTCCAAATCCTGCTCAGACGGCTTCGGCCGTCACCCGGTTGCGGCCGCTGCGCTTGGCGGCGTAGAGCGCCTGGTCGGCACGGCGGACCAGCGTCAGGGCCGGTTCGCCGGGGCGGAACTGGGCGACGCCGACCGACAGCGCGACAGTGCCGTAATTGGCGTTGCGCGCCTTGTTCACGATCTGGCGGCCACCGACGAAGGCCCGCACCTGCTCCGCCAGCTTGGTGGCGTTCTCCAGGCTGGTGCGCGGCAGGATGATTGCGAACTCCTCCCCGCCATAACGCGTGGCGGTGTCGCGGCCCTTAATGCATTCGGTCAGCATGCGGGCGACCAGCTTCAGCACATGGTCGCCGACCAGATGGCCGTGGGTGTCGTTGAAGCTCTTGAAATGGTCGATGTCGACCATCAGCAGCGACAGCGGCTGCTCGTCGCGCACGGCGGTCTCCATCGCCTCCTCCAGCATCAGGTCGAAGGCTTTGCGGTTGCCGATGCCGGTCAGCCCGTCGGTCAGCGCCTCACGCCGGGCGCTGTCCAGGCTGACCCGCATCTCCGCCAACTGCTGGCTCGATTCCTGAAGCTGCAGCTGGAGCGCCGTCTGCCGGTCGACGATCTCCTTGGTCTCCGCGGCGATGGCGGCGACCATGGCGCGCAGTTCCAGGAGGCTGAGCGGCTGGTCCAGCTCCTCCCGGAAGCCGGACAGGGCATTGCCGTAGCGCTCCGTCTCCGACCCGACATTGCCCAGCTGCTCCAATATGCGGCCCAGGGCATAACGGGCCTTGTCGGAGGTCTCACGGATCGCCTGGGCTTCGGCGTCCATGGTGAAGAAGCGCTTGTACAGCTCGTCGCACAGCGTCTGCGAGGCGGCCAGCCCGTCGCGGCGCGCCAGATCGATGGCGCGGGTCAGGTCCGGGTTGTTGCCGCTGTAATAGACGTACCAGAGTGTGAAATTTTCCGGGGAGGGCGGCAGCCGGTCGGACAGCATCCGCTCCATGGCCTTCGCGGCAAGGCCGCTGGAACGCTCGAAATCCTCCGCAGTTGCCACGACCGCCGTCCGTCCAAAATCATTCGGTTTCGAACGGTACGCGGCGCAAGCCCTTACGGCAAGAAGGTTTTTGGGAATACGGCGAGATGTTACAACCGCCCTGGTTGTACCCTATCCCATTAATTGCATTGCCCGACCGAACTCTCGGCGCAGATATGCTTGCCGTCGGTCCAGCGTGCCCCCGACAGGTCGGCATGGCGCAGGTCGGTGCCGGACAGCTTCGCTCCCGTCAGGTCGGCACGCGCCAGCGACGCCCCCACCATCTTGGCATTGCGCAGGTCGGCCTCGCGGAAGCTGGCCCCGGTCAGGTCGGCACGGGTGAAGTCCGCCTCGATCAGGCGGGCCTTGTCGAAGACCGCGCCGGGGGCCGTGGTGCTGATGAACTTGGCACGGTAGCCGTCGGCGTCGGTCAGCTTCGCCTCTCCCAGGCTGGCGCGCTGAAAGGTCGCATCGCGCAGCATGGCGCCGCTGAGATCGACACCGGCCAGCGTCTGCCCCTCCAGCGAGCAGCGCCGCCAATTGACCTTCGGCTGCGCCGCCTCGGTGCAATCGGCCAGCGCCGGGCCCACGGAAAGGACGGCCAGCACGGCCGCGGCGGCGACAATAATGCCGGAACGGATGCGTAAGCGAAGCGGCGGGACGGGTGCGGTTCTCATCCCTCGATAGATGGGGGCACCGCTGCTCAACTCAACCACCAAGCCGCCGCAAGCGGGTCTTGCAGTTATCCGGAGGTTCGCGAACCGTCCAGCCGCGCAACCGCACGTCCCGCCTGCGGCGGCCGGGGAAGGACGGCATGGGCAGCCGCCTGTCCGGCCAGCGCCGCCGCGACGGCCGGTGGGAAGGGGCCGGTCTTTCGCGTTCCGAGATCGACGTGCAGCAGCATGAACTCGGCCGTCGCCGCCAGCCAGCCCTCCCCGGCATGCCGCATCTCGTGGAACAGGTGGAGACGCTTGGCGTCGGCGCCGAGCAGCAGCGAGTCGAACCGCAGCGGCGTCCCCTCCGTCACCTCGCGGGCATAGGTCAGGTGGGCATCGACGACGAAGACCGAGCGGTTCTCCGCCGCGACATAAGCCTTGCCGATCCCGAACCGGTCCAGCACGGCGTCCGTCGCGTGGTCGAAGGCCAGCAGGTAATAGGCGACGTTCATGTGCCCGTTGTAGTCGATCCACTCCGGGCGGACGGTTTCGCGGTGTAGGGCCAGGGGAGCGGGAGAATCGGTGGTCATAGCATTCCAAGGAAGCGGATGATGTCGGTTCGCAGCGTCTCGATGTCTGCCAGCCAGCCGGCGACCTCTGAAACCGGCAAGTCGGGGAGAGGGTCGTCGAAGATGCCGGCTCCCGGATAACGCGGCGCACTGTTGAAAGCGGTGAGATGAGCCAAAGCGGCGATGCGCTGTGCCATCGGATGCCCGGTTGGAAGCCGGGCGACCAGACTGTCGATGTCGTGAGACCTGGGCGGCATCGTGCCGGCTGCCACGAGCAGGGTCTTGGCGAGCTTTTCGACCGCCTACTGGCAGTGATAGGCCGCCATATGGGGCTCCGGTTCTGGACCATAAAGGTTGTTGCGGATCGCCTTCACGTCGCGCTCCATAACAGCCAGCCATGCCTGGACTTCCCTACGCTCCATAGACCCTGAGTCCCCGGCGCTTGACCTCGTAGCTCAAGGTGCCCACGACGTCCTTGGACGCTTCGTAATTGGTGCGTGTGCAAGGGATGACGTCGGCGGGAATGCCGGTGCCGATCTTGGACGCATAGGCGTAGCGGATCGACCGCCGTTCCTTCGGTGCATCGTCCGGGACGATCACCAGCAGGTCGTAATCGCTGTCCTCGTCGAAATCGCCGCGTGCCCGGCTGCCGAACAGGTAGACGGCTTCCGGCTCCAGGGCCGGGACGATCCGGTCGAGCAGGATTTGCAGCTTCTCGTCGTTCCGCGTGTCGACCACAGCCATGAGGTGCCTCCGCCGCCCATCCTAACACGGAACGGGCGGCGGAGGATCATCGCTCAAACAGAGGACATCACACCGAGAAGTACTTGGCCCGCGGGTGGTGCAGGACGATGGCCGAGGTGCTCTGCTCGGGATGGAGCTGGTCCTCGTCCGACATCTCGATGCCGATGCGGCCGGCGTCCAGCAGCTTCAGCAGCTGTTCCTGGTCCTTCAGGTTCGGGCAGGCCGGATAGCCGAAGCTGTAGCGACTGCCGCGGTAGGACTGCTGCAACAGCTTCTCCTTGTCGCGGCTGTCCTCGGCGCCGTAGCCCAGCTCAGCCCGGATGCGGGCATGGACATATTCCGCCATCGCCTCGGTCATCTCCACCGACAGGCCGTGCAGGTAGAGATAGTCCTGATAGCGGTTCTCGGCGAACCACTCCCGCGCCACCTCGGCGCAATGCTGGCCCATGGTGACGACCTGGAGGCCGATCACGTCACGCTCCGGATCGGTCACGTCGCGCAGGAAGTCGGCGATGCACTCGCCATCCTCCTTGCCCTGGCGCGGCAGCGAGAAGCGGGCGGCCTCGGTGGTGCCGTCCTCCTCGAACAGGATGACGTCGTTGCCGTCGGCGGCCGCCTTCCAATAACCGTAGACGGCGGTCGGGCGCAGGATTTCCTCCTTCGCCGCGATCTGGAGAATGCGGTCGAGCACCGGCCGCAGCTCCTTCTTCGCCCATTCCTTGAACTCTTCGAAGGACTTGCCGTCCTTCCGGTAGCCCCATTGCAGCTGGTAGAGCATCCGCTCGTTCAGGTAGGTGACCAGCGTCTTCAGCGGCACATGGTCGATCAGCTTCGGCCCCCAGAAAGGCGGGGTTGGCACCGGCACGCCCTCGGCCAGCCGGTGGCGGCGGGCGCGGACGGCGTCCTTGTCCACCGGACCGGTGGCGGCGCTGGTGGCCTGCCCCAACACGCGGCGGCGGTTGGTCGCCTTGCCGGCGCGCTTGGCCTGCTGGATGGCGAGCTGCTGGTCGAAGCTGCCCTCCACCACCTTGTCCATCAGGGTCAGCCCGTCGAAGGCGTCGCCGGCATAGGCCACGCGGCCCGAGCCGTAGGAGGCCACGCAGTCGCCCTCGACATAGGCGCGGGTCAGCGCCGCACCGCCGAGCAGGACCGGAACCTCCAGCCCCTCGCGGGTCATCTCCTCCAGATTCTCGCGCATCACCACGGTGGATTTCACCAGCAGGCCGGACATGCCGATGGCGGTGGCCTTGTGCTCCTTGGCGGCCTGGATGATGGCGGTCACCGGCTGCTTGATGCCGAGATTGACCACCTTGTAGCCGTTGTTGGTCAGGATGATGTCGACGAGGTTCTTGCCGATGTCGTGGACGTCGCCCTTCACGGTGGCGAGAACCAGCGTGCCCTTCTGCTGTCCCTCGATCTTCTCCATGTGCGGCTCCAGCCACGCCACGGCGGCCTTCATCGTCTCGGCCGACTGCAGAACGAAAGGAAGCTGCATCTTGCCGGCGCCGAACAGTTCTCCCACCACCTTCATGCCGTCGAGCAGATAGGTGTTGATGATCTCCAGCGGTGGATGGGTCTTCATCGCTTCGGCGAGGTCGTCCTCCAGCCCGGTGCGGTCGCCGTCGACGATGCGCTCCTTCAGGCGCTCCTCGACTGTCTCGGCGCGGGCCTTCTTCTTGGCGTCGGCCGCCTTGCGGCCTTCGAACAGGGCGATGAAGGCCTGGAGCGGGTCATAGCCTTCCGCACGGCGGTCGAAGATCAGATCCTCGGCGGTCTTGACCTCCTTCTCGGGGATCTGGTGCAGCGGCAGGATCTTGGAGACATGGACGATGGCGCCCGTCATCCCCTTCTTCACCGCATGGTCGAGGAAGACCGAGTTCAACACATGGCGTGCCGCGGCGTTCAGGCCGAAGGAGACGTTGGACAGGCCAAGGATGATCTGGCAGCCGGGCATCTCGCGGGCGATGGCCTCGATGCCCTCCAGCGTCCAGATGGCGAGCTTGCGGTCGTCCTCGTTGCCGG
>Ga0206117_101628_pt1 | contig 10702 bp, 7 predicted proteins | sample 3A5Ametagenome_FD_177997 | JGI IMG/M metagenome (GOLD analysis project Ga0206117, IMG submission 177997) | Enriched microbial communities from leaf-cutter ant dump, University of Wisconsin, Madison, United States - 3A5A | ecosystem: Environmental > Terrestrial > Nest > Insects nest > Nest dump... | reverse complement strand
CGGTCAGAGGAGCTGATGCAACAGCCTGCGCAGGTTGAGCAGGCTCCACAACTTCCGCAAGCGCGGCAGGGGGCGGGGCTGCGTGAGCGGTGGCACGTTCAGCATCGCCCTCCGAGGCATAGTGGGCATCGGTGGGGATGTCCTCCCACGGCGGCGGTTCGCTGGCGGACGGTGCTGGTGCTGCGGCGACAAACTGTGCTGCCGGAGGTTCTACCACCGTGAGGGGCGCAGCAGGGACGGGGACGGGCACCGCTGCTGGGGCCAGCGTGGACGCATCGGCCACCGGCAACGCAGGCGCAAGGGGCGGCACGGCCAGGGGGTTGGTTACGGTGACGGCTGACGCAACGGTAGCGATGGCCGCAGCGGGCGCTGGCGGCTCAATCAGCGTTTTTTTTTCTGCGCCGGGCACTGCCGGCGCCTTGAACGCCAGGGGGCGCAGCAGCACCATCGTCAGTGCGGCGTATTCATCGGGGGCCAGCCCCAGCTCCTGCTGGCCATGCAGGGCAACGCTGTAGCAAAGCTGGATTTCATCGGCAGGCATGGCTGCCGCCAGGGCCTGCAGGTGCGCCGCATCGGGGTCGGAAGGATCGCTGGCCATGCCGGGCACCGCTTGCAGCACGGCCATGCGTTGCAACAAAGCGCTGAGTTCCTGCAGCGTCCCGGCGGCAGAAATACCGTGGCCGCGCAGGGTCTCCACCGTTTCCACCAACTGGCGTCCATCGCCGGCAGCCAGCGCTGCCAGCAGGGTGAACACATGGCTGCGATCGACAGTACCGAGCATCTGGCGCACAGCCACCTCCTGCAACTGGCCACTGCCAAAGGCGATGGCCTGGTCGGTCAGGCTGAGCGCATCGCGCATCGAACCACGGGCACCCCGGGCCAGCAGGCGCAGCGCCTGGGGTTCAAAACCCACGCCTTCCCGGGTCAACACGGTTTGCAGATGTTCCAGCACGGTTTGCGCCGCCATCGGGCGCAGGTTGAATTGCAGGCAGCGCGAGAGGACGGTCACCGGCACCTTTTGCGGATCGGTCGTGGCCAGGACGAATTTCAGGTACTCGGGCGGCTCTTCCAGCGTCTTCAACATGGCGTTGAACGCCGTATTGGTGAGCATGTGCACTTCGTCGATCATGAAAACCTTGAAGCGCCCTTGCACCGGCTTGTAGACAGCCTGTTCCAGCAGGCCCTGCACCTCGTCCACGCCGCGGTTCGAGGCAGCATCCAACTCGATATAGTCGGGAAAGCGCCCGCTATCGATTTCCAAGCAGGCCGGGCAGACACCGCAAGGCGTGGCAGTGATACCGCCCTGCCCATCGGCACCGGTGCAATTGAGCGACTTGGCCAGGATGCGCGACACCGTAGTCTTGCCCACTCCGCGCGTGCCGGTGAACATGTAGGCATGGTGCAGGCGCTGCTGCGTCAGCGCATTGGTCAGGGCCTGCACGACATGCTCCTGCCCCACCATTTCGGAGAAGTTGCGCGGTCGGTATTTACGGGCGAGCACTAAATAAGACATAACCGCCCATTCTACGGGCTGCGCCAGCGCCGACCCGTCTATAATCGGCCCTGACGGGCCTTCCCGCATGGGGAAGTGGCCAACCGGGTCAGGTGGGGAACCAAGCAGCCCTAACCGCGAAACCAGTGCCGGGAGCAAGGCTCGTCACCCTCCTCTTTTTTATTTGAACGCTGCGTGGCTCCGGCCCGGCAGCGTTTTTTTATGTCTCGGCTTCCAGACCAGCCAGATACGCCTGCACGCCCCGGGCCGCCCGGATGCCGGTGGCAAAGCAAGCCGTGAGCAAATAGCCGCCCGTGGGAGCCTCCCAGTCGAGCATTTCGCCCGCACAGAACACGCCGGGCACAACGCGCAACATTAGGCCGTCGTCCAGCGCTTCGCGCAGCACGCCTCCGGCGCTGCTGATGGCTTCTGCCAGCGGGCGCGGGGCCTTCAGATCGATGGGCAAAGCCTGAACGGCCTGGGCCAACACCGGGCCATCGTCCATCTGTGCTTTTGTCAGCAACTCGTACAGCAGGGCCAACTTCACACCCTCCAACCCCAGACGCCCTTTCAAGTGGCTACTCAGGCTGCGCGAACCACGGGGGTGCAAAACGGCAGTACGGACTTTTTCCGCACTCCAGCCAGGCAGCAGGTTCAGATAAAACCTTGCTACACCCTTGTCTGCCAGGGTATCGCGCAGCCAGGCACCGGCGGCATAGACCAGGCTGCCTTCAACCCCGTTTGCAGTCACGACACATTCACCCTGGCGCTGCCAGGCCACACCCGTGTCATCCATCAAGGTAATGGCAACATTTTTCAGCGGGGCACCGGCAAAGCGCTCCGTGAAATGCGTGGTCCAGCCTTGCCCTTCGCGGCCCAGCACATCGAAACCGCAGTTGGCCGGCTGCAAGGGCCGCAGCGCAACGCCCCGCTGCGCCAGCAACGGCTGCCAAGCGCCGTCGGAGCCCAGCTGCGGCCAACTGCCCCCGCCCAGCGCCAGAATCAAGGCCCGAGCCTGCACCGGCTGCAGCCCCTGGGCCGTGGCAAAACAGGGCTGCCCTGCGGCGTCCCAGCCCTGCCAGCGGTGGCGCATGGCAAACCGCACACCCAGGCTGCGCAGCCGAAGCAGCCAGGCCCGCAACAGGGGGGCAGCCTTCATATCGGTCGGAAAGACGCGCCCGGAGGTACCGATAAACGTCTCCACCCCCAAATCCTGCGCCCAGGCCCGCAGCGCCGTGGCGCCGAAATCCTGCAGCAAGGGCGCCAGCCACGCGCTGGCCGGCCCATAGCGCTCAACAAAGGCGGCGAAGCCTTCGGAATGTGTCAGGTTCATCCCGCCCTTGCCTGCCAGCAGAAACTTGCGCCCCGCCGTGGCCTTGCCATCAAGCACTAGCACCTGCCTGCCCTGCTCGGCCAGGCGCTGCGCCGCCATCAGGCCCGCCGGACCAGCACCGACGATGGCAACATCACACGACAAGGGGGGTAAAACGGCAGTGCTGGACATAAACGCAATCGGCGAAGGAAAAGGGGGCGCAGCATAGCGCCTGGAACAAGCACTGGCAGACGTTATTGCATTTTTGCTACTGCTCCAGCAGCGATACCAGGCTTCGCCTTTCAGACCCGGCCCAGGCATTGATTTCTGTCACAATAAAGCCAATTATTTTCTTGCCCGGCCTGTCCGGGTTTGGCCAGTTCAGCAAAGGATGAAATTCATGGCAAGCGACCTCATCAAGCACATCACCGACGCCAGCTTTGAAGCCGACGTGCTTCAGTCCGGTGGCACGGTTTTGGTGGACTTCTGGGCCGAATGGTGCGGCCCCTGCAAGATGATTGCTCCGATCTTGGACGAAGTTGCCACTACCTACGAAGGCAAGCTCACGATCGCCAAGATGAACGTTGATGAAAATCGCGCCATCCCGGCCAAGTTCGGCATTCGCGGCATCCCCACGCTCATGCTATTCAAAAAGGGCGAACTGGCAGCCACCAAGGTCGGGGCCCTGTCCAAAGCTCAACTGGCAGCCTTTATCGACCAGCAATTGGCATAAGCCTGGGAACGCTACTGGTTTAAGCTTAAGCGCAAAGGTATAAAACCCATCGTACGGCCCATCTGGCAAAAAATGCTGGATGGGCCGGTTTATTTCCTGTCATAATCGCCCCGCATCTGCAGCCAGACCCACCGCTGCATCCCCAGCCTCCACTCCCCAATGCGATGGCTGGCATCCCTCACGGATATCAAAGGCGTCACGCCCCATCCCCCTCTGAACCTTTTGCACTCCGCCCCAAGGAGTATGTTTCATGCACTTGAATGAACTCAAGGCACTGCATGTGTCTGAAGTGGCCAAGCAGGCCGAAGAACTGGGTATTGAAAACATTGGCCGTATGCGCAAGCAGGAGCTGATGTTCGCGATCATCAAAAAACGCGCCAAAGCCGGTGAACAGGTGTTTGCCGACGGCGTGCTGGAAATCCTGCCGGACGGCTTCGGCTTCCTGCGCAGCCCCGATACCAGCTACACCGCCAGCACCGACGATATCTACATCAGCCCCAGCCAGGTGCGCCGCTTCAGCCTGCACACCGGGGACATGATCGAAGGCGAAGTACGCATCCCGAAGGACGGCGAGCGCTACTTTGCCCTGACCAAGCTGGACAAGGTCAATGGCAACCCGCCCGAGCAAAACAAGCACAAGGTGCTGTTCGAGAACCTGACCCCGCTGTTCCCGAAAAACCAGATGCGTCTGGAGCGCGACATCAAGGCCGAAGAGAACATCACCGGCCGTATCGTCGACATCATTGCCCCCATCGGCCGCGGCCAGCGTGCCCTGATCGTAGCCCCGCCGAAAAGCGGCAAAACGGTAATGATGCAGCACATCGCCCACGCCATCACCGCGAACAATCCAGACGTGCATCTGATGGTGCTGCTGGTCGATGAACGCCCCGAGGAAGTGACGGAAATGCAGCGCTCGGTGCGAGGCGAGATCATCGCCTCCACCTTCGACGAGCCGGCCACGCGCCACGTACACGTCGCCGAAATGGTGATCGAACGCGCCAAGCGCCTGGTCGAACTGAAAAAAGACGTGGTGATCCTGCTGGACTCGATCACCCGCCTGGCCCGCGCGTACAACAACGTGGTGCCCAGCTCCGGCAAGGTACTCTCCGGCGGCGTCGATTCCAACGCCCTGCACCGCCCCAAGCGTTTTTTTGGTGCGGCACGTAACGTCGAAGAAGGCGGCAGCCTGACCATCATCGCCACGGCCCTGGTTGATACCGGCAGCCGTATGGACGAGGTGATCTTTGAAGAATTCAAGGGCACGGGCAACAGCGAAATCCACCTGAGCCGCCGCCTGTACGAAAAACGTGTATTCCCGGCCATCGAGCTGTCCAAGAGCGGCACGCGCCGCGAAGAAATGCTACTGGCACCGGAAATCCTCCAAAAGACCCGCATCCTGCGCCAGTTCATGTACAACATGGACGAAATCGAGTCCATGGAGCTGATGATCAAGAAGATGAAGGAAACGAAAAACAACTCCGAATTCTTCGAGGCCATGCGCCGTGGAGGGTAAAAAAACGTCAAGCACCATTTAGCTTGACTAAAGATCTCTAGCACTCCATAGAATCAAGCATCGCGTGGCGTTGAAGGCACGGTTCATCCACCAACAAACACCTCAAAATGCTTGATTTTTTTCGCCGCCTGCTGGGGAGCGGCAAGGCCCCGGCCACCATCGTTAAAACGCAAAAGCAATTTGCCACGCTCAATCAGGTTGCCCCCCTGAAAAACGTGGAAAAAACGGCAAGTGAAAAAACCACTGAAAAGCCGTCTTGCGATTCATCAATGCGTGACACCGTCTCCCCCACGGTGTCCTTTGTCTGCCGCGAACCGGTGCTTGACCGCAAGGAACGCATTGCAGGCTATATCTTCGACCTGCAGGAGGCCTTGCGCTCACGCCTGCAAGAGCGTGAAGGCATGTTGCACCGTGCGTATGACGATGCCTTGCTGCGCAGCCTCTCCTCCTTGGGAATTGCCAGCCTGCTGGAGCACCGGCTGGCATTCGTGAATTTAACCCCTGCCTCGCTACACAACCCGCTGATTCTGCGCCTGCCGCCCAAGAACACCGTCCTGATGCTGCGCCCAGGCAACACGCCCCTCGACCCAGCAAGAATCGCCCCGCAACTCAAAAATCTGGACAACGCCGGCTTCGCCTATGGCTGGATCATTGGCAAAAAAGACCTTGTCACGCACCGCGGCACCCTGGCACCGCTGGCAGTGCATGCCAATTACATCCAACTGGAAACCGCCGGTTTCGATGGTCGGGAAATCGACAGCCTGCGCAAGGCCCTCTCCAGCAGACGTACCCTGCAGCAGGGCAAACTACATTTGCTCGCCAGCGAGTTGGACAGTTTTGACGAGTTCAATCTGTGCTTCGAACGCGGTTTTGATTTTTTTACCGGCAACTTCGTGACCAGTCGTGAAAACTGGCATCAGCCCAAGAGCGACATCAACCGGATGTTGGCTATCAATTTGCTCAATTCACTGCGCACCGACGAAGAGTTGAAAACGATTGCCGAGCAAATCACCGCCGACCCGGTAATGACCTTCAAGCTGCTGCGCTACCTCAACTCTCCGGCCATTGGCTTGCAAACCCCGATCCTGACCATCGACAAGGCGCTGCTCATCCTGGGCCGTGAGCGCTGCTACCGCTGGCTCTCGCTGCTGCTGTTCGACATCAAACAGTCCACCTTCCGCGAACGCCTGCTGACCGAGCAGGCGCTGACCCGCGCCTTTTTTCTCGAAAGTCTCGCCGGGCTGGGCAAGGTTCCCAAGGACAAGGACGCACTCTTCATCCTGGGGCTGTTTTCCATGCTCGACCTCCTCATGGGCGCCCCCCTGCCTCAACTGCTTGAGCAAACTCAGTTGCCGCTGGCGCTGCACCAGGCGCTGCTGGGCCAGCCCAGCGAATATCTGGCGCCGCTGGAACTGGCCAAGGCCGAAAACAGGCACCATACAGACAACATGACCCAACTGGCTGCCACCTGCGAGGTCAATGCACTGCAAATTCTGGAACGTACTATCGAAGCCCTGAGCAAAGCGCACGCAACGATGGCCCTACACGATGCGTAAAGCAGGGATTTGAATTTTCTTCGTATAATTGAGGGCTTTTTCTATGCGGCAAGTATCTTGGGTTGTTGAGTCTGGCAGCGGTTGCCGGGCGCCTGGGGCGGCTACCGCACTTGGCTAAAGGAAGATCATGAAAGAAGGCATCCACCCCAATTACCGCGAAGTTTTGTTCGTGGACCTGTCCAACGGTTTCAAGTTCGTGACCCGTTCCTGCGTGAACACCAAGGAAACCGAAACCTTCGAAGGTAAAGAGTACCCCCTGTTCAAGCTGGATACCTCCTCGGAATCGCACCCCTTCTACACCGGCACGCAAAAATCCGTGGACAACATGGGTGGCCGCGTGGAGCGCTTCCGCAACCGTTTCGGCAAGAAATAATTTTTGCCCGACGGTTTTTCCGAGCAAGCACCATGAACGAGGCAGCCGGGTATCCTGGCTGCCTTTTTTCTTTGGTGCATTCCGAACACTCGCCTGCACCACCAAACCGCCATGCCCCTGCCCACCCCCGCCATCGTTGCCCAAAGCGCCGTGCGGCGTCTGCCGCGCAGCATCATGCTGCTGCTGTGCAGTGTTTACGTGCTCGCTGGCTTTGTTGGCCGCAACCCCTGGCGCGAGGCGGACATGCAGGCCTTCAGCCTGATGCGGGCCCTGGCCCTGGGGCAGACCAGTTGGCTCCATCCCCAACTGGGTCCTTTGTCACCGACTGAACCAGGACTGCTGCAGTACTGGCTGGGCGCCTGGGCCATCCAATTGCTCCCGGCCAGCTGGAGCAGCGACTGGGTGGTGCGCCTGCCCTTCATGGCGCTGCTGGCCCTGGCCTTGGCCTGTACCTGGGGGGCGGTATACGGCCTGGCGCGTATGCCCGGCGCCCAGCCGGTGAGTTTTGCCTTCGGCGGCGAAGCGCATCCGCGTGACTATGCCTGCGCCCTCGCCGATGGCGCGGTACTGGCCCTGCTGGCCTGCCTGGGGCTGGCCCAGATGGGGCACGAGACGACCCATACCCTGGTGCAGCTGAGTGCCACATGCACCTTGTTCTACGCTGCCAGCAATCTGTGGTGGCAGCCACGCCGCGCTGCCGTGGCCGCTTTTCTCGGGCCGGTGACCCTCGGTCTGGCTGGCGCACCAGGGCTGGCATTGGTGCTGGGGGGGCTGACCATCGTTCTACTCCACCACGCCAGAACCCCCAAGCTGACGCACCGCTACAGCTGGCTGGCATGGTGGACGCTGGCACTGCTGTGCACTGCCGCACTGGCCAGCATCCTGCAGCTTTGGCACTGGACTGCCCCCCCCCAGCGCGACTGGACGAGCATGGCCCGGGTATTGACCTGGTTCAGCTGGCCCGCCTGGCCACTGGCACTGTGGACGCTGTGGCGCTGGCGCCGCCAATTGGCCCAGCCATGGCGACAGCTGTATCTGACCATCCCCCTGGGTTTGTGGGTGACAGCCCTGCTGGCCATGCTGTTGAGCAATGAGCGCGATGGTTCCCTGCTGCTCACGTTGCCTGCCATCGCCGCGCTGGCCGCCTTTGCCCTGCCGACACTGCGCCGCAGCCTGGGGGCCTTGATCGACTGGCTGACGCTGATTTTCTTTACCGTCTGTGCGCTGACGATCTGGATTGTCTGGCTCTCGGTGCAGACAGGCTTTCCGGCCAAGCCTGCGGCGAATGTGGCCCGCCTGTCCGACGGCTACCTGCCGCCATTCGAGGCCCTGCCCTTTGCCATCGCCCTGGCCGCCAGCGCGGCCTGGCTGCTCCTGGTGGCCTGGCGCACGCGGCGCCACCGGGCGGCAATCTGGAAAAGCCTGGCCGTCCCGGCAGGGGGCACCATCCTGGGCTGGGTGCTGCTGATGACGCTGTGGCTGCCCATGCTGGACTATGGCCGCAGCTACGCCCCGCAGATCGACCGGCTGCGCCAGGCCCTGCCTGCCCAGCCCGGGTGCGTGCAGACCTGGGGCCTGGGCATTGCTCAGGCAGGCGCCTTGCGCTGGCATACCGATTGGCAGGTGGTGCCAACGGCCAGCACCGCACCTCAGTGCGACTGGCTCATCACCGCACCCAATGACAACTGGCAGTCCGGCGACAACACCGACTACCGGGCGCAGTGGCTGCCGGTGCGCAACATCCTGCGGCCGACCAACCGGGACGACCAGTGGCTGGTGCTGCAGCGACGCAGCCCCTGATTTCCATTTTCCATATGTCCGATATTTCCGTCATTGCCCGCCATGCCGTCACCGTGCTGGCGGGCCAACTGGCCGTGATGGCCTTTGGCGTCACCGACACCATCGTCGCCGGGCGCTTTTCTGCCGATGCGCTGGCCGCCCTGTCCGTCGCCTCTGCCGTGTTCGTGAGCGTTTACGTCTCGCTCATGGGCGTGCTGCAGGCGCTGCTGCCCGTCTGGGCCGAGCAGCACGGGCGCGGCGAAACGGCGGCCATCGGGCAATCTTTTCGCCAATCGCTGTACCTGGCAGCGGCGGCCAGCGTGCTTGGCATGGGCGTGCTGCTCTTTCCCGAGCCGCTGCTGCGCCTGACCGAAGTGCCCGCCTCCATGCAGGAGAGCGTGCATCACTACCTCATCATCGTCGGCTGGGCGCTGCCTTCGGCGCTGTTCTTCCGCCTCTACACCACGCTGAACCAGGCCCTGGGCCGCCCGCAACTGGTCACCTGGATCCAGGTGGGCGCCCTGGTGCTCAAGGTGCCGCTGTCGATCTGGTTCACCTTTGGCGGCTGGGGCATTGCGCCGCAGGGGGCTGCCGGCTGCGCCTGGGCCACGCTGCTGGTCGATTACGCCATTGCCATTGCGGCCCTGGTGCTGATGCGCACCCAGGCGTTTTACCGCCCGCTGCGTCTGTGGCAGCGCCTGGAAGCGCCCGACTGGCAGCGCCTGCGCGATTTCCTGCGCCTGGGCATACCTGCCGGGCTGGCGATTGGGGTGGAGGTGACCTCCTTCACCCTGGTGGCCCTGTTCGTTGCCCGACAGGGCACCCTGTCGGCCGCCAGCCACCAGATTGCCGCCAATCTGGCTGCCGTGTGCTACATGCTGCCGCTGTCGCTGGGCATTGCCGTCAGCGCCCGCGCCAGCTGGTGGCGCGGCCAGGGGCAGGAACGGCAGGCCCAGGCCGTGGCCTGGCTGGGCGTGCGCCTGGCGCTGGGCTGCGGCACCCTGCTGTGCGCGGGGATGCTGCTCCTGCGCGACTGGCTGCCGCAGATCTATTCCGGCGACGTTCAGGTCGTAGCCCTGACCAGCGCCCTGCTGCTGTGGGTGGCGCTGTACCAGGCTGCCGACAACGTGCAGTGCGTGTGCATCTTCTTGCTGCGCAGCTGGCGCGTGACGCTGGCGCCCCTGGTGGTGTACTGCGCCCTGCTATGGGGCGGCGGCCTGGGCGGCGGGTACTGGTTGGCCTATAAAAACAGAGCTACTTCCGCTGATTGGCAAATGGTTCCAACACCTTTCTGGATTGCAACGTCCGTATCACTTGCGGTAGTAGCTATTATTTTCATCATCCTGGTACACAAGGTGTTTGCCGCCCAGCGGCGTAGCGGCTGAACGGGCGTGCGGTGCAGCAGGCGTCACGCCGTTGTCACACAGGTTTTGCAGACTGCGCCCTTGGCGCCCATAAACGCCTTGCACTCTTTTTACCCGAAGGACACCCCCATGGCACCCGAATCCCTGCTTGCCGCCGTAGACCTGGGCTCGAACAGCTTCCGGCTGGAAATCGGCCGCATCGGCTCGCACCAGCGCATCGAACGCGTGGAATACCTCAAGGAGACGGTGCGCCTGGGCGGCGGCCTGAACGCCCAGCACGCGCTCACCCGCGAGGCCATGGAACGCGGCTGGGCCTGCCTGGCACGCTTTGGCGAACGGCTGACCGGTTTCGCCCCCGCCCAGGTCTGCGCCGTGGCCACGCAAACCCTGCGCGAAGCACGCAACCGCGCAGAGTTCATCGAACGCGGCAGCGAACTGCTGGGCTTTCCCATCGCCATCATCCCCGGCGAGGAAGAAGCCCGCCTGATCTACCAGGGTGTGGCCAGCGCCCTGGCCCCCAGCCAGCAGCGCCGCCTGGTCATCGACATTGGCGGGCGCTCCACCGAAATCATCATCGGCC
>Ga0206117_101627_pt1 | contig 10712 bp, 7 predicted proteins | sample 3A5Ametagenome_FD_177997 | JGI IMG/M metagenome (GOLD analysis project Ga0206117, IMG submission 177997) | Enriched microbial communities from leaf-cutter ant dump, University of Wisconsin, Madison, United States - 3A5A | ecosystem: Environmental > Terrestrial > Nest > Insects nest > Nest dump... | reverse complement strand
GCAATGCGTTGTCGACCGCCTCGCTGGCCTCGGCTGGCCTGTCGAACTCCGCTCGAGTCGCGAGGAGCCAGGCCAGGTTGTTCGGTGCCCAAGGGGACTGCGGGTACATCTTGGCGGCGGCGCGATAGTCGGCGGCCGCCTCTTGATTCCGGCCCTTCTTCTGTTGAAGGAGGCCTCGAAGCCCACGGGTGTAGCCAAGAACCTCGGTGCGAGACATGGTGCGCCCTTGCCATGCTGGCTGCCCGGGCGGCGTCGTGCACTGAGATCTTCCGTTCGTGTCCCAGTCCATCGACTGACCGGCAGAGGTCGACCAGCGCAGGTAGCTGTGGCCTGAGCCGGAGCGCAGCTTGATCTCCACCATGCTGACCGGAAGTCCCAGGACCTCGGCCATGGACATGTACAGCAGCGAGCCCGTATCGCAATCAGCGATGTGCTGGCCCCCTGCCTGCAGCGGTCGATTGGTCAGCGCGTCACCGAGTGTCTCCGTGGGGATGTAGAGCTGGAAGCCCGCTTCGAGCAGCACTTGCCCCATCGTCTCGAAGAACGGAGTGGCCGATGCCTCCCAGCTGCCGCTGCCGGTCGGCAAGAGCGTGTACTTATCGCGGCCCTTCTCAATCAGTGAGTCCAGGAGCTCAAAGGCCGAGTCGGGGACAAAGCAGGCCAGGGATTCCTCGGTCAGTATCTCGTGCCCAATGGTCTGGAATTTCGGCTTGTAGGCTCGAGGAGAGGGGGCCGGGCATGTGCGGGGCTGAACCGCTGGGCCGGACCCAGCAAAAGGCGGGGCGTACATGGAGCCACATTCGGGTATGCCGCGTGGCGCAGGATTGGCTGTCAAGGTGGCAGCCCACATTGGCCGAGCCGTCAGTGCGAAAGCCAATGCCAAAGCGAGCGTTGCCGATACATTCTTCATGGTGCCTCCCAGGGGCTGATCGGCCTCGCTGGAATCGAGGACGCCGCCGAACTTCGATCACGAAGCGCGAGCACGTTTTTTAGCACAGGGAGTTGACAGCCGCATCCTCAAAGAGCAGGACGCGTGCTTGCCTCAGGTGAAGTATCACGCTGCGATTCCACTGGACTCATTCGCTTGTGCGGATGCGCAGGAGAACAGTGACGTTTCTCGAATTTTCTATGACAAGGCCGAGCGGTACATGGTCATCCGGCTGAAGACGACCTATTATCACTATTGCGCTGTAGACGCTACAACTGTGCAAGGTCTCAAAGCAGCCCCCTTAAAACGACAGTTCTTCGAGGCCCGAATCAAGGGCAATGGAGCAGATGGGCCGTTCGACTGCCGAACCCAGCCAATCCCCAAAAAGTATCGCCAATAGGTCTTTCACACGTCTCCTCTCGGCCTTTATGCATTTTCCACCCCATGAGCGCGCTGCACTCGAACTTGTTGCCGAAACGGCAATCTTGCAGGAGCACAACATTGCCGTCTTCCAGGATGCCAACCGTACGGTGACCGTCGGCGAGCCGATGTTTGTAGCGCGCCTCTGTAAGGCCCTAACCATCATGGCCAACGGCTGGCGTGGACAGCTGATGACCATCGATCCCGGTGCGCGCCTGAGCATCACTTCGATCTTCACGCATCAAAAACCCTATGTGCATTTTCCCAGCGGCGTCGCCAATCCTGACCGCTGCGAGCTGGCGGATCTGGCCGTGGTGCTGATCGACCGCTCAAACCCCGCCCAGGTGGCGTCGCGCTGCCTTTTCGTGCAGGCCAAGCGCGTGGACGCACCGCAGGTGACTCTCCTCGACCCGGGAGACCTACGGCAGCTGGCGTTCTATACCGGACGGCCCAAGTTCGACGTGGCTCGCCGGAACGCGCCTGCTGGCATCAACTTTCCGGCACCCCTTCCAGACAACGCCCTGAACTACGGCCTCACGCCACCGGCCAAGGCAAAAAGCGGCCCCGTCGGCGCAGGCTGGGCCAATACCCGGTGGACGTTGGCGCAGAATCTGCAAGGCCATCCCACCCACCAGTTGACGGGTAACCGCAGCCTTCAGTCCGCGCTTGTCGATCTGCTTGAAGGCTCTGCCGGCTGGGTATTCAACTTGGCCGCCGCCAACCAGGACTGGACCGCGTTTTCCGGTAGAGACAACTGGTCCGCACTAATCAACTTCATCCTGGAAGACACCGCCACTGCCCTGGCGCCCAGCTATGCGAGGGGGGTACACCGCGAGCGGGGATACGGCGAGCAGGGAATGTTCCTGCAGTACGCCGACAAGCAATCGAACACCGCCATGGTGAGCCATCCCTACGACTGGGCTCCGCACAGTTTCGCCGCCAAAGTCTTGAATCGAATGCGTCGGGCGTACCGCGACGGCATCAGGGGCGTGCCACCGTACGACCCGCGCGAACCGGATGACGACGAGGAAGGTGGTGGCCCGATGAGCGTGGCCGTCATCGAGATCGCCCTGCCGCGGCGCCACTGACGCATGCGTTGATGGTTTCCTGCGTTACTGCGTGTTCCGGTGGTAGTGGGTGACCAGTCAATCCAGCAACATGAACACTACCTAATCGTAGACAGCAATCGGCCAATCGCAGACAGTCGGCCTCCCGGAGCGAGCGGCTGCAGCCAGCCTGAAGCTGCCATGTCAGGGGTCGGCTCTGCAGCGTCTGGAGTCAGTCGCCGGTTTCGCTTGTGCTCGCGCTGAATGCAGCGAAGCGACTGTTGGGTGCTTCGACTTTCCCCGGCCCGAGTGGCGCTGGAGAAGGTACTGCTGCCATATCGTTTTGCGACCCAACTGATACCGCGCCACCAACCGCTTCTCAGTAACTTAGACTGACGGTTTCGACTCGTAGCGGTCGGTGGCGACCAAAGAAAAGCAGTCGCTCAACATTGATTGCAGTCATTCACGTTCGACGGGCTGAGCAACTGCTTCGATCATGACCTGCCAATCGACTAACGACTCGTCAGTGGTTTATGGCACGAGCCTGCCCAAAACCGCTGCCATACTTGATCTGGTGTGGTTGATTTTCCTATCCGTTGGCTTCACCTGACTCCCTTTTTTGCGACAGCCCTGCATGCCTACCACTCTCGCGCCGTCCGCAAAACTACTGCAACTGCTACCCGAGGCGGTGGTGCAGACCGATGCGCTGTGGGAGATCACTTACCTGAATCCGGCGTGGACAACGCTCACCGGCCATTCGGTGGAGGCAGCGCTCGGCAGGTCTCTGCTTGAATTTGTGCATCCCGGCGACATTGGCACCATGCGCTCGGGCATGCCGGTGTTCCGGTTGCGATTTGCCGACGCGAACTATCGCTGGGTGCGTTTGAAACTCCACCCGGAGACGGATGCGGCGGAGCGGGTGATCAGCCGCCAGGGTGTCCTGATCGAGATCACCGAGGTCACCGAGCAGGTGCTGGTGGAGATTCGCCAGCGCTTTTTGCGCTTACTGGAAACCATTGATGGCGTAGTTTGGGAAGCTGAAATCGGCGTGGGCAATACTTTCCTAAGCCCGCAGGTCGAACGGTTGTTCGGTTTCTCCGTGGAGGAGTGGCGGTCTGACCCGGGCTTTTGGCGGGCGCATGTGCATTCCGATGATCTAGCGCAGGCCGTGCTTATCGATGATGCCGCCTACAACGCGACGCACAGCTATGCCTACGAGATGAGTTATCGGCTGATTGCAAAATCCGGCAAGGTCGTGTGGGTGCGCGATCTGTGCCGCGCAGTGGTCGAGCCGGGGCGGCCGAACCGCATGATCGGCCTGATGATCGACGTCACCCAGCAGAAGAACACCGAACTTGAGTTGTTGCGCTCCGAAAACCGCTATTCGCTGGCGACCCTCGGATCCAATGATGGCATCTGGTACTGGGACTTGCGAACTGACGCCCTGCATGTGTCCGGGCGCTTTCACCAGATCGTCGGGCTGGGTAGCGGCGATCATGTACACGACGGTGGCTGGAGCTTTCTGGAGCAACTCATCGATCCCGAAGATCGCGTGCGCGTGCAGGCGGCCTACCGCAGGCATCTGTCGGGGAACAGCCCGAACTTTTCGGTGGATTTCCGCGCGTTCCACGCGGCTGGACGGCTGGTGTGGGTCAATTGGCGCGGGCTCGCCGAGTTTGAAGACGGCGTTGCGGTGCGCATGGCGGGCTCGTTGAGCGATCTGGCTGACCGTGGCAGTTCCTACGATGCGCTGACCAGCTTGCCCGGCCGGCCGTTGTTCCGCGATCGCCTCGCGAATCTCATGGCGCTGCACCAGAACGAGGCTGCGAATGGTGATGGCGTGCCAACACGCGATGGAGCCACAATGTTCGCCGTGCTGCTGCTAGATCTCAACGGGTTCAAAGCCGTCAATGACAACTACGGGCATCATGTGGGCGACCGGCTGTTGCAGCAGGTGGCGCGGCGGCTCGAATCCTGCGTGCGGGCGGTTGATCTGGTCGCCCGCATGAGTGGCGACGAATTCAATGTGCTGTTGGAGTCCATTGATCCCGCTGAAGCCAGCAACCGCGCTCAACAGATCGCCGCCGCCCTCGCAGCGCCTTATGTGGTCGGCGAACACACCGTGATCAGTGGCGCGAGTATTGGACTTGTCAGCAGTGCATCCAGGCTGGCGACGGTGGACGACTACCTGCGCGCCGCAGACACCGCAATGTACCAGGCCAAAAGCCAGTCATTGGGCGTGTGCGTGTTTCAATAAAATGTGTCAGAGACGACTTCCTGCGCGGCTGTCGCATGGCTCGTTTCACTCGTCCCCTGGTGGTCCGGACAGGACATGAACCTGCCCCCGTTTTGTGCCAAAGGTCGCTGTTGTGGAGACTAGCTGAATGACCGCAAACGAGCTTCGCAACGATTGGACGCAGCCATCACCGAATGACTCAGATCAGCCTGAACCAGCCAAGGCCTCTCAGGCGCTCCTCGAAGTCTCGACATCCTTTTGCGCAAGATTTGGTTGCCTAGAACTGTGTTCTATATAGAGTGCAGCTGTAGGAGGGATCTATGCACGCAGCAATCGACAAGACCATGGATCATCGTCACAGGTCATCGCCTTCAGTGTGCTCTGTTGCGTGCCTATTTGCGGTAGTTGCAGGCGCTCTTGCCCTCTCCAATGCCGCCATAGCTTTCCAGATCGCCCCCATGGGCTCGGCCTTTGAATCCAGGCTGACCAACGAAACAGAAAACTCTCTGGCGACGGTGGCTGGAAGACTGGGCGTCCTGATCAAAGGCCGCGTCCATGAAGAGATCACCCAGATCGGCATGGGTTGTCCGATGGAGCCAGGTACCCTGGCCCAAGACGTCAGCTGCAGCTTTCGGGATCTGCCCTTTGCTACGCCCTATGTCATCTACGGTGTGCGTTGGAACGATCTACCCCCATTCAAGCTTTCCCCCGACGAGGGCAACTGCACCTACCTGGGCAAGTCGTGCAACGTTTCCCAGACGATCCGGTTCTCGACACAGCCGCTGTGTTGGTACTGCCTCTTCAAGGATGCAGAAAGGAAAGCTCAGTCCCAGCCGATCGTTGGGTGCAGCAAGGCCAAGGGCAGTCTTCACGGCAACGTGATGACCCGCTCGCACTTTGGCGACTTGCAGTTCCTGCACGCCATGGCCAATCAAGAAGGAGTTCACCCTGGCGCGACCCGAGCCAAAGTGCTGGACTGGCTGGAGTTCACCTGGAAGGTGTCCTCGCGCGAAATCAAGCCCGATGCCTTTCTTCGAGACATCGACAACGCCACATTGAAAGAGCACTTCGAGTGCACACAGTGGCGTGTCTCTGACCTCTACATCCTCGGGAGTCAAGACAAGCTGCTCCCGTACTTGCATCACGTGGCTTTCGGCTCGGTGCTTCACACGGTCCAGGACTCGTTTGCTGGAGCCCATGCGTCGCGGGAGAGCTCTCCGCCAAGCGGCATGTGCCAGGACACTGACCTTGCCCAGCCCAGGCGGATCGTGGAATTCCATACCTATGGCGCGCAGGATGGAAGCCTGCACGACGAACAAGACAGCCGGGAAGCTATGACGCGCGTGAGCGCTGCAGACAGCTGGCCAGATGCTGTGGAGGCGACGCGCAATCTGTCGCGTTTCTATGAAGACCGCGCTCTATGGAGCGAAGTCCAGCCGTACATGCAGTGCCTGTTCGAACTGTCGGAGGAGCGCAATGACTCGTCACCGGGAGAACCGTACCGTCGCCGCTGAGAGCATGGTGGGGGAAACTCCCCACCATTCACGGTCACTCTGGATTGAGTAGTGCTTGCGCCTTGCGCTTGCCCAGTTTGAGCACTTCAGCAATACGCTCCAACTGCGCGGCCCGGGGATGAACATGGCCCGTCTCCCACTTGTAGACAGACAGGGAGGAAGCACCCAACAGCCGCGCCATCTGTTTCTGTGTGAGGCCGAGTGCGGCACGTTTCTCGATCAAAGCCTGTGCATCGAACTGGATCTGCCTCGACTTCTTGAGGGTGACGTTCTCTGTCACCGCCTTGGCTTTGGGTGCATCCGTTGCCTTGACCTGCCGTTGAGTGGCCTTGAGCTGGGAGGTCAGCGCCTTGACCTCCCGCTTCAGAGCTGCGATCTCGGAGCGATGGCCGGTGATCGCCTTGCGCATCCCCTGAAGTTCAGGCTTGAGTTCCTTGCGCGCCATGCGAACGACTTCGGCGCGAAAGGCATTGGAAAACGTATTCATAGGTCCAATGGTAACTTTGGCCGCTCATGGCGCGCTGGAAGGAGCCTGGAGTTCGTTCCTGCACCCCTTACCCCGTTTCCCAAAAACAAAACCGCCAGAGGCCGAAGCCCGTGGCGGTTTGCCTGGGCGGTGACCGAGAACGCCTTACTTCCCGGCTTTCTCCGCCTTGCGCTTTGCCGCTTTGGGATCCACCACCGCCTTGAACTTGGCCCCCGCCACAAACTTCGGCACCGTGCTCGCCGGAATCTTCAGCGCTGCACCGGTCGATGGGTTCTTTCCCGTGCGCGCTGCACGCTTGGCGGACTTGAAGGTGCCAAACCCCACCAATTGCACGGCATCGCCCTTTTTGACGGCGGTCTGGATGGTGTCGATCAGCGTTTCCAGCACCGCATTGGCTGCGGTCTTGGACAGGTCATTCTTGGAAGCCAGGATTTCAACGAGTTCTGCGCGGTTCATGGATGCTCACCTGTAGAGGTTGGAAAGGACCGATTTATAACCCGCCGCTGACACGGCCCTTGCTGCCACTCAGTGCTGCAGTGCACTTCTTGGCAAAAACTCCACGCCTGTTCTCTTCACCAACTCCTGATAGCTGATCGGCCGCCCCACAGTCTCCCCGTCACGGTTCTCCTGCCAGTGCGCCCACGCCTTGTTGGTCGTGGCTTCATAGACCAGCTTGTACAGATAGGTCGGTACCTTCACCCCATTGGCTCCGATGCGGGGTCCTGCGTCCGTGAACACCGGACCGGTGATCACAAACATATCTCCCTTGGCCCGCTTCACATAGTGCCGCGTGTCCTGCTCGATCTTGTTCCAGGCGCCCCCGTTGTGTTGGGCGTTTTGGGGGACCATGTTCGCCAGACTGAAGCTCTGGGCCATCGCGGTCGGTGTCGTCATGTCTCCCGCCGGCGCCATGTGCCCTCGGGAGTAGCCGGAGTTCTTGTAGTCCTCCAGTTCGGCTCGCTCACCACTCGGGAGTCGTGCATCGGCAAAGAACCGCTTGGCCCGTTTTTCGTTGGCGCCTTCCAGCATCGGGCGATTCAACCGCTGGGCCACAAACACCGGTGTCTTGGTGGTCCCGGAGTGCAACACTGCAAACGCTTCATAGCAAAGCTCCCTCAACAGCGGCCGGGGCGTGATGACCGGAGGCGCGCCATTTGCAAAGAACTGCGGGCACTGAGCAAAAGAGGTGGGCTCGGGCGTGAGCAGGGCTGCACTGTCGAACTGCGGAAATCGCGCCCAGGAAAGATGGGGGAGAGCAACGCCGGCGAGAGAGAGTGTCAGCACAGCCGCCAGGCGGGGGCGGCTTGGCCAAGAGAACAAACGATTCACAGAAGGGGCAATCGAGTCGAACAAAACGGAGCCCGATTGGAGCACCGTTCCCCTCTCACTTCTGGCCCGAATGCTCGGGTCTCGCAGGGCTTTACAGCTGCTTGCAGAGACGTGGTCCACAAACAGAAAGGGCTCCCAGAAGGGAGCTCTTTCCAGCCGTTTCGCCATAGGACGAACTGGGGTTTCTGTGCGGATCTAGCTACCCATTAGGTGGTGCGCCGCTTGCGACCTTTGCACGGAGAGGTGTGGTCATGGGAGTTGACCAGACTCTCCTGCCAAGACTATGCAGTCCTGCTGTCCACCTTGCCCTTGTACGCAAGCAAGCGCAATGCGTTGGCCACTACGAGCAGGGTCGAGCCTTCGTGGAACAGGACCGCAGTCCCGATATTCAGCCCGAAGATCGTCGCAGGGATGAGCACGGCCACCACGCCCAGGCTCACCCACAGGTTCTGCTTGATCACCCGGCTGGTGCTGCGCGACAGGCCTACGGCAAAGGGCAATTGCGTCAGGTCGTCCGCCATGAGCGCCACGTCGGCCGTCTCCAGCGCAACGTCCGATCCGGCGGCACCCATGGCGATGCCAACAGTGGCATTGGCCATGGCGGGGGCGTCGTTCACGCCGTCGCCCACCATCGCCACCTCGCCGTGTGCGGACCGCAGGTCCTTGATGGCGTCCACCTTCTGCTCGGGCATCAGGTCGCCGCGGGCCTCCGTCAGTCCCACGCTCTTGGACACGGCATCGGCCACCTGCTGATTGTCCCCAGAAATCATAATCAGGCGCTCGATACCCAGCTCGCGCAGTTGTGCCATCACTTTGCCTGCCACTGGGCGGGGCGTGTCCATCACTCCGATCACGCCCAGGAACCTCGTGTCCTTGCTCACCACCATGGTGGTGCGGCCCGAGGCGACCAGATCTGCGTTGACTTTCTTGACGTCGGAGGGCATCGCAGAATCGGGCAGCTCCGAGAACAACACCGGCTTGCCGATGTAGACTGTGTCCCCATCCACCAGCGCCTGCACGCCCCTGCCGGTAATACTCTTCACGTCGGATGCGGTCAGGGGACCTGCCCCGGCGCTCAAGCGCTCGCGGGCGCCCTTCACGATGGCAGATGCCAACGGGTGGTCACTGTGCTCTTCTACGGCAAGGGCCACGGTCAGCAGTTCGTCATCCGTCGCGCCCTTGGCGGCGACCGCATCGGTCAGCTTGGGCTTGCCTTCAGTCAGGGTGCCTGTCTTGTCGAAGGCGATAGAGCTGAGGGTGCCGAGGTTTTCCAGCGGCCCGCCACCCTTGACCAGCACCCCGCCACGCGCTGCCCGGGCAACACCGCTGAGCACAGCGCTGGGCACGGAGATCGCCAGCGCACACGGGCTGGCCGCGACCAGCACGGCCATGGCGCGGTAGAAGCTGGCAGAGAACGGCTCGTCAATGACCAGCCAGGCCAGCATGAGCACGGCGACAAGGGCCAGCACCGAGGGCACGAAGATGCGCTCGAAGTGCTCGGTGAACTGCTGCGTGGGCGAGCGCTGGGCCTCTGCCTCGGTGACCATCTTGATCACCCGCGCCATGGTGGACTGGTCCGACTTGCGTGCAACCATCACATCGATGGCGCCCGTGCCGTTGATCGTGCCAGCAAACACCCGGTGCTCGGCAGCCACCTTGTCGAAGCTAGCAAGGGCCGATTTCGCATCGTCCAGGGGCCGCTTGTCCACTGGCACGCTCTCGCCCGTCACAGGTGCCTGGTTGACGCTGGTGGTACCGACAACCACCACACCGTCGGCTGGGAGCCGCTCGTTCGGTTTTACCACGACGACGTCACCGACCTCCAGCTCGACCAGCGCCACTTCCTTCGTGCCGCCATCGCGCCGCAGCTGCGCCGTTTCAGGCGCCAGCTTCGCCAGGGCCTCGATGGCCCTGCGCGCGCGCCCCATGGCGTAGTGTTCCAACGAATGGCCAAAGCTGAACAGGAAGAGCAGCAGCGCGCCTTCGGCCCATTCACCCAACGCTGCGGCGCCAGCCGCGGCAACCAGCATCAGGGTGTCGATCTCGAATCGGCGGGCACGGAGATTCTCGACCGCCTCTTTGACGGTGAAATAGCCGCCGAAGAAATAGGCGCCTACATAGAGTGCCGTGGGCACCCATGCGGCAGCGAAGTCGCCCTTGCTGATCAACCAACCGACCAACAGCAAAGCGCCCGACAGCAGGGCGAAGATGAGTTCCGTCTTCTCGCCGAGCAGGCCGTTTTTGTGGTCATGGCCTGCATGGCCGCCTGCTTCGCCATGATCGTGGTCGGAGTGGTCCTTGCCCTGTTCCTTGCGCTCGTGGCCCTTGTGCGCCGCATGGTCATGGATGTCTTTCGATTTTTCTTCCACAGCGTTGTCGTTGGCCGCGGCTGGGGTCGGTGCCGCGGCCGCAGACCTCGTTGCGGCCGATGCCCACGGAACCACATCGCCGGATACGCCCAGCGAGCCCAAGGTCGCAATCAGGTCCTGTTGCAAGACGCGTGAGCGGTCGTACTCGATGCGCAATGCGCCCGAGGCGGCGACATCCGCCTCCAGCACGCCGGGTACACGCCGCAGTTCGTCGGCGATGCGCCGGGCGGAGCGGGCCAGCAGCGAGCCCTTGGCCCGGAACGCTAGGTGGGCGTATTGCGAGGAGATTTCGGCACCGGTCGATTGCACCAGTTCACGCACACGGCCCAGGGTCATACTGTCGGGGTCATAGTGGACGCACAGTTGGGGCGAACCGCTGTCGG
>Ga0206117_101621_pt1 | contig 10750 bp, 8 predicted proteins | sample 3A5Ametagenome_FD_177997 | JGI IMG/M metagenome (GOLD analysis project Ga0206117, IMG submission 177997) | Enriched microbial communities from leaf-cutter ant dump, University of Wisconsin, Madison, United States - 3A5A | ecosystem: Environmental > Terrestrial > Nest > Insects nest > Nest dump... | reverse complement strand
CGTCGTCATGCCGGTCTACAACACGCCGGAGACCTACCTGCGCGAGGCGCTGGACTCCGTGCTGGCCCAGTTCTACCCGGACTGGGAGCTGTGCATCGCCGACGACGCCTCGACCGCCCCGCACGTGCAAAAGGTGCTGGCCGAGTACAAGGCGCGCGACAGCCGCATCAAGGTGGTCCGGCGCGAGACCAACGGCCACATCTCCGCCGCCAGCAACAGCGCGCTGGATCTGGCGACCGGCGATTTCGTGGCGCTGATGGACCATGACGACCGGCTGCCGCCGCATGCGCTCTACATCGTCGCGGCCGAGCTGGCACAGCATCCCGACACCGACATCCTCTATTCCGACGAGGACAAGATCGATGCCGACGGCGAGCGCTATGACCCGCATTTCAAGTCGGACTTCAATCTGGACCTGCTGCATGGCCAGAACATGGTCAACCACCTGGGCGTCTTCCGCCGCTCGCTGATCGAGCAGGCCGGGCGTTTCCGCCTGGGCTTCGAGGGCAGCCAGGATTACGACCTGACCCTGCGCGCGGTCGAGGCGACGGAGCCGGCACGCATCCGCCACATTCCGGCGATCCTCTATCACTGGCGCGTCTTCCCCGACTCCGCGGCCTTCTCCACGGTCGATCTGCCGCGCGCCACCGCCGCCGCCCACAAGGCGCTGACCGAGCATTTCCAGCGCCGCGGTGTGGCCGCCACGGTGGAGACCTCGCCGTCGACCGCCCGCTTCACCCGCATCCGCTACGCCCTGCCGGCCAAGCTGCCGCGGGTGTCGCTGATCGTGCCGACGCGCGACAAGGTGGATTTGCTGAAGGGCTGCGTCGACGGGCTGCTGCACCGCACCGACTATCCGGATCTCGAAATCCTGATCGTCGACAACAACAGCGAGGAAGCGGCGACCTTCGCCTATTTCGACACGCTGAAGGACGAGCCGAGGGTGCGGGTGCTGACCTACAAGGCACCCTTCAACTACTCCTCGATCAACAACTTCGCCGCCGCCGAGGCGACCGGCGAGCTGCTGGGCCTGATCAACAACGACATCGAGGTGATGGAGCCGGGCTGGCTGGCCGAGATGGTCTCCCACGCCCTGCGGCCGGAGGTCGGCGCCGTCGGCGCCAAGCTCTACTACGCCGACGGCACCATCCAGCACGCCGGCGTCGTCACCGGCATCTGCGGCGTGGCCGGCCATGTCCACAAGGGTCTGACCCGCGACGCCTACGGCTATTTCAGCCGGGCCCAGCTGACCCAGGATCTGTCCTGCGTCACCGCCGCCTGCCTGATCCTGCGCAAGGAGATCTTCGACGAGGTCGGCGGGCTGAACTCCGAAAAGCTGGCCGTCGCCTTCAACGACGTCGATTTCTGCCTGCGCATCCGCGAGAAGGGCCATCTGGTGGTCTGGACGCCGTTCGCCGAGCTGTACCATCTGGAATCGGCCTCGCGCGGACCGGACACCGCCCCCGACAAGGTCAAGCGCTTCATGGGCGAGGTGGCCTACATGCAGGAACGCTGGGGCGACAGCCTGCTTGCCGACCCCTACTACAACCCGAACCTGACGCTGGACGCCGAGAATTTCGGGCTGGCGTTCCCGCCGCGCACGGTCAAGCCGTGGCTGCGCAAGGCCTGCCCCGAGCTGCGCAAAGAGCGCCTGAAGGAAAGCATCTGAGCCATGGACGTCGTCTCCCTCGACATTCCCGACGTTAAGATCATCCGGCCGAAGAAGTTCGGCGACCATCGCGGCTTCTTCTCGGAAACCTACACCAAGAAGGCGTTCGAGGCGGCCGGGCTGCACTACGACTTCGTCCAGGACAACCAGTCGCTGTCGGCCGAGGTCGGCACGGTGCGCGGCCTGCATTTCCAGCTGCCGCCCTTCGCCCAGGACAAGCTGGTCCGGGTGGTGCGCGGCGCCATCCTGGACGTGGCGGTCGACATCCGGAAGGACTCCCCCACCTTCGGCCGGCATGTCAGCGCGGTGATCAGTGCGGCGGAGTGGAACCAGATCCTGGTGCCGATCGGCTTCGCCCACGGTTTCTGCACGCTGGAGCCGGACACCGAGGTCATCTACAAGGTGACCAACTATTATTCGCCCGAGCATGACCGCGGCCTGCTGTGGAACGACCCGGAACTCGGCATCGACTGGCCGGTGACGGCGGACAAGGCCCGGTTGTCGGACAAGGACCACAAGCACCCGACCTTCGCCCAGCTTGGCGACTGGTTCTAACGGCGCTATTGGATTTCATCCCTTTTTTACCCAGCGGGGCGTGTGGTCCCATTTTTGTCGGTAAGGTGGTTTGATGACGCGCATTCTCGTCACCGGCGGCGCCGGTTTCATCGGCTCGGCGGTGGTCCGCCAGCTTCTCGCCGAAACCGACGCCTTCGTCGTCAATGTCGACAAGCTGACCTATGCGGCCAACCTGTCGTCCCTGCCGGGGGCCGAGGGCAACCCGCGCTACGCCTTCGAGCAGGTCGACATCTGCGACGCCGCCGAGCTGCGCCGTGTCTTCGACACCCACCAGCCAGACGCGGTGATGCATCTGGCCGCCGAATCCCATGTCGACCGCTCCATCGACGGGCCGGGCGAGTTCATCCAGACCAACGTGGTCGGCACCTTCCGCCTCCTGGAAGCGGCGCGCGGCTACTGGTCGGCCCTGCCAGCGGAGCGCAAGGAGCGCTTCCGCTTCCACCACATCTCGACCGACGAGGTGTTCGGCACGCTGGGCGACGACGGCTTCTTCACCGAGACCACCGCCTACAGCCCCAACTCGCCCTATTCGGCCAGCAAGGCGTCGAGCGACCATCTGGTGCGCGCCTGGCACGAGACCTACGGGCTGCCGGTGGTGCTGACCAACTGCTCCAACAATTACGGCCCCTACCATTTCCCGGAGAAGCTGATCCCGCTGATGATCCTGAAGGGTCTGGCGGGCGAGAAGCTGCCGGTCTACGGCAAGGGCGACAACATCCGCGACTGGCTCTATGTCGAGGACCATGCCCGCGCCCTGCGGCTGGTGCTGGAGAAGGGCCGCGTCGGCGAGAGCTACAACATCGGCGGCCACAACGAGCGCACCAACCTGCAGGTCGTCCGCGCCATCTGCGCGCATCTGGACGAGATGGACCCGGCCGGCGCTCCGCACGACCGGCTGATCAGCTTCGTCACCGACCGTCCCGGCCATGACAAGCGCTATGCCATCGACGCCGGCAAGATCGAGCGCGAGCTGGGCTGGACCCCGCAGGAGACCTTCGAGAGCGGCCTGCGCAAGACGGTCGCTTGGTACCTGGAGAACCGCGACTGGTGGCAGGCCATCCTCAACGGCTCCTACCAGGGCGAGCGGCTCGGCCTGACGGACGAAGGCTCGAAGGAAGAAGGGGCCGCCCAATGAAGGTTCTCGTCCTCGGCAGCAACGGCCAGCTCGGCTTCGAGCTGATGCGCGCCAGCTGGGCGCCGGGCACCGATGTGGTCGGTCTGCCCTATCCCGAGTTTGACGTGACCCGGCCGGGCGACGTCGAGAAGGCAGTCGCCGCCCACGCGCCGGACCTGCTGGTCAACGCCACCGCCCACACCGCCGTCGACAAGGCCGAGAGCGAGGCGGATCTGTCCTTCGCCATCAACCGCGACGGACCGGGCGCCATGGCCGCGGCCTGTGCCGCGCGCGGCATCCCCTTCATCCATGTGTCGACCGACTATGTGTTCGACGGGACGAAGGACGGCATCTACACCGAGGACGACCCGATCAACCCGCTGGGCGTCTATGGCGCCAGCAAGGCGGCGGGCGAGGAGGCGGTGCGCCAAGCCTCCCCGCATCATGTCATCCTGCGCACCTCCTGGGTCTACAGCGCCTACGGCAATAACTTCGTCAAGACGATGCTGCGCTTCGGCAAGGAGCGCGAGGAGATGCGGGTGGTCGCCGACCAGCACGGCTCCCCCACCGCCGCCGCCGACCTTGCCGCCGCCATCGTTCAGATCGCCGGCACCATCGAGAAGACGGGCGCTGCGGCCTGGGGCACCTATCACCTGACCGGCAGCGGCTACACCACTTGGCACGACTTTGCCGAGCACATCTTCCGGCGGCTGAATGACGCCACCGGCAAGCGGCCGCGCCTGACCGCCATCGGCACGGCCGACTACCCGACCCCGGCGCGCCGCCCGGCCAATTCGCGGCTGGACTGCTCCCGCGCCAAGGAGCGTCTCGGCGTCGCCTGCCCGCCGTGGCAGGAGAGCGTCGACCGCGTGATCGACGAGCTGTTCACCAACCCGCCGCAAGCGTGAGGACGAAGACCATGAAGGGCATCATCCTGGCCGGCGGGTCCGGCACCCGGCTCTACCCGGTGACGCGGGCGATCAGCAAGCAGCTGCTGCCGATCTACGACAAGCCGATGATCTATTTCCCGCTCAGCACCCTGATGCTGGCGGGCATCCGCGACATCCTGATCATCACCACGCCGCACGACCAGCCGCTGTTCCAGACGGTTCTGGGCGACGGGTCGCAATGGGGCCTGAACCTGACCTACGCGATCCAGCCCTCTCCCGACGGGCTGGCCCAGGCCTTCATCATCGGCCGCGAGTTCGTCGGCAACGATCCGTGCGCGCTGGTTCTCGGCGACAACATCTTCTACGGCCACGGCCTGACCAACATCCTGCGCGCCGCCGGCGAGAAGAGCGAGGGCGCCAGCGTCTTCGCCTATGCCGTGCGCGATCCCGAGCGTTACGGCGTCGTGGAATTCGACGAGCAGGGGCGGGCGCTGAGCATCGAGGAGAAGCCGGCCGCTCCGCGCTCCAAATGGGCGGTGACGGGCCTCTATTTCTACGACAACGACGTGCTGGACATCGCCGCGGCGGTGAAGCCGTCGGCCAGAGGCGAGCTGGAGATCACCTCGGTCAATGCCGCCTATCTCGATCTGGGCAAGTTGTCGGTCGAGCAGATGGGGCGCGGCTATGGCTGGTTCGACACCGGCACCCATGACAGCCTGCTGGAGGCGGCGGAGTTCGTCCGCACCATCCAGCACCGCCAGGGCCTGCAGATCGCCTGCCCGGAGGAGATCGCCTACACCTCCGGCTGGATCGACGCCGAGCAGGTGCAACGCTTGGCCGAGCCGCTGAAGAAGAACGAATACGGGCGCTACCTGCTTGGACTGCTAAGCTGAGGGATCAGGCGGCCTCCCTGCCGCCCCGTCCCCTTGTGGTCGCCCGGCGGTTTGCCTCTTGGCGGCTGCCGGGCAACGTCAACGCCAACAGCAATACAGGGAGACAGCCTTGCCGGCTCTCACCAACCGAAAGCGTGTCCTCGTCACCGGCGGTGCCGGCTTCCTGGGCTCCCACCTGTGCGACCGGCTGCTGGCGGCTGGAAACGACGTTCTGTGCGTCGACAATTTCTTCACCGGCAGCCGCGACAACGTCCTCCACCTGCTGGACAACCCGCATTTCGAGCTGATGCGCCACGACGTGACGTTTCCGCTCTATGTCGAGGTGGACGAGATCTACAATCTCGCCTGCCCTGCCTCGCCGATCCACTACCAGCACGACCCCGTCCAGACGACCAAGACCAGCGTGCATGGCGCCATCAACATGCTGGGGCTGGCCAAGCGGGTGGGTGCCAGGATCATGCAGGCCTCGACCTCGGAGGTCTACGGCGACCCGGCGGTGCATCCGCAGCCGGAGGAATATTGGGGCAACGTGAACACCATCGGTCCGCGCGCCTGCTATGACGAGGGCAAGCGCTGCGCCGAAACGCTGTTCTTCGATTATCACCGCCAGCACCAGCTGTCGATCAAGGTCATCCGCATCTTCAACACCTACGGCCCGCGCATGCACCCGAACGACGGGCGGGTGGTGTCGAACTTCATCATCCAGGCGCTGAAGGGCGAGCCGATCACCATCTACGGCGACGGCCAGCAAACGCGGTCCTTCTGCTATGCCGACGACCTGATCGAAGGTTTCCTGCGCTTCATGGACACGCCGGCAGACATCACCGGCCCGATCAACCTGGGAAACCCCGGCGAATTCACCATGCTGGAGCTGGCGGAGAAGGTGGTCCGCCTGACGAAGTCGGGCTCGAAGATCGAGCACAAGCCGCTTCCGCAGGACGATCCCAAACAGCGCCGGCCCGACATCGCCAAGGCCCGCGCCCTGTTGAACTGGGAGCCGGCGGTAGCGCTGGACGACGGGCTGGAACGCACCATCGCCTATTTTCGCGACCGCTTCTTCAGCTGACGGGAATGGCCTGAAAACAGAGGGGGCGCCGGTTGCACAGCCGGCGCCCCCTTGCTTTTCAATCCAAGCCTCACTCCTGACGGACCAGCCGCTCCTCCCAGGCGAGGGCGGAGGCGACGATGGTCTCCAGGTCGGCATGGCGCGGTGTCCAGTCCAGGGTCCGCCCGATCCGCTCCACCCCCGCCACCAGGGCCGGGGGGTCACCGGCGCGGCGCGGACCGATGCGCATGGGCAGCGGCTTGCCGGTCACCCGCTCCACCATCGCCAGCACCTCGCGCACCGAATAGCCGCGGCCGTAGCCGCAGTTCATCACCTCCGACGTGCCGCCCGCCTCCAGATGGCGCAGCGCCGCGACATGGGCGTCGGCAAGGTCGCTGACATGGATGTAATCGCGCACGCAGGTGCCATCCGCCGTGTCATAGTCGTCGCCATAGATCTGCAATTCCGCCCGCTGGCCGGTGACGGTCTGGGCGGCGATCTTGATCAGGTGGGTGGCGACCTTCGACACTTGGCCCGAACGGCCCTGCGAGTCGGCCCCGGCGACGTTGAAGTAGCGCAGTGCCACATAGCGCAGGTCATGCGCCGCAGCGGCGTCGCGCAGCATCCACTCGGTCATCAGCTTGGAGGAGCCGTAGGGGTTGATCGGCTTGGTCGGCGTCTGCTCGTCGATCGGCAGCCGCTCCGGCATGCCGTAGACGGCGGCGGTGGAGGAGAAGATGAAGCGGCCGATGCCGGCCTCCACGCAGGCCTCCACCAGGGCGTGGCTCTTCACCGTGTTGTTGCGGTAGTAGGCGAGCGGCCGCTCCACCGACTCCGGCACGACGATGCTGCCGGCGAAATGCATCACGGTGCCGATGCCGTGGCGGGCGAAGACATCGGCCAGCAGGGCCTTGTCACCGACGTCGCCTTCGACCAGCGGAACGCCGTCGGGCAGTGCCGAGCGGCGGCCGGTGGAGAGATCGTCCAGCACCACGACGGCGCGCCCCTGGTCGCGCAACGCCAGCACCACATGGGAGCCGATGTAGCCGGCGCCACCGGTCACCAGCACGGTCGCGTTATCGCTCGTGGTCATGTCCGCTCTTCGTCGTCGGTTGAGTCAGAGTCGGAAGATAGTCGTCCGCCCATGCTGCACTGCGGGCTTTTCCGCCGAACGGACGACATCATTCGAACAGCCTCCAACGCCCCGGCCTGATCCTGATGGTCGACCGGATGGGACGGCTTGGGAGCAGGGGGCTAGTCCAGGTAATAACGCAGGATAACCGCCCGCTGCACCACCAGGATGCTGACGATCGGGAAGACCCACACCATCCAGGTCAGGCTACGGTCCAGCGCAGCCATCCAGGTCGGAACGGAGGCCTGTGACTCCAGTGCCGCCTGGCGTCGGCTTGCGAAGACCAGCGGCAGCAGCGCTGCCAGCGGCAGGAAATAGCGCCCCTGCACGCCATCGACCCAAAGCTGCCCCACCGGCGTCCAGACCAGGTAGAGCGCCCCGAAGAGCAGCCCCCCGGTGGCCAGGGCAATCGCCACGGTCACCGCAAAGACCTGGCCGACCGGCCCGGCATGCCAGTCCGCCGGCCGGCGGTTGAGCAGAAGCGGCAGGAAGGACAGCAGCAGGAGAATATAGGAGGCGCTGTAATAGGGCAGGGGAAGCCGGGTATCCAGCCAGCCGAGGATACCGATGAACTGCTGGTAATACTCGTTGCCCCAGACCTGGAAGGTCTTCATGGCAATGGTGAAGACAGCCAGCGGGTGATCCAGAAGGAAGCGGAGCTGAGCCATTGCATCGGTCGGGGCATCCTCGCGGATCAGCGGCGTCTGAACGGCAAGCGCCATCCAGACGGCCCAGCCGATGGCGACCGCCAGCGAGACGGCCACGGCGAGGCGCTTTTCCACCGCCCGCTCCGCCGGTACCGCCAGCGGCATCAGGCACAGCAGGATGTATGGCTGCTTGGTCATGCCCACCAGGGCGAAGCATGCCGCACTGGCCCACAGCTCGGACTTTCGCAGAGGACGCCCTTCGGACAACGCCCTGGCAAGAAAGGCGACGCCGAGAACCGTGACCGCGATGATCAGGCCGTCCTGGCTCACGGAGGCATAAAGCGACACCGACATCGGAAGCAGCAGCAACGCAAACATCGGAAGATGCGCCCGCCCGGCCAGCAGCAGAGCGAAGAAGCCGACGAAGATGCAGGTCAGCGCGTTGGCCGCCCTCGCCATGTACAGCGTCTGCACCACCGGAAGATCGAAGGACTTGCCCATGGCGATGGCGAACGCCTGCGGCAAATAGAAGAAGGGTGGATATGGAGCGGTGTTCTCGGCAGCAGCATTGAAGGTCCGGCCATCCCAGCGGGCAGCGAACGCCTTGGCGTAGTCCTCCAGGTTCGCTTTCTCGGTTGGCTTGAATGGAATGTGATGGAAGGGAAGATAGGCATCGACAATCGCAGTATCGGCTTTGCCGCCCGCAGCAATCCGTCCATCGGCCGGAAGCTTGGCGGCCACCCAATACCCATGGGTGATCATATCTGCACGATAGATGTGGGCCAGCTCATCCGCCGTCTGAAAGGGGGGAAGGCTCCACACCAGGAAGAATGCCGAGATGGTTGCCAGAACAGCAAAAAGAAAAGCGCCTATCCGCTGCATTGTCAGACCTGTCGCTGAAGGAATTGCTGGTGGGTACTCCATCCGCCGGACAGACGCCACCTGGAAACTTCAGCGTGACAGGCAAGGTCGCGAAGCTGACCGTTACGGCTCGCGGATGCTTTCGTCGAGCGCGCGGATGACGGGGTAGAGGAAGTAGGACAGGACCGACCGGGTGCCGACGCGGATCTCGGCCGAGGCGACCATGCCGGGACTGAGGTTGGTGCCGTCGGGCACCGCCTCCAGATGGGTGCCGGTCAGGCGGATGCGGGTGCGGAAGACGGCGCCGGCAGACCCGCGGGGAGCATCCGGATTGCCGGCACCCTGGCCCCCCTGGGCATCGTGGGTGAAGGCATCGGCGCTGATGGTGCGGATTTCGCCGGGCAGGGTGCCGTGGCGCTGGAAGGGAAAGGCGTCCAGCTTCACCCGGACGAAGTCGCCGACACGGACAAGACCGATGTCGCGCGACGGGATCTCCGCCTCCACCTCCAGCGGCACGTCGGCGGGGACCAGGGTGACCAGCGGTTCGGCCTCCTTGATGACGGAACCGACGGAACGCTTGGCGACCTCCAGCACCACCGCGTCGACCGGGGCGGTCAGGGTGACCAGCGAGCGGCGGCGCTCGGCCTTGGCGATCTGCTCGACCAACGTGCCGCGCTGCCGGGTCTGCTCCACCAGCTCCTCCGCCGTCTTCCGCCGCCATTCGTCGATGAAGGCGGCACGGTCGGCCTGGACGCCGCGCAGCTCGTGCGCGCTCGCCTGCTCGCGGTCCTGGAGGGCGGTCAGGTCGTCGCGCATGCGCAGCCGCTCGACCCGCGCCTCAAGGTAGGTCAGGCGGGAACCGGTCTGGCGTTCCTGAAGCTGGCGGCGGATGTCCTCCACCTCGCCCACCACGGCGAGGCGTTCGGCGAGGCCGGCCTGGGCGCGGCGGCTGGCGGCGATGGCGCTGTCCAGCTGCCCGGCCTTCTCGTCCAGCGAGGCGAGGCGGGAGCGGTATTCGGCGCGGCGGCGCTCCAGGATGGCGGCCTGCACCGCCGCATCGGGGTTGTTGGCGGCAGGGCTGTAGTCGCTGCCGTCCAGCTCGGCGCGGAGCCGGCCGATCTGCGCCTCGACGCTGGCGAGCTTGGCGGTCAGGTCGGCCAGATCCGCCGCGGCGAAGGTGGGGTCGAGGGTCGCCAGACGGTCGCCGGCACGGACGCGGTCGCCGACCTGGACGTCGACGCCGCGAACCACCGCGGTCTCCAGCGGCTGGGCAACCACCAGCGGCGCCGTGGTCACCAGCCGGCCGCCGGCGGTGACGATGCGGTCGACCTGGGCGAAGCCGGCCCACAGAACCAGCACCACCAGCAACCCGGCCAGCACATAGAGGGTGGAGCGCGCAAGCCAGGGCAGCGGCGCATGTTCGATGGCCGCCCCATCCGGCAGATATTCCAGCGCGAAACCCGGCGGCGCTGCCGAGGGGGCGGGCAGGGCGGCTCGGCGCCGGGCGGGAGCGGGAGGAGAAGCGGGTTCGGCCTTGGCCGGCACGACCTCGCGGCCGGTCTCCGTCCGTGCTGCGTCCTGGTTGTCGATTTCGGGCATTTGCGCGTCGGGCATGGCTTTAACGCCCCCGGTTCTGCTGCTGCCACAGATGCCGGTATTCGGCGCAGCGGTCGAGCAGGATGGGATGGGGGGCGAGATCGAGCAGGCTGCCCTGCTCCAGCACGGCGATGGTGTCGCAGCCGGTCAGGGTGGACAGCCGGTGGGTGACGATCAGCACGGTGCGGCCATGGGCGATCCGCCGCAGGTTGGCCATGACGATGGCCTCGCTGTCGGGGTCGAGCGCCGAGGTCGCCTCGTCCAGGATCAGCAGGCGCGGCTGGGGCAGCAGGGCGCGGGCGATGGCGATGCGCTGCTTCTGGCCGC
>Ga0206117_101619_pt1 | contig 10758 bp, 10 predicted proteins | sample 3A5Ametagenome_FD_177997 | JGI IMG/M metagenome (GOLD analysis project Ga0206117, IMG submission 177997) | Enriched microbial communities from leaf-cutter ant dump, University of Wisconsin, Madison, United States - 3A5A | ecosystem: Environmental > Terrestrial > Nest > Insects nest > Nest dump... | reverse complement strand
GCGGGTTTGCGTCCGGCCTTGAGCACGACCACGGGCTTGGCAATCGCCGCAGAGCGCAGGGCGCTCATGAATTTGCGAGCGTCCTGAATGCCCTCCATGTAGACCACGATGCTTTGCGTGCGTCCATCGTTGGCCAGGAAATCGAGCGCTTCGGGCAGGCCCAGGCTGGTGTGGGGCCCCAGAGAGATGACCGAGGAGAAGCCTACGCCGTTGCTGGCGGCCCAATCCAGGATGGATGCGCTCAAGGCGCCGGACTGGCTGACCAGCGCGAGCGACCCCTCTTGCGCCAGCGGCCCCATCACCCCGACGTTCAGGTGCAGGCTGGGACGCTGCAGACCCAGGGAATTGGGGCCGAGCAAATGCACGCCGGCCTGCTCGGCCGCTTGGCACAAGGCATGGGCATGGCTGGCATCCACGCCACTGGACAGGATCAGGGCTGCGGTGCAGCGGATGCGCCCGACCAGCTCCAGCGCGGCCAGCTGCTCTTCCTGCGGCAGTGCGATCACGACCAGGTCGGCCTTGGCCTGGGCCAGGTCTTCCAGGGTGCCGGTGACCTTGGTGTTGATGAACGTCAGCGTCCCGGTAAAACGCTGGGCACGCAGCATCTGGTGCAGGGCCTGGGCGTAGGGAGTCAGTGCCTCGGGCTGCTCGGGATCCCCGGCCAGGACAATGATCGACTGCGGGGCAAACAAGGGAGTGAGGTAGTGCTTGTCCATGAAGGAGCCTTGGGGAACAACGACAACTCGCACTGTAGCGCCTGTGCGCCCCCTCGCCGGGAATCCGGAGTCACTCAGTCTGGTTCTGGCCGGGCCAATCCAGGTACACCATGCACCCCTGCCCCGGCTGGGCGGTGATGCTGGCCTGAGCGCCATGGCGCATGGCCAGCACCTGCACCAGCGCCAGGCCACAGCCCAGGCCGGGAAACTGGCTTTCGCGGTGCAGGCGGGCAAAGGGCTGAAAAAGCTGCCCGGCCTGCGCCGGTTCGAAACCGACGCCGTTGTCCTGCAGGCTCAGGCGCCAGCGGTTGTCGGCCGTCTGCTGCGCCTGCAGGCGCAGCACGGGCCGGGGGGCAGAGAATTTGCAGGCATTGGCCAGCAGGTGCTGCAGCACCTGGGTCAGCGACTGGCTGTCGGCCAGCAGCCACACGGGCTGCTCGGGCAGTTCGACTTGGGCCTGGGGATATTGCTGCAGCAGCGGCGTCAGCAGCTGCCGGACCAGGGCCACGGCATCGACGGCCTGCAGGGTCAGCCCGGTGCGGGCGGCGCGGGACAATTCGGCCAGCGCCTGCACCATCTGGCCCATGCGCTGGGCACCCTGCTGCATGAACTGGGCAAATTCCAGCGCATCGGCGGCCGCCTCCTGCGCCTGGGGGGCGGCGGCGGCCAGGGTTTGCACGGCTTCCTGCAGCAGCGGTGCAAACGACTGGATATGGCGCAGCGGCGCCGGCAGGTCGTGGGCAATCGCCCGCAACAGGGCTTCGTGCTGCTGGCGCAGCAGGGCCAGCTCCTGCGCCGCAGGGAGAGCGGTCATGACATTTATGCCTTCGGTTGCTTGGCCGGACGGTGCCAGTTGTCTTTGACGATCTGCTTGCCCCGCGCCACGGTCAGAGACTGCGCGGGCGTACTTTTGGTAATGGTCGAGCCACCGCCGACAGTGCCGCCCGCACCGATCGTCACCGGCGCCACCAGCACGCAGTTGCTGCCGATGTGCACGTCGGCCTCGATCACCGTGCGGTGCTTGTTCGCGCCGTCGTAGTTGGCGGTAATGCTGCCCGCGCCGTAATTGACGCGCTCGCCCACGGTGGCATCGCCCAGGTAGGCCAGATGATTGGCCTTGGCCCCGGCGGCCAGGGTGGAATTCTTCACCTCGACAAAGTTGCCGATATGCACCTCCTGCCCCAATTGGGCGCCGGGGCGCAAGCGGGCAAAGGGGCCGACCAGGGCGCCCGCGCCGACGCTGGCGCCGGCCTGCTCCCCGTCGATATGGGTGAAGGGATGAATCACCGCATCGGCTGCGATCACGGCATTGCTGATGTGGCAATAGGCGCCGATGCGGGCGCCCGCGCCGATCTCCACCTTCCCGGTGAAGATGCAGCCCAGGTCGATCTCCACATCCTGCCCGCAATGCAGCTGCGCGGGCGTGCCCTTGGCGTGGTCGCGCAGGTCGAAGCGGGCCGGATCAAGCAGGCGCACGCCTTGCTCCATCAACGCCTGCGCCTGGCGCAACTGGTGGGCACGCTCCAGCTCGGCCAGTTGCTGCGGGCTGTTCACCCCGGCCACCTGCACGGCATCGGCAATGCAGTGCGCAGCCACCGGCACGCCCTGGGCCACGGCCATGCCGACCACGTCGGTCAGGTAATACTCGCCCTGCGCGTTGTCGCAGGTCAGCTGCCCCAGCCAGTGGCGCAGCAGGCGGGCGGGCACGGCCATGATGCCGCTGTAGACCTCGTCGATGGCCCGCTCGGCGGCGCTGGCGTCCTTGTGCTCCACGATGCGCTGTACGCCGCCGTCTATGCCGCGCACGATGCGGCCATAGCCCGTCGGGTCGGGCAGGCGCACGGTCAGCAGCGCCAGTTTGTCGCCCCCCGCCGCCGCGACCAGCGCCTGCAAGGTGGCCGCCTGGGTCAGCGGCACGTCGCCGGAGAGCACCACCACCACGCCATCGTCGGCCAGCACCGGCAGCGCCTGCTGCACGGCGTGGCCGGTGCCCAGTTGCGGCTCCTGGCGCACGAATTTCAAGTCGAACGGGTCTGAACCGCTGGCCGAACCGGCGATAGCCGCTTCCACCTCAGCAGCGCCGTGCCCCGTAATCACCACCGCCGAACGCGCCTGCAACTGCCCGGCAACGGCCAGCACATGGCCCAGCAGCGGGCGGCCAGCAAGCTTTTGCAGCACCTTGGGGGTGCGGCTTTTCATGCGCGTGCCTTTGCCGGCGGCCATGATGACGATATCGAGAGGCGATGCGTTTGCAGACATACCAGACTCCACCAACAATATAAAAAGTAGCTGCTTCCGCTTTATACATAAGGATTTCAGAAATGAAACAATCCGATATCCAGCAATGGCAAGCGCAAGCAGCTCTTGTTTTTTCAGAAAAGCACTATTTCAGCCCAATGTCACCCGGGCAAACTTGCGCTTGCCCACTTGCAGCACAAAGCTGCCTGCGTCCAGCTTCAGCCCCCGGTCGCTGACCACGCTGCCGTCGATGCGCACGCCGCCCCCGTCGATCAGGCGGTTGGCCTCGCTGGTGGACGGGGCCAGATTCGCCTGCTTGAGCACGGCGCCGATGCCCAGCGGGGCGCCGCCGATGGCGATCTCGGGAATGTCGTCGGGAATGCCGCCCTTGCTGCGGTTGATGAAGTCCTGCTCGGCCGCATCCGCCGCCGCCGCACTGTGAAAGCGCGTGGTGATTTCCTTGGCCAGCGCCACCTTGGCATCCTTGGGGTTGCGCCCGGCGGCAATCTCGGCTTTCAGCGCGGCAATGTCCTCCAGGCTCTGGAAGGACAGCAGGGTGTACCAGTCCCACATCAGGTCGTCGGAAATCGACAGGATCTTGGCGAACATGGTGTTCGCATCCTCGGTAATGCCCACGTAGTTGTTTTTCGACTTGGACATCTTGTGCACCCCGTCCAGACCCACCAGCAGCGGCATGGTGAGCACACACTGCGGCTCCTGTCCGTATTCCTGCTGCAAGTGGCGACCCATCATCAGGTTGAACTTCTGGTCGGTGCCGCCCAGCTCCAGGTCGGCCTTGAGCGCCACCGAATCATTGCCCTGCAGCAACGGGTACAGGAACTCGTGCAGGCTGATCGAACTGCCCTCGGTAAAGCGCTGGTGAAAGTCGTTGCGCTCCATCATGCGGGCCACGGTGTACTTGGCCGCCAGCTCGATCATGCCGCGTGCGCCCAGGGCATCGCTCCACTCGCTGTTGTAGCGCACCTCGGTTTTCGCGGGGTCCAGCACCTTGGCCGCCTGGGTGTAATAAGTCTGGGCGTTGGCCTTGATCTGCTCGGCCGTCAGCGGCGGGCGCGTGCTGTTGCGCCCGGACGGATCGCCGATCAGCGTAGTGAAGTCGCCGATCAGGAAAATCACCGTATGCCCCAGGTCCTGCAACTGGCGCATCTTGTTGAGCACCACCGTGTGGCCCAGGTGAATGTCCGGCGCGGTGGGGTCCAGGCCGAGCTTGATGCGCAAGGGCGTGCCCGTGGCCTCGGCGCGGGCCAGTTTCTTCACCCATTCGTCCTGGGGCAGCAGCTCGTCGACCCCGCGCAGGCTGACCGCCAGGGCCCGCTGCACGGCATCGGTGACAGGGTGGTGAAGATTCGTAACAGCGGCTTGATTCATAAGGGTTTTTTTGTAGCGCAAGAGAGGGGTGGGCGGATATAATCGCCCGGTTTTCGCCGGGGGCGTCGAAGTCTGATTTTAGTCAGCCTATTTTTTGACCCAGTGCAAAGCCTTGGTTTTTACCGATTTGCACAATGCCCTGGCGCAACCTTCGCGTTTCCCTCTCCCGCTTTTTCCCCGACTGGAAGCCCGTTTTGACTACCCGTTTTTTTTCTGCCGGCAACACCTTGCTCGCACGACTGGCTCAGTCTCTCCAACGTCATCCCAAGCGCATCACTGCCGCCATCGCCGGTCTCCTGCTGACCGCCGGCGGCGGTGCCTTTGCCGTGGCCTCCCTCGGCCCGGATGCCGATAGCCTGCCCATCCACACCGTCGTCAACCCGGTGGAATCGCTGGTGCATGGCAGCACGTTGGCCGAACTGACGAACGACACCCGTTTCTCCCTCTACCGCAGCGAGTACACGCGCAACACCGACACCGCCGAGTCGCTCCTGCAACGCCTGGGCATTGCCGACCCGCAGGCCGTCAGCTTCCTGCGCAGCAACCCCCAGGCCAGCGAAAACGTCCTGGGGCGTACCGGTCGCCTGGTGACGGCGCAAGCCGACAACGACCACCAACTGGAAAAGCTCGTCGTGCGCTGGGTGGTGGAAGGCAACAACACCGACTTCCAGCGCCTGACGCTGCAGCGCAATGCCGAGGGGTCTTTCGATGTCGTCATCGACAGCGCACCGCTGGAAGTGCGCACGCGCATGGCCGGCGGCACCATCCGCAGCACCCTGTTTGCCGCCACCGATGCCGCCGGCATCCCGGACCACGTGGCCACGCAGATTGCCGATATCTTCCCGGACATCAACTTCCACCGCCTGTTCAAGGGCGACCGCTTCACCTTCGTGTACGAAACCCTGGAGGCCGACGGCGAGCTGCTGCGCTCGAACCGCATCCTGTCGGCCCAGTTCGTCAACCGGGGCAAGACCTACGAGGCAATGTGGTTCAAGGAACCCGGCCAGCGCGGCTCCTACTACGCCATGGACGGCTCCAGCCTGCGCCGTGCCTATCTGCAGGCTCCGCTTGAATTTACCCGCATCAGCAGCAATTTCAGCAACCGCTTCCACCCGATCCTGAAGACCTGGCGCAAGCACCTGGGCACCGATTACGCCGCACCCACCGGCACCAAGGTGCGTACCGTGGGCGATGGCGTGGTCGAATTTGCCGGCTGGCAGAACGGCTTCGGCAACGTGGTCTACGTCAAGCACACCAACGCCAGCCATGTCACCGTCTACGGCCACCTGAGCCGCATCGACGTGCAGAAAGGCCAGCGCCTGGAACAAGGCGACGGCATTGGCGCCGTCGGCACCACCGGCTGGTCGACCGGCCCCCATCTGCACTTCGAATTCCGCGTGAACGGCCAGCACCAGGATCCGCAGACCATCGTTGCAGGCACCGAGGCCAACCCGATTTCGGAAAAGGTCAAGCAAGCCTTCCGCACCCAGGCCGACCAGATGCGCGAGCTGCTGGCCTCTGCCGCACTGGTCTACAACAGCACGGTGCAGTAAAAAACGGCAACGACACACCGTTTTCCTTCCGCCCTCCCCTCCTGCAAGAGCCTCGCCATGAGGCTCTTGTCGTATCCACCGCCTTATGCCCACCCAGCCCCTTCCCCCCTGCTTTATCGGCCTGATGTCCGGCACCTCGCTCGATGGCGTGGATGGCGTCCTGGCACGCTTTCCTGCCGCATCCGATACTGCCGCCCTGCAGGTACTGGCCCACGCCAGCCGTCCCATGCCCCAGGCGCTGCGCTGCGAACTGCTGGCACTGAACAGCCGCCATGGCTGCGACGAGCTGCACCGCGCTGCGCTGGCGGGCAATGCCTTGAGCCGGGAATACGCCCAGGTCGTGCAACAGCTTCTGGTCGACAGCGGCATGGCGGCGCAAGCCGTTGCCGCCATCGGCGCCCACGGCCAGACGGTGCGCCACCAGCCGGGACTGCACGATAGCGTCGGCTACACCGTGCAATTGCTCAACCCCGCGCTGCTGGCCGAGCGCACCGGCATCACCGTCGTGGCCGACCTGCGCAGCCGGGACGTGGCGGCGGGCGGGCAAGGCGCCCCCCTGGTGCCCGCGTTTCACCAACAGGTGTTTGCGCCGCAGGGGCAGGAAGCGGGCTTGGTACTGAACATCGGCGGCATTGCCAACGTCAGCGTGCTGCCGCCCGCAGGCAGCGCCGTGCCGGTGACGGGCTGGGACTGCGGCCCGGGCAATGCCCTGATGGATGCCTGGTGCCAGCGGCACACCGGCCAGCCCTACGATGCCGACGGCGCCTGGGCGGCCACCGGCCAGGTGCTGGCGCCGCTGCTGGCGCAATTGCTGCGCGAACCTTTCCTGCAGCTACCGCCGCCGAAAAGCACCGGGCGGGATTTGTTCCATTGGGCCTGGCTGGAGCAGCACCTGGGCGCCTTTGCCGCCGCTGCGCCTGCCGATGTGCAGGCCACGCTCACCGCCTTTACCGCCCAGGCGTGCGCCGACAGCCTGCGGCCCTTTGCGCAGCAGGCCCGCACCCTGCTGGTGTGCGGCGGCGGCGCACTGAATGCGACGTTGATGGCCCAGTTGCAGCAGCGCCTGCCACAGCTGGCCGTGGTGTCCACCGCCCGCCGGGGCCTGCCCCCGCTGCAGGTGGAGGCGGCTGCCTTTGCCTGGCTGGCCCGCCAGTGCCTGCTGGGGCAGGCGGGGAATCTGCCCGCAGTTACCGGTGCAGCCGGGCCACGGGTGCTGGGGGCGATTTATGCTGCATAAAAAAGAGCTGCCTGCGCTGACTATGTAACGATTTCAGGTAATAAACAACCTGAAATTCAATACTGGCGAGCGCAAGCAGCTCTTTTTATTGGTGTGAAACCGTCCGCAGTTCAGGCCGAGAAGCTGGAGCCGCAGCCACAGGTGGTTTCGGCGTTGGGGTTGCGGATGACGAACTGCGCCCCCTGCAGGTCTTCCTTGTAGTCGATCTCGGCGCCCACCAGGTACTGGTAGCTCATGGCGTCGATCAGCAGGGAGACGCCGTTCTTCGTCATCACGGTATCGTCCTCGTTGGTTTCCTCCTCGAAGGTGAAACCGTACTGGAAGCCCGAGCAGCCGCCGCCCTGCACGAACACGCGCAGCTTCAGGTCGGGATTGCCTTCTTCCGCAATCAGGTCGGCCACCTTGGCAGCGGCGCTCTCGGTAAAAATGATCGGCTCGGGCAGGTCGGCCTCGGTGCTCATACGGGATGCTCCCAAAAGAAAGAATGCAAAGGGGGCAGATGGTAGCGCAGCGCCGCCGCGCAAGGGCCGGGCATAAAAAAACCGCCTCGTGGCGAGGCGGCTTTTGCAGCAGAAACTGCCCGGCGCGATTTAACGCTTGGAGAACTGCTTGGCGCGGCGTGCGGAACGCAGACCGACCTTTTTACGCTCGACTTCGCGGGCGTCGCGGGTAACGAAGCCTGCCTGGCTCAGCACAGGCTTCAGGCCTGCGTCGTAGTCGATCAGGGCGCGGGTGATGCCGTGGCGGGCCGCACCGGCCTGGCCGGATTCGCCGCCGCCATGCACGTTGATCTGGATGTCGAAAGCTTCCACGTTGTCCGTCAGCACCAGGGGCTGCTTGGCAATCATGATGGAAGTTTCACGGCCAAAGTATTCCTGGATGTCCTTGCCGTTCACGGTAATTTTGCCGCTGCCTTTTTTCAGGAAGACGCGAGCGACGCTGGACTTGCGACGGCCAGTGCCGTTGTTCCATTCACCAATCATCTCAAGACTCCTTAGATATCCAGCACTTTGGGCTGTTGGGCGCTATGGGGATGCTCGGCACCGCCGTAGACCTTGAGCTTTTTGATCATGGCGTAACCCAGGGGGCCTTTGGGCAACATGCCCTTGACGGCTTTTTCCAGGGCACGGCCGGGGAACTTGGCCTGCAGGTCACGGAAGTTGGTGGCCGTGATGCCGCCGGGGAAACCCGAGTGACGGTAGTAGATCTTGTCGGTGTTCTTCGTGCCAGTCACCTTGAGCTTGGCAGCGTTGATCACAACGATGTAGTCACCGGTATCGACGTGAGGCGTGTAAATGGCTTTGTGCTTGCCGCGCAGACGCAGGGCCACTTCGCTGGCGACCCGGCCTAGCACCTTGTCGGTGGCGTCGATCACAAACCACTCGTGTTGCACCTCAGCGGGTTTTGCGCTGAATGTAGACATGAGGTTTTCTCTTTAAAACAAAGGTTGCGAACCCTTTTCTGCGGTCGGTGCTTCTTCTTGTGCAGGAAGCCTCTTAGGCAGCACACCAAAAAACCAGGGGCATTGCTGCCCCGGGGTTTGGCCTTCGTCGCGGGGTCCATAAAATCGCTACGAAGCCCGCCATTATACAAAAACACTCTGGCGCGTGCCAAGCAGCGTATTGCGCCAGACTTTCCCAGCGTTTTCCCCACAGCAGCCCCTATGTTCAGCTACCGCCACGCCTTTCATGCCGGCAACCATGCCGATGTGCTCAAGCACACCACTTTGCTTGCCATTGCCCAGTACCTGGCGCAAAAGGACACGCCGCTGTCCGTCATCGACACCCATGCGGGCGCCGGGCTGTACCGCCTGGATGGCGACTTTGCCCATACCAGCGGCGAGTCGCTGGACGGCATCGCCCGCATTCTGGCCACCGACCCGGCCACGCTGGCCCCGGCCTTGCAGGCGTATGCGCAGGCGGTGCTGGCTTTCAACCCCGGCAGCCGCTTGCGTACCTACCCCGGCTCGCCCGCGCTGATCCTGGGCCTGCTGCGCCCGCAAGACCGGCTGCGCCTGTTCGAGCTGCTGCCGCAGGATGCCCGCTCGCTCGCCGGCAACATGCTGCAACTGCAAGAGAACAAGCAGGTGCAGGTGCTGACCGAGGACGGCTTTGTCGGGGCCAAGAAATTCCTGCCCCCGCCGGACCGCCGGGGCCTGCTGCTGTGCGATCCCAGCTACGAGATCAAGACCGATTACGGCAAGGTCGTCGCCCTGGTGGAAGACAGCCTGCGCCGCTTTGCCACCGGCTGCTACGCGATCTGGTACCCGATCATTGGCCGCCAGGAGGCGCACGACCTGCCCAAGCGCCTCAAGGCCCTGGCGGCCAAGGCCGGGAAGAACTGGCTGCACGCCACGCTGACGGTCAAGTCCGGCAAGGTGCAGACCCTGCCCGACGGGCAGGTCAAGCGCCCGGGGCTGCCCGCCAGCGGCATGTGCGTCATCAATCCGCCGTTTACCCTGCACGCGGCGCTGGAAGCGGCGCTGCCGCAGATGGTGCAATTGCTGGGCCAGGACAAGAACGCGGGTTTTACGCTGGAGAGTACGGGGCGTTAAAGCTGCCAGGGTAATCGCATCTACAACGCAAAAGATGACGATAGAAGGCGGTGTCATGCCCGCGCAGGCGGGCATCCAGTGGCAGCGTTCATTGGGCGCACTGGATTCCCGCCTGCACGGGAATGACGGCGAGAGAGCGGATTACTCTGCTTCTGGCCCGGCGGCCAGCACATCGACGCGGTCGGCGCAGGTTTCCTCGGCGTCCAGCTTCCACAGTTGCACGCGGCGGATGCCGCTATCCGTCATGCCCAGTGCCTCGGCGGCGGCGCGGCTCAGGTCGATGATGCGGTTTTTTGCATACGGCCCCCGGTCATTGACGCGCACTTCCACGGCCTTGCCATCGCGGCTGAGGACGCACAGCCGCGTGCCGAAAGCGTAACGGGGGTGGGCGGCGGTGAAGTCGTGGGTGTTGAAGCGCTCGCCGCTGGCCGTGCGCCGCCCGTGGAAACCGGGGCCGTACCAGGAGGCGATGCCTTGCTCGTCGACCATTTCGTCCTGCACCGCCTGCCGTGCCGCCCGCAAGGGGTCGGGCAGTTGCAGGCCGGGTTCGGGGGCCATGCGGCGCAATTGCTGGACGAGGGTGAGGTTGCTGGGCGCCTGCAGGTGGGCGCCGGTTTCCACCGGGGTGACGGCGGTGGGGGCGCAGCCTGCTGCCAGCAGGGCTGCGGCGAGGGCGGCCAGTGGCGACGGCCAGCGCCGTGCCCGGGGGGCGGGCCGGTCGGTCAGTGCGGGCGGCGGCAGGGCCGTTCGGGTGGATTGGTGTCCATCCATGCGATTGTCCTTGCGTCCTTGCAGTGGCAGCGCTGCCAGGGCTGCCGACCGCACGGGGATGGCCTGTGTCTACAGGCCGAGGCGGTCGCACAGCGCCAGGGTGGCGGCACTTTGGTTCATCGTATAGAAGTGCAGACCCGGCGCCCCCAGGGAGCGCAGTTGTTCGCACAACCGGGCGACCACGTCCAGGCCGAAGGCACGGATCGAGGCCGTATCGTCGCCGAAGGCTTGCAGCCGCAGGCGGATCCAGCGGGGGATTTCTGCGCCGGTCGCATCGGAAAAGCGCATGAGCTGGGAAGC
>Ga0206117_101618_pt1 | contig 10761 bp, 10 predicted proteins | sample 3A5Ametagenome_FD_177997 | JGI IMG/M metagenome (GOLD analysis project Ga0206117, IMG submission 177997) | Enriched microbial communities from leaf-cutter ant dump, University of Wisconsin, Madison, United States - 3A5A | ecosystem: Environmental > Terrestrial > Nest > Insects nest > Nest dump... | reverse complement strand
ATGACCGCGATCGGTCTGTTCGTCGCCATCCCGGCCGTGTTCGCCTTCAACTTCTTCAGCAAGATCAACAGCGCCACCGTCAGCAAGTTCGACACCTTCGCGCACGATCTGCACGACTTCTTCGCCACCGGCTCGCGCGTTCGCTGAGCCGGCAGCAGAGCAGTCCTCGCAACGATATAGACGGAGCCCGTTATGGCTTTCAGTAGTGGTAACAGCGGCGGCCCCATGGCCGACATCAACGTCACGCCCCTCGTGGACGTGATGCTGGTGCTGCTGATCATCTTCATCATCACGGCTCCCCTGATGTCCCACAAGGTCAAGGTGGAGCTGCCCGAGGCCAACCTGTACCTCAATCCGGACGACGCTGAGAAGCGTTCGGGCCCGATCACGGTGGCGGTCAAGGAAGACGGTTCGCTCTACTGGAACGATGAGCCTGTGTCGAAGGAGACCATGGAGTCGCGTTTCGCCACTGCTGCCCAGCAGACGCCGCAGCCGCCGCTCAATCTGCGTGGTGACAAGACCACCAAGATGAGCGTGATCAACGAAGTGACCAAGATCGCGCAGAGCCAGGGCATGCTGGACGTCGGTTTCGTTGCCACCAAAGAAAAGGGGCAATAAGCGATGGCATTCAGTAGTGGTGGTAACAGGGGCCCCATGGCCGACATCAACGTCACGCCCCTCGTGGACGTGATGCTGGTGCTGCTGATCATCTTCATCGTGACCGCGCCGATCATGACGTATCCGATCGCCGTGGACCTGCCGCAGCGGGTCATCAACCCGCCGCCGCAGCTGCGCGAGCCGCCGCCGCCGATCGATCTGCGCGTGGATGCGAGCAATCAGGTTTACTGGAACAACAGCCCGGTGAACGTGAACGAGCTGCAGCAGAAGATGGAAGAAGAAGTACAGAAGGATCCGACCAACCAGCCGGAACTTCGCATCGACGCCAATCCGGATTCGGAGTACGAGGTCATGGCCAAGATTCTGGCCCAGGCCAAGAACGCCCAGATGAAGAAGATCGGCTTCGTGCAGTAACGCAATACCAAGTCATGACGCGACTGGAAAACGCCCCCGCTTGCCGGGGGCGTTTTTTTGTCGATGGGGAGCGAGGGTCGAGGGTGACCCGGCATGCCGGAAGGCGGCGGCCGGGCCGCCGGCGGTCACAGAAGATCACCCCGGCGGTGACCAGGGACGTCGTGCGTGGACAGGGAAGGCACCTGCGGCCGTAGAGGCCGCGCCAAGGTGCGAGCGATGCTCAGGAACCGCGCGCGATCACCGCCAGATAGCCCTTCACCGTGGCGTCCAGGCCGTCGTACAGCGCTTCGCCGATCAGCGCGTGGCCGATGGAGACTTCCAGCACCTGCGGCACGTCGCGCAGGAAACGGCCCAGGTTGGCCTGCGACAAGTCATGGCCGGCGTTGACGCCGAGCCCCGCCGCCTGCGCCCGCCTGGCCGCATCGGCGAACAGATCAACCGCCGCGTCCGGCGCACCGGCGGCAAAAGCCTCGGCATAGGGACCGGTGTAGAGCTCGATGCGGTCCGCGCCCAGCGCCGCTGCGGTGGCGATATCCGGGTTGCCGGCATCGACGAACAGGCTGACCCGGCAACCGTAGCCTTTCAACGCGGCGATCAGCGGACGCAGGCGTTCGCCGTCGCGGGCGAAGTCGAAACCGTGGTCGGAGGTGAGCTGGCCGTCGCCATCCGGGACCAGGGTGGCCTGCGCCGGGCGGGTCTGCTCGCACAACGGGAGCAGGCCCGGGTAACCGGCACGCGGTGGCGCGAACGGGTTGCCTTCGATGTTGAATTCGACGCCGCGCGCGCGGGTGAGCGCGGAAAGCGCATGCACGTCATCGGCGCGGATGTGGCGCTGGTCGGGGCGCGGATGCACGGTGATGCCATGCGCGCCGGCATCCAGGCAGGCGGTCGCGGCGCGCAGCACGTCCGGGTCGTTGCCGCCGCGGGAGTTGCGCAGGACGGCGATCTTGTTGACGTTGACGCTGAGGCGGGTCATGACGGCGGGTGTTCTTCAGGTGCAGAGGACGGAGGGGGAACGGTCCCGGCGCTGCCAGGCCGCAGCTGTTCGCGCATGGCCTGCAGTTCGGCCGGATGCAGCGCCCGTGGCATCTGGCTGGCCGTGCCGCCGAAGCGCGCCGCGTACAGCCCTTTCATCCACAGCAGGAACAGCAGCAGCGCCGCGAGCAGCGACAGGAGCAGCAGCCACGTGTGCGTGGTCGTGATGGCAAGGACGAAGGCGCCCAGCGCGAGCAGCAGGAACAGCCAGTACATGACGGTCTCCCCGGGAAGGCGCCCAGTGTAGCGGTCCGTCCGGGGCCGCTTCCACGCGCCTGACCCGGCAGCACCCTGCGCGCGCGTGCGATGCCGGACATCGATACCCCGCAGACGGGACCCTTGGACGGCAACAGGCCCGGTCGAGCCCAGCCCCTGCTACAGCCGCCGGTACTACAGCAGCGGCGACGCCAGCCGGGCCACCGCCTCGGGCAGCCGCTGCCGCCACAGCGGGCAGTGGCGGTCGGGCAGCACCGGCGTGGCCCGGGCGAACTCCTGTTCCAGGATCGCCTCCAGCTCCGCGGTCAGCCCGCGGTCGTGGTACAGCATCGACAGCTCGAAGTTCAGCCGGAAACTGCGGTGGTCGAAGTTGGCGCTGCCGACGATGCAGGTGTCGTCGTCGGCGATGAACGCCTTGGTGTGCAGCATGCGCGGGCCGTACTCGTAGATCTTGACCCCGGCCTGCAGCAGCTCGTCGTAGTAGGAGCGACCCGCCAGGGTGACGAACAGCGAATCGCTGCGCCGCGGCACCAGCAGGCGCGTGTCCAGCCCGCCGAGCGCGGCCGAGGTCAGCGCCATGCGCGCCGCCTCGCCGGGAACGAAGTAGGGCGTCACCAGCCAGACGCGGCGCGAGGCCTCGTGGATCGCCGCCACGTGCATGCGGTGGATCGCCTCCCAAGACGAGTCCGGACCGGACACCAGCACCTGGGCCTGCACCGTGCCGTCCTCGCGCGCGGGACCGTCGGAAGGAAACAGGTCCTCGCGGTCGAAATTGGTCATGCCCTGCCCGCTGGCGTAGATCCAGTCCTCCAGGAACACCAGCTGCAGGCTGCGCACGACATGGCCGGCCAGGCGCGTATGCAGGTCGCGATAGGCGTCGGGATTGCGGCTGTCGTCCTCGGCGTCGGTGATGTTGATGCCGCCGGTGAAGGCGACCCGGCCGTCGATCACCACCAGCTTGCGGTGGGTGCGCAGGTTCAGCCACGGACGCTTGAACGGCTTGAGCAGCTGCCGCGGGTGGAACCACACCACCTCGGCGCCGGCCGCGAGCAGGGGCTGCAGGAAGCGGCGCCTGACCCGCGAGGAGCCGACCGCGTCCAGCAGCAGGCGCACCGTCACCCCTGCCCTGGCGCGCTCGATGAGCGCGTCGCGCATCGCCGTGCCGGCGTGGTCCGGCTCGAAGATGTAGTACTCCAGATTTACGTGGCGCCGCGCGCCGGCGATCGCCTCCAGGATCGCCGCATAGGTCGCCGCGCCGTCGACCAGCCAGTCCACGGTGGTCGCGGTGCTGGGCGGCAGGCCGGTGGTGGCCTGGCCGATGCGCGCCAGCTCGGTGCAGTGCACGTCCGCCGGGCAGACCGTGTTGTAGGCCTCCATGCCCTCGCGCGAGCGCCCGCGCCGCAGCCGCTGGCGCACGATCTTCTGCGGGCCGAACACGTAGAACACGAACAGGCCGATGTAGGGCAGCGCCGCCAGCGACAGGATCCAGCTCAGCGTCGCCACCGGCTCGCGCTTCTGCAGCAGGATGTAGCAGGCCAGCAGCACCAGGTACACCACATAGGTGGCCGCCAGGATCTGGGCCGCGTGCGGGATGGAGGACACGCTGGTCCAGAGGCTGTACAGGGCTTCGCGCATGCCGCGATTCTAGCCATGGCCGGTGTGCGGCGCGCGACGGGCCATGCCGCGTACACGTGCATGAACGCCGCGTCGCTGCAGGTGCGACGCGCCCGCGCTAGCGTAGCGCGATGATGCCGACTCCGATCAAGGGCCGCGGTGCCGCCAGCCGCCTGCCCGGCCGCTTCGAAACCACCACCACCGATACCGTCGACGACGGCTGGACGGCCGACGAGGCCGAGGAATTCGCCGCCCCGCGCCTGCGCACCGACGTGCGCGTGGAAGTCGCGCGCAGCATCATCAGCCGCAACAGCTCGCCGGACGTGGGTTTCGACCAGTCGGTGAATCCCTACCGCGGCTGCGAGCACGGCTGTTCGTACTGCTTCGCGCGGCCGACCCACGCCTACCTGAACCTGTCGCCGGGGCTTGATTTCGAGACCAAGATCTTCGCCAAGACCAATGCCGCCGAGCTGCTGCGCAGGGAACTGGCCAAACCCGGCTACGTGGTGAAGCCGATCGCGCTGGGCATCAATACCGATGCCTACCAGCCGGTCGAGCGCAGGCTGGGCATCACCCGCCAGCTGATCGAGGTGATGCTGGAAACCCGCCATCCGTTTTCGCTGATCACCAAGAACGCGCTGGTCGAACGCGACATCGACCTGCTGGCGCCGCTGGCCGCGCAGCGCCTGGTCAGCGTGCACTTCTCGGTGACCTCGCTGGACCCGCACCTGTCGGCGAAGCTGGAACCGCGCGCCTCCGCGCCGCATGCGCGGCTGCGGGCGATGCGGCGCCTGCACGAGGCGGGAATCCCGGTGGGCGTGATGGTGGCGCCGGTGATCCCGTGGATCAACGACGCCGAACTGGAAGCGGTGCTGGAAGCCGCGCGCGATGCCGGCGCGCGCAGCGCCGGCTATGTGCTGCTGCGCCTGCCTTACGAAGTGGCGCCGCTGTTCCGCGAATGGCTGCAGGCGCACCACCCGCAGCGGGCCGAACACGTGATGAGCACCATCAACCAGCTGCGCGGCGGCAAGGATTACGACAGCCAGTTCGGCAAGCGCATGCGCGGCGAAGGCGTCTACGCGCAGCTGCTGGCGCGGCGTTTCGCGCTGGCCAGCAAGCGCCTGGGCTTCAATGCCTCGCGCGAGCAGTGGCCGTGGCTGGACTGCAGCCGTTTCGTGCCGCCAGCCCCGCCCAAGAAAGCCTCGCCGCAGGGCGAGCTGTTCTGAGCGGTCGTGGCGCCGGCCGTCAGGAGCGGGCTTCGGCCAACCGCGACGAGTGCGAAGCCACCATCTGCCAGCGCCCGTCGCGCAGCACCCACACGCGGGTGAAGCGGAAGCGTCCTTCCCACGGCTGGCCGTTGCTGACCGCGGCCTGCACGCTGGTGCCGGTGATCACGGCGGTGTCGCCGTAGCGGCGCACCTGCACGTCTTCGTTGTCGATCCGGGTATTGCGGCGCTGGCGCGTGGCCAGCTCCTGCAGGTAGTCGGCCTTGCGCTGCACGCGGCCGTCGGAATGGGTGAGCAGCCAGTCCTCGGTCAACAGCGGCGCCAATCCTGCCGCATCGCCCTGCAGGCGCAGGCGGTTCCAGTCGGTGTCGGCCTGCTCGAGCGTGGGCGTCTGCGCCCAGGCCAGGAGCGGAAACAGCAGCAGCGGGGCGATCAGTGCGCGCATCGGCATGTCCCAGGGAAACCGCGCCGATGATGGCCGCAACCGGCGCGGCTGGGTAGTGCCGCATGGCGGGGCCTGCGCGCCTGTGGCCGGCCCCGCATGGACGCCGGCTCAGGCCTGCGCGTCGTGCTCCTGGTGGTAGCGGGTGGCTTCGGCCACCTCGTTGCGCGAGCCGAGGAACACCGGCACGCGCTGGTGCAGCTGGTCGGGCTGGATGTCGAGGATGCGCCGGCGCCCGTCGGTGGCCGCGCCGCCTGCCTGCTCGATCAGCATCGACATCGGATTGGCTTCGTACATCAGCCGCAGCTTGCCGGCCTTGGACGGGTCCTTCCTGTCCCACGGGTAGATGAAGATGCCGCCGCGGGTGAGGATGCGGTGCACGTCGGCCACCATCGAGGCGATCCAGCGCATGTTGAAGTCCTTGCCGCGCACGCCCTCGCGGCCGGCCAGCAGGTCGGCCACATAGCCCTGCATCGGCGCTTCCCAGTGGCGCTGGTTGGACATGTTGATGGCGAATTCCTTCGTGTCGGCCGGCACCTGCATGCCGCGCTGGGTCAGCACGAATTCGCCGGTCTCGCGGTCCAGGGTGAAGGCATGGGTGCCGTGGCCGACGCTGAGCACCAGCATCGTGCTCGGCCCGTAGATGCAGTAGCCGGCCGCGACCTGCTGCACGCCCGGCTGCAGGAAGTGCTCGTCGCCGGGCTTGTCCACGCCGGCCGGCGCGCGCAGCACCGAGAAGATGGTGCCCACCGACACGTTCACGTCGATGTTGGAGCTGCCGTCCAGCGGATCGAACAGCAGCAGGAAGTCGCCGTGCGGGTATTCCGACGGCACCGGCTGGCTGTGGTCCATTTCCTCCGACGCGCAGGCGGCCAGGTGGCCGCCCCAGGCGTTGGCCTCGAGCAGGATCTCGTTGGAGATCACGTCCAGCTTCTTCTGCGCCTCGCCCTGCACGTTGCCGGTGCCGGCATCGCCGAGCACGCCGCCCAGCGCGCCCTTGCTCACTGCGATCGAGATGCTGGTGCAGGCGCGGGCCACCACCGCCACCAGCTGGCGCAGGTCGGCGTTGATGCGCCGGGCATGCTGTTCTTCGATCAGGAAGCGGGTCAGCGACGTGCGGGACATGGTCGGGAGCTACCTTCAGACAAAAGGAGCGCTATTGTCGCGGGTTGTCCAGATATTTGCGAACTCAGGCCAACGTTTGTCCTGGTGCGGACATGGCGACCGCGCAGCCGTTCCTTGCAGGTGGTGCCTTTGCAGGAGCGACTTCAGTCGCGATGGGACCTTGCCGGTAGAGCTCCGTCGCGACTGAAGTCGCTCCTACGGAGAATGTGGCGGGCGGATACGGAAAAGCCCGGGAGGTCCCGGGCTTTTCCGTTGCGGGGCCGTGGCCCGATCAGCCGCGGCTGACGTCGTAGACGGCCTTGGCCACGTAGTCCAGGTTCTTCTGACTCAGCGCGGCCACGCAGATGCGGCCGGTGCCCACGGCGTAGATGCCGTACTCGTCGCGCAGCCGGTCCACCTGCGCCTTGCTCAGGCCCGAGTAGGAGAACATGCCGGCCTGCTGCTGGATGAAGCCGAACTCCGGCGCGCCCAGGGCGGCCAGCTTCTGCACCATGCCGGCGCGCAGGGCGTGGATGCGCTCGCGCATTTCGGTCAGCTCGGCGCCCCACATGCCGCGCAGCTCGGCGCTGCCCAGCACGCCGGCCACCAGCGCGGCGCCGTGGGTGGACGGGCTGGAATAGATGGTGCGGATGATGCGCTTGACCTGCGACTGCACGGCCTTGGTCGAGGTTGCGTCCGGACCCACCACCGACAGCGCGCCGACGCGCTCGCCGTACAGCGAGAACGACTTGGAGTACGAATTGGCGACGATGAAGCTGTCGATGCCGGCCTCGGCGATGATGCGCACGGCCTGGCCGTCCTGCTCGATGCCCTTGTCGAAGCCCTGGTAGGCCATGTCGATGAAGGGGAACAGCTGGCGGTCCTTGAGCAGCGCGGCGACCTGCTGCCACTGCGCGGTGTCCAGGTCGGCGCCGGTCGGATTGTGGCAGCAGGCGTGCAGCAGCACCACGGTGCCCGGCTGCAGCTTCTGCAGGTCGGCGATCATGCCGGCGAAATCCAGGCCGTGGCTGGCGTTGTCGAAATAGGTGTAATCGACGACCTCGAAGCCGGCGGCGCCGAACACGGCGCGGTGGTTTTCCCAGCTCGGGTTGCTGATGGCGACGGTGGCGTGCGGCAGCAGCTTGTGCAGCAGGTCCGCGCCCACGCGCAGCGCGCCGCTGCCGCCGATGGTCTGCGAGGTGGCGACGCGGCCGGCGGCGATCAGGTCCGAACCTTCGCCGAACACCAGCTTCTGCGTGGCCTGGGTGTAGGCCGGCAGGCCGTCGATCGGCAGGTAACCGCGCGGCTTGGCCTCGGCGGCGAGCTGCTGTTCGATCAGATGCACGGCGCGCAGCAGCGGGATGCGGCCGTCTTCGTCGTAATAGATGCCGACGCCAAGGTTGACCTTGGTCGGGCGCGGGTCGGCGTTGTAAGCCTCGGTCAGACCCAGGATCGGGTCGCCAGGAACCTGTTCCACGTTTGCAAAGAAGGACACGGCGGTACTCGTCACGGTGGCGGGAGGGGGAAGTTCGGGACGACCGCGCAGCGCGGTCAAACCGCCCCATCGTAACAGGGCCGGGAGCCCTTGGCCGCAGGGTTTCAGGCGGAACCGTCGCAGCGTGACGCAGCGCTTGCCGGCGATCGGCGATGATGCCGGCATGAAGCGAAGCGGGCGGTTGCCGTTGTGGACGGGATGGGTGCTGATGGCGCCGGCGGTGGTGCTGGCCGGCCCGGCGCCCACCACGCTGGACGCCGTGCAGGTGCAGGCCGCGCGCGTACATGCGGTGGACGATTTCGACCTGCCCGCATCGGTGACCAGCATCGGCGCGGACGAGGACGCCAATGGCCGCGGCGCGCTGGTGTCCGAAGCGCTGGGCGGCGTGCCCGGCCTGCTGGCGCGCGAGCGGCAGAACCTGGCGCAGGACACGCAGCTGTCGATCCGCGGCTTCGGCGCGCGTTCCACCTTCGGCGTGCGTGGCGTGCGCCTGCTGGTCGACGGCGTGCCGGCGACGATGCCCGACGGCCAAGGCCAGCTGTCGCACTTCAACCTGCCCGGCGCCGAGCGCATCGAGGTGCTGCGCGGCCCGTTCTCGGCGCTGTATGGCAATTCCTCCGGCGGTGTGGTGCAGCTGTGGAGCGCCGACGGCCAGGCGGGCGATCCGTGGCGGCTGCGCACCGCCATCGGCAGCGACAACAGCCGCAGCCTGGGCCTGCAGCTCAGGGGCCAAACCGGGGCGATGCACTACAACGTCGCCGCCAGCGATTACCGCACCGACGGCTGGCGCGAACACAGCGCGGCGCGGCGGGAATCGCTCAACGCGCGCCTCGGTTTCGACCTCGCGCCCGGACAGCGCCTGGACCTGCTGTTCAACGTGCTCGACGCCCCGCATGCGCAGGACCCGCTGGGCCTGACCGCCGACCAGGTACGTGCCGATCCGCGCCAGGCCACCGCCGTCGCCCACCAGTACGACACCCGCAAATCGGTGCGGCAGGCCCAAGCCGGCGCGGTGTACACGCTGGAGCGCGAGCGCCAGACCTGGCGGCTGATGGCCTATGCCGGGCAGCGCACGGTCGAGCAGTTCCTGGCGATCCCGCCGGCGCCGCAGGCCAGCCCGCTTCATTCGGGCGGGGTGATCGACCTCGACGGCGCCTACGGCGGCGTGGACGCGCGCTGGGCGTGGCATGGCGCGCTGGCCGGCCGGCCGCTGGAACTGGTGATCGGCGCCAATGCCGACCGCCAGCGCCAGCACCGCACCGGCTACGAGAACTTTGCCGGTGATGTGCTGGGCACCAGGGGCCGGCTGCGCCGCGACCAGCGCGACCGCGTCGGCAACGTGGACCAGTTCGCGCAGGCCTGGTGGCAGCTCGGCCCGCGCTGGTCGCTGCTGGCCGGGGTGCGGCACAGCCGGGTGCGCTTCCGTTCCGACGACCACTACATCGCCGCCGGCAATCCCGACGACAGCGGCCGCCGCGACTACACCGCCACCACGCCGGTGGCCGGGCTGGTGTTCCGCGCCGGCGAGGATCTGCGCCTGTACGCCTCGGCCGGGCGCGGCTTCGAGACGCCGACCTTCAACGAGCTGGGCTATCGCGCCGACGGCGGCGCCGGGCTGGCGCTGGACCTGTCCCCGGCCAGCAGCCGCAACTACGAGCTCGGCGCCAAATGGCGCAGCCAGGCAGGCGCGCGGCTGGAACTGGCGCTGTTCCGCGCCGACACCGACGACGAGCTGGCGGTGGCCAGCAACAGCGGCGGCCGCAGCAGCTACCGCACCATCGGCGCCACCCGCCGCCAGGGTGCGGAGCTGGGCTGGCGGCAGCCGATCGGCGAAACCCAGCAGCTGCAGCTGGCCTGGACCTGGCTGCAGGCCACGGTGCGCGAGGGTTACCTGACCTGCACCGGCCTGCCTGCGCCCTGCATCATGCCGCGCAATCCGGTGGCGGCCGGCACCGCGGTGCCGGGCGTGCCGCGCCAGCAGCTGCACGCGCGCTGGCGCTGGCAACCCGGACCGTGGCAACTGGCCGTGGAAACCGTGGTCGCAGGCGCCACTCCCGCCAACGACCTGGGCAATGCGCGCGCGGCGGGCCACGCGCTGCTGCACCTGGAAGCCGCCCGCCAATGGCCCACCGCGCGCGGCCCGCTGCGCGTGTTCGCGCGCGTGGACAACCTGCTGGACCGGCGCCATGTCGGCTCGGTCATCGTCAACGACGGCAACCAGCGCTACTACGAACCCGGCCCGGGCCGTGGCTGGACGCTTGGCCTGGAATGGCAATGGGCGCGGTAAGCAGGAACGAGAGAACAGGAACGAGGAGCGAGTGAAGCCGCGGCCGCAGGGCGGGGCGACAGCTCCGGCGCACGGCGTTGGATATCGCATGTCGGGGGCATTTTCCGACCTGCAGGACCCGCGCATCCGTAGGTGCCGGGCTTGCCCGGCACGGGCTTCACCGGGAGGTCCGCATGCGGGGCGAGCCCCGCATCTTATCTGTTCGTGATCAGGCAATTTAGGTGTCGAGAGCCGACGTGGGCCACCGTCCCCGCTCTGGATCCGCAGCGATCGTTCCGTAGCAAGGTGCCCACGCCGGAATCTCCCTGAT
>Ga0206117_101615_pt1 | contig 10771 bp, 11 predicted proteins | sample 3A5Ametagenome_FD_177997 | JGI IMG/M metagenome (GOLD analysis project Ga0206117, IMG submission 177997) | Enriched microbial communities from leaf-cutter ant dump, University of Wisconsin, Madison, United States - 3A5A | ecosystem: Environmental > Terrestrial > Nest > Insects nest > Nest dump... | reverse complement strand
CCGAACTCGCGAACAACGGCTGCTTTCATGGTGTTTGGAAGCATAATTTAATTGATTTAGTGAACAATTATTGATGAATAAAAATAGCTAGATTGGTGTTTTTCAAAGCTGATGTAAATCAGTTTAAAATGAGATTTGGATAAGCTTTGTTAAGTTGATTGGCAAAAAAAAGCCAGCAAGCCAATAGGCTCACTGGCAAATCAAACCAAAATATAAACTAAGAATTTATTTTGCAGTGCTAATCGGTTCAAGGTTATTCAGTTCCTCCTCTGTGAATAGCCTGTAATGTATTTTAAAGGTTTTGCCAAGGGGTGTTTCCAATGAAAACCCACCAACGCCAAATCCATCCAATACATCTAAAGTAAAGTGCGAGTGCTTCCAGTATTCGAAAAGGTCCTTATCTACCCAAAACTCACATCCTTCTACTGTTCCAATGCATACGTCATGCATGCGTACGTAAAAACCACCTTTTTCGAAACACTGAGGCTGTGTGCCTTCACAACAACCGCCCGCCTGATAAAACATCAATTCGCCATGTTTGGCTTTCAGTTCTTGTATCAGTTCTTTGGCTTTTTCGGTACTGTCTAATCGCTTAACCATTTTTTCTCCTTTCTTTTTATAGGGAATAATTTTGAGATTGCTTCCTCATTCTTCCTCGCAAAGACGTTTTATTTTAACGTCATTGCGAGCTTTGCGAAGCAATCTCATGAGCAGATTATTTAACCCTTAAAAGAAGCCTAATTTGTTTTTGTTGTAAGAAATCAACATGTTTTTGGTTTGACGGTAGTGCCCCAACATCATTTTATGGTTTTCTCTACCTACACCCGATTGTTTGTAGCCACCAAATGGTGCACCTGCAGGATAAGCATGATACTGATTTACCCAAACACGACCAGCTTGTACTGCTCTAGGCACTTGGTAAAGCTCATGAGCATCACGTGTCCAAACACCAGCACCTAATCCGTATAAAGTATCGTTGGCAATTTCGATAGCCTCTTCAACAGTTTTAAAAGTAGTTACGGCCAGCACTGGACCAAAAATCTCTTCTTGGAAAATACGCATTTTATTGTGGCCTTTAAAGATGGTTGGTTTAATATAGTAACCACCGCCTAACTCGCCAGGAAGTTCGTTAACCTCGCCACCCGCTAAAACTTCTGCACCTTCTTGCTTCCCTAATTCAATGTAGGTTTTAATTTTTTCGAATTGGATTTTAGAAGCTTGTGCACCCATCATCACTGTTTTATCTAATGGACTACCTACTTTGATAGCATTGGTACGTTCAATTACTTTGGCAATAAATCGCTCATAAATATCTTCTTGTACCAATAATCTTGATGGACAGGTGCAAATTTCACCTTGATTTAAGGCAAATAGAACCGCACCTTCAACAGCTTTGTCCAAAAAGGCGTCGTCTTCATCCATCACAGAGCTGAAGAAAATATTCGGAGATTTTCCTCCTAATTCCAAAGTTACCGGAATGATGTTTTCAGTAGCGTATTGCATTACCAAACGTCCAGTAGGCGTAGAACCTGTAAAGGCTGCTTTGGATACTTTAGGATTAGTCACTAAATGACGTCCAAGCTCTGCACCAAAACCATTCACCACATTCACTACCCCTGGAGGCAATAAATCGCCAATAAGTTCCATTAACACCATGATAGAAGTTGGAGTGCTTTCCGCAGGTTTTAATACTACGGTATTTCCAGCGGCTAGGGCAGGGGCAAGTTTCCATATACCCATTAATAAAGGGAAGTTCCAAGGAATGATTTGTGCCACCACACCAATAGGTTCGTGAACAATTAAAGAAACGGTGTATTCATCCAGCTCCGTGTGGGAACCTTCTTCAGCACGAATCACTGAAGCAAAATATCTGAAATGGTCTACGCCTAAAGGTAAATCGGCATTTAAAGTTTCTCTAATGGCTTTACCATTATCGATGGTTTCTACCGTAGCCAAGTATTCCAAATTATCCTCCATGCGCTGGGCAATTTTGTTAAGGATAATGCTTCTTTCCGTGGAGGATGTTTTGCTCCAGGTTTTGAAGGCTTCGGCAGCGGCGTTAACTGCTAACTCCAGGTCTTCAGGTGATGAATGAGCTGCTTTGGTGAATACCTTACCATCAATAGGAGAAATATTATCAAAATATTTTCCATTTACTGGAGCCACAAATTGGCCATTGATATAGTTATCGTAGTGCGATTTAAACTCGGGTCTTTTTACTATTTGTTCCATGATTTTAAAATTTGGTTATTACAAACCTACGAGCATGGCCTCTTTGAGGATAGTAAAATTGTTTCAACCGATAGCACTATTGTTTCAGGTAATGTAATAGAATTGAAATAATGATATATTTACTTAACAAAAGAACTACTAACTCGTTATTGGAGTAAAGGGGGACGAAAAATGAACCACAAACTTGATTTGGTAAAGTTAAGCAGCGAATCAAAGCTGCAAACATTGGTAGAAAACAGAACGTCGTATAGCTTGGAAAGATGCGAGTTAAGTGTTTTTGAAACCTATGTAGAGTCATATAAAGTACCTTTAACTTTTAACGATTTTGTAATTACCAGTATGCTACGTGGCAAAAAGGTCATGCACCTCAATGAAAAGAAGGAGTTTGAATACTTACCAGGCGAAACTGTAATTGTCCCTCCGTCTGAAACCATGCGTATTGACTTCCCCGAGGCTAACGATTTTAACCCAACGCAGTGTATTGCTTTGGCTATTGATAACCATCAAATTAAACAGACCATTCGGTATTTAAACGAGTATTTTCCAAAAGAAAGCAGTGATGAGGAATGGAAGCTTAATTACGATGAGTATCATTTTTACAACAATGAAGAAATTGCTTACCTCATCAATAAAATTATCAAAGTTTGTTCTGATACTTCGAGAGAAAAAGATGTGCTGGCAGATTTGACTTTGAAAGAGCTTTTGGTAAGGATTATGCAGACCCAAAACCTGAATGTTTTACATGGTGAAGCCGCTAGTCATAATCCATTGGCTTATGTGATTGGCTATATCAAATCTAACCTCAACGAAAAAATTAGCATCGAAAGCCTAAGTAATAAGGCTTGTATGAGCAAGGCTACTTTTTACAGGCTTTTCAAAAGAGAATTAGGCATAAGCCCTAACGATTTTATTTTGACCGAAAAGATGAAAAAAGCCAAGGAAATGCTATTGAAGCCTGGAATTAAAATTGCTGCAATTAGCTACGAACTAGGTTTTAGTGATGCCAATTATTTCATCAGAGCTTTTAAAAAAGTGGTAGGGATGACTCCTGGAGCATTCCAGTCACAAAGCATGGTGTCGAGATTGAGTTTTTAATAAAAAAGCGTAACATTTACTGCTACGCTCCACACAAATCATTTAGTTTTTACTAAAATTCTTTTTCTTTCTTCAGTTTTTCTTCGTTTCTATAGTAATCATAAAGACTCCAGATTAATAAAACTACACCTAAAGCTAACAATGGAAATTTTACCCAGTCGGCTCCATCGTTGAAGCAAATTACAGTAATGAACAAGGCTACCACGCTCAGTCTTTCTTTGTTTTCTATCGTTGTCATAATGTTTTTGTTTTAAAGTTTATACCCCATTAGTATAAGGAAACAGAAAACGTTACAAGAAAGGAAACCAAAATTCATCGTAAAAGTTGTAAATATCTATTAGACAGGTGGTAAAGTTGAAACAAAAGTGGATAATAATTCCGTACCATAGTGTATTTTCTCTTAATCGTATTTCAGCCAGTACAATAGCGAAAGGAATCATCCAAAAAATAGAGGCAATACTGAAATGCATCAAAAAGAATAAAAAAGAGGAGAGGTATACCGTTTCTCTTTTACCCATAATTTTTAGAAATTTCTCCATTAAATAACCTCTGTAAGCCAGCTCTTCAAAAATAGCGGGCATAAGGGCTATGGAAACAACCATGATGTATTTGCTGTAGGGATGTTCTATATATTGCAGGCTATAAGATGTTTCGGCTGTATTAAAAATGTTGGTATTTATCCAAGGAATAATTTGGTTCACTCCATAAGAAAAAGCAACAGCAAATACGATAGCACCTAATAACTTCAAGATAGAGAACCTTGGCCATTTTAAAAGTTGGATGCCATCAGAACCCAATAATATAAAAAATACGACCGCACTAACGGCAAATATGCCATCAAAAAAAAGAATGCTAGTAATACTCGAATCTACAGCATAAGCAAGTATACACATCAATAATTCTACGGCCAAGAAAAATCCGATGTACTTTAGGTGCTGTTTACGCTGGTCTAGGTGTTCTAAATCGCTAGCATTCTGCAATTTTCCACAAACGCTACAAAAGGAACTTGTCAACGCAATTTGGCTATCACAATGCTGACAATTTTTATGCTGTTCCGCTACGTTTTCCAAACTAGTTGATATTAAGCTCTTTTTTTATTTTGTCGGCCTCTAGCGCTGCTTTGATGCCTTTTATTAACATGGCTATAATGATGATTTTTACAATGATACCCGATAATATAGAAGCAGGTTCCAAAATGGTGCTGGCAATTTGAATAAACACGTACAAAGATAATCCCGAAATTAAGGCTGGTAACGGTTTTTGTTTGCCCCATACCGCTAAGGCTAGAAAAATGGCAATTAAAATGACGTATATAATAAAGTGAGCCGCCATCTGACTTTTGTCTTCTAACATAAAGCCACCTACAATAGCTCCAAGGGCAAAAAGTCCAGCAACCCAATATAAAGAGTTGGTCGCAGATTTAATGTTCTTGTCAAAATCAGCAAGGTCTATTTCCTTGATGGTTCTATGGTTGATAAAATCTCTTTGTTCGTCTTCAGTTCCTTTGAGTGGAAAACCGCAGGCGTTGCAGTAGCTATCGAATTCAGCAAATGGAGTGGCGCAACAAGCGCAATTAATGTTAGATGGAGCTTCCATAAATTTGTTGATGGTTAAGATGAGCTAAATATATACCATAATTAACTCATTAACAAATTATAGGATATTACGAAAGCTCCTCTATTTTTGCTTTTAAATCTGCTATCTGTTTTTTGAAAATACTCCTGTTCATCCATTTTCCTAGAATGATAATGAGTACACCTACTGGAATAAGGATGTAAGCCTGATGGAGGAAATTGGAGTGCGTTAATACATTGTCGAAAGTTTTGTAAACAGTAAGTTGATAGCACAATAGTCCAATAGGAGCAGCAATAGGAGCTGTAATATAGCCCCATAAATTTTCTATCGCTAGTATTTTAGTAATGGCTTTTAAATTATCTTCTAGCACTTGTTTGGTGCTTAAGGAATAATCAATACTGGTTTTGATTTTTCGGAACTGTACGAGCGCAAACATTCGGAAAACTTCATATAAAACAAATATTCCTATCAGTACAATCTTTAAATCTCTTTCTGCAAAAAGTGCTAATGCCAAAATAGGTAAATCGATGATTCGAATCCATCTTAACTTCCATCTGAGTTTGAAAAGTAAATCTTGCAGAAGACTTTTAGAAGGATGGTCTAAAGTGAATTTTGAAATTAAATCATTTTGTTTTTTGGTCTGCATTTCGGACAACATTTGTTGCCATTCTTGTTGTAAGTCCATTTTATTTTTGAGTTAAAATAGTAGTCAATTGTTGTTTAATACGATGAAGTTTAACGGTGGTGTTGCCTTTGGATAATCCCGTCATTTCGCTGATTTCACTATTGTCGAAGCCGTCAAGATGTAGCATGATGATACTTCGGTCTATTTCTGCCAATTGTTTAATGGCACGATATAAAAAATCGGCTCTTTCCGAGAGTTCTGCTGGTTCAAAGGCAATATCCTCTTGTAAAGTGGTGCTCTCTTTGATTTGATTAGCTTTTTTACGCTTATTCAGAAAGGTGAGTGCTACATTTAAGCTAATTCGGTATAGCCAAGTTGAAAATTTTGCTTTACCTTCAAATCTTGAATAAGCACTCCAGCTTTGCAGTACAATTTCCTGATAAAGGTCTTTACGGTCCTCAAAATCATCAGCATATAAGTTGACCACTTTAAGGATAATTCCTTTATGTTCTTCAATTTTTTGGAGATAAGCTTTCTCGGTCATTATTTCTTAGCCTTTGAAATTTTATTGGCTTTAAATTCATGGTATAGCTGAACCGCTACAATGATAAAAGAAATAGTTGCGATTGCCAACATTGGATATTTCAATATTGGAGGCATTTCTGTAGTAGAAAGGATAAGAATAAGAAATGCGGTAAAAGCGATTTTGCTGGGTTTTTTCTCTGCTGTGCTCATGTTGAAACTGTTTAATTTGTACAGTTAGTAAGCACCGAGGCTAAAAAATTACAGAGAATGAAAAAAATATGCCACAGATACACAAATTGATAATTTAAAAATCTGTGTATCTGTGGCAAAAACTTAAGGATTAGGGGTTAAATACTTTTTGCTATAAGTAATACCCATTAAATCATAGCGTTTAAACTGCGTTTTCAGTCTATTTAAAAAGTCTGCATAATTCTTTTGCTCTTTTTGTGACCATTGAATTTCGCTTAGCGCATCCATTCTCGGGAATAACATATATTCAACTTTGGATGGATTGGCAATATATTCCGACCATAAATTGCCCTGAGCGCCCCAAATGTATTTTGCTTGTTCCGCATTTAATTCTGCTGGCACAGGTTCGTAGTTGTAAACTGTTTCAAGCGGTAAGAATTTATTTGCAGCCAAACTATCCTCTTTCATGAATTGCTTATGGTTAAGGTATAGTTTTTCTTCAGGACTCATTACAACCTTTTGTTTTACTTTTGCTGCGGCAATACCGCCTTTTTCTCCTCGCCAGCTCATCACTACCGCATTAGGAGCAAGGCCACCATCCAAAATTTCGTCCCAGCCAATAATGGTTTTACCCTTGCTGTTCACAAACTTCTCAATACGATGGATAAAATAGCTTTGTAGAGCCACTTCGTCTTTGATACCTTTCTCCTTCATGATTTTTTGGGTCTCGGAAGATTGTTTCCACCATACTTTTGAAGCTTCATCGCCACCAATATGGATATATTGAGAAGGGAATAAGTTCATCACTTCGGTGAGTACATCTTCTAAAAAGGAGAAAGTTTTATCATTAGGCTGAAAAACATTGTTGTATTTATTCATCATTCCCCAAGTTTCCGCCACTTTATAAGCCTTGTTAGGTTCAGTGCCAAACTCAGGATAGGCAGCCAAAGCAGCCATGCTATGTGCTGGCATTTCAATTTCGGGGATAATGGTGATGTACCTATCTGCAGCATACTTAATCACTTCTTTAATTTCCTCTTGCGTATAATAACCACCATGACGAACGCCATCTGTTTTAATTACCGCATTGGCAGGAGTAATTTTAACGTCGTTGGGTAAAACCTGATATTTAATATTTTCATTGCCTTTTCCAGGCCACAAGCCAATAATGCTGCCATTACGCCAAGCGCCAACTTCAGTCAATTTTGGATACTTCTTGATTTCTATACGCCATCCGTGGTCATCAGTTAAATGCCAGTGGAAATAGTTCATTTTACGCATCGCCAAGTAATCGATGTACTTTTTTACAAAGTCTACATCAAAAAAATGACGGCTTACATCCAAGTGCATTCCGCGATAAGCGAAGCGTGGATAATCAGTAACTGCTACAGCTGGTATGGTTAAAGTGCTTGCTTTGGTAGTAGGTAATAATTGGATTAAGGTTTGGATACCGTAAAAAACTCCAGGATTTGAAGTGCCCGTAAGCGAGATATTTTGTGAAGAAACACCTAATACATAAGCATTATCAAATTTGCTTACACTAGTATTAACACTTAAAGAAATGTAATTTTCTGTAGGTTTAACTGAGGTAATGGTCAATTTAAATTGAAGATACTTTTCAAGATAATCATTAAAGAAAACAGCTGCATTTCTAAGGGAATCGTTCTCGATAACAATTCTGGTTTGTGTGTTAATGCTGAAGCCCTTTTGTTGAGGTTCAGCTTTTAAAAATACGGGCTTAGGAATAATGTTCACTTGTGCTATGGCACATACGCAGATTAAAGACATTAATCCTGTTAATACGATTCTCTTCATATTCAAAAATAGTATTTATTTATAACTCTCCAATCGTTAATTGAATGTTTTTGAGTTTTTATGCGGTTTTATGCGTAATTCATTGCGGCCTATTTTGTAATGGAATCATTTTGAAACAACGCAAAAAAAAATGGAGCAATTTTTATTTGCTCCATATATGATGTTTATTTGTTAGTTAACACGTTTTCCGTGAATTTAATCCACTCGCTACCCTTTACCGTATTGTCTATATAATAATCTGGTTGCAGGCCAATATCATCTACGACCATTCCTGGTATGCGATAGCTTTTAGATAAACCGTAATACAATTCAAAATCGGCACAAGGGAACTTAATGATATGAACATTTGAAATATCCAACATGCCAAAAGTAGTTACCCCAAATAATTTTACTTTTTGACTTTGCTTTGCGGCCAGTAAAAATTGTTCGGTAGTGCTACCATTACCTTCATTGATTAAAATACCCACACGTTTAGGATAGATATAAATGCTATCTTGCTTGCTAATACTTACAGGTTGCCCATTAAGACTTACGAATTTTCCTAAAGACTGTTCAAGCACATCATAATATCCTTTAAAACGTTTTCTCGAAGCCTCATCAAAATCTGGATTGTTAGCTAAGTCTATCATCCTTTGATTGTTCAATTTGGTAGACAGAAACTCAACCCCAACATTGCGCACTGGATTGGTGTATAATAAAGGAAGGATTTCTTTGAAACTTGCATCACTGCCGCCGCCATTATTTCTTACATCGATAATTAAGTTTGGAGTACTTGAGATAAGTGCTTTGTTGGTTTTAATGACACTGTCGATAGATTTCTTTTCGCTAATTTCAAACGAAGGAATACGAAGAACTAAGGTGTTTGCATTTAGTTTCTCCATCAAAGGCTTTTGGCTTTTTAGCAGTTTAATGTTGAGCTCGGTGTCAGGGTCGTTTTGTAGGATAGGGAAGGTTCTGGTAAAATCAAATCTTCCAATTTGTAAACGATTTAGGCCTTCTAGATTGATTTTGGTAAAGTTTTCACCATCTTTATTTTTAAGATAGTATACGCCGCCTTTCTCGTCGAATTTCGTTTTTAGCTCTTTAGCTTTCCAATTGTCGGCGGTAGTTTCAATAATAAAGCCGACATACTTGTCGCCCATTTTTTTGATTCCAATTTTGTAGGGTTCTGAAAACCATATTCCTTCAAAACCTGGCTCTTTTTTAGTGCTAATGTATTTTTCAAATTGCTTGATATCGACGTTTACGATTTCTAAAGCCTCTGTATTCTTTTTAACAATGTTTGAGCTATCTACGCCATTAAAACTCACCCCAATATGGCCCTGTCTAAAAAACCTTACCCATTGATTTAAAATTTGTGCACACTCTTTATTACTCGGAAGGTTTTTGATTTTCTCGAGGTAAGACTTATTGTGTAGTTCATATAAATCTTTTCCTTTTTTAGATAAGATGTACTGAAATCCTGCATCATTTTCTTCGAAAGTTTTTTTCATCCAAAGAAAGCTGGTTTCGCAGTTACAGTTTTGGGCATTTACGCTATTAGCAACGAATAGTACGATTAAAAATAAGTATAGTTTTTTCATGATTTAATTGAGAAGCTGCGAATATAAGCACAGTTGATGTTGGATGGGCAAAAAAAATCCCGATAACTTTCGCTATCGGGATTTAATATTATGGGTTGGTTAAAGAATTAGCCTTTAGCTTTTTTCTCTTCACCTTCCATTTGAGATTTCAATTGAGCCAATACATCAAGATCACCTAATGTTGATTTCTCTACTGAATCTTTCACTTTTTTCACTGCTGAGCTAGCTGCTTTAGCTTCTTTTTTCTTAGCTGCTTTTTCTTCACTTACAGCTTCTGCTTTAGCTTCTTCCCAGATACGAGCGTGAGAAACTACGATACGTTTAGCATCTTTGTTGAATTCAATGATTTTGAAATCAGCAGTTTCTTCAGCTTTCAAAGTAGTACCATCTTCTTTAGCCATGTGTTTTGTAGGAACAAAACCTTCAACGCCATATGGTAATGCAATTACAGCACCTTTGTCGGTTACTTTAATTACAGTTCCTTGGTGAATTGAATCTAAAGTGAAGATTGTTTCGAAAGTATCCCAAGGGTTTTCTTCCAATTGTTTGTGACCTAAAGATAATTTGCGGTTGTCAACATCAAGTTCTAAAACTACAACATCTAAAGTATCACCAACTTTGGTAAACTCGTTAGGGTGGTTGATTTTTTTGCTCCAAGATAGGTCAGAAATGTGGATTAATCCGTCAATTCCTTCTTCAATCTCAACAAATACACCAAAGTTAGTCATGTTTTTAACAACAGCTTGGTGTTTGCTTCCAACTGGATATCTTTCAGCAACATTTTGCCAAGGATCTTGAGTTAATTGTTTAATACCCAAGCTCATTTTGCGCTCATCTCTGTCTAAAGTTAATACTTCAGCTTCGATTTCGTCACCAACTTTCAAGAACTCTTGAGGAGAACGTAAGTTTTGTGACCAGCTCATTTCTGAAACGTGGATTAAACCTTCAACACCAGGGATGATTTCTAAGAAAGCACCGTAATCTGCAACAGTTACGATTTTACCTTTTACTTTAGAACCAACTTGGATTGCAGTATCTAAATTCTCCCAAGGGTGAGCAGTTAATTGTTTCAAGCCTAAAGCGATACGTTTTTTCTCATCATCAAAGTCTAATACAACAACGTTGATTGTTT
>Ga0206117_101614_pt1 | contig 10773 bp, 7 predicted proteins | sample 3A5Ametagenome_FD_177997 | JGI IMG/M metagenome (GOLD analysis project Ga0206117, IMG submission 177997) | Enriched microbial communities from leaf-cutter ant dump, University of Wisconsin, Madison, United States - 3A5A | ecosystem: Environmental > Terrestrial > Nest > Insects nest > Nest dump... | reverse complement strand
GGGTCGAGGTTCTTGTAGTTGGGGATCTTCGACTTGTCGAGCGGGCCCACGACCTTGGCCTGGATCAGGCGGGACAGGGTCGGCTCCGCGGTCGGCACGATCACGTCATAGCCGGACTTGCCGACGAGCACCTTCTGCTCCAGCAGTTCCAGGCTGTCGTACAGGTCGACCTTCGTCTCAGCGCCCGTGGCCTTGGTGAAGTCGGCGAGGGTCGTTTCACCCAGATAGTCGTTCCAGATGTAGATGTTGACCGGCTTCTTGGCCTGGGCCATCGCCGGGCCGGCGATGGCGATCGCCGCGACCGCGCCGATGAGGCTGAGAGCGATTTTTTTCATGATTTGCCCCGACCTGTTCGTGTGTGTTGCGGGCGCCGCCACATCCCAACGGCTGGCCCGGCTCGCGGGCGCTATTGCACCCACCCCCGGCCATGTTGTCAACGGTTTGGGTCGTGGTCGGAGGCTGGTTTCCGGACGACGGCGCATCTCCATGAAGCCATGCGCAATCAATCGTCTACACACCGAATGCCGCGGCGGGGCGGTCAGGACGAAGAGCCGGCTTCCGCCGTCGTCCGGGTCGCGATTTCCGTCGCCGGCAACTCCGCCGCCGCCTGCCGGGCCGCCCGGGCTTCATCCAGCAGCCGCTGGGTTTCACGGATCAGGGCGCGGCGCCGTGCGCTGTCGATCTCATACCGCTCCGCCGCCGCCGCAACGTCGGCGCCGCAATGGGGGCATTCGGTCTCGTGCGGCCAGATATACTGATTGCAGGCGCGGCAGAGCGTCAGGCTGGGCGGCACCACGCCACCCTCGGGTGACCGCTCGAAGTTGTGGCGATGCACCCTGGCCGGATCGCGGTCGGGCAAACCCGGGGACTCGGCGCCGGGAACCGGCTCGGTGATCAGGGCGAACTCGCCGATGGCAAAGGCCGCCTTGGGCGCGTCCTTGATCTTCACCACCCGCTCGCGCAAACCATGCTTGGCAAGGTCGAGCACCCGGTAATGGCAATAGGGGTTGTTGCCGCGCTTGCCCAGCAGCGATTCGGACGTCCAGGTGCAGCCGGCGCGGCAGGCGTCGGCGTAGTAACAGGTGCGGCAATAGCCCCACAGCTCGTCGACGGAGCGGGTGCGGGCGAAGGCCATCCGCTCTGACAGGCGCCAGATGTCCTCCAGCGTCATGTCGCGGACATTGCCGGAGGCATAGAGTGAGGTTGCCAGCGACGGGCAGCCCTTGATCGTCCCGTCGGCCTCGATGCCGATGCCGGTCTGGCCGGCCGAGCAGCCGCTCCAATGCTGCGAATCGTCGCCGAAGCCGCGCCACAGCCGCTCATACGGGCCGTAGTAGCCGACATTGTTGCCCATCACCATGAGCAGCCCACGGTCCAGACCCTCGCGGTAGAGGCGCGCCAGCAGGGGCATCACCTCGATCAGCCGGTGCGGCTGCAGGATCAGGTCGGGATTGTCCACCGCGTTGCCCATGGCGACGGTGAACTGGATCTGCCAATGGGTGGCCCCGGCCTCGATGATGGCATCCATGATCGCCGGCAGGTGATCCGGGGTTTCCGGGCCGATCTGTGTGTTGGCCGACACAGCCAGCCCGCGTGCCTTGGCCCGACGCAAGGCGCCGATCGCTTGCTCGTAAGAGCCGGGAACGCCGCGGACACGGTCATGCAGATCGGGCATGCCGTCGATGGACACGCCGATGGCCTGCAGCCCAGCCTCCGCCGCGGCGTCGATGCGGGCGTCGGTCAGGTTGCGCGCGCCTGTCTGCATCGAGGTGCGCATGCCGTGGCTTCGGCAGCGCCGCACGATCTCGATCCAATCCTTGCGCAGATAGGCTTCGCCGCCGATCAGCGAAATCTCGCGCGTTCCCAGAGCCGCCAGACGGTCGACAAGGCCCAGCGCCTCTTCGGTGTTCAGCTCGTCCGGGCGGGGACGGCCGGCGCGGGAACCGCAATGCAGGCATTTCAGATTGCAGGCGAGCGTGATCTCCCACACGACATGGACGGGAACCAGCCGACGGTAATCCTCGGCGTCGCAGAAGCGCGCCGGAACATGATCCTCCGGCAGACCGGACGGCGACCGGTCGGAGGCGAGGCTGGGAAGCGGCTGGTCCATATTGCCGGTGTCCTTCATCTGCGAGCGGGCATCTGCGAGCGGGGTCTGTGGAGGGAAACCGCGGGCGTAAAGCCGCCGTCCCGCCGGCCGCCGGGAAGCGCCACGGCGGGGCGGCGGCTTGCGTGGTCAGCCGCCGGCGGCCTCGGCCTTCGCGATCTCGATCTTCAGAAGCTGCAGCGCGGTGGGGACGTCGCCGTAAGCGGCAAGAACCTCTTCGGCCTGCGCCTGGAGGGTCTTCATCTGGGCAAGATCACCCTTGGCGATGGCGTCGGTGATGGTGGCCATGTACATCGGGTAGTGCGGGAAAACGGACTTTTCGGACATCTTTCGGTTCTCCTTTGTGCAGGAAGGATGGAAAACGGGTGACGGGCGGCGTCAGGCGCCGGCTTCGGCCTTGGCGATCTCGACCTTCAGCAGCTGCAGCAGCCGCGCGATGTCGCCGTGCTGGGCCAGATGCTCTTCGGCCGCCGCGGCGACATCCTTCATCTTCGTGAGGTCGCCGGTGGAAATGGCCTCGACGATGGCCGGACCGTAGGGACGGACGGAGGTCTTGTTCTGCGGATCGTTGCTCATCAGCGGAAAGCTCCAGGAAAGTGGGAAAGCGGGCTTGCCGAAAGGACTGTGCCTGGGAGATGGCGGCCGGCCGCGACTGCGGGGGCGTTGAAAAACCCGCATCGAAACTGTCGCGGCCGGCAAAGGAAACCCTTTCCCCGGGCAACGTCCTGCCGGCCGGCACCCGGGCCGCCTGTCTTTAAAATTGTGCGTTCTGGTATTTTTGCTCGCGAATATGCTGTCAGTTATACCCATCAAACCTTTCCGGTCAATACCGGAATCATGTCATTCCATTTTGAATTTGAAAGACATCGTGACGAGAATCGTTGCCATATCATTGTAGTCAATCAATTGCAGCCAGACGTGTGTCGATAATATTGATGCAATGCAAAAAGAAGGCGCCGCGACTATTGTCACGACGCCTTCATAATTGGCGAGCGGATCCCTGGTTGGGGCTTACGGCGCTTTCAGCTCTGCGCCGTCAACACCACGCCCAGCACCACCAGCAGCGTGCCGATCAGGCGTGTCAGGCTGATCGTCTCTCCCAACAGCAGGACGCCAAGCGCCAGCGTGACCAGGAAGCCCAACCCGACGAAGGGATAGGCCATGGAGACATCGACCTTCGCCAGGACGGCCAGCCACACCACCATGCCCAGCCCGTAGCAGGCCAGCCCGGTCAGGATGTGCGGCGTGGCGACCACCGACAGGGCGATCTGCCCGGCCTCCCCCCGCGCCAGCGCGGTCGACACCGCGGGGCTGGACATGCCGATCTTCAGGGAAATCTGGGCGATGGCGGACAGGGTGACGCTCAGCAGGATCAGTCCGACGACGGCGATGGGCATGGCGACTCCGGAAGGATGGCGGAAGAATGGGGAGCGGCGGCCAACGCCCGCCCAAAGGGCGTCACGCCCGGCCAAGGATCAGCGCGACGCCGCAGACCAGCCCGATGGCGATGCTCCACTTGTCGCGGGCGGCGAACACCACCGGGTCGTCGTGCATCAGTCCGCGGTGGGTCTGCAGCCACACCCGCCCGATCCAGAAGAGCAGCAGCGGGCAGATGATCCACAGCGCCTGCGGCTGGTCATAGACCCGCCCGACCTCCGGGCTGTTGATGTAGAGCGCCATCACCAGAACCGAGAGGAAGCCGGCTGATACGCCGATGGATTGCAGGACCGGCATGTCGGCGGTCACATAGCCCCTGCCCTCCGCCTGCCCCAGCCCCAGCTTCAGCATGCTGTCCATCTCGGAATAGCGCTTCACCATGGCAAGGCTGAGGAACAGGAACATCGAGAAGGCGAGCAACCAGAAGGACGGGACGATGGCCGTCGCCGTGGCGCCGCCCAGCACCCGCAGCGAATAAAGCCCGGCCAGCAGCATCACGTCCCAGATCACCCGGTTCTTGGCGAACAGGTTGTAGAACAGCGACGAGCCGGCATAGGTCGCCAGCGCCGCCAGGAACAGCGGCGGCAGCGCCGCCAGCGACAGGGCGAGGCTGGCCAGCAGCAGTCCGGGGATCAGCGACAGGCCGAGGTCGAGCGGCAGGTCGCCCGCCGCGAAGGGACGGCGGCGCTTGCGCGGGTGGCGGCGGTCGGCCGGCAGGTCCAACAGGTCGTTCAGCACATAGATGCTCGACGCACACAGCCCGAAGGCAAGGAAGGCGGCGATGGCCTGAAGGGTCGGCCCAACCTCCCCCAGCTTCTGGCCGGCCACCAGCGGCACGAAGACCAGCAGGTTCTTCAGCCACTGGTGCAGGCGCAGCGCCTTCAGGATCAGCAGCAGGCGCGGCCGGCGCGGGGTGGCGATGGTCTCCAGCGGGCACAGCGTGGCGGCGTGGCGGACAACCCCGGCCGCTGCGTCCACCGCGATGCCGCGGCGGGCGGCGCGCCAGACGGCATAATCGGCCTCGTCATTGCCCATATAGTCGAAGATGCCGGACGGCACCTGCGCCCGGATCGCCTCCAGCTTGCGCTCGCTCTTCAGGTTCAGGCCGTCGCTGCTGGACAGCACCTGATCGAACAGGCCGAGATGACGGGCGATGGCATCGGCATAGCGGTGGTGGGCAGCGGTCGCCAGCACCAGCCGCCGGCCGCGCCTGCGCTCCGACTCCAGCCGTTGCAGGACGGCCGGGTTGTAGATCAGGCCGGCCGGGTCGATCTCCACCCGGCGGGCCAGTTCCGCCTTCAGCCGCGCCTTGCCGCCAGCCAGCCAGACCGGCACCAGCAGCGCCGCCCAGGGCTGCGCCTTGATCAGGCCGAACAGCGATTCATAGAGGAGGTCGGTCCTGAGCAACGTGCCGTCGAGATCGACGAACAGCGGCGGCTCCTCGGTGACCGGGGGCGCGACCGGCGTCCCGGCAGCGGCACGCGGGAGGGCGACGACGGACGGCGCGGCCTCCTCCGCCGGAGGGGCGTGGCCACGCCCGACCGTTCCCACCTCGCCCCACAAGGCCGCGGCGGCACTATCGTGCCGGCGGGCCAGCACCGGGATCAGGCCCAGCAGCATCAGGGTGGCGAAGAACAGGTAGGATTGCAGGACGTTCAGCGGTGTGTCGGCCAGCGCGTTGACCGGCCAGAACAGGACGTTGCCCGCCAGGAAATAAGCCACGGCCAGCAGCGTGACCGCTCCCGCCGGACGCCGCAGCCCGGGCTCCAGCAGGATCAGGAAGGCGAGCGCGAAGGCCGGCAGCAGGATGCCGTAATGATGCACCCAGGCGACCGGCGAGCCGACGGTGAAGCAGATGCCGGCGACGACGAAGGCCAGAATCCGCTCGGCCCCGCGGTCGCGCCTCCGCCACAGCAGGCCGAAGCCGACGAAAGCGAGTCCGGAAACCTGCGTGGCGATATGGACCACCGGGTGATAGGGTGCGAAGGCCTCCGCCGACCAGTCAAGATTGTTGCCGTTGTGCAACAGGCGGTTGACCAGCCCGTTGACGGTTTGGTTGACGTGATAGCTCTCGCCGTGGCGGCCGATGAACAGCAGCACCTCGATGTAATCGACCATCGGCGCGAAGCCGTAGAGCAGGGTCGCCAGCGCCACGCCCGGCACCACGACCGCCGCCCATCCCGCCGCCATCCGCCAGTCGCCGCGCAGCGCCGCCCAGGCGAGGAACAGCGACATCTGCGGCTTCATCAGCGTCGAGGCGCCGAGCAGAGCTCCGCACAGCACCCGCCGGTCACGCAGCAGGGCGATGCAGGCGAAGACGAAGGCGGCGTTCAGCCAGACCTGCACCTGCCCCAGCGAGAAGGCCTTCAGCACCGGATAGAAGCACAGCGTGGCGACGAAGCCGAAGCCGCCGAGCAGCACCTGCGTGACCCGGTCGTCCCGCGCGCCGGGCAGGCGCAGCCGCGCCGCCATCTCCAGCACCAGGATCGCCATGCCGGCCGCGGTCGCCAGCACGAACAGCAGGTTGACCCGCTCGAACGCGACGAGGTTCAGCACCCCCAACGCCTTCATCGCCTCCAGCGGCAGCAGCGAGGTCACCGGGTACTGGAACTTGATGTGCTGCTTGAAGAACACCCCGTCATAGACATTCTCGCCCGGCCGTTCATGCAGCCAGTCGAGTGCGGCGATCATCGGGTCCCAACTGTCGACCGGGATCAGGTCGGGGTTTTCCAGCACGAACAGGTTCTGGATGTCGGTCAGGTTGCTGGCATGTCCGCCGCGGTGCAGCGCCAGCCCCAGCAGCCCGGTCGTCAGCACGATGAACATCGACGCCAGGATGATGCTGCGCTGAACCCAGCCAACGCTTCGCAGGCCTGTTCGAAGGGACGGGATCGCAGGGTGCATGCTCATGCTTGGCCATCCATCGGTTGCCCATCACTTTTGTCGCGACAGTGCCCCGGTTCCGGCTCACCCGCTCGGGCAGGGCAAACGGCCAGGGCAATCGAAGGCGTGCCGCGGCGGCGGGAAAGCCATGTCCGCGGAAGCTACGGCTCCGTGCCTTGACTATTTTCAAAGGAGATAACAAAGTCAGCGATGCCCAACCGCCGCACGGCGACAGCATCTTCCCCTGCCTCTCCTCACAGGGTCGAAAATACACTGCGGTTTTGCTTTGAAAGTCTTCGATTACGTGTGCCGTCGGCCATAAAGGGATGAACGACAACCTTGCGTTTTTAAGTGCGTCCGCCAAAACCGGATTGCACGGTGGTGGCAGGGCGCCGCGCCCGGCAACCGGCCGGCGAGGGTGATCGCACCGCTTGGGGTAGGACAGGCGGTGGATGGCGCAGACAGGCCAAGCTTTCGGGCCGAACTTTCGAATTTCCTGGGTGGGCCGGCACACGAACGGCGAATCCGCCGGCGCGACCCGCTACGGAGCGGATGGACATCGGCGAGCGGGAGCGGCGCAGGAGCAGGGAACCAACAACGTAAAAGGGCTGCCGGCGGATGTCCCTGCCGACAGCCCCTTGGCTCGTTACCTCAAAGTACAATCAGACGTTCAGCAGCAGGTTTTCCCGTTCCCACGAACTGATGACCCGGTTGTAGGCCTCGTACTCCGTCTGCTTCACGCAGGTGACGGCGTCGATGAAGCGTTCGCCGAGGATCTCCTTCAACGGCTTGCAGGCGTTGAACTTGGTCAGCGCCTCCGACTGGTGGCGCGGCAGGGTGAAGGCCAAGCGGTAGGCCGAGCCCTTGATCGGGTCGTTCGGCTCCAGCCCCTGGGTCATGCCGATATAGCCGCAGGCGAGCGACGCGGCGATGGCGAGGTAGGGGTTGGCGTCGGCGCCTGCCACCCGGTTCTCCACCCGGCGGGCGTCGGGCTGGGAGACGGGAACGCGCAGTCCGGTGGTGCGGTTGTCGCGGCCCCAATGCACGTTGATCGGCGCATCGGAGTTCGGCACCAGCCGGCGGTAGCTGTTGACGTTCGGCGCCAGCAGCGGCATCACATAGGGCAGGTATTTCTGCAACCCGGCGATGTGCGCCATGAACAGGTCGCTGTCGGTGCCGTCGGGGTTGGAGAACAGGTTGCGGCCGTTGACCGTATCGACCACCGATTGGTGGATGTGCATGGCGCTGCCGGGTTCGCCCTGCATCGGCTTGGCCATGAAGGTGGCGTAGATCTGGTGGCGGATCGCCGCCTCGCGCGCCGTGCGCTTGAACAGGAAGGCCTGGTCGGCCAGTTCCAGCGCGTCGCCGTGGTTGAAGTTGATCTCGATCTGGGCGGCGCCGGCCTCGTGGGTCAGCGTGTCGATGTCAATGTCCTGCTTTTCGCAGAAATCGTAGACCGCCTCGAAGATCGGGTCGAATTCGTTGACGGCATCGATGCCGAAGGCCTGCCGGCCGCTTTCCATCCGGCCGTTGCGCCCGACCGGCGGGACCAGCGGGTAATCGGGGTCCTTGTTGACCTGGACCAGGAAGAATTCCAGCTCCGGCGCCACCAGCGGCTTCCAGCCGCGTTCCTCGTACAGCGCCAGCACCCGCTTCAGCACATGGCGGGGCGACACGTCGACCGGCTTGCCGTCGGCATAGACGCAGTCGGTGATGACCTGGGCCGTCGGTTCATTGTACCAGGGGACGAAGCGGATCGTGCGTTCGTCCGGAATCATGTAGATGTCGGAATTCTCGTCCGACGTGATGTCCTCGTCGTCGGGGAACTCGCCGGTCACGGTCTGGACGAAGATCGCCTCGGGCAGGCGCAGGCCGCGGTCGCGCAGGATGCGGAGGAATTTTTCGGCGGGAACGATCTTTCCCCGCGCGATGCCCGACATGTCGGGCACAAGACATTCGACTTCGGTAATGCGGTTCTTCTTGATGAAGTCTTCCATAAAACCCATGGGTATGACGGACCGCTCCGGACTATGGGCAGCCCCCTCCGTGCTGTGGACGACAGCGACACTATGACGCCGTTCCGGCAGAACGCGCCAGAGGGAGCTGTCCATGTAGCACCATGATTCTTCGATGCCTTGGATTTTTCCAAAAAAAGTTGTATTGATTTAAAAATCTATCCAAAAAAGCGATGGTGGTGTACAAATGAAACACTTTATTCTCTTTTGTGCAGCAGCTTCTCTCTCTGCATGCGTATCCACTAAGGAAAACACAGCTCGTCCGGTCGCGCTCAGCGCGACACCGGTTGCCCAGGCAGCAAAGCCGCAATCACAAAATGAGTGTGCTATCTCGACGGAATACGTCGCTCGCTATGGAATGGACAAAGCTCGAAAGAAGCTGGCTGAATGTGAAAAGAAAAACACTGCCGCACAAAACAGAGGAAAACCAAGCCAAAAAATAGCCACTTCGCAAAATTCAAACAAGCAACATAATAATAAAATTACAAATCAGAAAAAAGATTGTGCTGTTTCACTCGACTATATTTCAAGAGTTGGATTTGAAAAGGCCAAAAAAGAACTCGAGGACTGCGACAGCAATTGATAAGACGCAGCCATTTAATTCAATGCTTTAATGTGTCGTCTCTCCTGCCGGCCGCCGGGATTTCACGCATTTGCGGTTGACCCCGGCCGGCCAGAGCGCCTTAAACTGCGCCGCATGCCGAAAGCCACCTACCTGAACAGCTGGTACGCGGCCTCCGCCGCCCCCCGTGCCGACCGCCCGCTCCTTGAGGGCGAGGCCAGTTGCGACGTCTGCATCGTCGGCGGCGGCTACACCGGCCTGACCGCGGCGCTGGAACTGGCGGAGCGCGGCTTCGACGTCGTTCTGCTGGAGGCGGAAAGTTGCGGCTGGGGTGCTTCGGGCCGCAACGGCGGACAGATCATCACCGGCTACAACAAGCCGATGGCGACCATCGAGGGCTGGGTCGGCAAGGAGGACGCCCGCCGCCTGTGGGAATTCGGCGAGGAGGCGAAAACCCAGCTGGCCGGGCGGGTGGAGCGCCACGCCATCGCCTGCGACCTGACCTGGGGCTTCGCCTATGCAGCACTGAAGCCGCGCCACATGCAGGACGTGGCGGCGCTGGAACGCGAGATGCGCGACGGGTACGGCTATGACCGGGTGCAGCGGCTGGACCGCGCCGGCATCCGTGCCCATGTCGGCAGCGACGCCTATATCGGTGGCCTGCTCGACGAGGGCAGCGGCCACCTGCACCCGCTGAACTACGCCCTCGGCCTCGCCCGCGCCGCCGATGCCGCCGGGGTTCGCATCTTTGAGAACAGCCGCGTGCTGGCCATGGACAGCGGGGCGAAGCCCTGGGTCCGCACCGAACGCGGGCGGGTTACGGCAAAGCACCTGATTCTGGCCGGCAACGCCTATCTCGGCGGACTGGCCCCGGCGCTGGACCGCACCATCATGCCGGTGGCGACCTACATGATCGCCACCGAACCGCTGGGGGATGAGCGGGCACGGACCCTGCTGCCGACGAACATCGCAGTGTCGGACATGAAGTTCTCGCTGGATTACTTCCGCCGCTCCGCCGACCACCGGCTGCTGTTCGGCGGCGGCGTCAGCTATTCCGGCGTGGATGCGCCGGGGCTGAAGCAGGCGATGCGGATGAAGATGCTGGCGATCTATCCGGAGCTGAAGGACGCTCGCGTCGAGTATTTCTGGGGCGGCCGGGTCGCAATCACCATGAACCGCATGCCGCATCTGGGCCGGCTGTCTCCCACCACGCTCTATGCCCACGGCTATTCCGGCCACGGCGTGGCGCTGGCCGGCATGGCCGGTCGGCTGATGGCGGAGACGGTGAGCGGCACCGCCGGGCGCTTCGACGTGTTCGCCCGCGTTCCCCACACCCCCTTCCCCGGAGGGCGGCGATTCCGCACCCCGGCGCTGGTCCTCGCAATGATGTGGTTCCGTCTGCGTGATCTGCTGTAGGCTGGGGAAGCAATCCATGGCCTCCCCTTCCCCCGCCGAGTACCGTCCCGACCCATGACCGACATCTCCAGCAGCGACGAGACGCCCCCCTCCTCGGATGCCGCCGCGGGCACGGACGCCGCCCCAGACGCTGTCATCGCCGAGAAGGCGGCACAGGAGAATGTCCTGGTCCAGCCGATGCGGGACACGCATTTCGATTTCCAGCACAAGGTCTTCAGCCTGCCCGGCGCCTTCTTCTGCCAGGATCCGAACAGCAAGGATCCCGTGCTGAACATGCTGCTGGGCGATCTGAAGGTGGCGCTGGCCTTCCCCACCCTGATGGAGTCCTTCCAGATCGAGGACGGCACCCACGA
>Ga0206117_101612_pt1 | contig 10776 bp, 6 predicted proteins | sample 3A5Ametagenome_FD_177997 | JGI IMG/M metagenome (GOLD analysis project Ga0206117, IMG submission 177997) | Enriched microbial communities from leaf-cutter ant dump, University of Wisconsin, Madison, United States - 3A5A | ecosystem: Environmental > Terrestrial > Nest > Insects nest > Nest dump... | reverse complement strand
CGGACCTCGGCGCCCAGCAGCTTCATGCGGAAGACGTTGGGCTGCTGGCGGGCGATGTCGGTCTCGCCCATGTAGATGACGCAGGGCATGTTGTAGAGCGCGCAGACCGTCGCGGTCGCCACGCCATGCTGGCCGGCGCCCGTCTCGGCGATGATGCGGGTCTTGCCCATGCGCCGGGCCAGCAGGATCTGGCCGATGCAGTTGTTGATCTTGTGCGCGCCGGTGTGGTTCAGCTCCTCGCGCTTGAAGTAGATCTTGGCGCCGCCCAGCTGTTCGGTCAGGCGTTCCGCGTAATAGAGCGGATTGGGCCGGCCGACATACTGCTTCAGCTGCTGGCGCATCTCCCCTTCGAAGGCAGGATCGGCGCGCGCGTCGCGATAGGCCTTCTCGACTTCCAGGATCAGGGGCATCAGCGTCTCGGCGACGAAGCGGCCGCCAAAGATTCCGAAATGCCCGCGCTCGTCGGGACCGGAGCGGTAGGTGTTCAGTTTGGTCATCGTCTGCGGCACTGCCTGAAGTCGAAGGGAAGCTGTTTGTCAGGTGGGCGGCATCGGGTCCGGACACCGGCCAAGCGCGACACCATACCGGCGGGACGCGCCGATTTGAAGCGCCGGGCCACAGGAATCCGCGAATACCACCCGTCCGCATAGATGGAGCGGGGCTTTGCAGCGGCAAGGCCGCGCCCTATACAGTGGCGCCTTCCTCATTGCGGAGCATGCGTGCGATGACTGAGTGGACGCCGCCGTCGCTTCTCCCCACGGACGGTCAGCCGGCGCCCTGCCGGATTCTGGTGGTGGAGGACAGTCCGCTGAACCAGATGCTGGTCACCGCCATCCTGGCGCAGGCCGGATACCGCGCCGACACCGCCGGCAACGGGTTGGAGGCGGTGATGGCGGCGCAGGCCGGCGGCTATGACCTGATCCTGATGGATTTGTCGATGCCGGAGATGGACGGGCTGACCGCCACCCGCCTGCTGCGCGATCTGCCGGGTCCGGCCGGCCGGGTGCCGGTGGTGGCCATGACCGCCGACACCGACGAGGCCGACCGCGTCCGCTGCCAGAGCGCCGGCATGAACGACCATGTCGCCAAGCCGGTCGACCGACTGCTGCTGCTGGAGACGGTGGAGAAATGGCTGCGCATCTCGACGGTGCAGGCATCGGCGGCGCCGGAGTCGCCCGCCGGTTTCGGCCTCTGCGCCTCGGCCGCACCGGCGGCGGCCGGCGAGATCCTCGACTGCGAGGTGCTGGCCCAACTGGCGCAGGATCTGGATGCGGACCTGCTGGCCGACGTGCTGCGGCAGTTCGTGGAGGAGACCCGCGAACGGGTCGCGCGCATCGCCGGGGAAACCGACCGCGCCCTGCTGACGCGCGAGGCGCACACGCTGAAAAGCACCGCCGGGACCTTCGGCGCCCGCGCCCTGTGCAGCGCCGCCCGCGCGCTGGAGATGGCGTGCCGGGCATCGCTGGCGGAGCGGGAAGAGGCTGGGAATGACGCCGGGAAAACGGATGGGAACGGGTCGGCGGACACGGTGGACGGGCTGCGCGGCGAGATTCCCCGGCTGGCCGAGGACGCCATCGCGGCCTACCGCGCCGCCGGGTATCCGGTCTGACTGTATTCAGGCTCCGCTCAGCGCGGCCCCGTCACTCGACGACGCTGATGTTCACGGCGGAATCCTTGCCGTTGTTGCCGCGCTCGACCTCGAACTGAACGCGCTGGCCCTCCGACAGGGCATGCAGGCCGGAGCGCTGAACCGCGGTGATGTGCACGAACACGTCCTTCGAACCGGCCTCCGGCGCGATGAAGCCGTACCCCTTGGTGGTGTTGAACCATTTTACGGTGCCGTTGGTCATGGGCCTCCCCCTTAGTCACTGCGAGACAAGTCTTTGGCAAAACGGATTGGTCCGGAATCGCCGGCATCGGCCGCGCCATGAGGTCTGCCGGGCAAGCGGAACCAAGACATTGTGCGGGGAGGCTAGCCGCATGCTGTGGTTGCGGGCAATTCCATCTCACGGCATAGGACTAACGACGGCCAAGCGTGACGCGGAATTACGACCAAGGCGACGCAGCTTTGTCGAAGGGTATTAGCCCGTTTCTTGACGGATTACGGACATGCCCCGGATCTTATTGCCGAAATAAAGGGTTAGAGCTTCCCCTCGGCCTGCCAGGCCAGACGCTTGCGATAGATCGTCGAGGCGCTGATCTGCAGCAGGGCGGCGGCGCGCGGAATGTTGCCGTCGCAGGCGGCGATGGCATCCTCGATGGCGTCCTTCTCGACCTCCCACAGCGGCTTGATGGCGTCGGGAGTGGGCGGGACATGTGGCCGTGGAACTGCGGCGGCGCCGGCCGGCGCGGCGGCGGTCGCCGGGAGGTGCAGCGGCTGCGGCGTGCCCAGCGGCGGCGGCAGCATCTCGGGCGTCACGGTGTCGCCGTCATGCAGGACCGCGACGATGCGCACGACATTCTGCAGCTGGCGGACATTGCCCGGCCAGTGGTAGTGGCGCAGCGCATGTTCGGTCTGGGGCGAGAAGCGGGTGAAGCCCTTCTTCTCCTCCTTGGCGAACTCGGCCAGATAGTGGCGGGCGATCTCCAGCACGTCGTCCTCGCGCTCGCGCAGCGGCGGCAGATGGATGGGGATGACGTGCAGGCGGTAATAGAGATCCTCACGGAACCGCCCCTCCTCCACCTCGCGCAGGGGGTCGCGGTTGGTGGCGCAGACGATGCGCAGGTCGACCTTCTCCAGCTTCGATCCGCCGACGGGGGTGAAGGTGCCGGTCTGGATGAAGCGCAGCAGCTTGGTCTGCAGGTCGGGCGCCAGCTCGCAGATCTCGTCCAGGAACAGGGTGCCGCCGTCGGCGCGCGACGCCGCGCCCTCGCGGTCGGACACCGCCCCGGTGAAGCTGCCCTTCACATGGCCGAAGATCTCGCTTTCCATGAGATCCTTCGGGATGGCGCCGCAGTTGATGGCGATGAAAGGGCGTGATGCCCGCTGGCTCTGGCGGTGGATCGCCTCGGCGCAGACCTCCTTGCCGGTGCCGGATTCGCCGGTGATGAAGACGGTGGCGCGCGACGACGCGGCGCTGTCGACGATGCGGTAGACCGCCTGCATCGCCAGCGACGAGCCAATGAAGCCGTGGTAGCGGGCGCGGTTCAGGTCCTTCTCGAAGGTGTCGACCAGCTGGGCCAGCCGCAGCCGCTCCATCGCGTTGCGGACCGTCACCACCAGCCGGTCGGCGGAGAAGGGCTTCACCAGGAAATCGTAGGCGCCGTAGCGCATCGCCTCCACCGCAGCCTTCACCGAGCCGTGGGCGGTGATGACGATGACGGCGCAGGGCAGCGCCTGGGCGTCGATGCGTTTCAGCACCTCCATCCCGTTCATGTCCGGCAGCTGCAAATCCAGCAGAACCACCATCGGCGCGCCGTCGTTCAGCTGCGCCAGCGCGTCGGCCCCGGTTTCAACCGAGATGACGGCGTGGGATTCCTTTTTCAGGTATTCCGCATAGACACGGGCCAGCGAGGGCGTGTCTTCGATCAGCAGGACGGGGATGGAACCTGGCGGCATGCTGTTGGCGACACGCGAAGGTAGGGACGGGACAGCTCCTATTGTCTAACAGATAATTCTGAAAATCCCACCCCTACGCGCATGCGTGCCGCCAAGAACGGATCGAAATCGCCGACGGACCGGATCTGTCGCGGCCCCACCGCTTGCCGGGGGCGGCGCGATGAACTATCAGCAGCGGGCAGGAGGCCCCGGATGACGGGCGTCGGAAAGAGGGGGTTCGCATGGCCGATCACGCCAGTCTGGCCGGCAAGCGCGTTCTGCTGGTCATCGCCGGCGGCATCGCCGCCTACAAGAGCCTGGAGCTGATCCGCCGCCTGCGCGAGCGCGGCGTGACGGTGCGCGCGGTGCTGACCGAGGCCGGCGCCCGCTTTGTCACCCCGTTGTCGGTACAGGCGCTGACCGAGGATACCGTCTACCGCGACCTGTGGTCACTGACCGACGAGTCGGAGATGGGCCACATCCGCCTGTCGCGCGAGGCCGACCTGCTGGTGGTGGCGCCGGCCACCGCCAACCTGCTGGCGCGGATGGCCGCCGGCATGGCCGACGATCTGGCCGCCACCGTGCTGCTGGCCACCGACAAGCCGGTGCTGGTCGCCCCCGCCATGAATGTCCGCATGTGGCAGCATGCCGCGACCCAGGCCAACATGGCGCTGCTGGAAAGCCGCGGCGTGCTGCGCGTCGGCCCCAACGACGGGGTGATGGCCTGCAACGAATACGGTCCCGGCCGCATGGCCGAGCCGATGGAGATCGTCGACGCCATCGCCGGTTTCTTTGCGCAGGACGCCCACCGGCCCCTGGCCGGGCGCCGCGCCATCGTCACCAGCGGCCCGACCCATGAGCCGATCGACCCGGTGCGCTACATCGCCAACCGCTCGTCGGGCAAGCAGGGCCATGCCATCGCCGCGGCGCTGGCGAAGCTGGGGGCGGCGGTGACGCTGGTCAGCGGCCCGACCCGCCTGCCCGACCCGGCCGGATGCAGCGTCACCCATATCGAGACGGCGCGGGAGATGCTGGCGGCCTGCGAGGCGGCCTTGCCAGCCGACATCGCCGTCTGCGCCGCCGCGGTGGCGGACTGGCGCGTCGAGGGCGCCGGCGACCGCAAGCTGAAGAAGGACGGCGGCGGCCCGCCCGCCCTGGCGCTGACCGAGAACCCCGACATCCTCGCCACCCTGTCCCGCCCCGGCGACCGCCGCCCGGCCCTGGTCGTCGGCTTCGCGGCGGAAACCGGCGACGTGCTGGCCTATGCCACCGCCAAGCGCGCCCGCAAGGGCTGCGACTGGATCGTCGCCAACGACGTCTCCCCCGGCACCGGCACCTTCGGCGGTAGTGACAACACCGTCCATTTGATCCGCGCCGACGGGGTGGAGTCCTGGCCCACCATGGCCAAGGATGCCGTCGCTACCCGGCTGGCCGCGGCGGTGGCGGACCATTTCACCGAGACCTTCAAGGCGAAGTAGCGTCTACCCGACGGCTGTCCCGCCATCCGAACACGAGGAACCGCATCATGCCCCCCACCGTCGCCTTCCTCCGCCTGCCCGGCAACGACGACCTGCCGCTGCCCTCCTATGCGACCGATGGTGCCGCCGGGTTCGACCTGCGCGCCGCGGTGCCGGCGGACGCCCCCGTCACGCTGGATCCGGGCAGGCGGGTGCTGGTGCCGACCGGTTTCGCCGTCGGGCTGCCGGCGGGGTGGGAGATGCAGATCAGGCCGCGCTCCGGGCTGGCGGTGAAGAACGGCGTCACCGTGCTGAACACGCCCGGCACCGTCGATTGCGACTATCGCGGGCCGGTCGGCGTCTGCCTGATCAATCTGGGCGCGGAGCCCTTCACCATCGCCCGCGGCGACCGCATCGCCCAGGCGGTGATCGCCGAGGCGCCCCAGGCGGTGCTGGTCGAGGTCGCCTCGCTGGACGAGACCGCGCGGGGTGCCGGCGGCTTCGGCTCCACCGGCGTGGCCTGAAAACGGGAGCCCGACTTCACCCCACCCCTCCCCCGTTTTCTATGTCATGATCGCCAACCCGATAGGGGTAAGCTTGGCGGCAGGCGAGGGGGTGGGCATGCAAAGTCCCCAGCGGAACCTGGGGCTGAACCTGGGGCTGAACCTGGGGCGGAGCGTGGCGTTCCGCATCCTGGCGGGGTTGACGGTCATCGGCGGGCTGGCCGCGGCGACCAGCGTCGTCGCCGTCTCGCTGTTCTCCCGCTTCCACCAGGGGTACGAGCAGATCGCCACCGCCAAGGTGCCGGGTCTGGTCGCCGCCGCCCAGCTGGTTCAGCAGAGCGGCGCCGTCGCAGCCATCGCCCCCGCCCTGGTCGCCGCCCAGGACCAGACCGCGCGCGAGGCGGTGATGGCGCGGATGGGCGACCAGATCGTCCGGCTGGAACAGCTGATGGCCCGGCTGATCGCCCATGGCGGCGCCGTGCGCTTCTCCGGTCAGGCCGGCGGCAGGGCGGACGGCAGGGCGGATCTGGGCGAGCTGGACCGCCGCAAGAACGAGCTGGTCGGCACGCTGCTGACCCTGAACGCCCAGGTCCGGCAGCAGCTGGCCCTGACCGCCGAGACCAGCGCCCGCGCCCAGGCGCTGGCCACCCTGACCGGCCGGCTGGGAGCCGCCGAGTCGCAGGAGGCCGACGGCCCCTGGACGATGGAACTGCGGGCCGGGGATCAAGCCCCCTTGCCCGATGCCGAGGCGGCGGAACGCAGCCGCGGGGCGCTGGAGCGCTGGCGCCGCGAGCTGACCGGAGCGGCGACCACGCTGCTGGCGGCGCTGCGCGCCGACCGCGACACCCAGCTGGACCGTTTCCAGGCCGACACCCGCACCGCGCTCGACAATGCCGCGGAGGCGCTGGCCCTGCTGCCGGCCGAACAGGCCGCCCGGCTGGAGCCGTTGCAACGCGAACTGGTGGAGCAGACGTCCGGCCGCTCGCCCTTGTTCTCCCTGCGCGAGGCGGAGCTGTCGCTGCAACGGGCGATCAAGCGGTCGGCCGCGCGCAACCAAGCGGTCTCCGACCAGCTGGTCGGCATCGTCTCCGACTATTTCCTGGCGGTGGAGCAGGATGTCGCCCACCGCTCCGGCGAGTTCGAACGGGTGATCCGCGACGGCGAGCGGGCGGTGATCGCCATGGCCGTGCTGTCGATCCTGGGCGCCGCCGCCATCTTCGCCTACATCCACCGCAATGTGGTGGCGCGGCTGCGCCGCCTGCGCAGCGCCATGCAGGCGGTGGAGACGGCCGAGCCGGCCAAGATGCCGGGTGCGATGCCGGGCCCGATGCCCGATCCGCTGTCCCATCTTGACTTGCCCGCCGCCACCCCGTCGGGCAGCCGGGACGAGATCGGCGAGATGGCCCGCGCGCTGTCCTATTTCGTCACCACCATCCGCGCCCGCGAAAGCGCGCTGGCCGATGGCGAGCGCCGGCTGCGCACCATCCTGGAACAGAGCCCGGTCGGCGTCTCCATCGGCCGCGCCGACGGCACCGTCGCCTTCGCCAACGCCCGCGCCGCCGAGCTGGCCGGCCGGCCGCTGGCGGAGTTCATCGGCAGCCGCCACGCGCTGGCCCTGCCCGGCGCCAGCGTCAGCCGGGGCGGAACCGGCCAGGACTGGGAGGCGGAGAGCGGCGGCGTGCTGGTGCGCGATGCCGAGGTGGCGGTCGACCGCCCCGACGGCAGCCGGGTCTGGGCCTTGCAGACGCTCCAGCGCACCAGCTTCGAGGGCGAGCCGGCGGTGCTGGCCTGGAGCACCGACATCACCGCGCGCAAGCAGGCGGAGGAGGCGCTGCGCAACGCCAAGGAGCAGGCGGAGATCGCCGCCCGGTCCAAGGCCGAATTCCTGGCGACGATGAGCCACGAGATCCGCACGCCGATGAACGGCGTGCTGGGCATGCTGGAGCTGATGGCGCTGACCCCGCTGGACGAGGAGCAGCGCACGCTGGTCTCGACCATGCGCGACAGCGGTGCGGCCCTGCTGCGGATCATCGACGACATCCTGGACCTGTCGAAGATCGAGGCGGGCAAGCTGGAACTGGAGGAGCTGGATCTGCGCCCGGCAGACCTGGTGGAGGGGGTGTCGGACCTGCTGGCCCCCCAGGCCCACCAGAAGGGGCTGGCGCTGATCTGCGCCATCGACCGGTCGGTGCCGGATCGGCTGCGCGGCGATTCCGGCCGGCTGCGCCAGATCCTGTTCAACCTGACCGGCAACGCCATCAAGTTCACCGACCGCGGCAGGGTGGTGCTGCGCGTCGGCACCGTCGGTCCCGTCGATGCCAACCCGGCAAAGCCGGGCCATGTCCGGCTGCATGTGGCGGTGGAGGACACCGGCATCGGCATCGGGCCGGAGGGGCAGGCCCGGCTGTTCCAGCCCTTCAGCCAGGCCGACAGCTCCACCACCCGCCGGTTCGGCGGCACCGGGCTGGGGCTGGCGATCTGCACCCGGCTGATCGAGCGGATGGGCGGGCGGATCGGCGTCTCGTCGACGCCCGGCGCCGGTTCCACCTTCTGGTTCACGGTGGAATTGCCGCATGCGCCGGACTCCCAGCCGGCGCCGCCCTCCACACCGCTGGACGGCCTGCCGGTCCTCGTCGCCGACGAAGACGAGGTGCAGCGCGCGGTGCTGGCCTGCTATCTGAAGCAGGGCGGGGCGACGGTTGCGGTCTCCTCCTCCGTAGCCGATGCGGCGTCGAAGCTGGGGCGCGGCGGCTTCGGGCTGCTGGTGACGACGACGGCGCTGGCCGGACGGCTGGAGCCGCTGGCCGGCGCCTGCGCTCCAGGATTGCCGCGGCTTCTGCTGGGCGACGGGCGGACGGCAGCCGGCGGGGCGGTCACCTCTCCCCACACCGCGGCCGGGTCGTCAACCGGGTTGGCGGCCGGACTGGTGCAGCCGGTCCACCGCGCCGCCCTGATCCGCGCCGCCGCCACCCTGACCGGCCGCATCCCCCTGGATGCTGCCGGCGCGGAGACGGCCGGTCAGCCGTCAGCCCGCGGTGCCGATGCCGGTGCCGATGCCGCAGCGCCTGGACCGGTGGAGTCCGCCGGCCACGGCCCCATCCTGGTGGCGGAGGACCATCCGACCAACCAGCAGGTCGTGCTTCGCCAGCTGCGCCGTCTGGGTTACGCGGCGGAACTGGCAGCCGACGGCGAGCAGGCGCTGGCAGCCTGGCGCGTCGGCCGGCACAGGCTGATCGTCACCGACTGCCATATGCCGGTGATGGACGGCTACGAGTTGGCCCGCCGCATCCGGGTGGAGGAGCGGGACGGCCGACGGCGCACCTCCATCGTCGCCATGACCGCCAATGCCCTGTCCGGCGAGATGGAACGCTGTCTGGCCGCCGGGATGGACGATTACCTCGCAAAGCCGGTGACGCTGGCGCAGCTTTCCCAGGTGCTGGGCCGCTGGCTGGAGGCCCGCCCCCTGCCGAAGGACAGGCCGGCACCGGCCACCGCGGAAGAGGCGCTTCCGGTTCTCGACCTCGACCATGTGCGCGAAACTTTCGGCGGAATGGAGGGCGGCGGAATGGAGGGCGGCGGAATGGAGGGCGGCGGAATGGATGACGGCACGCTCGACATGATGGACTTCTTCATCGAGACGACGCGCCCGACGCTGGAGCGGGTGCGCCGCGCGCTCGACGCCGGCGACCGCGAGGAGGCGCGGGCAGCCGCCCACTCGGCCGCCGGGGCGGCGCGGACCGCCGGGGCGAAGGCGCTGGCCGCCGCCTGCACGGCGCTCGAACGCGCCATCGCCGAGGGACGCGAAACCGACATGGCCCGCCATGCCCACGCCATGGCTGCGGCCTTTCCCGAGGTCGAAAAGGCGATTTGCGCCTTGCGTCACACGAAAGAGACGGTGCCCAGCCCGGAAGGGAGCATGGCGTGACCGGACGTGTCGGAGCGAAATCTACCTGGACGGGAACGGCCACCCGAAAAGGCGCAAGGGTGACGGGTGTTCGCTTGTCGGTGGGAAAGGGCTGAACTACTCTGCGCATCTTGAATCATTTCGACAGATTCAGCCGGGCCGTCACCAAGCGCCGGCAGTCCCGGGGGTGAAAAGCGTGGTCGGTCTCGCTGGCTTCTTTTGGAACAAGGAACCCCGGCGCCAAGCCGATCACGCCGCCACAGACCGTGACCGCTGGCGGGCGATGCTGGCCGCGGCCCCGCAGCCCTGGTGCGCCTGGACCGACCGGGGCGAGGGCCTTCTGTCCGACGAGGCGGCGGCCCTGCTGGGCATTTCCGATTGCGCTTCATTCGCCGACACCCTCAAAGCGCCCGACCTCGTCTCCGCCCTGACCCGCCTGCGCCGGGACGGCGAACCCTTCCGCTGCGAGGCTGCGGCTCCCGACGGGCGGCGGCTGGTGCTGACCGGCCGGCGCGGACGGGCAGGCGACACCCACTGCGACGTGGTGTGGATCGAGGACGTGACCGTCGCCCGCGACGCCGCCAAGGACGCCACGCAGCGCCAGGAACAGGCGGCCGGGGCGGCGCGCTCCCGCCTTGCCGATTTGCAGGCGATGGCCGACGCGCTGCCGCTGCCGGTGTGGATGCGCGACCGCTCGTTACGGCTGTCCTGGTGCAACCGTGCCTATGCCCGCGCCGTGGACGGCGATCCCGAGACGGTGGTGGCGGAGGGGCGGGAACTGACCGCCACCGGCCGGGCGCTGGCCGAACGGGCGCGCAGCGGCGGCTTCGCCCAGTCCGACCGCGCGCCCGTCGTGATCGGCACCGAGCGCCGCCTGCTGGAGGTGACCGAGGCGCCGCTGCCGCTGACCGACGGCGGCGGCACGCTGGCGGTCGGCTATGCCCTCGACCTCACGCCGCTGGAGGAACTGCGCGGCGAGCTGGACCGCCATCTGACCGCCCATGCCGAAGTGCTGGAACGGCTGGGCACCGCCATCGCCATCTTCGGCCCCGACACCCGGCTGACCTTCTTCAACCAGGCCTATGCCCGGCTGTGGGACCTGGACGAGGCGTGGCTGCGCACCGAGCCGACCAACGCCGAATTGCTGGAAGAGCTGCGCGCCCGCCGCCGCCTGCCGGAATATGCCGACTACCAGACCTTCAAGCGCGAGCGGCTGACCCGCTACACCCATCTGGTCGAGCCGGTCGAGGAGATGCTGCACCTGCCGGACGGCACCACGCTGCGCCATCTGGCGGCGCCGCATCCGCAGGGCGGGCTGATCACCATCCTGGAGGACGTGACCAACACGCTGGCGCTGGAATCCTCCTACAACAC
>Ga0206117_101609_pt1 | contig 10822 bp, 12 predicted proteins | sample 3A5Ametagenome_FD_177997 | JGI IMG/M metagenome (GOLD analysis project Ga0206117, IMG submission 177997) | Enriched microbial communities from leaf-cutter ant dump, University of Wisconsin, Madison, United States - 3A5A | ecosystem: Environmental > Terrestrial > Nest > Insects nest > Nest dump... | reverse complement strand
GGTCGCAAAAACCAATTTTTTGGTCATATAGTCAAGTTTTTTAATGTTCCCCAAAGTGTTTTCTTCGATGCCATATCCGCATCTAATGCATGAAGGTTATGGGTGAAAATCATATTGATGTTTTGGAGTACATGTAATTGATGTAATTGATGTTCGGCAAGGCCCAATGCATTTGGCGATACTCCAAACGAAAGGAGAAACTTACAAGAGAAAAATGCACTGAGGTGCTCAAACTTGGCAGTAGTATAGGCTGAATAGTTGACTAATGCAAAATCGGCATTTTTAAGGTTGATGGAAAGTACCAGTTTTCTCAGCAATTCTCTTCCTTGTTCGGTACTTACTGGGTTTTCGGTATCATTTACAAGAATCAAAATCTTTTTCTCGTTTTTGCCCAAATATTTGAAATCGAAAACTTGGCCATAACTTGGTGCAGGTTCCTCCAGCTTGGGTACTTCAACAATAGCCTGCTCAACTATTGGAGCCTCTTTTGTGAGTTCCAAGGAGTGATTTTCCATGGTTGTCATATCGCCAGCCAAGTAAACGTCCTCGGTAAAAAATAAACGTAAAGCTTCTGCGTTATTAATAAGTTGGCTGCTATTCATTTTTATGGAAAAATTTCTGTTAAAATTAGTTAAATATCTTATTATAGCACCTTAAATTGTTACTTTTATCCAATAATTAAAAACGCATCTTTTGTGAAAAAAGCCTGTTTAGCTCTAATTTTTACTGTTGCTGGAAACCTTTTGCATGCCCAAAATGTGGCGTCAATCAATGGAAACCCAATCAATAGCAAAGAATTTTTATGGGTTTACAAGAAAAATCATGCTGGTGAGCGTCAACTAGATTATAAAGATTTGTCGGCTTATTTGGAGCTGTATGTCAATTTTAAATTGAAAGTTGCGGAAGCAAAAGCGTTGGGTTTAGATACAGATGAAGCTTATAAGCAAGAAATTGCTGGCTACGAAGAAGCGTTGAAGTCCCAAAATAAAATTCCTGTTAGTTCGCCAGAATATGGTTACATCATGAATGAATATAGGGAAGGGGTGTTGATGTTCAATGTTTGCGAGCAGAAAATATGGTCGAAAGCACAAGATGATGAAGAACAGATTAAAGCTTATTTTGATACTAATGCCAAAAAATATGAAGGCAAGCAGTTTAGCGAAGTAAGAGGGCAGGTGATAGGTGATTACCAACAACAATTGGAAAATGATTGGATTAGCAGCTTAAGGTCGAAATATAAGATTAAGGTGAACCAATCGGAGCTTAAAAAATTGACTAAGCAATAACTGCTTTGTTCACGGACTACGCTCAATAATTTTAACTTTGTAAATTATACAACAGAATTTAACATACTAATGAAGAGATTTTTATCAATAGCAGGCCTTTTAATGTGCTTGTTTTTGAATGTTAAGGCGCAAAATACGAATCCCAACTTGGATAAAGTGGTAGCGGTAGTAGGTAGTAATATTATCTTGCTTTCGGATCTTAACCAACAATATGCGATTTATTTAAATCAAGGTAACCCTGCCGATACAAGAGCTAAATGTTATTTCTTACAGCAAATGCTCATCCAAAAACTTTTGAAACAGCAGGCGGAAATTGACTCGATTGTAGTGGAAGAAAGTCAAGTAGATGACGAGTTGGATAGAAAAATGCGTTATCAGGTTCAACGTATGGGGGGACAAGAGCGTTTAGAGCAATTTCTACAAAAGTCTTTATTGCAGTATAAAGACGAAATGCGTCCAGATATTAAGGAAGGTTTGATTGCCCAAAAAATGCAAGCAAAGATCACCGAGAATACTTCGGTAACACCTTTAGAAGTGAAAAAATATTTCGATAGCTACCCTAAAGACAGCTTGCCAGATATTGGCGCAGAGGTAGAGGTAGGTGAAATTGTGCTACAGCCTAAACTAAGCAAAGCCGAAAAGCAGAAATATTATGATAAGCTAGAAGCCCTTCGTTTACGCGTTAAAAGTGGTGAGGATTTTGGTTTCCTAGCCAAATCCTATTCAGAGGACCCTGGTTCGGCATCGGAAGGTGGTGACTATGGTTTTATTGATAGACAAACCATGGTAAAGGAATTTACGGCTTGGGCATTTAAATTAAAAGCCGGTGAGATGTCACCTGTTTTTGAAACGGAATATGGTTATCATATTGTACAAGTGATTGAACGTAGGGGAGAGCAAGCACATGTGAGACATATTTTGATCCGTCCACAGAATACACCGCAAAGTTTAGACCGCACTAAATTGAAAGCTGATAGTATCTATCAGGATATTATCGGTAAAAAATTGCCATTTGCAACAGCGGCATCTCTTTATTCAGATAATAAAGAAACTCAATATAACGGCGGTATGATGCTTTACGCAGATAATCAAACGGCTAGAACTACTTTTGTTCCTGTTGAGAAATTAGATCCTTCAGTTTTCGTTGTCATTGATACGATGAAAGTAGGAGAAGTCTCACAACCAGTGAAATTTAGTGATCCACAAAGCGGTAAAGAAGGATATAAAATTTTCTTCCTTAAATCTAAAATACCGCCGCATAAAGCCAGTTTAGAGCAAGATTATCCTAAATTTAAGGAACAGGCTGAAGGCGAGAAGAAGAGTAAGAAAATTAGTGAATGGTTTGAAAAAAGAAGGGAAACTACTTACATTAAAGTTGATGATGAGTTTGCCACTTGTGACGAGCTAAAAATGTGGTTAAAGAAAGATAAAGACAGTAAATAGCCAATGCAGTTTAAAAACGAGGTAGAAGCTGTTGATGCCCTGCATCAATCGTTCAAAAATATACAAGCCGAAATCAGTAAAGTTGTCATTGGACAAGACGAAATTGTAAAATCAGTGCTCATTGCTATTTTTAGCAATGGGCATTGTTTGTTAGTAGGTGTGCCGGGATTGGCCAAAACTCTTTTGGTGCAAACAGTGGCAAATGTATTAGACCTTGATTTTAACCGAATTCAATTTACACCGGATTTGATGCCTAGCGATATTATCGGGGCCGAGATTTTGGGAGAGGATAGACACTTTAAATTTATTAAAGGACCAATTTTCTCTAATATTATTTTGGCAGATGAGATAAACCGTACACCACCTAAAACGCAGGCTGCATTGCTGGAAGCGATGCAGGAAAAGGCAGTAACTGCTGCAGGTGTTACCCATCGTTTGCCTCAGCCATTTTTTGTATTGGCTACTCAAAACCCAATTGAACAAGAAGGTACTTATCCATTGCCAGAAGCGCAGTTAGATCGTTTTATGTTCAATATCTCGTTAGATTATCCGTCATTTGCTGATGAGTTGACGATTGTAAAAAACACGACAAGTAATCAAACTGTCGATTTGCAAAAAGTCATCAATGCTAGCGAAATTCAATATTTCCAAAAGTTAATTAGAAATATTCCAGTAACGGATAATGTATTGGAATACGCGGTTAAGCTTGTCGCTAAAACCCGTCCTAATAGCGAATTTGCTACTGCCGAAATCAATAATTTTATTTCTTGGGGTGCTGGACCACGGGCTTCGCAGTTCTTGGTGCTGGGTGCTAAATGTCATGCAGCCATCTCTGGCAAATATGCTCCTGATATTGAAGATGTACAAGCTGTAGCGGAGGCTATTTTACGCCATAGAATTGTACGTAATTATAGAGCGGAAGCAGAAGGCTTAACGACCGAGCAAATCATTAAGAACTTATTCTAGAATTTCGGCTGGGGTGTTAGATTGGTCAATCAATAAGTTGATGGCCAATATTTCGTATATTTGTATCAGCTTTTTAAAGAATGAAGATTACAAGGAATACCATAGCGAAAACAGAAATCAAAAAGCTCATCAGTAATTCTGAGGTGGCTTTATCGCATGCTGAAATTCAGCACGAATTAAATGATTTATGTGACCGCGTAACCATTTACAGGGTTTTAGATCGCTTAGTTGATGAGGGGTCAATTCATAGAATTGTGAATGTAGATGGGGTAATTAAATATGCTGAGTGTCACGATTGTGAAACCCAGCATCATCATAATCACTTGCATTTTAGCTGTGAAAAATGTAAATCTGTTACTTGTTTGGAAGATGTAATTCCTTCATTTAAACTGCCGAACAAATATCAAGTTAAAGAAGTAAATTTTACACTTTCGGGCTTGTGCCCTAAGTGTTCAGCACTTTAATAATCTTTTTTAGGCTACTGTTTCTTCAATTATTGATTGTCCTTTGGAATAGTCGCCCGAGGTCCATTCCCATGTTTCGTGTAATCTAATTCTTCCGTCAGGTAATATCTCCGGTGTTGATTGGCATTGGCCTGTCATCAATTCACCCTTGTTGTTCACTTGGTGATAGCGCATATTAATATTCCCCTGTTCATCAACCAAGCCAATTAAATGCCCACTGATAATTTTACCACCGCTATAAGTTGAGGTAATAATGTTGCCAATGTGGGTATAAACAAAAATGGTTTCATTGGAAGTTTCTCCATTTTCCGTATTGCTGATTGGCCTAAAGATTTTTTGGTTGTAGTTAATCATCGTTTAAAACTTAATGGCTAATTTTCCAATTGTTGTTCCTGATTCCAGTTGTTGATGCGCTTGCTTTAAACTTTCTGCAGAAAGTCCTTGCAGAGTTTGTGTAAGTGTATTTATAAGAATGCCTTTATCTAATAAGTCGGCCACGTTATTTAAAATGTGGTGTTGTTCAATCATGTCTTCTGTTTGGAAAGTTGATCTGGTGTACATGAATTCCCAAGAAAAGCTAGCACTTTTTGTTTTTAGTTTATTAAGAGCTATTGGGGTGGCGCTACCGGTAATGGAAGCGATGTGTCCTTGCGGCTTAATAAGCTCTGCCATCACGTCCCAATAGCTATTCGTGTCTACAAAATCTACAATGAAGTCTACAAACTGAAACCCTGCGTTTCTAACTTCTTCTAAAAGGTTTTTATGGTTGAATACTACATCAGCGCCCATTTGCTTACACCATTCAATAGTTTCTGGTCTTGATGCCGTTGCAATCACCTTAAGGTTAGCAATTTTTTTTGCTAATTGTATGGCAATGGAACCTACACCGCCAGCACCACCAATAATAAGCAGTGTTTTGCCTTTGTCTTTTTCGGCACTAATACGAATTCTATCGAATAAAATTTCCCAAGCAGTAAGTGCTGTAAGTGGAACTGCTGCGGCTGCTTCATCACTTAAACTTTTAGGCTTTTTGCCTACAATTCTTTCATCAACTATTTGAAATTCGGCATTACAACCTGGTTTGGTAATGTCGCCAGCATAATATACTTCATCGCCAACCTTAAATAAAGTAACATTTTCGCCTACTGCTTCTACTACTCCAGTAGCATCCCAACCAATAATTTTGGGTTGTTCTAATATGGTATCTTTTGCAGAATTTTGTCTGATTTTAAAATCTACAGGGTTAACAGCAATGGCCTTAATTTTAACAAGTAATTCATGTTCTTTTGGGCTGGGTTTTTCGATTTCAAACTCAATAAAACTATTGGTTTCTGATATGGGAAGGGAAGTTTTAAATCCTACTGCTTTCATGATATTTAATGGTTTAAGGCAAATTTAGAAGAGAAGTGCAATTCGGTTGTCATTAGAAAGTTGTTTTATTTTTGGGAGGGGAGGATAAGTTTCTTTTGTTAGCGCTTTGCATTTTTTGCGACTTCTTAAAATCTTTGCGGTTTAGATTTTATCATGCAAAGAACGCAAAGATTGTTTTTGGCGATTGGTTTGTTGGCCAATAAGAGGTATTGTTAAACCTGTGTGGTTTAGACGGATAATGATTATCTTTTCTCGAAATCTAACCTAATAGAAAATACATTGCTATAAAGTGCATCAGAGCTGTTGCCCACGTTGGTTAAAGCGTAGTCTAGAGAAAAGTTCTTGATTTTGATGCCTACACCCATATTAGGTTGGTAAGTATAGATTTGCTTTCCTGTAAAGTCGGTTGATTTTTGAATATTGCCTAATCCACCACGAAGGAAGATGGTTTTTTTGAAATCAACGGAAAGACCAATGGTGGGGTCGGCACTTACGGGGTCAGCACTCATCAAAACATTTCTTTTTCCATCGGTGGTTAAATTCACATTGGTTTCGGCCATAATGTTGAATTTTTGGTTCAATGGTGTAGTGTAAGCAACGCCTAATACGATGCGTGGATTAGTGGTTTCGGTAGAGCTTTTAGGGATGTCATTTCCTGTGGTAGCGTATACCGTAGAAAGCTTATCGGCATTGTAGCTCCATGAGTTGAAAGTAGAGGTAATGTCTTTTCCTACCGCTGCGAAAATCCATTTCCCTTTTTTGTATTGTACTCCAGCATCTAATCCAAAACCCCATGATTTGCCATATTCACCTACTAAACGGTGGATTACTTTTACATTGGCACCGTAGCTTAACCCATCTTCATTTCCAATGCCTTTTTTACCTTTTTTTCTGGCATAAGAAAAGATAAAAGCATAATCGGCAGCTGAAAATTTCTTTACCCTATCATAGTTGATATTGCCGTCGGCGTCTATGAGTTCGGAGGTGTCGGGAATGTCATCCACCCCAAAACGTAAAATTGAAGCGCCAATTACTGCGGTGTTATCTTGCACAGAGGTTGCAAAAGAACCATAGTCGTATTTGGCAATTCCTGCGAAATATTCGGAGTGCATAAAGCTTATTTGGCGTGGTGTTTCCATGCGAGCTAGGCCTGCCGGATTCCAATATCCAGCGGTAACATCATTTACACTAGCCACTACCGAGCCAGATAAACCAAAAGCTGTAGAACCTACGCCAATGTTCAAAAATTCATTGCTGTATTTCCTTTGAGCGTTGGCGGAAACCGTAAGAAAAGCTAAAATGATGAGTAGCTGGTATTTGCGCATGGTTATGTTAACCGATTTTCAATTTCCTCAAATATAATCATAAAATCTACTTCCAATTGGTTTTTGTAAAATTCCAATACGGTGGTAAGTTCCTGGGTGGTTTTTTCGGGAAAAGGACGTTCCCATAAACGCATACAGATACGTTGTAGGGCGTAGCTGATATTTTCCAGTTTTTGATAACTTAACAGGTACCTGCTTGATTTAAAGCTGTTGAAGAACTTAAAGAAAAGTTCAACATTATCAATGCTGCTCTTTTTTAGAAAGTCTATTAAGTCCTCTTCTTCTACACTTTCTAAATGGTCATAAAATGAATTGATTGCTATTTTTTGATGTTCGACTAGCAAATGGTCCAAAAGTAATTCTACTCCAATATGAGCTAAAAAAGATGGCCGTACGGGAGTATCTTTTAGTATAGGAATGAGCAGCTGTTTAAGCTCTTGTGTTTTGGTATTAAAAAAAACCGATGAATGGAATAAAAGGTCTACCTGTAAATGTCTTTTCCAGCCTTCTAGGATATTTGGTAAGCCTTCTTGTTGGAATAATTCGGGGTGCTTTTCTGGATGAACATTCCAGCTTTTATTAGCATTTTTCAAAAGATCGGGCAAAACAGTGCCTAAAACGATGTTGGCGTTTGGCGTATTTCTATCGAAGTAAAAATGCGAAAGGAAGTTCATTTCGTAAATATAGCCTAAAACCCTTAAATCATTAGCTAATTGGCTAATTAGTTAATCAGCTAATTGTTATCTTTGTGCCCTAAAATCGTTAAAAAGATGATAAATTTTGTAGAAGAATTACGTTGGAGAGGCATGTTGCACGACATTATGCCCGACACTGAGCAGAAACTGAATGAAGGCATGTGTGCTGGTTATATTGGTTTCGACCCAACAGCTGATTCTTTGCATGTAGGACATTTGACCCAAATCATGACCTTGATTCATTTCCAAAGAGCGGGACATAAACCTGTTGCTTTGGTTGGTGGTGCAACAGGCATGGTGGGTGATCCGTCTGGAAAATCGGATGAACGCAATCTGCAAACGGAAGAAATGGTTGCCCATAATCTTGATGGGATGAAAAAGCAACTAGCGAAATTTCTGAAGTTTGAAGAAGCCGGAAACGGAGCCATTATGGTTAACAATGGCGACTGGTTCAAAAACTTCAATTTTCTAGATTTCATCCGTGAGGTAGGTAAGCATATTACCGTGAACTACATGATGGCAAAGGACAGCGTGAAAAAACGTTTGGAAGGAGATAATGGACTTTCTTTCACCGAATTCAGTTATCAATTAATTCAAGGTTACGATTTTTATTATTTGTGGAAGCACCATAATTGTGTTTTGCAAATGGGTGGTTCAGATCAGTGGGGAAATATTGTTACGGGTACGGAGTTGATCAGAAGAAAAGATCAAGGAACAGCGTATGCCTTAACTACCCAATTGATTAAAAAGGCAGATGGAACCAAGTTTGGTAAAACTGAAAGTGGTGCAATTTGGTTGGATCCTGCAAAAACTTCGCCTTATAAATACTACCAGTTTTGGTTAAACTCATCTGATAGTGATGTAAAAGCTTGGATCAGGATTTTTACTTTAAAAAGTAAAGAGGAAATTGAAGCTCTAGAAAAGCAGCACGATGAAGTACCACACTTGCGTATCTTGCAAAAAGCATTGGCGGAGGATATCACCGTTAGAACCCATTCCGCTGAGGCCTTGGAGACTGCGATTAAAACTTCGGAATTTCTTTTTGGAAATGGTTCATTAGAATTTTTAAAAGGACTATCTTCTGCTGAAGTATTAGATATTTTTGAAGGTATTCCTCAATTTAACATTGCAAAAGCTGACTTAACAGACGGTATTGATACCCCGTCTTTATTGGCTGAAAAAACTACTGTTTTCCCTTCAAAAGGAGAAGTAAAGAAAACGGTGCAAGGAGGTGGCTTAAGCATTAATAAAAATAAAGTAGCAGATCTAAATACTACCTTTTCAAGTTCTGATTTAATTAATGATGAGTTTTTAGTAGTGCAAAAAGGAAAGAAAAACTACTTTTTGATTATTGCAGAATAATTAAAAAAGTTGCCTTGAATAGAAAATGCCACATTTTAGAGTGTGGCATTTTTTTATTTCAGACAAAATGCGTATATTAGGGTATGATTGTCTGATATGAAAAAGAAAACTGAAGAATTATCAAAATTAGAAGAGCCAGCCGTTGCTTATGGATTGGCTAACGTACAAGGTCCTCTTGCAGTTATTATGGGTGGTAAAACCATTCGTCCATCAGATTATGATTTAGTAAATATTGCACGGGAAGGCATTGCGAAAAATAAGCTACTTGCATTGGCTAAAAAGCTCTCTTTAACCATTGAGGAGCTAGCTGATATATTGCACATTAGCGAGCGTACTTTACAACGTTACGAGCCCAGTACCTTAATCAAAACTGAGCATGCTGATAGAGCCATCGAACTGGCAAAGCTCTATGAACGCGGTGCAGAAGTTTTAGGTAGTCACGAGGCCTTTAATAAATGGTTGCGTCATCCGAACCTAGCATTGCGTCATCAAATTCCGTTAACATTATTAGATACTTCCATTGGTTTTACGATGGTGTTAAATATTTTGGGTAGGATTGCTCACGGAGTATTCAGCTAATGTTGGTTTATCGTATTGCTTTACCTGAATATATAGAAGACCTTAGTGGAACTGGGGCCAAGCTTTATGGTGGACGCTGGAACGAGCAAGGTACTGCTGTTGTATATTTTGCGTCATCGAGAGCCATGGCCATTATGGAACTTTTGGTTCACTTAAGTGGCGATGATTTGGATAGAGATTTCTCTTTGGCTGCTTTTGAAGTGTCCGATGACAAGATTGAACAGGTAGCCATTAAAGATCTGCCAGAAAATTGGAAAGAATATGAAGCTGAGTCCTTTTTGAAAGCTATTGGACATCAGTTTATCGCTAAGGGTAATCAATTGGTCTTAAAAGTGCCTTCTGTTTTAGTCGAAGAAGAAAACAATATTTTAATGAACCCTAACCATACGGATGCAGATAAGGTTAAGTTAATTTCTAAGCGAGTTTTTAGATTTGATAGGAGACTAAAAGACTAAGTTATTGAACTAATAGATTGCAGCCTCTAATATCGGCATTGTCGAATCTACCCATGATTTCAAAACGGTTTTCACCATGTATTTTCCCCAAATCTTGAGTGGCAATAAATGAGCAGGAATTTATGTTGGCCAAATCAATAACATTAACACCGCCAGTGGTATTCGCTTGCAAAAGAATGCTCAATGGATCCGAAGTATCTCTTAATAGTATTTTCATCCAAGGAGGACACTCGAAAATGCCATTCCCTTTAGAGTAAGCTTGAGATAGCAATTCGGTCATGCCGTATTCACTATGGATGTGTTGCACCCCAAAAGCGTTACAAAGCAAGTGGTGGAGTTCAGCTCTTACCATTTCCTTTCTTTTCCCTTTCATGCCACCTGTTTCCATTACAACCAATTCGGGGAATTTTATTTGGTATTGATCGGTAAAATCCAAAAGAGCATAGGTAACGCCAATTAAAAGTGTTTTTTGGCCAGCAGCTTTGAGTTTGTTCAACGTTTCAAATAGCTCTTGATGATTATGTAGGAAATAGCCACTTAAAGGGTGGGTACTTTGCTTGAGCAAGTCATCAACCATGTAAATTAAAGAAGAACCATCTCTTTCAAGATAAGAAGGTAAAAGGGCCAAAATGCAGTACTCGCTCGGTTTGCCATAAAAAAGCTCAAACGCCTTGTTGTAGCTTTCTTCGTAAATGGAAACTTGTTGTACGAGGTGTTTGCTTGTGATTTGACCAGTAGTGCCTGAACTGCTGAAAGTAATTTCGGTTGGTGTTGAAGAAGAAACTACTGCATGTGATTTGAAGAAACTGATAGGCAAAAAAGGAATGCTCTGGTAATGTTTTACCTCTTCCGGATTAACGTCAAGATGAGAAATAT
>Ga0206117_101608_pt1 | contig 10825 bp, 9 predicted proteins | sample 3A5Ametagenome_FD_177997 | JGI IMG/M metagenome (GOLD analysis project Ga0206117, IMG submission 177997) | Enriched microbial communities from leaf-cutter ant dump, University of Wisconsin, Madison, United States - 3A5A | ecosystem: Environmental > Terrestrial > Nest > Insects nest > Nest dump... | reverse complement strand
GACCGGCTCGCGCGCGGCCCAGCGCGCCACCGACGAAAGCGTGCCCCAGGCCCTGTCCGGCTGGCGGCCGCAGGTGGCCCTGACCGGCAATGCGGGTTTCCAGAGCATCGATACCCGGACCTCGGGGACGACCGCGCTGCGCACCCCCAGCAATACGACCGAGACCAATCCCTACCAGGCCACGCTGCAGGCGACGCAGCCGCTGTACAAGTTCACGACCAATCCGCAGATCGATTCGGCCGAGGCCACGGTGCTGGCCGGCCGGGCCGGGCTGACCGCGACCGAGCAGAACGTGCTGCTGAACGGCACCACCGCCTATCTGACGGTGCTACGCGACGGGGCGGTGCTGGAACTGAACCGCAACAACGAACAGGTGCTGCGCCGCCAGCTGGAGGCGACGCAGGATCGCTTCCGCGTCGGCGAGGTGACACGCACCGACGTGGCCCAGGCCGAGGCGGCCCTGGCCGGCGCGGTCGCCAGCCGCATCCAGGCCGAAGGCAACCTGGTCACCAGCCGCGCGAATTTCGAGCAGGTCTTCGGCTTTCCCCCCGGCACCCTGACCCAGCCGCCGCTGCCGACCGACCTGCCGCGGTCGGAGGACGAGGCCTGGGCCCAGGCGCAGGACCAGAACCCGGACTATGCCGCGGCGCGCTATCGCGAGATCGCGTCCAAGCACGACATCGACGCCACGACCGGCGCCCTGCTGCCCCAGCTGAACCTGGTCGGCACGCTGAACCGGTCGAACGAGACCACGACGCCGAACCTGGTCACCAATTCGGCCCAGGTGGTGGCCCAGGTGTCGATGCCGCTGTACGAAGCCGGCAACGTCTACAGCCAGGTGCGCCAGCGCAAGCAGATCAACAGCCAGCGCAAGCTGCAGATCGACGAAACCGGCCGGCAGGTTCGCCGCAATGCGATTTCGACCTGGGAAAACCTGCTGACCGCGCGCGCCAATATCGAATCGCTGCAAGCCCAGGTGAATGCCAACCGCATCGCCCTGGACGGCATCCAGCAGGAAGCCTCGGTCGGTTCGCGCACCGTGCTGGACGTGCTGATCACCGAACAGAACCTGCTGAATTCGGAAGTGGCGCTGGTCCGCGCCCGCTATGACGAGGCGGTCGCGTCCTATGGGCTGAAGGCAGTCGTCGGCACGATGACCGCGCCGGGCATGAAGCTGCCGGTCGAGCTGTACGATCCCGCGGCCAACTATCACCGGGTCCGCAACAAGTGGCTGGGTCTGGGGATCGGGAACGGCGACTAAGATCCTGTTTTAGCGGGCTTCTGGGCAATCCGGCTGGCTTTTTGGCGGGACGTGGCTTAGCGTTGCCGCGACCTGTGCGGGCATCGCCGATTCGTGAGTGGCGTCCGCACCGATAGTTGCGCAGGCGTACAGCCGGGCGCAGGCACGCAGTCGGGCATCGTGTCCTTGAAAATGGCGGGCATTGTGTCCTTGAAAATGGATCGAAACGGGCAGGGATGAGCGACCCCAAGGGAGGTGGGCAGGAACCGACGATGGAGGAGATCCTCGCCTCCATCCGGCGGATCATTTCCGAAGACGGGGCCGAGGGCGAGCCGGCGAAGGAGCCGGAGCCCGCACCACCGCCACCGCCACCGCCGCCGCCTCCTCCCCCGCCACCGCCGCCCCCTCCGCCGCCGGCACCCGAGCCTGAGCCGGAACCCGAGCCGGAACCGGAACCAGAACCCGACTGGGAGATGGAGCCGGAGCCGGAACCCGAGCCGCCGCCTCCGCCGCCACCGCCGCGTCCCCGGGCTGCGCCGCCACCCCCGCCGCCGCCTCCACCACCGCCCCCGCCGCGCTATCAGCCGGTCGAGGATGTGCTGGAGCTGACGCACGAACTGCCCGACCATCTGGTGTCGGAGCCGATCGCGCATCAGGCGGCCAGCCATTTCAACAACCTGTTCGCGGCCGTCCAGGATTCGCGCGGCATGCCGCTGGGTTCGTCCCACCGCACGCTCGAGGATCTGGTCAAGGAACTGCTCAAGCCGCTGCTGCGCGACTGGCTGGACCAGCATCTGGCGTCGATCGTGCAGCGCGCGGTCGAACGCGAGGTCGGCCGCCTGACCAGCCGCGGCGAGGACGATCCGCCCCGCTACTGAGCGTCGGGGGCCAATGCCGGGCCCTGCGCCCGGCAGGCCTTTGCCCCATTCCCTGCTTGCGTGCGCCGGGCCGCTGGCTTATCCAGCATGGTTCTGCCTTTTGCCATGCTTAGCGATGCGGATTTGACCATGCTCGACAAGACGTACCGGCCCGAGGAGGTGGAGACCCGCCTCTATGCCGCGTGGGAAGATGCAGGCGCCTTCGCCTGCGGCCAGAACGACAACAAGCCGTTCTCCATCGTCATCCCGCCGCCGAACGTCACCGGCAGCTTGCATATGGGCCACGCGCTCAACAACACGCTGCAGGACATCCTGATCCGCTTCGAGCGCATGCGCGGTCGCGACGTGCTGTGGCAGCCGGGCACCGACCATGCGGGCATCGCCACCCAGATGGTGGTCGAGCGCCAGCTGGAACAGTTCCAGCAGACCCGCCGCAGCCTGGGGCGCGAGAAGTTCCTGGAGAAGGTCTGGGAATGGAAGGCCGAAAGCGGCGGCACCATCACCCGGCAGTTGCGCCGCCTGGGCGCGTCCTGCGACTGGAGCCGCGAGCGTTTCACCATGGACGATGGCCTGTCGGCCGCGGTCCGCAAGGTGTTCGTCGAACTGTTCAAGCAGGGCCTGATCTACAAGGACAAGCGCCTGGTCAACTGGGACATCAAGTTCCAGACCGCGATCTCGGACCTGGAGGTCGAGGCGCGCGAGGTCAAGGGCCATCTGTGGCACATCGCCTATCCGATCGAGGGTTCGGACGAGCGCATCACGGTCGCGACCACGCGGCCCGAAACGATGCTGGGCGACAGCGGCGTCGCCGTGCATCCCGATGACGAGCGGTTCAAGCATCTGGTCGGCCGCCATGCCGTCCTGCCGCTGGTCGGGCGCCGCATCCCGATCGTGGCCGACGCCTATTCCGACCCTGAGAAGGGCACCGGCGCGGTCAAGATGACCCCGGCCCACGATTTCAACGATTTCGAGGTCGGCAAGCGCCACGGCCTCGACATGATCGTTATCCTGGACCGCGAAGGCCGCATCAGCGATGCGGCGCCCGAAGCCTATCGCGGGATGACGCGCGAGGATGCGCGCAAGCGCATCGTCGCCGATCTCGAGGAACAGGGCTACCTGGTCAAGGTCGAGCCCCATGTCCATACCGTGCCGCATGGCGACCGGTCGGGCCTGGTGATCGAGCCCTATCTGACCGACCAGTGGTATGTGGACGCCGCCACCCTGGCCAAGCCGGCGATCGCGGCGGTCGAGACCGGCGCGATGACCTTCGTGCCGCGCCAGTGGGAAAAGACCTATTTCGAATGGATGCGCAACATCCAGCCCTGGTGCATTTCGCGCCAGCTGTGGTGGGGCCATCAGATCCCGGCCTGGTACGCCGCCGACGGCAAGGTGTTCGTCGCCGAGACCGAGGCCGAGGCGCTGGCCCTTGCCAAGGCGCATTACGGCACCGACACCGCGCTGACGCGTGACGAGGACGTGCTGGACACCTGGTTCTCGTCGGCGCTGTGGCCGTTCTCGACCCTGGGCTGGCCCGAGAAGACGCCCGAACTGGCGCGTTATTACCAGACCGACGTCGTCGTCACCGGCTTCGACATCATCTTCTTCTGGGTCGCCCGCATGGCCATGATGGGCCTGCATTTCATGGGCGAGGCCCCGTTCCACACCATCTACATCCACGCCCTGGTCCGCGACGAGAAGGGCCAGAAGATGTCGAAGTCGAAGGGGAACGTGATCGATCCGCTGGTGCTGATCGACAAATACGGCGCCGATGCCATGCGCTTCACCCTGACGGCGATGGCAGCCCAGGGCCGCGACATCAAGCTGGCCGAAAGCCGGGTCGAGGGTTATCGCAACTTCTGCACCAAGCTGTGGAACGCCTCGCGCTTTGCCGAGATGAACGGCTGCGATCCCGTCGCCGGCTTCGATCCAGCGGCCGTGACCCAGACCGTCAATCGCTGGATCGTCGGTGCCACCGTGCGCTGTGGTGCCGCCGTGACCCAGGCGATCGAAGCCTATCGCTATAACGAGGCCGCCGGCGCGCTGTACCAGTTCGCCTGGGGCACCTATTGCGACTGGTACCTGGAATTCATCAAGCCCGTGCTGATGGGGCCCGACGGCCCGGCCAAGGACGAGACCCGCGCCACCTGCGCCTGGGTGCTGGAACGCCTGCTGGAACTGATGCACCCGATCATGCCGTTCGTGACCGAGGAGTTGTGGCAGCGCCGCTATCAGGCCGTCACCGGCGGCACGTTCCTGATGCAGCGCCCCTGGCCTGATTTCTCGGCCACGCCGGTCGACCAGGCCGCGTTCGACGAGATGGAGTGGGTGATCCGGCTGATCTCGGAAGTGCGCGCCACGCGCAACGAGATGAATGTGCCGGCGGCGGCCAAGATCCCCTTGTTCCTGAACGGGGCGTCGGCCGACAGCCAGGCCCGTCTCGATACCCATCGCGACGCGATCCTGCGCCTGGCGCGCCTGGAGAACGCCGCGACCGACGGCGCGGTCGGGCAGGGGGCCGTCCAGATCGTGCTGGACGAGGCGACCGTGGTGCTGCCGCTGGCCGATGTCATCGACATCGCCAAGGAGCGCGAGCGCCTGGCCAAGGAGCGGGCCAAGGCCGAGGCCGAGATCGCCAAGATCGACGGCCGCATGGCCAATGCCGATTTCGTCGCCAAGGCCCCGGCCCATGTGCTCGAGGAAAACAACGAGCGCAAGGTCAACTTCACCGCGACCATCGCCCGTCTCGACGAAGCGCTGAAGCGGCTGGCCTGACGATGCAGGGCGACGCGATCACGGCGGACGACGAAGCCCTCGTCGCCGCCGCGCGCGACCTGATCGCCGCCCGTTTCCGTGAAAACCGCCACCATATCGCGGCGGCGGTGCGCACGACCGACGGGCGGATCTATCTCGGCCTGCATCTCGACACCTATGTCGGGCGTGCCTCGGTCTGCGCCGAGGCGGTGGCGGTCGGTGCGGCGATGGCCGATGGTGCCACGGGCATCACCGCGATCGTGTCGGTCCGCCACCCCAAGCCGACCGACCCGATCGACGGCATCCAGATCGTCTCGCCCTGCGGCATCTGCCGCGAGATGCTGACCGACTTCGCCCCCGATGCCCATGTCATCATGCGGCATGACGGTCAGCTCGGCCGCTACAAGGCGACCGACCTGCTGCCCGAGAAATACCGCCGCAAGACCGCGCCCTAGCTTTTCCGCGTCACCATGGCGATGCCGATCGCCACGGGCACGATGCCGATCAGGTCGATCGCCGCGACCGGCTCGCCCAGCACCGCCCAGCCGATCAGCAGGCCCAGCGGCGGCATGACAAAATGCCAGGCCGAAGCCCGGGTCGCCGAGTAGCGGTTCAGCAGCCACAGCCACAGCAGATAGGCCGCGACCGACGCGGTCAGCACCAGGAAGGTGAACGCGGCGACGAAGCGCGGCGTCCAGTGGATCGCGCCGACATCCTCGAGCCCCAGGGCGAAGGGCGCCAGTGCCAGGCCCGAAGCCAGCGCCTGGATGCCGTTGGCGACCAGCAGGTCGCCGCGGGGCTTCAGGCGCTTGTAGGTGATGGCGCTGGCCGACAGCGCGACCAGCGCCACCAGGATCAGCAGCACGCCATGGACGTCCTCGGCCCCCGCGCCCAGGCGGTGGCGCAGGATCAGCGCCACCCCGGCCAGGCCCAGCCCCAACCCGACCAGCGTCCGCCGCCCCAGCGGTTCGCCCAGCAGCGGCCGCGCCAAGAGCGCGGTCAGGATCGGATTGGCCGAGATGATCAGCGCGGTCAGCCCGGACGAGACGGTGACCAGCCCCGAATAGCTGAAACCGAGATAGACGGCATTGCCGAGCAGCCCGGCCAGCAGATGGGCGGCCAGATCGCGGCCGGTGGGCCAGGGTCCCCGGCGCAACAGGATAGCGACACCCAGCATCAGCGCCCCGGCCAGCAGGAAACGCATGCACAGCAACAGCAGCGGCGGGCAATCGGCCAGCGCGATCTTGCCGGCGGCAAAGGCCGAACTCCAGGTCAGGCAGAACAGCCCGATGGCCAGCGGCAGGACCAGGTTGGGGCGCGAGGTCAGGTCGGCGGGGGTGCATTGGGTCATGGTCAAGACGGTAGGGCGAACCCCTTGCATCGGGAAACGAGATGTTTGAATGTTATCCATCGACAAAATGGATGGATTAGCCATGACCGGCTTGCCCCTCGAAATCGACCTGCTGCGCACCTTTGTCTCGGCCGCCGATTCCGGCGGGTTCACCCGGGCGGGCGAGCGGGTGCATCGCACCCAGTCGACGGTCAGCCAGCAGATCCAGCGGCTGGAGCAGGCCGCCGGGCACAGCCTGTTCCATCGCGAAGGGCGGCGCATCCGGCTGACCGAGGAGGGCGACCTGCTGCTGGGTTACGCCCGCCGCCTGCTGGACCTGCATGACGAGGCCAAGGCCGTGCTGGGGCAGGGGCCGGGCGCCGGCGCGCTGCGACTGGGCGTGACCGAGGATTTCGCCAGCCGGCAATTGGCCGAGGTGCTGGGCCGGTTTGCCGCCGCCCCGCGCCGGCGGTTGGAGGTGCGCTGCGACCTCAGCGTCACCTTGCGGCGCGACCTGGCCCGCGGCGACATCGACCTGGCGCTGGTCAAGCAGCCCGCCGGCCAGCCCGGCGCCGTGCAGCGGTGGAGCGACCAGTTGCACTGGCTGGGCGCCAAGGGCTGGCAGCCCGACCCGGACAAGCCCTTGCCGCTGGTGCTGTTTTCGCCGGGCTGCCTGTACCGGCAATACGCGCTGGAAGCGCTGGATCGGGCCCGGCGGCCCTGGCATGTCGCCTTCGTCTCGCCCAGCCTGGCCGGGATTCAGGCGGCGCTGCAAAGCGGCATCGGCATCGCCGCCCTGGGCCGGTCGGCGCTGGCCGACGGGCTGGCCGAAATTCGTGGCCTGCCCGCCTTGCCCGGCGCCGAACTGGCCCTGGTGCTGGGCGACAACCGGCCGCCGGGCCTGGATGACCTGATCGAGGCGATCGCAGGCGCGATCGACCCCGTCATGGCGGCGGCCTGACCGGTCAGGCGGCGGCGCGGTCGGCGATCGGGCGGCGACGCAGTTCGGGCCTGGTCAAGGCGGGCGGCACGTAAGGCGCGTGCAGCAGCCCGATATCGGTGCCGGGCGGCACGATCGCATCGATCCGGTCCATGATGTCGTCGGCCAGGGTGGTGTTTGCCGCGGCGAGCAGGTCGTCCAGCTGCGCCATGGTGCGCGGCCCCAGGATCGCCGCGGTGACGTCGGCATGGGCAATGGCGAAGGCCAGCGCCATATGGGTCAGCGACAGGCCGGCATCCTGCGCCAGGGCCGACAATTGCTCGACCGCGGCAAGCTTGGCCGGGTCGGCGAAGTAGTTCGGGTTGAAGCGTGTGCGGCCGCTCTCGGCCTGCTGGCCCGCGCCGTAGCGGCCGGTCAGCATGCCCATGGCCAGCGGGCTCCAGACCATCACGCCCATGCCGTAGGTGCGGCAGGTCGGCAGCACCTCGCGCTCGATACCGCGGTTGAGCATGGAATAGGATGGCTGCTCGCTGCGGAAGCGCGTCAGGCCGCGTCGCTCGGCCACCCATTGCGCCTCGACGATCGCCGATGCCGGAAAGGTCGAACTGCCGATCGCGCGGATCTTGCCTGCCCGCATCAGGTCGTTCAGGGCCGACAGGGTTTCCTCGATGTCAGTGTCTGCAGCCGGGCGATGGATCTGGAACAGGTCGATGTGGTCGGTCTGCAGGCGGCGCAGCGAATTGTCGACCGCCTGGGCCAGCCAGCGTCGCGAATTGCCCTGCTGGTTGGGGTCGGTGCCCATGGCCAGGCTGGCCTTGGTCGCCAGCACGACGGCATCGCGGCGGCCCTTCAGCGCCTTGCCCACGATCTCCTCCGATTCGCCGCGGCTGTAGACGTCGGCGGTGTCGATGAAGTTGATGCCGGCATCGAGCGCACGGTGGATCATCCTGGCGCAATCGTCATGGTCGGTGTTGCCGACCGTGCCGAACATCATGGCACCGAGGCAGAAGGGGCTGACCTTGATGCCGGTGCGGCCGAGGGGGCGATAGAGCATGACGTCTCCTTTGTCGCCCGGACCCTCTGGCCAGCGGCGATCTGTTGGGGTAGGACTTAAACGGAACGTGTTTCCGGATTTATACGGAACGATGTTCCGTTTAACAAGGAGAAATCATCGTGGCCGGCAAGTCAGCCGATCGGCCCTTGCGCGCCGATGCTCAGCGCAATCTGGATTCCCTGCTGCAGGCGGCGATGGCGGTGTTTGCGACATCGGGGGTCGATGCCCCGGTGCGCGAGATCGCCGAGCGGGCGGGGGTGGGGGTCGGCACGCTGTATCGCCATTTCCCCCAGCGTTCGGACCTGGTCGTCGCCGTGTTCCGTAACGAGGTCGATGCCTGCGCCGACGCGGCGGCCACGCTGGCGGCGGCATACGCGCCGGGCGAGGCGCTGGCCCGCTGGATGCAGCGCTATGTCGATTTCATCTCGGCCAAGCGCGGCCTGGCCGCCGCCCTGCATTCGGGCGACCCGGCCTTCGAACCGCTGCCGGCCTATTTCGAGGGGCGGTTGAAACCCGCGCTGCAGGGATTGCTCGATGCCGCGGCCGCGGCGGGCCAGGCGCGCGGCGATGTCGACCCCCATGAATTGCTGCGGGCGGCGGCCAGCCTGTGTGCGCCCGACGCCGATGGCGGCACCGGGCGGGCGCGGCGCATGGTCGGGCTGCTGGTCGACGGCTTGCGCTACGGCGCCGCCTAGGCCGTCTCGGCGTTGGTGCGATCGCCCAGCGTGCTGGGATGGGCGATGGCCAGGAATTCAGTCTCGCCATCCGACAGGTTGCGCACCTTGTGAACCGCGCCGGGCGGGACTTCCAGCCCCTCGTGCCGGCCCAGCGGATGGTCGACGCCGTCCACCGTGATCACCAGGCTGCCGGAAAGCACGAAGAAGAATTGCCGTGCCACGCCGTGGTGATGAGCCAGCTCCGCGGTGCCCGGCGGCATGCGTTCGTGAAAGACGGCCATGTCCGGCCGCGCCAGCAATTCCCAGGTCTGGCAACCCTGGCCCCAGGGGCGGGGCGTGACGTTGGCGGTGCTTTTCATCGTGGCCTTGCTGTCGACTTGCGGACCATCAAGGTCGGGGACAGGACGATATTCAGCCGGGCGCCGGCCTCGCGGTTGATCGCGCGCATCAGCAGCTGGGCGGCTTCCTGGCCCATTTCGCGATGGCCGATGCGCACTGTGGTCAGCGGCGGCGCGACCATGTCGACCAGCGGCATGTCGTTGTGGCCGACGACCGACAGGTCGGCAGGACAGCTCAACCCCCGTTCGTGCAGCACGTCGTACAGCCCCAGCGCCAGCAGATCGTTGGCGACGGCGACGGCGGTCAGGTCGGGTCGGCGGTCCAGCAGGATGCGGGCGGCGGCCGTGCCGTCGTCGCGGCTGTAGCTGGCCGCGGTCTCGATCGTGTCGTCGCCGCAGGGCAGGGCGTGGGCGGCCATCGCGGCGATGAACCCCCGGCGGCGCAGATGGCCGGTCGAGATCTGCTGCGGCCCGGCCAGATGGCCGATGGCGTGATGGCCCAGCGCGACCAGATGGTCGACGGCCAGGGCCATGCCGGCCATGTCGTCCGACACCACGGCCGACACCCGCGCATTCGCCTCGGCACGATTGACCAGCACCACCGGCAGGTCGCGTTCCAGGCAACGGGCGACTACGGGGTCGTCGCGGGCGACGGTGGCCAGCACCAGCCCGTCGACCCGCCGGGCCATCAGTGATTCGGCCAGTTCGATCTGCCGGGCGCGGTCGTTGCCGGCATCGGCGACGATCGTCGAATAACCATGACCCGACAACGCCTCGGCGATGCCGCCCAGGATCGGCGAGAAGACCGGGTTGGCGATATCGGGCACCAGCACGCCGACCATGTGTGATCGGCCGGTGCGCAGCGAGGCGGCGACCGGGTCGGGGCGATAGCCGAGGCCGGCGGCCGCGGCAGCGACCCGCGCGGCCACGTCGTCGGCCACCAGATGGCGGGTCGATGCGCTCAAGGCCCGCGACACGGTCGACGGATGGACGCCCGCGGCGGCGGCGACCTCCTTCAGGGTGACGGGTTTCTGGATGCTGCGGGCACGGCTCATACCGCCGGACTATACCCTGCAAACGATTCCCATCCAAACGCCCATTGCGAATTTTTTGTTGACACATTGCGGGCCTCCCAACCTACAATCGTTTGCAGAAAACACCGGGAACCAGGGTTGGCATGATCATTACAGGGCAGGAGACGGTCACGGCGGCAGTGCGGGAGGCGATGGCGGCAACGCCCGATCCCCGCCTGAGGCAGTTGATGGACGCGACCGTCCGTCACCTGCATGCGCTGATCCGCGAGGTGCAGCCGACCGACCAGGAATTCATGACCGCTCTGGGTTTCCTGACCGAGGTCGGGCGCGCCTGCCACGCCACCCACAACGAAGCCGTGCTGCTGGCCGACGTGCTGGGCGCCTCGACCCTGGTGGCCCTGCAGAACCACGGCGCGGCCGAGGGCGATGCCGCCCTGCTGGGGCCGTTCTGGCGCGACCGGTCGCCGGCGACGCCGAACGGCGGATCGCTGGTGCGGTCGCCCACGCCGGGGCCGGTGCTGTTCGTGCGCGGCACGGTGGTCGACATGGCGGGGGCCCCGGTGGCCGGCACCCGCGTCGATGT
>Ga0206117_101607_pt1 | contig 10844 bp, 6 predicted proteins | sample 3A5Ametagenome_FD_177997 | JGI IMG/M metagenome (GOLD analysis project Ga0206117, IMG submission 177997) | Enriched microbial communities from leaf-cutter ant dump, University of Wisconsin, Madison, United States - 3A5A | ecosystem: Environmental > Terrestrial > Nest > Insects nest > Nest dump... | reverse complement strand
CGGTACGTAACATGAGCTTAGCGCGTCTCAACCTCAAGGGCCAGAACCGGGCCTTTGTCGTCGTCGCCGTCATCTTCCTGGCCCTGCTGGTGTCGGCCGGCATGCGCGGCGCGCCCGGCGTGCTGATGGTGCCGCTGGAACAGGCCTTCGGGTGGTCGCGCGACATGACTTCGGCCTCGGCCGCGATCGGCATCTTCCTGTACGGCCTGGTCGGGCCGTTCGCCGCCGCGCTGATGGAACGCTTCGGCATTCGCCGCACGCTGATTTCGGCGCTGGTTCTGATGGCGACCGCCACGTTGTTGTCGACGCAGATGACGCAAGCCTGGCATCTGGTGGCCACCTGGGGCGTGCTGTCGGGCCTGGGCACCGGCTGTGTGGCCATCGTGCTGGGTGCGACCATCGTCAACCGCTGGTTCGTCACCAATCGCGGGCTGATGATGGGCCTGCTGACCGCCAGTGCGGCCACCGGCACGCTGGTCTTCCTGCCCGGCCTGGCGGCGCTGACCGCGGCGGCGGGGTGGCAGCCGGTGGCCCTGGTCATGGCGGCGGCGGCCGTGGCGCTGATCCCGCTGGCCTATTTTCTGGTGCCCGAACGCCCGGCTGACGTGGGTATCAAGCCCTATGGCGCCGATCCCGATGCCGAAATCCCGCCGCCGGCGCCGCGCCCCGGCCTGATCGCCGCCACCTTCGGCGTGCTGGGCCGGGCGGTGCGCACGCGCAGCTTCTGGTACCTGTTCCTGACCTTCTACATCTGCGGCTTCACCACCAACGGCCTGGTCGGCACCCATCTGATCGCCTTTTGCGGCGACCAGGGCATCGCCGAGGTTCAGGCCGCCAGCCTGCTGGCGCTAATGGGCATCTTCGACCTGGTCGGCACCACGCTGTCGGGCTGGCTGACCGACCGGTTCGATCCGCGCAAGCTGCTGTTCGTCTATTACGGCATCCGCGGCCTGTCGCTGATCTACCTGCCGTTCTCGGATTTCTCGCTGCTCAGCCTGACGATCTTTGCGGTGTTCTACGGGCTGGACTGGATCGCCACCGTGCCGCCCACCCTGCGCCTGACCACCGAAACCTTCGGCGAGCGCGACGCGCCGGTCGTGTTCGGCTGGATCGTCGCCGGCCACCAGCTGGGCGCGGCCAGCGCGGCGTTCTTCGCCGGCTTCATGCGCTCGTCCCAGGGGGATTATCTGCAGGCCTTCATCATCGCCGGCATCACCGGCGTGGTCGCGGCCGTCATCGCCCTGCTGATCCGCGGCCAAGCGGCCCAGCGCCAGCCTGTGGCTGCCTGAGGGCGGGAGGGGCTCAGAGGTCGCCTACGGCGACCCCCAGGCTTTGCAGCGAGGCGGCCAGTTCGTTGCTTTGATAGGGTTTGCCGAGCAGGCGGACCATCGTGTCGCCGGCGAGGTCGGGCTGCAGCTCGGCCTCGCCATAACCGCTGACGATGACGATGGGCAGGCCGGCGCACATCCGGCGCAGTTCGGCCGCCAGGGCATCGCCCTTGCGATCGGGCAGGCCCACGTCGATCACCGCGGCGGTGATGTTGGCGCAATCCTTGTCGATCTTGGACACCGCCTCGGTCGCCGAGGCGGCCTCGGCCACCCGGCAACCCATATCCTCCAGCGCGTCGACGGTGACCATGCGGACGAGGAAATCATCCTCGACCACCAGGATGCAGGGCTGGGTCGGGCCTAGGTCGGTCGGGCCGGAATTGTTGGACGAAGACTGCATAGCGTATGGATCTTTCAACGAAACAGGCGTGGGAAGGGTTTTGCCATTGCGAGCAACCACCACCCTGACGCGCCGCCGTAAACCGGCAGGCCAAGAAGCTGTCGTTCGATCGTCCGCCGCACAGGGTCCGATCCGAAAAGAATTCCGGCCCTGTGTTCCTTTCAGCCGATGATAGCCCCTTTGACGGCAAATAGCGATAGCGGCGGGCCTTTTTCCGACCGAAGTGCAGCCATGTGGCTAAGCAACTGCCCAGAATACCTTGTCTTTCCGGGCCTGCGCCGTTGACCCGGTATCGGCGGGCCGATACTTTCTGCGCTGTCAGGGGATAAGTCGGAACGCGTGGTCACCAGGGCGAGACGGATCGAGGGAACGCCCGCGGCGGCCAGGCGGCCGCGGCGTTACGCATGGCTGCGCCGGCTGGCTGTCGCGGTCGCGCTGATCGCCACCACCCCGGCCCTGGCCGCCGGGCGCTGGGACGATTTCACCGGCGCCACCTTTCACAACCTGTCGATCGACAACGGCCTGCCGCGCCAGGCGACGCGCCAGGTGATCGAGGATGCCGACGGCTTCCTGTGGGTCGGCGCCTATGGCGGGCTGACCCGGTGGGACGGCTACCGGTTCCATGTCTACGAGCCGGCGCCGCGCCAGCCCGGCGGGCTGCACGACAATTTCATCCAGGTGATGCACAACGACGCGGCCGGGCGGCTGTGGCTGGGCACCACCACCGCCGGCCTGATCGGATATGACCGGGCGACCGACGGGTTCGTGTCTTACCGCGCCGGGCGCGACGGGCTCAGCCACGATGTGATCAACGGCCTGGCCGATGACGGCCGCGGCGGATTGTGGATTGCCACGGCGGGCGGGCTGGACCGGTTCGACACGACCACCGGCCGCGCCGCGGCCGAACATCCCGCCACCGCCGACGGGGCCGAGATCGACCGGCGGGTCGAGGCGGTGCTGCGCGACCGGCGCGGCGCCCTGTGGATCGGCACGGCCGGGGGGCTTTATCGCCGCGCCGCCGAAGGGCGGCCGTTCGAGAAGATCGCCCTGGAATCCCCCGCCGCCGTCGCCGGGCGCCTGTTCGAGGATGAAGGCGGCCGGATGTGGGTCGGCACCAACCGCGATGGGGCCTTTCTGGTCGAACCCGGTGCCGCCACGGGCCGCCGGATCGGCGAAGCGGACGTCGACCGCCCCGACCTGCCCGGCGAACGGGTTACGGCCTTTGTCCAGGCCGCCCCCGACCAGGTATGGATCGCCACCCAGACCAAGGGCATCGTGGTCGCCGGCACCGACGGCCAGGCGTTCCAGCGGATCCGCAGCATTCCCGCCGTGCCGTCCAGCCTGCCCGACAACGGCGTCAACGGCATGTATGTCGACCGCTCGGGCCTGCTGTGGGTCGCCACCGCCCGCGGCATCGGCCATGTCGACCTGACGCAGACCGGGCTGACCGTGCTGTTCGGCGGTGCGCCCGGCCGGCGCCAGGTCAGCGAAAGCAACTTCACCGCCGTCGCCGAAATGCCCGACGGGCGCATCTGGCTGGGCCTGCGCACCCAGGGCATCGACATCCTGGATCCCGAGCGCGGCACCATCACCCGCATCGTGCCCGATCCCGCCCGGCCCGGGGATGCGCTGCCGGTCGACCGCGTGCTGTCGATCGCGGCCGGTCCCGACGGCAGCGCCTATGCCGGCACGGAAAAGGGGCTGTTCCGCATCGCGGCCGACGGATCGACGGTGCGCCGGCTGACCGTGCCGGGCCGGCCGGCCGACGGGCGGGTCGATGCGGTGCTGGTGGATGGCGGCGATCTGTGGTTCGGCGGCCAGCCCGGCGGGGTATGGCGCCTGCCGCTGGATCCCGCATCCGGACCGGCGCGGCAGTTCGGGCCCGACGGCATGACCGACCCGCGCGTCACGGTGCTGAAGCGCGGGCCCGACGGCGCGATCTGGATCGGCACCTGGCAGGGGCTGAACCGGCTGGATCCCGCGACGGGCCGGATCGAGGCATGGAAGAACGACATCGACGACCCCGCGTCGGTCAATCGCGGTTTCGTCGCCGCGCTGTTCTTCGACCGCCGCGACCGGCTGTGGATCGCCACGCTGGCCGGCGGGCTGGGGCTGATGGAAGGGCGGAACGCCCAGGGCATCCCGCGCTTCCGCCGCTTCACCACCGTCGACGGCCTGCCCAACAACAGCCCGAACATGGTGCTGGAGGATCGCGCGGGACGGATCTGGACGTCGTCCGACCACGGCATGGCATCGATCGACCCCGACGATTTCTCGATGCAGGTCCTGCGCGAGGCCGATGGCGTCACCGTGCGCAATTTCTGGGTCCATTCCGGCACCCGCACGCGCGCCGGCGAATTGCTGTTCGGCGGCACCGGCGGCCTGGTCATGATCGATCCGGCGCGGCTGACGCGGTCGACCTTTCAGGCGCCGGTCGTGGTCACCGACGTGCGCATCGACGACGCGGCGGTGGCCCCGGGGCCGTTCAACGCGGCCAGCCCGCCGCCCCTGGTCGTGCCGGCCCAGGCCAATTCCTTCGCCGTGGAGTTCGCCAGCCTGGATTTCGCCGCGCCGCAGCGGCTGCGCTATCGTTATCGCCTGGTGGGGTTCGACAGCGACTGGAACACCACCGGCGCGGCCCGCCGCGTCGCGCGCTACACCAATCTGTGGCCGGGGGACTACCGCCTGCAGATTGCCGGCACCAACAGCGACGGCGACTGGTCGGCACGCAGCCGCGACATCCCGGTGCGGATCGAGGCCGCCTGGTACCAGACGCAATGGGCCATGTTCGGGGCGGGCATGCTGGCCGTGGCGCTGTTCGCCGGCGGCATCCAACTGCGCACCGCGCAACTGCGCCGCCGCCGGGCCGAGCTGGAAACCCAGGTCGATGCGCGCACCGCCGATCTGGTGCGCGCCAACGAAGCGCTGGTCAACGCCCGCGCCGAACTGGAACGGCTGGCCGGCGAAGATACGCTGACCGGCCTGCCCAACCGTCGCCTGTTCCTGGCGCAGCTGGAACTGGGACTGGACCGGATCCGGCGTCAGGGCGGGCGGCTGGCCGTGCTGTTCCTGGACCTGGACAATTTCAAGGGCATCAACGACCGGCTGGGCCACCATGCCGGCGACCGGCTGCTGCACGCGGTGGCCGACCGGCTGCGCGCCAGGCTGAAACCCGACGAGACGCTGGCCCGGCTAGGGGGCGACGAATTCGTCGTGCTGGTCGAAGGTGTCGTCGGCGACACCGAGGTCGCGGCCACGGCGCAAGCGCTGATCGACACGCTGAGCCGGCCCTTCCCCTTGAAAGGCGGCGGCAGTTGGACCGTCGGCGTCTCGGTCGGCGTGGCGCTGTGCCCCGAGGACGGGACGACCGCCGACGACCTGCTGCACGCCGCCGACCGCGCGCTGTACGCCGCCAAGGCCGCGGGCCGCGGCACCTGGCGCCTGCCGCAGGCTTGACGCCTCAAACGACGCCATCATCCCGGCGCAGACCGGGATCCAGGGCAAGGGCGTTGCAGCCTGCCAGGCGCTTCCCCCCTGGGCCCCGGCCTTCGCCGGGGCGACGGTCTGCGCCGCAAATATCGATCGCGAGATGCCGCCTCAACCCACGCCGTCATCCCGGCGCAGGCCGGGATCCAGGGCAAGGGCGTCTCAGCCTGACAGGCGGTTCCCCCCGGGCCCCGGCCTGCGCCGGGGCGACGGTCTGCGCCGTGAATATCGATCGCGAGATGCCGCCTCAAACGACGCCGTCATCCCGGGCGCAGGCCGGGATCCAGGGCAAGGGCGTCGCAGCCTGACAGGCGCTTTCCCTGGGCCCCGGCCTGCGCCGGGGCGACGGTCTGCGCCGTGAATATCGATCGCGAGATGCCGCCTCAAACGACGCCGTCATCCCGGCGCAGGCCGGGATCCAGGGCAAGGGCGTTGGAGCCTGACAGGCGCTTGCCCCGGGCGCCAGGCGACGACTGGTTTTCCCCGCGTTCAGATCCGCGCCTGGCGCCCCGCCCAGTAGCGATCCCTCAGCATGCGCTTGAACAACTTGCCGTTGGGATGGCGCGGCAGGCTGTCGACGAAGTCGACGCTGCGCGGGCATTTGAACCCGGCCAGGCGGTCGCGGCACAGCGCGATCAGTTCGGCGGCCAGGCGCGGGCTGCCCTCGCCGCTGGCCGGCTGGACCACGGCCTTGACCGCCTCGCCGAAGTCGTCGTCGGGCACGCCGATGACGGCGACGTCGGTTACCTCGGGGTGACAGATCAGGATGTTCTCGATCTCCTGCGGGTAGATGTTGACGCCGCCCGAGATGATCATGTTGGCGATGCGGTCGGTCAGGTACAGATACCCTTCCTCGTCCACCCAGCCGATGTCGCCCAGCGTGCTCCAGCCGCGGCCGTTGCGGCTGGACGCGGTCTTGTCGGGGTCGTTCAGGTATTCGAAGGCCGGGCCGTTGCCGAAATAGATCACGCCCTGCTGGCGCGCCGGCACCTCCTCGTCCCGGTCGTTCATCACATGGATCTCGCCCAGCACGGCGCGGCCGACCGATCCCTTGTGATCGAGCCATTCGGGGCTTGAGATGATCGTCGCGCCGTTGGCCTCGGTCCCCGCGTAATATTCCCAGACGATCGGGCCCCACCAGTCGATCATGCGTTCCTTGATCTCGATCGGACAGGGGGCGGCGGCATGGACGGCGCAGGCCAGCGACGACAGGTCATAGACCAGCCGGTGATCGTCGGGCAGTTTCAGCAGGCGTACGAACATCGTCGGCACCCATTGGGCATGGGTGACCCGGTGTCGTTCGATCAGGGCCAGGGCCCGTTCGGGATCGAATTTTTCCATGACCACGACGGTCGCGCCGGCCTTCAGCGAGGCCAGCAGCCAGCGCAGCGGCGCGGCATGGTACAGCGGGCCGGGCGACAGATAGACCGATGACGCATCCAGGCCATAGAAATTGCCGTTGGTGCGCACCATGCGGTCCAGCGTGCCTTCGCCGGGCGCAGGCAGCGCGACCTTGACGCCCTTGGGCCGGCCGGTGGTGCCGGACGAATACAGCAGGTCGGCCCCGTCGCTGGGATCGGCGATCGGCGTGGCCGGTTCCGCCGCGACCACGGTTTCCCAAGCCAGGAAACCCGATGCGACGCCACCTGCCATCAGGCGATGATCCAGGGCCGGCAGCCCGTCGACCAGTTGGGCCGCCAGCGGCGCCTGGGTGATCGAGGTCAGCAGCAGCCTGGCCCCGCAATCGGCCAGGATGTAGCGCGCCTCGTCGCGCGTCAGATGCGGCGAAATGCAACAGTAATACAGCCCGGCATGCTGGGCGGCCCAGCAGAACTCGACATAGTCGCGGTTGTTTTCCATCAGCACGGCGACGACGTCGCCGCGGCGCAGGCCCAGCCGCCGGAACAGATGGGCCACCCGGTTGGCGGCCGCGTCCAACGTGGCGAAATCGACCTCGACGCCGCTGCCGCCCATGATGAAGGCGGTCTTCTCCGGATCGGGCATGGTCATGCCTCCCTGACGTGACAGGCCGAGTATACACCGGGCGCGACCGCACGCAGGTCGGGCGCCTCGCTGGCGCAGCGCCCCTCGGCCCGGTCACAGCGGGCGCGGAAGGCACAGCCATGGTCGGCGTCCAGCGGCGACGGCTGGTCGCCCTGCATCGCCTGATGGTGCCGCGCGCGGCGGTCCAGCCGGGGCACGCCCGCGATCAGCGCGCGGGTATAGGGATGGCGCGGGTGGTTGAACACATCCTCGACCGGGCCGGTCTCGACGATGCGGCCGAGATAGAACACCGCCACCCGGTCGCTGACATGGCGGATGACGCCCAGGTCATGGCCGATGAAGACATAGGTCAGGCCAAGGTCGCGGCGCAGCGTCATGAACAGGTTCAGGACCTGGGCCTGCACCGACACGTCCAGCGAGGCGACCGCCTCGTCGCAGACCAGAACGTCAGGTTCGACGCCCAAGGCACGCGCGATCACCACACGCTGGCGCTGGCCGCCCGACAGCTGGTGCGGATAACGATCGGCCACGACGGGATCGAGGCCGACGGCGGTCAGCAGCCGGGCGGTGCGGTCCTCGACCTCGGGGCCGCGCCACAGGCCGTGGAACCGGGGCGCCTCGGCGATGGCGCCGCCCACCGTCTGGCGCGGGTTCAGCGACGACATCGCATCCTGGAAGATCATCTGCACGGCCAGCCGGCCGCGGCTCGGCCCCAGGTCGCGGTGCATCCGGCCGCCATCGGGCCAGTTCAGCCCGGCGATGATCCGCCCGACCGTCGACTTGCCGCAACCGGATTCGCCGACCACCCCCAGGACCTCGCCCCGCCGCAGTTCCAGCGAGACATCGTCCAGGGCCCGCAGCCGGCGCGGCGCGGCCCGCACCAGCCCCAGGCTGCACAAGCCACGGCGCACGATACCTTCCGGCGCGGCAAAGGTCTTGGATATGCCCTGCAGCGTGATGATCGGCTGGCCCGTCGGCGCGCTGGCGATCTCGGGCGGCAGGGCACGGGCCTCGCGCCCCGCTTCCAGCGGGAACAGGCAGCGGAACAGCCGGTCGCTGCCCTGCCCGGCCAGGGGCACCGGCGCGGCGCAAGGGGGCGCCGCGCGGGCACAGCGCGGGGCAAAACGGCAGCCGGCCGGCATCATGGCGGGCCGCGGCACCATCCCCTCGATCTGCGGCAGCAGGCGATGGGGCTGGGCCCGTTCGGGCGCGGAATCGAGCAGCCCGCCGGTATAGGGGTGCAGCGGCGTGTCCAGCACCGCATCGACCGGCCCGGTTTCCACCACCTGGCCCGCATACATCACGCAGATCCGGTCGGCCAGGCCGGCGACCACCGCCAGGTCGTGGGTGATCCATAACAGCGCCGTGCCGTTTTCCCGGCACAGCCGCTGGACCTGGGCCAGGATCTGGGCCTGGATGGTCACGTCCAGCGCCGTCGTCGGTTCATCGGCGATCAGCAGCGCGGGGCGGTTCAGCAGTGCCGTCGCGATCGCCACGCGCTGGCGCATGCCGCCGGAAAACTGGTGGGGCCAGGCATCCAGCCGTTCGTCGGCCGAGGCGATGCCGACCCGGCCCAGGGCATCACGCGCCTCGGCCCGCGCATCCGCCGCACTGACATCGCGATGGGCGCGGATCGCCTCGACCATCTGCACGCCGATGGTCAGGGTCGGGTTCAGCGACATCATCGGGTCCTGCAGGACCATGGCGGCACGCGCCCCGCGCACCCGGCGCATGCCGGCCTCGGGCAATGCCAGCAGGTCGGTGCCGTCAAGCATCACCCGCCCCGCCGTGATCCGCCCCGGCGGGTCCAGCAGGCGCATCAGCGACAGGGCCATGACACTCTTGCCCGAACCGGATTCGCCGACCAGCCCCAGGATTTCGCCGCGGCCGATTTCCAGGTCGACCCGGTCGACCACCCCGACATGGCCGTCGCGGGTGTCGAAACCGGCACACAGGCCGGAAACCTGCAACACAGGCGCCGTCATAAGAATAAATTCCGATATTTGCCTTGCGCGATCATCGAACCGCCCTAGGATCGGGGTGACAACGATGACAAAGGAAACGCCCGATGGCCCGCATCCCCTATGTCGATCCCGACAACTGTGCCTGGCAGACCAAGGAAATCCTGGCCCGCCGCAACAACCGCAACATCCACCGCATGCTGGGCCATGCCGGGTCGGCGGCCGATGCCTTCGTGCGCATGGCCGTCACCCTGCGCTATGACGTCGAAATCGACCCGATCCTGCGCGAACTGGCCATCCTGCGCGTCGGCATCCTGTCCCAGGCCAAATACGAGGTGCACGCCCACAAACGCATCGCCCGCCGCCTGGGCATGTCCGACCGGCAGATCGCGGCGATCGAGGCCGGCGACTTCGCCGATGCGTCGCTGGACGATGCGGCGCGCGAGGTGCTGGCCTTCACCGACGACATGGTGGCCAATGTCCGCGCCTCGGACGCGACCTTCGATCCGCTGGTGCGCCGCCTGGGCCACCGGGCGCTGGTCGAGCTGGCGATCACCATCGGCTATTACATGAGCGTCTGCCGCTTCCTGGAAACCTTCGACGTCGAGATCGACGCGGACTCGCTGTAGCCGCGTCATTGCTGCAGCCGCGGGTTCAGGGCATCGCGCAGCTGATCGCCGACCAGGTTGATGGCGATCAGCACCAGCATCAGCAGTACCCCGGGGAAGAACGAAATCCAGTACCGCCCGCTCAGCAGGTACTGGAACCCGTTGGCGATCACCATGCCCAGCGACGGCCGCGTCACCGGCACCCCTAAGCCCAGGAACGACAACGTCGCCTCCAGCGAGATCGAGCCGGCGGCGTGCAGCGTCGCCACCACGATGACCGGCGGCAGGCAGTTGGGCAGCACGTGCCGCCACAATATGCGCCGCATCGGCAGGCCCAGCCCCTCGGCCGCGGCGACATAGTCGCGCTGGCGCTCGACCAGGGCCTGACCGCGCACCGTGCGGGCGAAATAGGCATATTGGGTCAGCACCAGCGCCAGGATGGTCTTGTCCACCCCCTGCCCCAGCACCGCCAGGATGATGATCGCCAGCAGGATCGCGGGGATGCCCAGCTGAACATCGACGATGCGCATGACCACCAGTTCGAAACTGCCCCCGACATAGGCCGCGACCAGGCCTACGGCACAGCCGATCACGACGGCGATGCCGACACTGACGAAGGCGACGAACAGGCTGACCCGCAGGCCGTAGGCCATCACGCTCAGCATGTCGCGCCCCTGCTGGTCGGTGCCCAGCAGATAGAACATGCCGCCGCGGCCCGTGGACCACGGCGGCAGGCGGCTGTCCATGATGCTCAGTTTGGTCAGGTCATAGGGGTTCTGCGGCGTGATCCACGGCGCCAGGATCGCGACCCCGACGACCAGGATCAGGACGATGCCGGCCACGACCGCCAGCGGGCTGTCGGCGAAGCGCCGCAGCGCCTCGGCCATCAGGCCGCGCCGGCCGCTCATGCCGGCTTGCCCGTCAGCCCGGCCGCGCCGCCGCCGCGCAACCGCGGATCCAGTACCAGATAACTCAGATCGACGATCAGGTTCAGGATCGCGAACAGGGTCACGATCACCATGATGTAGGCGACGACCACGGGCCGATCCAGCGCGTT
>Ga0206117_101606_pt1 | contig 10852 bp, 8 predicted proteins | sample 3A5Ametagenome_FD_177997 | JGI IMG/M metagenome (GOLD analysis project Ga0206117, IMG submission 177997) | Enriched microbial communities from leaf-cutter ant dump, University of Wisconsin, Madison, United States - 3A5A | ecosystem: Environmental > Terrestrial > Nest > Insects nest > Nest dump... | reverse complement strand
GATCCGCTGCTGGGCTGGACCGCCCGCATGCGCGAGGCCGACAGCCTCGCCCGCATGGACCGCAACGACGAGGCCATCGCGATCCTCAAGGATCTCTCCGCCGAACGGCCGGAGCGCACCGACGCGATCACCCGCCTCGGCGACATCTACCGTTACTCCAAACGCTATGCCGAGGCGATCCCGGCCTATACCACGGCGCTGGAGCGGATCGGTACGCCGCAGGAACGGCATTGGCCGCTTCTCTACGCCCGCGCCATGTGTTTCGAGAAGACCAAGCAGTGGCAGCAAGCCGAAGCCGACCTGCAAACCGCGTTGAAGCTGCGCCCGGACGAGCCGTCGCTGCTCAACTTCCTCGGCTACAGCTGGATCGACCGCGGCGAAAATCTGCCCAAGGCCAGGGCGATGGTGGAACGCGCTGTGGAACTGCGCCCGCGCGACGGCTACATCGTCGACAGTCTGGGCTGGGCGCTCTACACGCTTGGCGACTACGAGGCAGCGGTGTCCAAGCTGGAGCGCGCGGTCGAGTTGAAGCCGGGTGACCCGACCATCAACGACCATCTCGGCGACGCCTATTGGCGGGCCGGCCGCCGGAACGAAGCCCGCTTCCAATGGATGCGCGCGCTTCGCAGCGCCGACGAGGAAACCGACAAGGGCGCCATCCAGGCGAAGCTGGACAAGGGCCTACCCGAACAGAAGTCCGCCGCGAAGCAGTAACCGAAGACCATCTCCCGGTATCGCGAGGGGGGTTATTATCCCCCCACATAGGGTTTGTACTGGCTGTCGGTCTGCTGGATATGCTCCACAAACCAGTCCTTCAGCAGCAGGATCAAATCCACGCGCAGCATGGTGGGGTTGTCGCCCTCGAAATCGCGGGCCAGCTTCTCGACCTCGTCGGCGAAATAGCGGTGGGCCGCGAGGTGGCCGTCCAGTTCAGGATAGCCGCAGCGCTCCATCATCGCCTCCTCCCGTGCGAAATGAACGGAGACATAGTCGCGGAGGCTCGCGAGCAGGCTGGACAGTTCCTCGCGGTTGGCGGGGGTGATGCCGCTTTCCAGCAGGCCGTTGAACAGGTCGAGGAGCCGCCGATGCTCGTCGTCGAGCACGGGCACGCCGACGCTCATGGATTCGTCCCAGACGACATAGCTCATCGCAGCGATCTCCCCCTCGCATCCCGCGATTGCAGGTGCATCCCGCGGAATCAAGCGGTTGCGGCCGGCCATGGCTGGGTTGTGGACATCTTGACAGGGATCCTAAAACCGGCAACCGTGCCAGTCCAAGCGGCAAATCCCCGCAGGGGGCGCGGCAAGATGCGCGGTGCGCCACCCCCTCCCTGCCAAAGCGACAGAGTGACCGATGGCCCTGCTCGACGAGATCGCGGAGAAGAAACGGGCGCTGGACGCCGCACGCCCCCTGCCGCAGGAGGTGGTCCATGGCATTGCCGACCGGTTCGAGCTGGATTTGACCGCCGCAGCCGCTGCGCTGGAGGACTATCCGCTCAAGCGCGCCGACGTGAAGAGCATCCTGGAACGCGGCAGCGTCCTGCGCCATCGCGCCGTGGAAGAGCAGCGATTCGTCCTGAACCATCGCGCCGCTCTGGAACTGATGGCGCGGTTGTCCTTCGATCCGTCGGGTGCGGTCACCGAACGCACCGTCACTGCCTTCCACAATGTGCTCTATCGCGGAATCGACGACGACGCCGGAAAATACCGCAATGCTGCACCGAAGGACGATCCGGCGGAAACCGCGCCGGACCCTGCCAAGCTGCGCGTATCGATGTCGGCGCTGTCGACCTGGATGCGCAAGTCGGATGCCGGCCCCGATACCGCTTTCGAGGCGCATCACCGGTTGAGCACGATCCGCCCCTTCGATGCCGGCAACCGGGCGACGGCACTGCTCCTGTGCAACCTGATCCTGAACCGTGCCGGCTATCCGCCGGTGGTGATCGGCGCCGACGACCGCAGCCTCTATCTCGACCTTGTCGAGCGGGCTTGGTCGGTTGGCGACAAGACGCCCTTCCGCGACCTGATGCTGCGTTTTCTGTCGCAAAGCCTCGATTTCTGCCTGGAGGCAGCCGGTCAGGACACAGACGGGAACGAGACTCCTTAAGCGGACAGTCCGGCAGGCAGGCGCAGACGCGACGGCCGGTCGGGACCGCTGTGGACCAGCAATGTGATCGGCAATGCATCGACCCGGCGGGTCTCGCCCGGCTCCGCCCCGGTTCCGGGATTGACCGGATAGGCCGGGAAGCAGGATCCGGCAAGGCTGAGACGCAGAGCCGATCCCGGTGCCAGCGTGGCGCAGGCCGCCCGCATGGCAATCGTCAGCGGCCGGGTCGGGTCGCCTGGCTCCACGCGCGCATGGCCCTGGGTCAGCGGCAGAACCTGGCCGTCTGGCCGCACCACCGACAGCACGGCGCTGACGTCGAAGGAGGGGGCATCGGCCTCCACCCACACCTCCAGCGCCACTCGCCCGGCCAGCATCAGCGGTTCTTCCAGCGGCAGGCTGGTGTAGGTGGCAACGTCAGGGCGGCGGTCCACAGCGGCGCGGTCGGGGCGACCGCAAGCGTCCGGCACTGCATGGCCACCCACCGTCGGCACCGGCATGCGGGGATCATGGACCACCACGTCGAGTGCCTCCATTTCGGGCATCTCCAACTCCAGCCGTCCGCCCTGCCGATTGGCAAGGCCGTCGCTGGACAGATGCAGGACCGCGTCGGCCGCGGGAAGGTCGGGCAGGTCGTGCCAGCGTCCGTTTTCCACGTCATGCAGGCGGACCGGGCTGCCGCGATCGGCGACCTCCCCTTTCAGCACCCGTTCGAACCAGGCAAGCTGCAGCGTGTCGAGTGTCGGCGCCTGCCCCGGCGCCGCTGCCGGGCCGTTGGCGCCCCAGGGACCTACCACCAACCGCACCGGCGCCCGCGCGCGGGCCTTGAGGCAATCATGGGCATCCAGCAAGCCGGCGAGCCGCGGATCGTACCAGCCGCCGATCTGCAGGACCGCCACATCCACCGGCATGCTGTCCTGCATGGCTTTGGGTGAGAGCGCAGCCCAGGCCGGGCCGGGCACCGGATTGGTCAACCAGTCGTCGTAATGGGTGTAGCGGGCGTACTCGCGCAGGGCCTGCGGCCGCGACGGGATCTCGTCGTCGATCGGCAGGTTGCACGCCGCATCCGACAGCACGCGATGGCCAGTACCATCCTCGACCCGCCGTGCCGCATCGGCGGCGGTGCGTAAGGCCCAGCCCATGGCGTCGGCCAGCCGGAAGGCCCCGCCCTCGTAAGCCCAGTCGGAGAAAACATCCCAGCCGGCGAAGGCCGGCACCACCGCACGCAGGGCCACCGGTGCCTCGGCCAGCGCCAGCCACTGCGCCATGCCGGCATAGCCGCAGCCATACATCGCCACCGCCCCCGACGATCCCGGCAGGGACGCCGCCCAGGCCACCGCGTCGGCTCCGTCCTCCCGTTCCGCCTCGAATGGTCGGAAACGTCCGTCCGAGGTGCCGCAGCCGCGCATATCCTGCACCACCACGACATAGCCGCGCGCCGCATACCATCGCGGGTGCGCGTAATGGCTGGTCAGGGCAACGCGACGGCCACAGGGAACGCGCAGCAGCAGAACCGGCCAGGTTCCGGCGGCGTCTGGCCGGTAAAGGTCGGCATCCAGCCGTACGCCATCCCGTGTCCGCATCGACACGGTTTCCGGCGGCCGGACTGGCAGCAGACTGTGCAACTGGTGGATCATCGGGGCCAGATGGGTCATGGCTGGTCGGGCTCGCTCGATGACTGACAACGAGTAATGTGTTGTCGTGGCAAAGCTCGTGCCAGAGCGACCGCGCCGATCTGTATAAATCTTTAGGCTGGCAGTTCACCCCCGAAAGCCCCGATTCCTTCACGGGATGGGGGCGGGGCGAAAGATGCGGAGGTCGCAAGACCGACGGAAACCCTGTATTTGCGACCCATCACTCTGCCACTCCGCCAATCGGGGAAAAGGATCCGTCAGGGGGAAGGTTCATGGCTTCCAAACCAACCACCTCCGCTTAATCCTCAGGCCTTTGCCGCCTTCTTAGGCAATTCGCCCGCTCAGGCGGCAATCAGTTCGAACCGGTCGACATCGACCATGCCGCGATCGGTGATTTTCAGGTGCGGGATAACCGGCAGCGGCAGGAAGGCCAGTTGCAGGAAGGGCTCGGCCAGTGGACAGCCCATTGCGCGGACGGCGGCGCGCAGGGAGCGCAGCCTCACCTCTACCGTCTCGAACGGCTCCAGGCTCATCAGGCCGGCGAGCGGCAGGGCCAGTTCCCCGACCACCTGCCCATTGCGCACGGCGACGAATCCGCCTTGAAGCTCGATCAGCCGGTTGACCGCGGCGCGCATGTCGGCGTCGCTGGCACCGACCACGCAGATGTTGTGGCTGTCATGGCCAACCGAAGACGCCAGCGCCCCCTCCGCGATCCCGAAGCCCTGGACGAAACCACGACCGATGTTGCGGTTGCTGCCATGGCGGGCGAAGACGCAAATCTTCAGCAGGTCGCGTGACACATCGGTCACCATTCGGCCCCCCACCACCGGCACCTCGATGCGGCGGTGTTCGGTCAGGATCTTGCCCGGCTCCAGCCCGATCACCGACTGGACCGACCCGCCGGCCGGCACGATGAAATCCTCGTCCGCCACCGGCTCCAGCTTCACCGAATCGAGCCCCACCGGGGTTACCGCCGGCCGGCCGTCGAAACTGTGCGGCCCGACGATCTTGCCATTGCGGATGACCCGATTGACCGCGCAGTCCTCCAGATCGTCGAGCAGGACGAGGTCGGCGCGATGCCCCGGCGCCACCAGCCCGCGGTCGTACAGGCGGAAGCCGCGCGCCGCCGACCAGGTGGCGGCGCGATAGACATGGGCGACCGGCGCCCCGAGGCGGATGGCGCTGCGGATCAGGTGATCCATGTGCCCCTCCTCCGCAATGTCCAGCGGGTTGCGGTCATCGGTGCAGAAGCCGAGGAAAGGGGAGGTCTCCGGCGAGATCACTTCGGCCAGGGCATGGACATCCTTCGACACCGACCCGTCGCGGATCAGCACCTGCATGCCCTTGCGCAGCTTCTCCATCGCCTCCGCCGCACTGGTCGTCTCGTGGCAGTTGCGGATGCCGCAGGAGAGATAGGCATTCAGCTCCTTTCCCGACAAAAGCGGAGCATGACCGTCGATGTGACGCCCGTCGAAGGCGGCCAACTTGTCCAGCACCCCATCCACCTTGTGGAAGACGCCGGGGAAATTCATGAACTCCGCCAGCCCCAGCACGCGGGGATGATCCATGTGGCGGATCAGGTCCGGCGCTTCCAGCCTGGCGCCCGACGTTTCCAGCTCCGTCGCCGGAACGCAGGAGGACAGCTGCACGAACAGGTCGAGCGCCGTCCCGCCGGCACTTTCGAGGAAATAGCGCAGCCCCTGCTCGCCCAGCACGTTGCAGATCTCGTGCGGGTCGCAGATGGCGGTGGTGGTGCCGCGCGGCAGGACGCAGCGGTCGAACTCCTGCGGAGTGACGCAGGTGGACTCGCAATGGACGTGGGTGTCGATGAAGCCGGGAACGACGGTCAGCCCGCGCCCGTCGATCTCCTCCACTCCGTCATAGGACTCGTAGGTGCCGACGATGACCTCGCCGCAGACGGCGACGTCGCCCTCAGCGATCTCTCCGGTCACGACATTGAGAAAGCGCGTGTTCTTGATGACCAGATCGGCCTTCGCCTCGCCCAGCGCCTGCCCGATGCGCGTCTTCAGATCGTCCCGCCCCACTGCCCGGCTGACCGTCATGTCCCACCCCGCCTCTCTTCTATTCAAAGAGGCAAGGTGGCCCGCCTCACCGTGCCGCGCAAGCGCCTATCGCCCATCCCGTTTCTGGTAAGGGGAGCGGGCCCGCTCCTGTGTGAAGTTGGCGAGAGCCTTTGCGTTGTAAAGCTCCAGCCCTTCCGCCACCGCGCTGCGCATATTGGTGTGCAGAAACCAATGACAGGCATGGGCGAGTATCGGAAGGAAGCCGCGCTCAAGCTTGTGCGGTCCGCCGCGTCCGCCATTCACGCGGCTCAGGCCTTGGGCGATTGCCCGTTCGATCGTGCGGTAATAGCAGGTTTCGAAATGGACGAAGCGCGTTTCCTCTCTTGCCCCCCAGGTCCGGACATAAAGACAATCGTCTCCTTCCACCGACATCAGGGCGCCGATCGCTACGCCGCCGGATTCGGCAAAGGTCAGCGTTACGCCATCGCCCAGGGCGGCACAGAGCCGCAGAACGAAATCCATGGTCAGTGCCTGACGCCTTCCGCGGCGGACATGCAGATCGCCCAGCAAATCCAGAAATATTGCGACATCGGCTTCTCCCACCCGGCTGCCCGGCACGTCACGGAACCGCACCCCGCTCGCAACGACCTTGCGGCGCTCCCACAGCATCACTCTTCGCCGACGGCTCGACAGGGCAGCGGCGAAGTCGGTGAAGTTGCGATAGCCCTCGTTCCGCCACTCATAATCCACGGCATGGCGGGTCAGCCATCCGGCTGCCTCGAAACGAGCACGGTCCGTCTCATTGGGAAAGCTGACATGGATGGATGACATTCCATGCTTGTGGGCCAACGCCCGCAAGGCGTCGATCAGCGCATCGGCCACGCCGGACGGCGCCCCATCGCGCAACAGGATGCGTGGTCCGGTCACCGGCGTGTAGGGAACATCCATGACGAGCTTTGGAAAATATTGGCCGCCCGCTGCATGGAAACCATCGATCCAGGACTGGTCCGGCCAGAATTCGTCCGTCGACCGGTCGCGCAGATAAAGTGGGGCTGCACCGACCAGCCGGCCGGAAGCCTCTCGCACGACCATATGGGCAGGGCGCCAGCCATTGTCCGGGCCGGCGAGACCGCTATCCTCTACCGCCCGTAGATAGGCGTGGCTCACGAACGGTCCCTTGCCGGCGGCACAGGCGTCCCACTCCAGCGGATCTATTCCGGAAATCCCGAACACCATGGCAACCGACAATGGCGCATCGCTCCGGTCGCCGTCCTGCGCGGCCGGCCCCTGGATCACAGACATTTTATCCTCTGATTGTGTCCGGCTCTGATCATTCTACGTCGTAAGGCAGCGCCACCGGCAGACGAACGCTGACCGTCGTGCCCTCGCTCTCGCGGCTACGGATGTCCAGCGTACCGTTCAGCAGATCGACGAAGGACCGCACCAGCGGCAGGCCCAGCCCCGTGCCTCCGGAGCGGCGGGACAACTGGCTGTCGACCTGACCGAAGGGTTGTAGGGCGATGGCAATGCCTTCCGCACTCATGCCGATCCCGCTGTCCGCAATCTCGATGAGAATGCGGTCGCTTTCCGGACGGACCCGCAGGGCGACACTGCCGCCGGCCGGCGTGAACTTCACCGCGTTCGTCAGCAGGTTCAGCAGGATCTGTTTAACCCGCACCGGGTCGCCCAACAGATGGGGCGTGTCGGGGGCAATGTCCTGGGACAGGGTCAGCCCGCTTTCCTTCGCCCGCTCTGCGATCAGCAGCAGCGAGCTTTCCACCGCGTCGCGGATGTCCATCGGCTGGGGATGCATTTCCAGCTTGCCGGCCTCGATCTTGGCGACGTCCAGGATGTCGCTGATGACCGCCAGCAGATGCTGGCTCGACTTGCCGATCACCTTGGCATAGTCGAGGTATTTGGGGTGACCAAGCGGCCCGACGATCTCGCTTTCCATCATCGAGGAAAAGCCGATGATGGCGTTCAGTGGCGTGCGCAGCTCATGGCTCATGTTGGCCAGGAACTCGCTCTTGGCACGGTTGGCCAGTTCGGCCTGTTCCTTGGCCTGGATCAGCGCCTGCTCGGCACGGCGGCGTTCCTGAACCTCCTGCATCAACGCGCGGGTGCGCTCGACCACCCGCATCTCCAGCTCGTCACGGGCCTGACGCAACGCCAGTTCGGCCCTCTTGCGCCGGGTGATGTCCTGTCCGACGCACAGGATGCCCACCGACGCACCGTCGGCCTTCGGCAGTCGGTTGAGGTTCCACAGCAGCACCCGTTCGCTCATGCAGTCCTGCTCGCGCAGGACCTGTTCGAAGTTGCGGACCTCAGTTCCCATTGCAGCGACGGCGAGCTGGGCGGCGAACGGGCCTGTCGGCTGCTCCCTCATCGCCTCGGCCCAGAGGCGGCCGATGGCGCTGCCGGCCTCCAGCCCGAAGGCGCGCTCGGCATCACGGTTGGCCTCCAGGATGCGGCCATCGTCGCCCAGAACCAGGATGATGCTGGCCGCCGTCCGCAACAACGAGCGGAATCGCGCTTCGCCGGCCCGCGCCTCGCTCTGGCGCAGAGCGGCTTCCAGCTCGGCGATGCGGCGCTCCAACCGGCTGACGGTGCGTTCCGGACCGCCGGCTGCCGGCTGGGCCGGACCGGAGAAAAAGGTCGGGTTGGTCACGCCGCCGCGTTTTCCGGCTGCATCATGTCACCCAGCTTCGCCAGGAGGAATTCCAGATCCTCCGGCGCCAGATCCTCATACTGAGTCAGGATTCGCTCGATGACCCGGCGGCGGTGGCGTTCGCGGTCGCCCGGCTCGCCGTCGTAGGGGGTTTCCTTCAGCACGTCGATGGCGATGCGGCAGGCCGGCAGCAAAGCGGGCGGCAGCTTCGCCTTGTCGTATAGAGACTTCAGCCCCAGCCGGCCGGCGTCGTGGATCAGCAGCCGGGCATTGGTCAGCGGCACATTCGCCATGCGCGACATCGCCGTCTCGAAGAAGGCGATGTCGCCGGTGCACAGCGAGCGGACCAGCAGCGACGGCGTCAGGCGGCCGGTGCGGGCAAGCTGCGTCACCAGACGGTCGAGCGCCCCTTCGTCGCTTTCGCCGGTGAACAGGGCGACGGTCGCCCGCTCGCGGCTCTGCAGGATCAGCTCCGACGCGACCTTCGACGGCAGCTCGTGATGCGAGACCAGATGCTGGCGCAGCCGTTCCGACACCACCGCCACCAGCCGTTCGGCGATGGTGATCGGCAGCCTGGAGCGGTGGACCAGCGGGTCCTGCACCGCCTCGCTGGCGCCGAAGCGGTCGATGACGCGGCCCAGGCTCTGCTCGCCCAGTTCCGCTCCCTCATTGGCGACCAATGCTGCGACCGCGCGTTCGGACCCGCTTTCGATCAGCGCGTCGGCAACGGCGGCCGGCACGGTCGGACGCTGGGCGATGGCGGTGCTCTTGGCGTCGGCACCGGAGCGGACGATCTCGACCAGATCGGCCGGAGTCAGCACGGTGGAGACGCTCAGCACCGGGATCGCCACCGCCTCCACGTCACGGGCCAGGGACAGGGCGACGTCCCGCGGCAGGGAGGGGCTGGATTTGAGATTCTCCGCCAGGGTCTGGCGGACACGCAGGACCGTGTCCTTGACCATGACGCGAATGATGTCCTCCGCCAGCTTGCGCTCCGCCTGCGACAGCTCAGGGCTGTCGAACTGCTGGGACAGCTTGGCGGCCAGATCGGTCCGGCTGTTCGGCGACGGGTCGGCCAGAAGCCGCGCCACGTCTTGCTGGGTCAGATGACCAGACTTGAAACCGTCACTCATGGGTCCCGGACCCTTCCTGCCCTGGTCCGTCTCCATATTGGACGCGGAAGGCAAAACCCGCGCGGGTGTGGGCGGAGACTTGTCCACACGTTCAGGATCTTCCGAAACGGTTGAACCTTCCTTAACGCCCTGCGGTCATAAGTCCAACGGCTAGGAAGCGGATCACGACATTTCGACGAAGCTGGGCGGTTCCGGCAGGATGGAGCCGCGGCGGCGCGTCCCGCGCAGCTGCAGCGCCACCTCGGCGATCTGCTGCTCCACCGATATGTGGCATTGCGAGGCGACCTCCAGACCACGGTCCTCATAGACATATGCGTCGGGATGGCTGTCGGCCCAGCGCCGGATGATGGCATCGCGCTCGCGCAGCAGTGCGACGACGGTCGGGCGGAACAGCCGCATCATTGCGGTGATCCAGCGGTTGGCCGGCCAGGACGGCCGGGCGTGATCGATCTCGAAGGCATTGAGCATGGCGATCACGTCGTCCGCCTTGTACCAGGTCTCGCCCGTCACCCAGCGGTTGGTGGTGAACAGCCGGACCGGCTGCCCGGCCACGTCCATCGCGATGCCGATCAGATGGGACAGCGCATCGTTGTCGTTGTCCGGAGCCACGAAATCGGCCAGCGGTGCCGGCCGCAGGTCCGGCGGCATGCCGTGCGGGCGCAGGAAGGTGTGGAAGTGCCCATGCTCCCCGTGTGGCCGTTCGCCTTCGGGATGGCAATGGTAATAATACTGGGCATGGAACTCGGCGTCGTAGACGTCGCCCGGCGGATAATGCTTCCACTCGTACAGCGTGCCATGGCCGCGCAGAAGCTCGCCCACCACCGTGTCGCCGGTCTTGGCGAGAACGCGCTGGCACAGGCGCACTTCGCGTCCCGCCTCGGCCATCGCCTCCAACTCTTCCCGGGACACGTCCGACAAATCCGTCATCGCCCGATCCTGCGCTGCGCGACCGTCCCTATTACGTACGCGGCTATGCGGGCGTGGCAAGGTCTTTTCGGAAATCGCACCTGCGGTTGCAGCCCCGCCTGCGCTTCCCGGCCATCAACTGCCGGACGGGCGGACGCGCTGCGACAGCGACCAGCTGACCAGTTCGCCGGTGACCTGCCCCAGCGCATGGTCGAAGGCGGCGATCACGTCGGTGAAGGAACGGCCACGCACCGGCGCCGACGCCTCGAAGGTCTCGCCAGCCTCGATGGTCCGGCGCGGCATGGCGACCAGCTTGGCCGACAGCCGCACATGCACCCGGTCCGGCATGGCCGCCCCCGGCGTGGCGTATTCCGCCTGGAAATC
>Ga0206117_101604_pt1 | contig 10853 bp, 11 predicted proteins | sample 3A5Ametagenome_FD_177997 | JGI IMG/M metagenome (GOLD analysis project Ga0206117, IMG submission 177997) | Enriched microbial communities from leaf-cutter ant dump, University of Wisconsin, Madison, United States - 3A5A | ecosystem: Environmental > Terrestrial > Nest > Insects nest > Nest dump... | reverse complement strand
AAGCCCGCGCGCCAGCCCGACGAGGAAATGCCGCGTCTCGTCGTCCCGTCCTCTTGCCTGCGCCCCCGTCATCGTCCCGCTCTCCGGCTTTCGATCCCCGTGCATCCGCCGGGAAAACGCCGCGCCCGCGAAACGGTTCCGCCGCCCCGTGGCCGGCGCCGCTCGGGGATCAGCGGGTGCGGTCGATCCGCCCGGTCTTCGCGGCAAGGACCGGGCGCAGGGCCTGGCGGATTTCTTCAAGGAAATGCGCGCCGAACCTGCCTTGCGGCGTCTGCGCCGGATCGAAATGCCAGGAACGCTCGGCGATATCGTAATTGAATTCGCTGACGGTGACCCAGCCGCGCTTCGATGACGACAGCCCCGCGCGACGACGTTCGAGATCGGGAATCTCCAGCGCGATCTGGCCGGCCTTCGGCGGCGTGCCGGAAATTGCTAGGATCACCAGATGCGTGATGTTGCGGCGGGCGTCCGGCATGGTTATCGCCAGGCAGACCGGGCGATCCTTCTCGCCGTGCTCGCGCCCCTGTTCGGCTTGCCAGCGCCAGAGATAGGGATATTTGACGATCGAGCCGTTCGCGAACCGCTCAGTCATCCTTTCCTCCGGCCTGGTATTCGGCGGACTGGCGGTCGAGCTCGGCGAGAAGCACCTCGGCCAGGTCCGGCGGAACCTCGCCGGCGGCATAGACGCGGCGCGGGTCCGCCTGACCGGCAAGGCGCTCGAACAGCTCGGCCGACAGGACGACGAGGGATTCGCGGCCATGCTTGGTGAGCATGATCGGTGCGCGGCGCGCCTCGTCGTGATAGCGGCCGAAATGGCGGATGAACTCCGCCGTGGTGACGCTCCTGGTGTCCATGGATCGATCCTCTCGAAAATTTTCTGCATTATACAGAAAATGCAGAAACCGGCAATGCGGCAGCAGCGGGCGGACAGGCAAGCCGCCGCTCGTCGCCGCCGTCAGAGCGGCAGCACCTCGACGATGTCGCCTTCGCCGACGTCGGTCTGGCCGGGATGGAGGACGATCATGACCTGCGCCAGCGCGAAGGAGCGGAGGCCCGCGGAACCCTGGTCCGGCAGGGCCTCGACCACCGTCGCGCCGCCAGGCCCGTCGTGGCGGAGCCGGCCCGGGCGGACCTCGGTCCTGCCGGCGGGCTTGGACAGCGGCGTGGCGACGGGGAGGCGCAGGGTGTCCCTCCCGGCCGCCCCGCTTCCCTCCAGCCGGGCGAGGATCGCACGGCCCAGCAGGGCGAAGCCGGTCGCGGCGGCGAGCGGGTTTCCCGGCAGGAGCAGGATCGGGCAATCGTCGATGTCGCCGAAGCCGACCGGCTTGCCCGGCCGCAGGTCGAGCTTCCAGAATTCGAGGAAGCCGCGCCGGGAGACGATCCTCGTCAGATGATCGGCGAAGCCGACGGAGGCGCCGCCGGACGAGACGAGGACGTCGTGGTCGCCCGCCGCCGCCACCAGCCGCGCGAGGATCGTCCCGGGATCGTCCCCGGCGATGCCGAGATCCGTGACCTCGGCGCCGGCCGCCTTGAGCATCCGCGACAGCATCGGCCGGTTGGTGTCGTAGATCCGGCCGGGCTCCAGGAAGCCGGGACTGTCGACGAGCTCGTCGCCGGTGGACAGCAGCGCCACCTTCGGCCGCGGCGTCACCAGAACCGAGCGCAGGCCGAGCGCGGTGAGGAGCGCGGCCTGGCCCGGGCCGATGCGGGTGCCGGCCGCCAGCAGGGCGTCGCCCCGGCGGACGTCCTCGCCGACCCGGCGGATATGCGGCTTGCCGCTGGCCGGCGCCCGCAGGCGGACCGTCCCGCCGTCGACCTCGGCCGCCTCCTGCACGACGATGCGGTCGGCGCCGGGCGGCACGGGCGCGCCGGTCAGGATGCGCGCCGCCTCGCCGGGACGCAGCGCCTCGCCCGCCCCGCCGCCGGCGGTGATCGTCTGCGCGATCCTGAGCGTCGCCGTCCCGTCCGGCCGGATGTCGCCGGAGCGGACGGCGAAGCCGTCCATCGCGGCGTTGTCGAAGCGCGGCAGCGCGACCGGCGCGACGACATCCTCGGCCAGCACATGGCCGAACGCCGCCGACAGGGCCATCCGGACCGGCGGGAGCGGCGCTTCGATACAGGCGTCGATGAACGCCAGGGCGTCCCGGAGCGATCGGGGTGTCTGCTTCTCCATCCGCCCATTCTCCGATGCCTGCCCGATCCTGGCAACAGGGAGATCCGGGGGAGGGCGCGCGGTTCAGCCGGGATAGGCGCGCCGGGAGACGAAGCGGTGATAGATCCACGCCAGCGAGACGAGGACGGCGGTTCCGGCAAGGATCGGCTGGAACAGGAAGGGCCATCCGGCACCCGCCAGGATGACGACGAGCGGATCGCCGCCGGCCGGCGGGTGGAGCGTCCCGGTGACCTGCATCAGCGCGACCGCCAGCCCGACGCCGATGCCCATGGCAAGGACGCCGTCGCCGAGGACGGTCAGGACCAGGAGGCCGACCAGCGTCGAGATCATGTGGCCGCCGATGACGTTGCGCGGACGGGCGAGCGGGCTCTGCGGCAGGGCGAACAGAAGCACGCAGCTCGCCCCGAAGGGGGCGATCAGCAGCACCTGGCCGAGGCTTTCCGTCAGCGCGGCGAGAAGCCAGATGGCGCCGGCGCCGCCGAGGCCGGAGACGAGCGCGGGAAGGGCATTCCTGCGCAGATGGAGGACGAGCGCGTCCGCGGCCGCGACCGGGCGGCTGACATCGGCATTCGAGGACATGGGACTTCGCTCCCGGCGAATGCGGCCCGCGCGACCGGGCGCGGGCCGGATCGCCTCAGTTGACCTTCTTGAACCTGGAGGCCTCTTCCGAGCCGCCGGTCGCATTGCCCTTCGAGTAGGAATGCGCGCCGGTGCCGGCGAGGCCCCCGCCCTGGACGATGAGATATTCGTCGCGGATCGGCCGGCCCTCGAAATGGCATTCGAGGATCTCGCGCGTGCCGGCCGCATAGCGGGCCTGCGCGGAGAGCGAGGTGCCGGAGATGTGCGGCGTCATGCCGTGATGCGGCATGCTGCGCCAGGGGTGATCCTGCGGTGCGGGCTGCGGGAACCAGACGTCGCCGGCGTAGCCGGCCAGCCGGCCCGATTCCAGCGCCCGGGCGATGGCGTCGCGGTCGCAGAGCTTGCCGCGGGCCGTGTTGACGAGATAGGCGCCGCGCTTGAAGCGCTTCAGCGTCTCGTCGTTGATCATGTGCTCGGTCTCGGGATGCAGCGGGCAATTGAGCGTCACCACGTCGCAGGCCTCGTAGAGCTCCTCGCGGGTGGCGTGCCAGGTGAGGTTCAGCTCCTTCTCCACCGCTTCCGGCAGGCGGTGGCGGTCGTTGTAGTGCAGGTGCACGTCGAACGGCTTCAGGAGGCGCAGCACGCGAAGCCCGATGCGGCCGGCGGCGACGGTGCCGACATGCATGCCCTCGACGTCGTAGGAGCGCGCCACGCAGTCGGCGATGTTCCAGCCGCCCTTGACCACCCAGTTGTAGGACGGGATGTAGTTGCGCACGAGGCCGAGGATCATCATCACCACGTGCTCGGCGACCGAGTTCGAGTTGCAGTAGGTGACCTCGGCGACGGTGATGCCGCGGTCGATCGCCGCCTGCAGGTCGACATGGTCGGAGCCGATGCCGGCGGTCAGCGCCAGCTTCAGCTTCGGCGCCTTCGCGATGCGCTCGGCGGTGAGATAGGCCGGCCAGAAGGGCTGCGAGATGATGACCTCTGCGTCTGCGAGATGCTTTTCCAGCTCCGAATCCGGGCCGTCCTTCGACGCGGTGACGACCAGCTCGTGCCCCTGCGATTCCAGATACTTGCGCAGGCCCAGCTCGCCGGAGACCGAACCGAGCAGCGTGCCCGGCTTGAAGTCGACGGCCTTCGGCGTGGGCAGGGTCTGCCCGTCCGGGTACCTGTCGAGCGCCGGCAGATCGTCGCGCGCATAAGAGGTCGGATAGCCGTCGACCGGATCGTCGTAGAGGACGCACACTACCTTGGCCATGGAACTTCCTTTCTGGTGCTGAGGCAGCCGGAGGCCCGCCCGCACGCCGCAGGGCGCACGGGTTCGCAGGCCCGCCCCGTTCGGGCGGGCGCCGGCGACGGCCGGAGAGATGGCGGGGCTTCCTCCCTGGATGCCTCGGATTGAGCGAGGTGTCTCTTGAGACGGGGGCATCTTGCACGGCGGGCCGTGCGGCATCCAATGGATGTTTTTTACGAATCCATAGGCAGCCTCGATGAAGCTGCAGCGCAGCAATAGACGGGGCCGATGCAGGCAAGGGATGTTCCGGACGTCACCGCGATCGGGCGGCCGGGCTGTCGTCTGCGTTGCGGCCGAACGCCGCCTCGATCCGGCGCTCGATATCGGCCTTCTCGGCGCATTCCCGCAGCGCGAGCGCCATCGGCGACTGCGGCAGGCGGTCGGCGAGCACGAGGCCGATCGTCTGGCGGTGCACGGGCTCGACCATGTCGAGAAGGGCGAGATCGCCCGCGTCGCCGAAGACGAAGGCGAAGGTGTGCGGGACGATCGCGCACCAGTGCCCGCGGCGCAGGTGGGATGCGACGCCGAGAAACGAATTGCTGACGACCTTCGGCCTCAGCTCCACCCCGGCGCGCAGGGCGATGCCGTTGAGGATCCGCCGGTTCTGCATGTCCTCGGACAGGAGGCAGAGCGGCTGCGTGACGGCCCTGGCCCAGGTCACCGCGCCCGCCGCCGCCAGCGGGTGATCGCCGCGGCAGGCGAAGACGTAGCGCTCGCGATAGAGCGGGAAGCGGCTGACGTTCTGCAGCGGCTCGTTGTCGAGATAGGTGATCCCGCCGTCGATCTCGAAATTCTCCAGCGCCCTCTCGATCGCCCGCGAGGACATCGAGCGGATCTCGACCTGGGCAAGCGGATTGCGCTCCTCGAACTGCTCGGTGAGAAAGGACACGGACGGCATGGCCGCGGGAATGACCCCGAGCCGCAGCGTTCCCGTGAGCCCGCCCTTGCGCTTGCCGACGAGGTCGTCGTGCAGGCTGTCGTAGTCGGCGAGGATCTGCCGGCCCCAGCGCAGCACCTTCTCGCCCTCCGGCGTCAGGGACATGAAGCGGTGGCCGCGGATGATCAGGGCAAGGTCGAGCTCCTCCTCGATCTTGCGGATCGCCTGCGACAGGGTGGGCTGCGTGACGCTGCAGACGTCGGCGGCGCGCCCGAAATGCCGCTCCTCGGCTAGGACGACGAAGAACCTGAGATGTCTGATCAGCACGCGCTCTTCCCAATACGTTATATTTCATGAAATATAACGCCTAGTGGATTTGCCCGCGAAGGGAAAGCGCCTTCGCGGATCGCTGGCGCCCGTCGGAGGAGAGATGCAGGAAGAAATCCGGATCGCCGTCGCGCTCGTCGTCCGGGACGACGGCGACACGCTTCTCGTGCGCCGGCGCGGCACGCCGCTGTTTGCGCAAAGCGGCGGCAGGATCGAAGGCGCGGAAACGCCGAAGGCGGCGCTCGGCCGGGCGCTTCGCGCCGAACTCGGCCTTGCGGTGGCGCCGTCGCGCATGACGCCCTTCGCCTGCTTCGAGACGGAGGCCGCGGACCTGCCGGACCACATCGTCGTCGCCCATGTCTTCCGCGTCCACCTGCACGGCGAGGCCGTCGCGCCGGCGGCGGGGATCGAGGAGGCGATCTGGACGCCGCTGCCCGAGGCTCCCGCCCTGCCGCTCGCGCCGCTGACGCGCGACCACATCCTCACCCTCTACTGGCAACTGCAGTTCGGCATGGACCTGCCCGACCGGCGGGACGTCGGGACGACGGCCGCCTGAGGGCAAACCACGGATCGGAACGCGCATGCCCACATTGCCCCGCCTCAAATCCCACGGCGTCCCCCTGCCCGGCATGGCCCTGCCCCTCGCGGCCGCGCCGGACGACCGCGGGGCGAAGGCCGGCGCGCAGCGGCTGCGGACCTGGGACATCCCCGCGACGTTCCATTGCTCGATCGTCGGCACGTGCCTCACCGCCGGCGAATTGCGCCAGGTCCTGGTCAGGGCGGGTGAGGACGACGCGCGCCTGGCGACGGACCATGCCCTGCACGGGTGGGGCGTGCGCCTCGCCGGCCGGCGCGACCAGGCGGCGAAGCTCCTCAACAAGGCGCTCGACAGGCGCCACGAGAGCGCCATCCGGCGCATTCCGCGCCAGGCGGACGAGGAGGCGCTTCGCGCCATCTGGCGGGAGTCCTTCGACCGCGGCGACATCGCCGGCCCCTACTGGGCGCTGATGAGCCATCCGGGAACCCCGGCGGCCCTGGTGCGCGACATCTTCGGCGAGGTCCACATGCTGTCGCATCTCGTCGGCAGCGCGAGCCGCCTCGACATCGCCCGGCTGACCGGGCTGGAAAAGGCGCTCGGGCAGGAGCGGGAGCGGACCGCCCGGCAGGAGACGCGCCTGAAGGCCGCCGCCGCCGAGCGCGTCGCCCTGCAGCAGCGCCTCCGGCAGGCCGAGGAGCGGGCCCTGCGGGCGGAGGCGCTCGCCGCGTCGCGCGCCCACACCGGGGCAGGCCGCCCCGGCAGCGCGGAAACGGGAACGCCCCACGACGAGGCCGTCACCCGGCGCCTTGCCGAGGCGGAGGAGCAGTGCCGCGCCCTGCAGCGAGAGCTGGACCGGCTGCGGGATCTCCACCAGGCCGTCCTGCGGGAGAACGAGACCCTCGAAGCGCTCGTGGCGACCCCTGCCGGGGCCGATGCGGGCGGCGTTCCGGCCCCTCCCGCCGGCCCCGTCCTCTATGTCGGCGGTCGCCGCAATCTCTTCGACCGCCTGCGGCTCTCCGCGGAAAGCCGCGACGTCGCCCTCCTGCTGCACGACGGCGGCCTGGAGGACAGCACGACGCTCCTGCCCGCGCTCGTCGGCCAGGCGGCGCGCGTCCTCTTCCCGGTCGATCACATCAGCCACACGGCCGCCGGCCTCGTGAAACGCCTGTGTCGCGAGCAGGGCAAGCCCTACCTCCCCCTCCGCTCGGCCGGCCTCGCCAGCTTCCTCGCCGCCATTCGGCCGTAGGCCTCGCGACCACAAATCGGTGCGCGCCGCCTGCCGGCGCTTGCCTTCGCACCGCCGGGCCGAATATTGGACTATGTCTTCAATATTCGACGGGGCGGGCTTCGATGGACCTTCGGCGCGGCGTGAAAATCTACGACAACGACTGGTTCCTGCGGCATCGGCTGAGCGCCGAGGAGACCGCGGACCTGCTCGCGGACTGGGGCATGACCTACGTCATCGCCCAGAGCAGGTTCCTGCCGATGCCCAATTCCGCGGTCACGAGCGCGGTCACCGATGCGGACCGGCGGGCCTACGAGGCGCTCGACGACGTCGCCTTCCGCGAACGCCTGCGCGAGCGCGGCATCGCCTATATCGCCTGCCTCAACATCTGCTTCGACCCGGCCTTCGCCGCGCGCCGTCCCGAGCTGCTCGGCATCGACCAGCATGGCCGGCCGGGCGTTCAGCAGGATTGGTATGTCGGGCTTCCGCCGGACCGGGAGGAGAACTTCGCCCACAAGACCGGCCTGCTGCGCGAGGCCGTCACGGCCCTGCAGCCGGATGCGATCCACCTCGGCTTCATCCGCTGGCCCGGCTTCTGGGAAACCTGGCTCGACGGCGACGACCGCGCGGCGAAGCCGGAATATTGCTTCTCGGCCGAAACCGTGACGCGCTTCAACCGCGATACCGGCCTCGACGTGCCGGCGGGCGACCCGGTGGCGTCGGCCCGGGCGATCTTCGCCGCGCACCGCGACCGCTGGACGGAATGGAAATGCGCGCAGGTGGTGAAGGCCATCGCCGGCATCCGCGCGGCCCTCGCGCCGCTGAAGCCGGGGCTGCAATATTCCATCAATACCCTGCCCTTCCACCGCGCCGATTTCGGCAATGCCGTCGAGGAGGTGTTCGGCCAGAACATGACGATGCTGGCCGAGGTGGTCGACGTATTCGAGGTGATGGCCTATCACCAGATCCTGGCCAAGCCCGCGGACTGGCCGGCCCTCGTCTCCACGGACATCATAGCCCGCAGCGGCCGGCGCGCCATCTGCACGCTGCAGGCGCGCGCGCTCTATCTGGAGGGCATGCATGCCGGCCGCGGCCGGAGCCTGGAGATCACCGAAGAGGAATTCGCGGCCATGCTCGCCGCACTCGAACCCTCGCCGGTCGAGGGCGCCTGCGTCTTCACCTTCACCGACCTGCTCGACATGCGCGATACGGAACGCGGCCGCGCGATGCTCGCGGCGCTGAAGGCCTTCAGGCGCGGCTGATGGCGGCGAGCAGGCTCGCGCGCGTCATGTCCCGGCGGGCGTAGCTGCCCGTCAGGCGCCCGCCGTTCATGACGAGCAGCCGGTCGCTGAGGTCGAGCAGCTCGTCGAGATCGTCCGAGATGACGACGATGCCGGCGCCCTCGTGGGCGGCGGCGCGGATCTGGTTGTGCAGCTCCGCCTTGGCGCCGATGTCGACGCCCGCGGTGGGCTGGTCGAGGATCATCGCCACCGGACGCGAGCCGAGCGCGCGGGCGAGCAGCACCTTCTGCGCGTTGCCGCCCGAGAGATCGCCGACGATCTTCCTGCGGTCCGGCGGGCGGATGACGAAGCGGCGGATCATCTCGTCTGCCAGCCGCGGCCGGCTGCCGGGCCTGACGATGCCGAGGACGGACAAGAGCTTGCTGAGCGCGCTGACGACGATATTGGCCTCGACGGATGCGCCGAGCGCCAGGCCGAGGATCTTGCGGTCCTCCGGCACCAGCGCGAGGCCGGCCCGCGTCGCCCGCTCGGGCGTCAGCCGCGCCACCGGCCGGCCGCCGATGCGGACCGCGCCGCCGGCCCGCACGTCGCCGATCAGCGCGCGGGCAAGCCGCGTGCGGCCCGAGCCGACGAGGCCGGCGAGCCCGACGATCTCCCCCTTCGCCACGGCAAGGTCGACCGGCGGGCGCCCGGCGACGGCGAGCGCGGACGCGCCGAGCGCCTCGCCGGCCGCCGCGGCGGTGGAGGCCGTGTCCGGATGCTCCCGGCGCGCGGCGATCTCGTGGCCGACGAGCTGCTCGGCCAGCGTCTCGACCGTGTAGTCCCTGCCGGCCCGGGTCTCGACCACGAGGCCGTCGCGCATCACGGTGATGCGGTCGGAGAGCGCGCAGACCTCGTCGAGGAAATGGCTGATATAGACGATGCCGACGCCCTGCTCGCCGGCCATGCGCCGCATCGTCGCAAAGAGCAGCTCGCGCTCGGCCGGCGCCAGCCGCGCCGTCGGCTCGTCCATCACCAGCACGCGCACGTCGCGCGAGCAGGCGCGGACGATCTCCGTCAGCTGCTGCGCGCCCACCCCGAGGTTGCGCACCGGCTCGTCCATCGGCAGGCGGATGCCGAGCCGCTCCGCCTCGCCCGCCGAGCGGCGCCTGAGCGCCGCATGGGCGACCGTGCCGGACAGGGAACCGCGGGGCTCGCGGCCGAGCGCGATGTTGTCGGCGACGGACATGTCCGGCACCAGCGAGAAATCCTGGTAGATGATGGCGATGCCGCGGTCGATCGCCTCGCGCGGCGCGACCAGCCGGAGATCCGCCCCGTCGAGGCGGATCTCGCCGTCGTAATCGGCGTAGTTGCCGCCGAGCACCTTCATGAGCGTGCTCTTGCCGGCGCCGTTGTGGCCGACAAGAGCATGGATCTCGCCCGGCTTCAGGGTGAAGTCGACGCCCCGGAGAACCTGGACATTGGAAAAGCTCTTGCGGATGTCCCGCATCTCCAGGAGCATCGCCTCACCCTTCGCCATCAGCCGCCCCACGCCGCCTTGTATTCCTCGACATTGTCCTTGGTGATGATGGGCAGGTCGAGATAGTGGTTGGGCGTCGGGATCTCCGCTTCCTTGCCGGTGAAGACGAGGACGGCGTCCTCGATGGCCGTCGTTCCCTGCGGCGCCGGGTCCTGGTTGACCGTGCCGTAGACGGTGCCCTTGACGATGGCGTTGCGCACGTCCTCCGGATAGTCGCCCATGATGAACTTCACGTCCGTGCGGCCCTGCTCGGCGGCGAAGTTCGCCCCGTTCACGCCTTCCGGCCCCTGGTCGACGATCGCGGCGATGGCGCCGTTCTGGTACTTGGAGAGATAGTCCTGGGTGATGGCGAGCGCCTTGGAATTGTCCCAGTCGGCCGCCTGCTTCTCGACGATCTCGATGCCCGGATACTTGCCCAGCGTGTCGAGCAGGCCCGCCTCGCGGTCGAGCTGCGCCGAGGTGCCGAGCTTGCCGAGGATGTAGGCGATCTTGGCGTTCTCGCCGACGGCCTGCACGACGAGCTCGCCCTGGCGCTGGCCGAAGACGAAGTCGTCGACGCCGACATAGGTCAGGACCTGCGCGCCGGAGCTGACGTCGGCCTTGGTGTTGACCGCCATCACCGGGATGTTCGCCGCGTTCGCCTGGCGGATGACCGGCACGATCCCCTTCGGGTCGCTCGGCGCGATCAGGATCATGTCGACCTGCTGGGCGATGAACTGCTGGACGATGGAGATCTGCGTGGCGAGGTCGCCGTTGCCGCTCTGGATGTCCAGCGCGATGCCGTGCTTGGCGGCGGTCTCGTTCGCCATCCTGATGAGGTTGGAATAGAAGGGCACGGACGTGTTCCAGATCATGAAGCCGATCCGCTTGCCCTCCTGCGCGCGCCCGAGGCCCGCGCTCATCAGGAGAGCAAGGCTCGATGCGCCGATCAGGGCCTGTCTGCGTGTCAGGTTTGTCATGGTCTTCTCCTCCTTGAAGTTCAGCGCCTCTCGCGCTGCCTGCGTTGATAGCTGTCGAGGCCAACGGCCACGAGGATGACGGCGCCGGTGACGGCCGGCTGCCAGAACGGCGACACAC
>Ga0206117_101603_pt1 | contig 10860 bp, 9 predicted proteins | sample 3A5Ametagenome_FD_177997 | JGI IMG/M metagenome (GOLD analysis project Ga0206117, IMG submission 177997) | Enriched microbial communities from leaf-cutter ant dump, University of Wisconsin, Madison, United States - 3A5A | ecosystem: Environmental > Terrestrial > Nest > Insects nest > Nest dump... | reverse complement strand
GCACCAAAAAGATCCAATTTGTCTTTAAAGTGCCAATACACTGCTCCGCGTGTCAGCCCCGCACGGTTGGCCACATCTGCCAAAGAGGCCCCAGAAACCCCTCGCTCATAAAACACCTGCTCTGCAGCATCCAGCAGCCGATCCCGGGTTGCCTCTGCATCTTCTTTCGTACGTCGCGCCACTTTACCCCTTCAAAATTCCCACGCTCACATCAGGCCTCTTAAGAAACCCCGTAGAATGCAACACATTATACATTCGCGAATGTATGTATCTTCATAAAGAGATCCTCCGCACTCTTTCGTTCTTGCATTTCTTCTGCACTCAAACCTATGCGCCACCTCAATCTCCGCACAACGGACTTGGCCCCTCGCTTGCACCTCTTCTCCCTGGTCTTGGCCAGCACTCTTGTTCTTTCAGCCTGCGGACCGCAAGCGTCCGCCCCAAATCAGCAAGCTGCCAGACAAACTCCACAAGTGCCGGTCGGCGTAGTTACCGCTACACCGGCCGCAGTAGGGATCGTGACGGAACTTCCCGGTCGGATTGAAGCTTCCCGTATCGCGCAGATCCGAGCCCGTAGCGCTGGCATCCTGCAAAAACGCCTCTTTGCCGAGGGCACGGACGTCAAGGCAGGTCAGATGCTGTTTCAAATCGATCCGGCACCTTATGAGGCCGCAGAGCAAAGTGCTCGTGCCAGCCTGGCTCAGGCGCAAGCCAACGCCCTCCAGGCTTCCGCACAATTTGAGCGCTTTGCTGCCTTGGTCGAAACGAATGCGGTAAGCAAGCAAGATTTCGACAATGCCCAAGCCAGCCACCTGCAGGCCCAGGCACAAGTCAAAGCGGCGCAGGCGAATCTACGCACTGCCCAAATCAATTTGGGCTACACCAAGGTAACGGCCCCCATCTCTGGACGCATTGGCCGTGCCTTGGTGACCGAAGGTGCTCTGGTAGGACAAGGAGAAGCCACCGCCTTGGCCATCGTGCAACAGATCAACCCGGTGTACGTGAACTTCACCCAATCCGCTTCCGATGCTTTTGCACTGCGCAAGGCGATACAAGAAGGTCTGCTCCAGACTCCTGGTCAGAAAGAAGCGGCGGTGCAAGTGGTTCTAGACGACGGTTCGGTCTACGCACACCCGGGCAAACTGCTCTTTACGGATCTGAGCGTCGACACTGGCACAGGCCAAGTGACTTTGCGTGCGGAGGTACCCAACCCCGAGGGACTGCTCCTCCCAGGCTTGTACGTGCGTATTCGCCTGGAGCAGGCACAGTTGACCAACGCCATTGCGCTGCCACAGCAAGCAGTGACCCGCACAGATCAGGGGAACGCCGTGACCGTAGTGAGCCCGGATGGAAAAGCAACGCAGCGCAACGTACAGGTGCGCCGTGCGGACGGCAACCGCTGGCTCATTGACAGTGGCCTGGAAGCTGGCGAACAAGTAATGGTGGATGGCTTTCAAAAACTCCAGATGCTGCCTCCTGGCACTCCTGTAAAAGCTGTTCCCTGGGAAGCCCCTGATACCGCAGCCGCTCCAGTTGCCGCGCAATAAGCAGAGGTCACCATGGCAAGATTTTTTATTGACCGCCCTATTTTTGCATGGGTGATTGCGCTCTTCATCAGCGTGCTGGGCCTTGTCTCAATCAAGCAGTTGCCCATTGCCCAGTACCCACCGGTGGCACCGCCAAGCATCGTCATCAACGCAACCTACCCTGGAGCCTCGGCCCAAACACTGGAGGACAGCGTTCTGGCCGTGATTGAGCGAGAGATGAACGGCTCCCCGGGCATGATTTATATGGAATCTGTGGCCCAGGCCAACGGAACCGGCAGCGTGACAATCAGCTTTGAGCCAGGTACCGACCCGGAAATGGCCCAAGTGGACGTACAGAACCGCCTGTCGCGTGCGACACCGCGTCTGCCCTCCGTGGTGACCCAACAGGGAGTGCGTGTGGATAAATCCCGCGCCAATTTCTTGCTATTCACCGTGCTGTCCTCGACCAACCCGGACATAGACACCGCAGCGCTGAGTGACTATGCCGCCCGCAATATCCAACCGGAATTGCAGCGCATTAAAGGGATTGGGCAGGTGCAGCTCTTTGGCGCCGAACGGGCGATGCGCATTTGGATCGACCCAACCAAGCTCACGGGCTTTGCCCTGACCCCCGCCGATGTGAATGCCGCCATTCGTGCGCAAAACGCACAGGTGGCCAGCGGCTCGATCGGCGATCTGCCTAACATCACAGGCCAAAGCATCTCAGCAACCGTGGTCGTCAACGGCCAGTTGAGCAATGCTGAGCAATTTGGCAACATCATCCTGCGAGCCAATCCCGACGGCTCCACCGTTCGCCTCAAAGATGTGGCCCACATCGAGCTGGGCAGCCAGGCTTACGCCACCTCTGCGCGGCTGAATGGCAAGACCGGGGTGGGCATGGGGGTACAGCTATCGCCTTCCGGCAACGCTTTGCAGGCTGCCAAAGACATCCACGCAAAACTTGAAGAGCTGAAAAAATTCTTTCCCGAGGGAGTGGAAGCCACCATTCCTTACGACAGCTCAACCTTCGTGGACATTTCCATCATCCAGGTGGTGCATACGCTGATTGAAGCCGTGGCACTGGTGTTTCTGGTGATGTTCCTGTTCCTGCAAAACTGGCGCTACACAGTCATCCCGACCATCGTGGTGCCGATTGCGTTGCTGGGCACTTTCGCGGTGCTTCTGACCTTGGGTTTTTCCATCAACGTACTGACCATGTTCGGCATGGTGCTGGTGATTGGCATCGTCGTGGACGATGCCATCGTGGTGGTAGAAAACGTCGAGCGCATCATGAGCGAAGAAGGACTCTCCCCCTTGGAGGCCTCACGCAAGGCGATGCGCCAGATATCCGGCGCCATCATCGGTGTGACCGTGGTGCTAATTTCAGTGTTCGTGCCCCTGGCGTTCTTTGCCGGGGCCACCGGGAATATCTACCGCCAGTTCTCGGCGGTGATGGTAGCCTCGATCTCGTTTTCCGCCTTCATGGCTCTGACGCTCACGCCCGCACTGTGCGCAACCTTGCTCAAACCCGTCGAAGCCGGCCATCACCATGAGAAAAAAGGCTTTTTTGGCTGGTTCAACCGCAGTTTCACCCGGACTTCCAAAACCTACCAAACCCTCGTTGCCCGGGTACTGCGCGGTGCCGGACGTTACCTGGTGATCTATGGGGCCATTGCGGCAGCAGCCGTGGTGATCTACCAGCGCCTGCCTACCTCCTTCCTGCCGTCCGAGGACCAGGGCTATATCATCGTGAACGTACAACTGCCCCCAGGCGCCACCCAGGAGCGCACGCTGCGCGTGATGGAACAGCTCGAAAATTTCGTGCTCAAGCAGGAGGAGGTGGCGAACATGGTCAGCGTCCTTGGCTTCAGCTTTTCCGGCCAAGGGCAAAACATGGGACTGGCTTTCGTTCCATTGAAATCCTGGAGTGAGCGTGTCGGGGCGGAGCATTCCGCCGATGCGCTAGCCGGGCGCGTGATGGGTGCCATGGCGGGGGTTCGTGATGCCTTCATCTTTGCACTGAACCCTCCCCCCATTCCAGAGTTGGGCAATGCCACGGGCTTTACCTTCCGCCTGCAGGATCGCAACGACGCTGGCCACCAGGCCCTGATCAATGCCCGCAACCAGCTGTTGGGCATGGCTATGCAAAGCAAGATCCTGTCCCAGGTGCGCCCGGATGGTCTGGAGGACGCCCCTCAGCTGCAAATTGATATTGACCGCGACAAGGCCAATGCACTAGGGGTTGGCTTCGACACCATCAATACGGCAATCTCCACCGCATTGGGCTCCAGCTACATCAACGATTTCCCGAACCAGGGACGCATGCAGCGGGTCGTGGTGCAAGCCGATGCCACCGGCCGGATGCAGGAAGACGATCTGCTGGCCATCAACGTACGCAACGCCCAAGGCCAGGTAATGCCTCTTTCGACCTTTGCCAGCGCCCGCTGGATCAAGGGCGCACAGCAAACCATCCGCTACAACGGCTACCCGGCCGTGCGCATTGCCGGCGGAGCCGCCCCCGGCTTCAGCACCGGCGATGCCATGGCCGAAATGGAGCGCTTGGCAGCACAACTGCCCCCAGGCTTTGGCTACGAATGGACGGGCCAGTCCCGCGAGGAAAAACTGGCAGGCTCGCAGGCCATCATCTTGTACGGATTTGCCGTGCTGGCGGTGTTCCTGTGCCTGGCTGCGCTGTACGAAAGCTGGTCGATTCCCCTGTCGGTCATTCTGGTTGTGCCACTGGGTGTGTTCGGCGTCTTGCTGGGCATCCTGCTGCGTGGCTACGCCAATGACGTGTATTTCCAGGTCGGGCTGATCACGGTGATCGGGCTGTCCGCGAAAAACGCCATCCTGATCATTGAATTCGCCAAGGATCTGCAAGCCCAGGGCAAAAGCATCGCCGCTGCAGCCCTGAGTGCCGCACACCTGCGCTTCCGGCCCATCATCATGACATCAATGGCCTTTGGCCTGGGGGTGCTGCCCCTGGTACTGGCCAGTGGCGCCAGCTCGGCCAGCCAGCGTGCCATTGGCACTGGCGTTCTGGGCGGAGTGATTACCGGCACCGTCTTGGCCGTACTTTTTGTGCCGATCTTCTTTGTCGTCGTGCGCTCCCTGTTCAAGGGAAGCACCCGCCAACACGAAATAAACCGCCGCCATGCTCAAGAAGCAGGCATCGAACCTCAAAATGATGACTAAACACTTCGTTCTCACCGCTATGGCCGCTGCCAGCGCCTTGCTGGGTGGCTGCTCCCTGATTCCCACCTATGAGCGGCCTGCAGCCCCCGTTGCGGCCCAGTACGCACCGGCTACCGCTGGGAACCACCAGACGGCTACAACCCAGCCGCCGGTTTGGCAGGACTACTTTACCGACGTCCAGTTGCAGGCGTTGATCAAACTGGCCCTGGCCAACAACCGCGATCTACGGGTGGCCACGCTGAATCTGGAAAAAGCCCGGGCGCAATTTCAAATCCAGCGTTCGGCACTGTTGCCGCAGGTTTCCGCCCAGGGCAGTGCCACACGCGGCAATAGCCAGACAACGGGAGAGCTGGGTAACAGCTTCGTGGCCGGCCTGGCCATTCCCGCCTGGGAGCTGGATTTCTTCGGACGCATCCGCAGCCTGAAATCGGCAGCCCTGGCGCAATACTTTGCCACGGACGAAGCCCGCCAAGCATACGAATTGGCCTTGGTGGCCAGCATCGCCCAAGGCTGGCTGACCCTGCTGGCCGATGAGGAACTGCTGGACCTGTCCAGACGCACCCTGGCGACGCGGCAAGAGTCGATGCGGCTGACGAAGCTGCGCTTTGACAGCGGTGTCAGTTCCGAGCTGGATCTGCGCCAAGCCGAATCCCTGGTGGAAGCCGCTCGTGCCACCGCCGCCCAGCAACAGCGCCAGCGAGCCCAGGACGAAAATGCCCTGGTGCTGCTACTGGGGCAGGAATTGCCCGAAAGCGCCCGCGCCGCCCTCACCCACACGCGGCTGGCCAGCACAGCCCCCATGGCCGACATCCCGGCCGGACTGCCATCCGACCTTTTGACCCAGCGCCCGGACATCCGCCAGGCCGAGCAACAGCTGCTTGCGGCCAATGCCAACATCGGCGCCGCACGGGCTGCGTTCTTCCCAAGCATTTCGCTCACCGGGCAATATGGCAGCGTCAGCCCGGAACTGTCTGACCTGTTCAAGTCCGGCACCTGGGGCTTCAACCTTGGCGCTGGGCTAAACCTGCCCATCTTCACCGCCGGACGCAACATGGCCAACCTGCGGGCTGCGAAAGTGGATAAGGACATCGCCGTCGCCCAGTACGAAAAAGCCATCCAGGTCGGCTTCAAGGAAGTTTCTGACGCCTTGGCCGGACGCAGCACCCTGCGCGAGCAGGCACAGGCGCAAACCGCCCAGGCCAATGCGGAACGCCGCCGCCTCGAGTTGGCCGATCTGCGCTACCGCAACGGGGTGGCCAGCTACCTGGACCTGCTCGATGCCCAGCGCTCGCTGTTTGCCCTTGAACAGGCCGATGTACAGACACGCCTGCTTCAGCAAATCAACCAAATCCAGCTCTACAAAGCCCTGGGCGGCGGTTGGAACACCCCGACTACGGCCCACCCAACGCGCAATCACCCACAGCAGGGGTAATGAACCCTGTGCGGATGCTGCCCAACGGGTACTTGAGCAGCATCAACAAAACCCCCTGTCGATATAATGCCTTCCTTGGTTTTTTGCCATTGTCCGACCGCTTCGCACAAACCATTCTGGGCATGTGCCTTTGCAGTGATCGGTTGATGGAATTTCGCCCTTCCCTCCACCCAGGAACGTCATGAACGCCCCCAAACAAAACGCCTCCCGTAGCGCGTCCCACGCCACCCTCTTCTTCTGCCTGGCCACTGCCGCCGGCATCTGCCTGAGCGCCGCACTCATCCTGCTCGGCGGCGCCCCTTCCGGCTCCGTGCCCAGCACGACCGGCGATCTGGCCAAGGCCCTGCGCCTGCAAAAAATCGGCTCTGTCGCCCTGCGAGCAGAGCAGAAAGACCGCCCCCTGGCCAACGGGGAGGCCGTTTTCAAAGCCCAATGCTCAGCCTGCCACGCCAGTGGCGTTTCGGGCGCCCCGGTATTCGGCAACGCTGCTGCGTGGGGGCCGCGCCTAGGCCAGGGGTTTGAAGCGCTCGTGCAATCTGCCCTGCACGGCAAGGGCGCCATGAGCCCGCAAGGCGGCGGTCAATTCTCCGACCTGGAAATTGCCCGGGGCGTAGCCTACATGGCCAACGCCGGTGGTGGAAAATTCGACGAACCCGAACCAGCAGCCGCACAAAACAATTAATTATTCATCTGGGCGAAAGAAAAGAGGCTTGCCATGGCAAGCCTCTTTTCTTTCATCCCGTCCTCCCTGCCCTACTGCTGCAGCTGCGATGCCCCGCCCTGCTCCACCAATGCCTGTGGGCTGCGCACAAAACCAAACTGCTGCGGCAATTGGGCCCACGCCTGCACCTGCGGGGCGGGCCAGCCCCCCTGTTCCAGCCAATCGGCCGCCTGCCACATATCCTGGGTATGCACCAAACCCAGCCCCTGGGAGGTATGCAGGTACAGCAAACCCTCTTCATCGAGCAGGCACTGCCGGGGCATCTCGGCCGATTCTGCATGCGAACGCACACGACCATCGTCCTGCACCCGCCAGACCAGCGGAGTGTTCTCCAGCTCGACGAAAACTCTCTGTGGGCCGTTCTGGAAAAACCAGCAGCCACGCTCGTCCACGGCGTAATTGCGCTCGATAAAGGCGATGAGCTGGACATGCTCCAACCGCGAACCTTTGCTCACAGCGAACAGGCCCGCTGCCTGCGCCGCAAAATCACGCAACCACCAGTGCCCCCGCCGGTCCAGGCCGAGCCAGCCGTAGCAGTCCGGCACGTTGGGCCACTTGGCCATGGCTTGTTTGACGATGGCATCCATCCCCGCACTCCTTTTGAAAAACAATAGCTGCTACCGCTTTTAAACAAACAATCTTAGATTGTTTTATATTTGAAATCATTTATACAAAGGTGGAAGCAGCTATATCTTTCAATCTACCAACATAAAAAAACCACCCGAAGGTGGTTGTTTTACAGCGGATGCTTGACTTAACGCTGACCCCGGAAACGGCGCAGCGCGGCCAGCTGGGCCGCCAGCACGGTCAATTCCGACTGGGCGCGGGCCAAGTCCAGATCGTTCTTGGCGTTCTTCAACGCTTCCTCGGCAGCAGCCTGGGCTTCCTTGGCCTTTTGCTCGTCCAGATCCTTGCCACGGATGGCGGTATCGGACAGCACGGTCACGCAATTGGGCTGCACTTCCAGAATGCCACCGGCCACGAAGACAAATTCTTCGCCGCCATCGGCCTTCTCGATACGCACCGAGCCGGGCTTGATGCGGGTGATCAGCGGTGTGTGCTTGGGCAGAATGCCCAGCTCGCCCGCCTCCCCAGGCAACGCAACAAAACGTGCGGCGCCCGAGAAGATGGACTCTTCGGCACTGACCACATCAACGTGGATGGTGTTCATCGTGGGCTCTCCTTAGAAAAAGCAAAACTGTCATGAGCAGGTGCGAAACGAAAAACATTTTTCATTTCGCACGCCACATCAAACCGCCAGTTTCTTGGCCTTCTCGAAGGCTTCGTCGATGGTCCCAACCATGTAGAAGGCCTGCTCGGGCAGGTGGTCGCACTCACCGGCGACGATCATCTTGAAGCCGCGGATGGTTTCTGCCAAAGGCACGTATTTGCCGGGGGCGCCGGTAAACACTTCGGCCACGTGGAAGGGCTGCGACAGGAAGCGCTGAATCTTACGGGCACGGGCCACGACCAGCTTGTCTTCCGGCGCGAGTTCGTCCATCCCCAGAATGGCGATGATGTCACGCAGCTCCTTATAGCGCTGCAGCGTTCCCTGCACCTGGCGGGCCACGGTGTAGTGCTCCTCGCCCACGACCTGCGGGTCGAGCTGGCGGCTGGTCGAGTCCAGCGGGTCCACGGCAGGGTAGATACCCAGGGCCGCGATGTCACGCGACAGCACCACGGTCGAATCCAAGTGAGCGAAAGTGGTTGCAGGCGAAGGGTCGGTCAAGTCGTCCGCAGGCACGTACACGGCCTGGATCGAGGTGATGGAGCCGACTTTGGTCGAAGTAATACGCTCTTGCAGACGGCCCATTTCCTCGGCCAGCGTCGGCTGGTAACCCACGGCGGAAGGCATACGGCCCAGCAGAGCGGACACTTCGGTACCGGCCAGGGTGTAACGGTAGATGTTGTCCACGAAGAACAGCACGTCACGGCCTTCGTCACGGAATGCCTCGGCCATCGTCAGGCCGGTCAGGGCCACGCGCAGACGGTTGCCCGGGGGTTCGTTCATCTGGCCGTAGACCATGGCCACCTTGGAGTCGCCCAGCGATTCCTGATTCACCACGCCAGCATCGCTCATCTCGTGGTAGAAGTCGTTGCCCTCACGGGTACGTTCACCCACACCAGCGAACACGGACAGACCCGAGTGCGCCTTGGCGATGTTGTTGATGAGTTCCATCATGTTCACGGTCTTGCCCACACCGGCGCCGCCGAACAGACCCACCTTGCCGCCCTTGGCGAAAGGGCAGACCAGATCAATCACCTTGATACCGGTTTCCAGCAGTTCCTGCGAGGGCGACAGTTCGTCGTAAGCAGGGGCCTTGCGGTGGATGGAAGCGGTCAGCGCCTGATCCACAGGGCCACGCTCGTCGATGGGATTGCCCAGCACGTCCATGATGCGGCCCAGGGTGGCTTTACCCACGGGCACGGTGATGGGGTTGCCGGTGTTGGTGACCATCAGGCCACGCTTCAAACCGTCCGAAGAACCCAGGGCAATGGTACGCACCACGCCGTCGCCCAGCTGCTGCTGCACTTCCAGCGTCAGGGCCGAGCCTTCGAGCTTCAAGGCGTCGTACACCTTGGGCATCTGGTCACGCGGGAACTCCACGTCCACCACGGCGCCGATACATTGAACAATCTTGCCTTGTACTTGAGCCATTTGTGTTTGCTCCAATCTGTTTACTGTGAAAGCTGTTACACAGCAGCGGCGCCAGCGACGATTTCCGACAACTCGGTCGTGATCGCGGCCTGACGCGTCTTGTTGTAGACCAGCTTCAACTCGCTGATGACATTGCCAGCGTTATCCGTTGCAGCCTTCATGGCAACCATACGCGCCGATTGCTCGGACGCCATGTTCTCTGCCACGGCCTGGTAGACCAGGGATTCGACGTAGCGCACGAGCAGATCGTCGATCACGGTCTGCGCATCCGGCTCGTAGATGTATTCCCACGATGCCCCGGTCTTCTCCGCCTGCATCTGTTCGCTGGACAGCGGCAACAGCCGCTCGACCACCGATTCCTGCTTCATGGTGTTGATGAACTTGGTGTAGCACAGGTACACCGCGTTCAGCTTGCCCTGCGCGTACTGGTCGAGCAGCGTCTTCACCGGGCCAATCAGCTTGTCCAGATGGGGCTGATCCCCCAAACCGGTCACCTGCGAGATCACCTTGACGCCCGAGCGGTTCAGGAACCCCAGGCCCTTGTTGCCAATGGCCACAGCGTCTACCGCAACACCCTCTGCCTGCAAGTCACGCACCTTGTTGATGACGACGCGCAGCACGTTGGTATTCAAACCACCGCACAGGCCCTTGTCCGTGGTAACCACGATGACACCGGCCTTCTTCGCGTCGTTCACCAGCATGAACGGATGCGTGTATTCAGGATTGGCTTCGCCCAGGTGGGCGGCAATGTTGCGAACCTTCTCGCTGTAGGGGCGGGCAGCCAGCATCCGCTCCTGCGCCTTGCGCATTTTGGATGCAGCCACCATTTCCATGGCCTTGGTGATCTTCTTGGTGTTTTCCACCGATTTGATCTTGCCGCGTATTTCCTTACCTACTGCCATAAGGCCTCCTCGTCCGGTTTACGCGAACGACTTCTTGAACGCAGCGATGGCAGCGGTCAATTCGGCTTCGTCTTTGCCTTCTTTGTCGAAAGCACGGTTTTCGTTCAGACGATCCACCAAGGCAGCGTGGCTGGTTTTCAGGAACTGGTGCAGGCCGGCTTCGAAAGCCAGAACTTGCTTGACGTCCACATCGTCCATGAAGCCCTTGTTCACGGCAAACAGCGTCACGCCCATGATGGCGGTGGACAGCGGCGAGTACTGGGCTTGCTTGAGCAGCTCGGTCACACGGGCACCACGGTCCAGTTGCTTGCGGGTGGCATCATCCAGGTCGGAAGCGAACTGCGCAAACGCCGCCAATTCACGGTACTGCGCCAAGTCGGTACGGATACCGCCGGACAGGCCCTTGATCAGCTTGGTCTGAGCAG
>Ga0206117_101601_pt1 | contig 10887 bp, 8 predicted proteins | sample 3A5Ametagenome_FD_177997 | JGI IMG/M metagenome (GOLD analysis project Ga0206117, IMG submission 177997) | Enriched microbial communities from leaf-cutter ant dump, University of Wisconsin, Madison, United States - 3A5A | ecosystem: Environmental > Terrestrial > Nest > Insects nest > Nest dump... | reverse complement strand
TCAAGCAAGGCGCCACCCTGGCCTTCGCCCACGGTTTCAACGTCCACTACAACCAGGTCGTGCCCCGCGCCGATCTGGATGTGATCATGGTCGCCCCCAAAGGCCCCGGCCACACCGTGCGCTCCGAATACCTCAAGGGCGGCGGCGTGCCTTCGCTCATCGCCATCTACCAGGACAAGTCCGGCAAGGCGCGTGACGTGGCCCTGTCCTATGCCATGGCCAACGGTGGCGGCAAGGGCGGCATCATCGAAACCAACTTCAAGGAAGAAACCGAGACCGATCTGTTCGGCGAGCAGGCCGTGCTGTGCGGCGGTGCGGTGGAACTGGTGAAGATGGGCTTCGAGACCCTGACCGAAGCCGGTTACGCCCCCGAAATGGCTTACTTCGAGTGCCTGCACGAGCTGAAACTGATCGTGGACCTGATGTACGAAGGCGGCATCGCCAACATGAACTACTCCATCTCGAACAACGCGGAGTATGGCGAGTACGTGACCGGCCCCGAAGTCATCAACGAAGAATCGCGCAAGGCCATGCGCAATGCCTTGAAGCGCATCCAGAACGGCGAATACGCCAAGATGTTCATTCAGGAAGGCAAGACCAACTACCCGAGCATGACGGCCCGCCGTCGCCAGAACGCCGAACATGCCATCGAGCAAGTGGGTGGCCAACTGCGTGCGATGATGCCCTGGATTGCCAAGAACAAGCTGGTCGACCAAACCCGCAACTAAGCCGCCACTGCTTCTGCCTGAAGGCCACTTCGGTGGCCTTTTTCATGGGCGCCTGGTTGCTGCAGCCTTGCGTAGAATAGGCAAGTTTCAACGGCCGCCCACTGGCGGATAGTTTTCAAGAGAGAAACATTCCATGCAAGACAGTGACAGCGCCGCGGGCGTCATCGTGCGCAAGCGCCGCAAGGGCATCTACATCCTGCCCAACCTGTTCACCCTGGCAGCCCTGTTCGGCGGCTTTTATTCCATCGTCATGGCCATGAACGGCAACTTCACCCTGGCCGCCTACGGTGTGCTGTGCGCCATGGTGTTCGACAGCCTCGATGGCCGTGTGGCCCGCATGACCAACACCCAAAGCGCTTTTGGCGAGCAGATGGACTCGCTGTCGGACATGGTGTCCTTCGGTGTGGCACCGGCGCTCATCTCCTACGTCTGGGCGCTCAAGGGGTTGGGGCGCTGGGGCTGGATTGCGGCCTTCGTCTATTGCTCTTGCGCTGCGCTGCGCCTGGCGCGGTTTAATGTCAATACCGGGGTGGTCGATAAACGCTGGTTCCAAGGACTGCCTTCGCCGGCGGCGGCGGCCCTGGTGGTGGGCTTTATCTGGCTGCTCGATGATTATGGCGTGGTGCGTGGCAGCGACAACGGGCCGTTTACCTGGCAGGAGATCTCCTGGGGCATGTTCGGCCTGACCCTGTATGCGGGTTTGACCATGGTGACCAATGCGCCGTTTTACAGTTTCAAGGCCATCAACTTCAAGCGCAGCGTGCCCTTTGCCGCCATCGTGCTGATTCCCCTGGCGATTGCCCTGATCAATATCCATGCCCCCACGGTGCTGTTCGCGGTGTTTGCCATCTATGGTTTCAGCGGCTACGGCGTTTATCTGTGGCGCAAGGCCAAAGGCCAACCCACCAGCGTCATCAGCACTTCCAAGGACGAGCCCGATGAGCGCGGCCTGCACCAGTAAGCGCCAGGCATATCGAACCATGCTCCCGGCCTGCGCCAACCACGGTGGATGCATTGCAACAAAACTGTGCTAGAGTGCGGTGCATGAACACCTTGTCGCTAACCCTACTACGAATTATGTCCTCCGGGCAGAGCTGGTAGCACGCGCGTCATACACCCCTACTTTCTTGCGGCCCGTAGCTTCACTGCCACGGGCCGTTTTGTTTTTCCGGCCACGAGCCTTTTTCCTGAGAGAGACAAACACCATGATGCTCACCAACCCTGCAAGCAAATACCGTCCCTTCGCTGCCGTGCCGTTGCAAGGCCGTACCTGGCCGGATGTGCAAATCACCCATCCGCCCATCTGGTGCAGCGTCGATTTGCGGGACGGCAACCAGGCGTTGATCGAACCGATGGACGTGGAGCGCAAGATCCGCATGTTCGAGCAACTGGTGAAGATCGGCTTCAAGGAAATCGAGGTCGGTTTTCCCTCCGCTTCGCAGACCGAGTTCGATTTCATGCGCAAGCTGATCGAGGAAAAGCGCATTCCCGACGATGTGACGGTGCAGGTGCTCACCCAGGCCCGCGAGCATTTGATCCGCCGTACCTTTGAAGCCCTGGAAGGTGTGCCGCGTGCCATTGTTCACCTGTATAACGCCACCGCGCCGGTGATGCGCCGCGTGGTGCTGAACATGGGCGAGGACGAAGTTGTGGAACTGGCCCGCAGCCACGCGCAGATGTTCAAGGACATTGCTGCACAGTACCCGCAGACGCGGTGGCAGTTCGAATACTCGCCCGAGATGTATTCGGACACCGAACTGGAATTTTCCAAGCGCGTGATCGATGCCGTGACCGAGGTCTGGGAGGCTGCCCCGGGCAAGAAATGCATCATCAACCTGCCTACCACGGTGGAGCATTCCAGCCCGAACGTCTTTGCCGATATGGTGGAGTGGACCTGTCGCAACATTCAGCGCCGTGATGGCGTGATCGTTTCCGTGCATCCGCACAACGACCGGGGCACCGGCACCGCCACGGCCGAGCTGGCACTGATGGCCGGGGCCGACCGTCTGGAAGGCTGTTTGTTCGGCAATGGCGAACGCACCGGCAACCTGGATATCGTCAACGTGGCACTGAATATGTACACCCAGGGTGTTGCGCCGGGTTTGGATTTCTCCGACATCGACGCCATCCGCGCCACCGTCGAGTATTGCAATCAGCTGCCCGTGCACCCGCGCCATCCGTACGTGGGGGATCTGGTCTACACCTCGTTCTCCGGCTCGCACCAGGATGCAATCAAGAAAGCTTTTGCGGCCCGCAAGGAAGGGGATATTTGGGACATGCCCTACCTGCCCATCGATCCGAAGGACCTGGGGCGCAGCTATGAAGCCGTGATCCGCGTGAACAGCCAGTCCGGCAAGGGTGGCATTGCCTACCTGCTGGAAGCCGAGTACGGCGTGCAATTGCCCCGGCGCTTGCAGATCGAGTTCAGCCAGGTCGTGCAGCACGAAATGGATGCGCTGGGTACCGAGTTCGCAGCGGCCGATTTGTGGAAGATTTTTGAGAAAGAGTACGCCCTGTTCAACGACCACGGCCTGCAGTATTCCATGCAGCAGGAAAAAGGCCTGGTGCAGTTGCAGGCCAGCCTGCAATGGCAGGGCCAGAAGGTGGCACTGCAGGGCCATGGCAACGGGGCCATCGACGCCTTCGTGCAAGGACTGTCGCAGGCGCTGGGCTGCACGTTGCGTGTGCAGGACTACAGCGAACATGCCATCGGCCAGGGGGCGAATGCCCAGGCCATGGCGTATGTGGAGCTGCGGGTGAACAATGACCAGACCATTTACGGCGTGGGAACGGATGCGAATATCGTTTCCGCCTCGATGCACGCGATTCTTTCCGGCCTGCAGCGTTCCAAAGTGTCGGCGGCCGTGGCAGCGTAAATCCAGCAAGCAAACAAAGGAGGCCTTATGCGCAGCGAGCAACTCATCATTTTTGACACCACCTTGCGCGATGGCGAGCAGTCGCCCGGGGCCTCCATGACGCGCGATGAGAAGGTGCGCATTGCCCGCCAGCTGGAGCGCCTGCGCGTGGATGTGATCGAGGCGGGATTCGCTGCGGCCTCCAACGGCGATTTTGAATCCGTGCAGGCCATCGCCCGGGCGGTGAAGGATGCGACGGTCTGTTCGTTGTCGCGGGCCAATGACCGGGATATTGCCCGCTCTGCCGAGGCTTTGCAGGATGCTCGCCGTGCCCGCATCCATACTTTCATCGCCACCAGTCCCCTGCACATGGAGAAGAAGCTGCGCATGTCCCCCGAGGAGGTGCTGGAGCAGGCCCGGCGCAGCGTGCGCTTTGCCCGCAATCTGCTGGACGACATCGAGTTCAGCGCCGAGGACGGCTACCGCAGCGAGCCGGATTTCCTCTGCCGCGTGATCGAGGCGGTGATTCATGAGGGCGCCACCACCATCAACATTCCGGACACCGTGGGCTACGCCATCCCCGAGCTGTACGGCAGCTTCATCAAAAATCTGCGCGAGCGCGTACCCAATGCCGACAAGGCGGTCTGGAGCGTGCATTGTCACAACGACCTGGGCATGGCCGTGGCCAACAGCCTGGCGGGCGTGAAGATCGGCGGGGCGCGGCAGGTGGAGTGCACCATCAACGGCCTGGGAGAGCGAGCCGGCAACTGCGCCCTGGAAGAAGTGGTCATGGCCGTGAAAACGCGGCGCGACTACTTTGGCCTGGACGTGAACATCGCTGCCGAACACATCGTCGCCACCAGCCGCATGGTCAGCCAGACGACGGGCTTTGTCGTGCAGCCGAACAAGGCAGTGGTCGGGGCCAATGCGTTTGCCCACGCCAGCGGCATTCACCAGGACGGGGTGCTCAAGGCGCGGGACACCTATGAAATCATGCGGGCCGAGGATGTGGGCTGGGCTGCCAACAAGATCGTGCTGGGCAAGCTCTCCGGGCGCAACGCTTTCAAACAGCGTCTGCAGGAGTTGGGCGTGGAGCTGGACAGCGAAGCGGCCATCAACACCGCCTTTGCAGGTTTCAAGGAGCTGGCCGATCGCAAGAGCGAGATTTTCGACGAGGACATCCTGGCCCTGGTGCAGATGGAAGGCGCGAAAACGCCGGACGACATGTTTGCCTTCGTGTCGCTGACCCAGCACAGCGAAACCGGCGAGCCTTCGCACGCCGAGGTGGTGTTCCAGCACGCCGGCCAGGAGGTGAAAGCCTGCGCTCAGGGCAATGGCCCGGTCGATGCCTGTTTCAAGGCCATCGAAAGCCAGGTGAATAGCGGCGCGGAAATGCTGCTGTTTTCCGTCAATGCCATCAGCGGTTCCACCGAGAGCCAGGGCGAGGTCACGGTGCGTTTGCAGCGGGCCGGCCGCGTGGTCAATGGCGTGGGGGCCGATCCGGACATCGTCGTGGCTTCGGCCCGGGGGTATCTGAATGCGCTCAATCGTCTGTATACCCAGTCCGATTTTGTTGTAGCGCAGGATGGCGCAGCCATATAATTTTCCCCCTGTAAGAACGTATTGCCAATGTTTGCAGTGCGTCTGCAATGTGACGGTATGTTTGCGGGTTCCGGCGCAGCGCTGTGCGGCGCTGTTGGTAGCAGGTCATCAGGGCAAGGTCTGTAAGTAGTACAGGGTCGGGGAGCGTGGCGATGGCGAATGCCAAGATTTTTTTCGGGCGGGTGGCCCGTATTGTTTCCGTCATGGTGTTGGGGGTGACGCTGGTTGTGCCGGCAGCCTATGCGGGCAAGGTGAATAAACCAGCAGCAACGGCAGTCAAGAAGGCTCCCGTCAAGAAAACTGCTGCCAAGGCCAGGCCTATCGTTCGCAAGACGGCGGCCAAGAAAACTGCAGCCGCACGCAGCGGTAAAGCCACCGTTGCCAGGAAAAAGACTCCAGTCAAGGCTGCGGTGGTGGCGCCGCGCCTATCCTTTGGGCAACTGGCCGGGTTGCACCAGGTGAGTGATCCCCTGGCCTTGGAGTCCAGCGTGGCCCTGGTGATTGACCAGGATACCAAGGAGGTGCTCCTCAGCAAGAACGAACAGGCGGTGCTGCCGATTGCCTCGATCTCCAAGCTCATGACCGGACTGGTGGTGGCGAATGCTCAACTGCCAATGGATGAACTCATTACCATCACCCAGGCGGATGTGGATACCGTCAAGCGCAGCAGCTCGCGCCTGCAGGTGGGCACCACGCTGTCGCGCCGCGAACTGCTGCATTTGGCGCTGATGTCCAGCGAGAACCGCGCCGCCCATGCGCTGGGACGGACTTATCCGGGCGGTATGGATGCATTTGTCGAGCAGATGAACTTCAAGGCCAAGCTGCTGGGCATGACGGCAACGCGCTTTGTCGAGCCGACCGGGCTGTCCAGCAGCAACCAGTCCAGCGCCCGCGACCTGGCCACGCTGGTGAACGTGGCGCACGCCGAGCCGCTGCTGCGCTCGTTCTCGACCTCGCCCAGCGCCGAGGTCGAAGTGGGCAAGCGCACCTTGCAGTTCAACAACACCAACCGCCTGGTCAAGAGCGAGGATTGGGAGATCGGCCTGCAAAAGACCGGCTACATCTCCGAGGCCGGACGCTGCCTGGTGATGCAGGCCGAGGTGGCCGGGCGTAACCTGATCATGGTGTTCCTGGATTCCGTCGGCAAATACAGCCGCCTGGGCGATGCCCAGCGCGTGCGTCAGTGGGTGGAGGCCAGAGCCCACCATTCCTGAACGAATTATCGAAAAAGAGAGCTGCTTGCGCTTTATTCATCAGTATTTCAGGTTTTATTAAATCTGAAAGTATTGATAATAAAGCGCAAGCAGCTCTTTTTTTTATTGCACGATAATCAAGCGCATTTTTGTCCCGGCGTCGCCCGTGCGACAAAAATGCCTTTTCCAGTCACCCATAGGACAGACCATGGACAACCCGATTCTTACGATCGAGGAACGCGAGGCGATTAACGCCGGGCGTTGGTTCTCGACCCTCTCTCCGACCTTAAAACACGACATATTGCGATGTGCTTACGTCAAACGCTTCAAGGATGGCACCCTGATCTGCGCCCGGGGCGAAGCCCCCGAGGAGTGGATCGCCTGCGCCAAGGGGGCGGTGCGCGTCAGCTCCACATCCATTTCGGGCAAGCAGATCACGCTGACTTACGTGGAGCCGGGCGTGTGGTTCGGCGAGGTTTCTATCTTCGATGGCGACCGGCGCACCCACGATGCCTATGCCCACGGCGCTACCACGCTGCTGTGCGTGGCCAAGGCCGATTTCAAGCGCATTCTGAGCACCCACGTCGAGTTTTACGAAGCCATGCTGTGGCTGCAGGCGCGGCGCATCCGCCAGCTGTATGGGCTGGTGGAAGACCTCAACACCCTGCCGCTGCGGGCACGTCTGGCCAAGCAGCTGCTGCACCTGGTGCGCAGCTATGGCATACCCTGCCTGGAAAACGGCAAGGAAGTGCGCATCGGTTTGCAACTGGCGCAGGAGGAGCTGGCGCAGTTGCTGGGGGCCTCGCGCCAGCGCGTGAACCAGGAACTCAAAACCATGGAGCGCGAGGACGTCATCCGTATCGAACCCGGCGGTCTGGTAGTGCGCGACAGCGAGGCACTGCTGGGTATTGCCGGGGCAACCACCTAGGAAGTTATGCCAAATTTTGACCATTTTGTAGGAACCAAACCCGTTGCCGCCGCCCATGCCCTGGATGAGCAGGTGCTCACTTCCTGGCTGGCGGCCCATGTTCCCGGTTTTGCCGGGCCGCTGACGGTGCAGATGTTCAAGGGCGGCCAGTCCAACCCCACCTACAAATTGGTCACCCCGCACGCCAGTTACGTCATGCGGGCCAAGCCCGGGCCGGTGGCCAAGCTGCTGCCTTCGGCCCACGCCGTCGAGCGCGAGTACCGGGTCATGCACGCCCTGGCCGGGTCCGCCGTTCCGGTGCCCCAAATGCTGGCGCTGTGCGAGGACGAATCCGTCATTGGCCGCGCCTTCTACGTGATGGAATTCAAGGCCGGGCGCGTGCTGTGGGATCAGTCCCTGCCCGGCATGAGCGTGGCCGAGCGCTCTGCGATCTACGACGAGATGAACCGCATCATTGCCGCCCTGCACAGCGTCGATGTGGCTGCCTGCGGTCTGGCGGACTTCGGCAAACCCGGCAATTATTTCGAGCGCCAGATCGGCCGCTGGAGCAAGCAGTACCAGGCCAGCATCACCACGCCGATTGCCGAGATGGATCAGCTCATGGCCTGGCTGCCGCAGAACATCCCGGCCAGCGCCCGCGATGAAAGCCGCGTGGCCATCGTGCATGGCGACTACCGGCTGGACAACCTCATTTTTGCCCCCGAGGGCACCCAGGCGCTGGCCGTGCTCGACTGGGAGCTGTCCACCCTGGGCCACCCGCTGGCCGACTTTGCCTACCACTGCATGAGCTGGCACATCCCGGCCAGCCTGGGCCGGGGCATCGGGGGCCTCGATCTGGCCGCCCTGGGCATCCCCGGCGAAGAAGAATACGTGCAGCGCTATTGCCAGCGCACCGGCTTTGCCGACCCACAGCAGCTTTTGGCCGACTGGCACTTTTACCTGGCCTACAACATGTTCCGCATCGCCGCCATCCTGCAAGGCATTGCCAAGCGGGTGGAAAACGGCACGGCGGCCAGCGCCCAGGCCAAGGCCTCGGGTGCCCTGGCCCGGCCCATGGCCGCGATGGCCTGGCAGCAGGCGTTGCAACATCGACAAAAGAATAGCTAGCAGCGCTGGCTGTTACTGGTTTTTAAACCGTTTTTACCTTCAATCCCTTTATTTCCCTACGGTAGCAGCTATAGGGAATGGGGTTGCTCACGCCCATTTTTTTCAGGAGGACGATTCATGGACTTTGCCTATTCCGCCAAAACCCAGGACTTGCAGCAGCGCCTGCTGCGCTTCATGGACGCGCACATCTACCCCAACGAGGCCGAGTTCCAGCGCGAGCTGGCCGCCAACACCGCTGCCGGCCAGCGCTGGACGCCGCTGAAGCTGCTGGCCCGCCTGAAGGACGAGGCCAAGGCCCAGGGGCTGTGGAACCTGTTCCTGCCCGTGGATACCGCCGAAGCCTCCGGCTACCACGGCGCGGGCCTGACCAATGCCGAGTACGCCCCGCTGGCCGAGATCATGGGCCGCGTCTTCTGGGCCAGCGAAGTGTTCAACTGCTCCGCCCCCGACACCGGCAATATGGAAACCATTGCCCGCTACGGCAGCGAAGCCATCAAGGCGCGTTGGCTCCAACCCCTGCTGGAAGGAGAAATCCGCTCCGCCTTCGCCATGACCGAGCCGGAAGTGGCATCGAGCGATGCGACCAATATCTGCACCCGCATCCAGCGCGACGGCGACCACTACGTCATCAACGGGCGCAAGTGGTGGACTTCGGGCGCCAACGATCCGCGCTGCAAGGTCTTCATCACCATGGGCAAGACCGACCCGGACGCGCCCAAGCATGTGCAGCAAAGCATGATCGTCGTGCCGGCGGACACCCCCGGCATCACCATCGTGCGCCCGGTGCAGGTGTTCGGCTACGACGATGCGCCGCACGGCCATGGCGAAGTGCTGTTCGAGAACGTGCGCGTGCCGGTCGAAAATATTTTGCTGGGCGAAGGCCGGGGCTTTGAAATCGCCCAGGGGCGCCTTGGCCCCGGGCGCATTCACCACTGCATGCGCCTGATCGGCCAGGCCGAGCGGGCGCTGGAGCTGATGTGCAAACGCGCCTTGTCACGCACCGCCTTTGGCAAGCTGCTGGCCCAGCAGGGCGTGACCCAGGAGCGCATCGCCAACGCACGCTGCCAGATCGACATGGCGCGGCTGCTGACGCTGAAAGCCGCGTGGATGATGGACACCGTGGGCAACAAGGTGGCGAAAACCGAAATCGCCATGATCAAGGTCGTCGCCCCCAGCCTGGCCTGCCAGGTGATCGACTGGGCGATGCAGGTGTATGGCGGCGCTGGTGTGAGCGAGGACACGCCCCTGGCCTTTGCCTACACCAACGCCCGCACGCTGCGCTTTGCCGACGGCCCGGACGAAGTCCACCGCGCCGCCATTGCCAAATGGGAGCTGGCCAAGTGGCTGCCGCCCAAGGAGCGCCTGTCCAGGTAAGCTGGGATGGGTTTCCTCGGGGCGCCGAGATCGTAAACACGTTCTTAGAACCTGTTCACGATCTTTTCATAGCGCCCGCAAGGCAGCCAACAGCCGCAATCTAGGCGCGTGCCGCAGGCCAGGCTGGTGGCCTGGTCAAGGTGCGCAACGACGAGTGCGGCTGTTGGCTGCCTTGCCCGATGGGTTGCCCCGCCAAGACGGCATCTGCGGCGTTGCAAATCCTCGCCGCCCCACCAGGGCGTCTGCGGTTTGCGCCTTGCATCTGCCGCCCTGGCGGGGCAACGGGTACCATGAAAAGATCGTGAACAGGTTCTTAAAGCCTGGCCCAACGGATGCGGATGGGCCAGGCCACCTCGCGGCGGCGGGTGGGGTCGCCCCAGAGCATGGCCAGATCGGCGGAAAAATTTTGCAGCACCTCTTGGCGCCCGGCTTCGCGGGCCCGGCGCACGGCGGACCAGGTGGAGATATAGCCCAGCAGTGCCGGCAGATCCCATTCCTTGCGGATTTCCAGGGCGGGGGCGGCTTGCTCCTGGAAAGGAAACGGCAGGTCGGCGTAGCCGTTGTCCACCAGCTTGCGCTCGGCGGGCCAGTAGGGGCCGATCTCCCGCACGTAGAAGTGCAGGAAGCGTGCGTGCAGCGCTGCGTCCAGGCGCAGTACGCCATAGCAGATCAGGGCCAGTACCGCTCCGGGCTGGGCGATGCGGCGCACCTCGGCGTAGAAGCGCGGCAGGTCGAACCAGTGTGCGGCTTGGGCAACGGCGACCAGGCTGGCGCTGCCAGGGGCGACGGGCAGCCGCTCTGCCGGGGCGCAGGCATAGTCCACGCGCGGGTGGGGGCTGGCATGGGCAAGCTGTTCGCCGCTGGGGTCAAGCCCCAGTACGCGCTGGAAGTGGGCGGCCAATCCGGCGGTCAATTGTCCGTTGCCACAGCCCACGTCCACCGCCAGGGTGGTATTGGGCGCCTGGGCGGCCAGCCAGCGGGGCAGTTCCGGCGGATATTCTGGGCGGAAACGGGCGTAGGCCGCACCCCCTTGGTCGAACCAGTTGCGGGTGTCGTGTGCCATGGGATCGCTCCTGCGGGGCTGTTTACAGCCCCAGCTT
>Ga0206117_101597_pt1 | contig 10896 bp, 9 predicted proteins | sample 3A5Ametagenome_FD_177997 | JGI IMG/M metagenome (GOLD analysis project Ga0206117, IMG submission 177997) | Enriched microbial communities from leaf-cutter ant dump, University of Wisconsin, Madison, United States - 3A5A | ecosystem: Environmental > Terrestrial > Nest > Insects nest > Nest dump... | reverse complement strand
CCCGGGCAGGCAGTGGCAGAACGCATGGACGGCGCCGGCCGGGTTGGGTGCGAACCGGTCGCCCGCGACGAACAGCACGCCCGAGGTGCCGAGCGACAGGAATCCCGCGCCGGGCCGTACCGCGCCGATGCCGACCGCCCCGGCGGCATTGTCGCTGGCGCCGCCCGCCACCACGGTATCGGCGGGCAGGCCCAGTTCGGCCGCCACCGCCGGCAACAGCCGGCCGGTGGCCGCGCTGCCCTCGAACAGCGCGGGCATGTGGCGGCGGGCCAGGCCGGTGGCACCCAGCAGGTCGTCCGACCAGTCGCGCCGGGCGACGTCCAGCCACAGCGTGCCGGCACTGTCGGACATCTCGCTGGCATGGTCGCCGGTCAGGCGCAGCCGCAGGTAATCCTTGGGCAGCAGGACGCGGGCGGTGCGGGCGAAGACGTCGGGTTCGTGCTGGGCCACCCAGATCAGCTTGGGCGCGGTGAAACCCGGCATGGCGATATTGCCCGAGATCGCGCGCGATGTTGGCAGGCGCCGTTCCAGTTCGGCGCATTGGGCCATCGACCGGCCGTCGTTCCACAGGATCGCGGGGCGCAAGACCCGGTCCTGATCGTCCAGCAGGGTGGCGCCGTGCATCTGGCCCGACAGGCCGATGCCGCGCACCGCGGCCATCCCGCCCGGCGCGGCCGCGCGCAACTCGGCCAGGGCGGCAAGGGTGGCGCGCCACCAGTCTTCCGGGTCCTGTTCCGACCACAGGGGGTGAGGGCGGCTGACCGTCAGGGCGCCATGGCCCTGGGCGACGATGCGTTCGTCGCCGTCGACCAGCAGCGCCTTGACGCCCGACGTACCCAGATCGATGCCGAGGAACATGGGACCCCTAGATGAAGCGGGTCACCAGGTTTTCCAGATATTCCTGTCGTCCCGACCGGCCCTTGGGTGCCAGGCCGCGGTCGTGGGCGGTCCGGGCGATGTCGGCCAGGCTCATCCTGCCCGACAGGATGTCGGCGCCCAGCCCGTCGGTCCAGCCGGCGTAGCGGTCGGTGACGAAGCGGTCCAGCGTGCCGTCGGCGATCATCTTCTCGGCGCCCAGCAGCGCGCGGGCCAGCATGTCCATGCCGCCGATATGGCCGTGGAACATGTCGGCCGGATCGATCGACTGGCGGCGCACCTTGGCATCGAAGTTGAAGCCGCCCGTGGTGAACCCGCCGGCCTTCATGATGCGGTACAGGGCCAGCGTCGTCTCGGTCAGGTCGATCGGAAACTGGTCGGTGTCCCAGCCGTTCTGCGGATCGCCGCGATTCATGTCGATCGACCCGAACAGGCCGGTCGCGATCGCATAGGCGACCTCATGTTCGAAGCTGTGGCCGGCCAGGGTCGCGTGGTTGACCTCGATGTTCAGCCGCACCTCGTTCTCCAGGCCATAGGCACGCAGGAAGCCATGCACGGTGCCGGCGTCGAAATCGTACTGATGCTTGGTCGGCTCGCAGGGCTTGGGCTCGATCAGGATCAGGCCCTTGAAGCCGATGCGGTGCTTGTGGTCGACCACCAGGCTGAGGAAGCGGCCCAGCTGGTCCAGCTCGCGCTTCATGTCGGTGTTCAGCAGCGTGTCGTAGCCTTCGCGCCCGCCCCACAGCACGTAGTTCTGGCCGCCCAGGCGGTGGGTGACGTCCAGCATCTGGCGCACCTGGCCCGCGGCATAGGCGAAGACTTCCGGATCGGGGTTGGTCGCCGCCCCCGCCATGTAGCGGGGATGCGAGAACAGGTTGGCCGTGCCCCACAACAGTTTCGTGCCGGTGCGGGCCTGGGCGTCCGCCAGCTTGTCGGCCATGTGGTCCAGGTTCGACCACCCCTGCGCCAGCGTCTCGCCCAGCGGCGCGACGTCGACGTCGTGGAAGCAGTAATAGGGCTGGCCCAGCTTCTCGAAGAAGTCGAAGGCGACCGCCAGCTTGGCCTCGGCCATCGCGATGTCGTCGGCCGCGTGCCAGGGCCGGTTGAAGGTGCCGGGGCCGAACACGTCGGCGCCGGGCCAGACGAAGGAATGCCAGTAGCAGACGGCGATGCGCAGCTGCTCGGCCATCGTCTTGCCCAGGACCTGCCGGTCGGCGTCGTAATAACGGAAGGCCAGCGGATTGGTGCTGTCCGGGCCTTCGTAGCGGATGGGGTCGATGCCGGCGAAATAGGAAGCGGCCATGGCGTCTTTGTCCTTATTCCTGGCCCAGGCGGACCCAGGCGGTGTTCTGTGCGCTGGAAGCGACGGCGGCGGCGATGAACCGCACGCCATCGACCCCGTCCGCGACGGTGGGCACGGTCAGGCAGCGCGGATCGGGGTCGCGTTTCTCGCGGTGCGCGGTGATCTGTTCGGCCAGGTCGCGATAGAGCTGGGCGAAACCTTCCAGATAGCCTTCGGGGTGGCCCGACGGGATGCGGCTGGCGAAACCGGCGATGTCGCCGGCACCGGCACCCGCCCGGCGGATCAGCCGGGGCGGTTCGCCCAGCGGGGTGAAGACCATCTTGTTGGGTTCTTCCTGCGCCCATTCGATGGCGGCCTTGTCGCCGAACACCCGCAGGCGCAGATTGTTTTCCTGGCCCGTCGCCACCTGGCTGGACCACAGCAGGCCGCAGGCCCCGCCGTCATAACGCAGCATGATCTGGACATGGTCGTCCAGCCGCCGCCCGGGCACGAAGGTGGTCAGTTCGGCCGCCAGTTCGGTGCAGCGCAGGCCGGTGACGAACGATGCCAGGTTATAGGCATGGGTGCCGATATCGCCCAGGCAGCCGGCGGGGCCAGACCGCGCGGGATCGGTGCGCCAGTCGGCCTGTTTCTGGCCGCTTTGTTCCAGCGGCGTCGCCAGCCAGTCCTGGGGGTATTCGACCTGGACGACGCGGATACGGCCGAGGTCGCCGGCCGCGACCATCGCGCGGGCCTGCCGCACCAGCGGATAGCCGGTGTAGTTGTGGGTCAGGCCGAAGATCAGGCCGGATCGTTCCACGGTCGCGGCAAGGTCCAGGGCGTCTTCCAGCGTCGTGGTCAGCGGCTTGTCGCAGATGACGTGGATGCCGGCATCCAGGAAGGCGCGGGCGGCGGCATGATGGACATGGTTCGGGGTGACGATCGCCACCACGTCGATGCCGTCGGGCCGCGCCGCCTCGGCCCGGGCCATGGCGCGGAAATCGCCATAGGCGCGGTCGGGCGCAATATGCAGGTCGGCGGCCGATTCGCGGGCACGGGCGGGATCGGATGCCAGCGCGCCCGCGACCAGTTCATAGGCATCGTCAAGGCGCGCGGCGATGCGGTGGACGGCGCCGATGAACGCACCCCGCCCGCCGCCGACCATGCCCAGCCGCAGGCGCCGCGGCACCGTCGTGGCGGCATTGCCCTCGATCGTCATCAGGCCAGCCCCAGCAGCTTGCGGTTGGTTTCCATGTCGATGCCCGACCCGGCGAAGTCGTCGAAGGCGCGGCTGACCGCCTGGATGATGTGGCTGGCGATGAACGGCGCGCCCTCGGCGGCGCCCTGTTCGGAATCCTTGATGCAGCATTCCCATTCCAGCACCGCCCAGCCGTCGAAGCCGTACTGGGTCAGCTTGGAAAAGATGCCGGAGAAATCGACCTGGCCGTCGCCCAGCGACCGGAAGCGGCCGGCGCGCTGCGCCCAGTTCTGATACCCGCCATAGACGCCCTGGCGGCCGGTCGGGTTGAACTCGGCATCCTTGACGTGGAACATCTTGATGCGCTGGTGATAGATGTCGATGAACTGCAGGTAATCGAGCTGCTGCAGCACGAAATGGCTGGGATCGTAGAGGATGCTGGCGCGCGGGTGGTTGCCGACGCGTTCCAGGAACATCTCGAACGTCACGCCGTCATGCAGGTCTTCGCCGGGATGGATCTCGTAGGCCAGGTCGACGCCCGCGGCATCGAAGGCGTCCAGGATCGGGCGCCAGCGCGCGGCCAGTTCGTCGAACGCGGTCTCGACCAGCCCCGCCGGCCGCTGGGGCCAGGGATACAGATAGGGCCAGGCCAGCGCGCCCGAGAACGTCACATGCGCCTTCAGCCCCAGATTGGCCGACGCCCTGGCCGCCAGCATCAGCTGGTCGACGGCCCATGCCTGGCGCGCCTTGGGGTTGCCGCGCACTTCCGGGGCGGCGAAACCGTCGAAGGCCAGGTCGTAGGCCGGATGCACCGCGACCAGCTGGCCCTGCAGATGGGTCGACAGCTCGGTCACTTCCAGGCCGTGGCGGGCCAGCGTGCCGCGCACGTCGTCGCAATAGCCCTTGCTTTCCGCCGCCCGCTTCAGGTCGAACAGCCTGCCGTCCCAGGACGGGATCTGCACCCCCTTGTAGCCGTGGCCCGCGGCCCAGCCGGCGATCGTGTCCAGGCTGTTGAACGGCGCGGCATCGCCCGCGAACTGGGCAAGGAAGATGGCGGGGCCTTTGATCGTCTTCATGGCGGCTGTCTCCGGGCGGGAAGAAGGAAGACGGGGGACGGGCGGGCCGCCCCCCTTTTCGGGCCGATCAGAACGGCGAGTCGGGGAAGTAGTATTCCTTCGCGTTCTCCTTGGTGATCAGCGGCGCGCCGATCACGTAGGTGCCGCGCACCGGCGCGCCGGCATAGAAGTGCAGGGCGGTCACTTCCATCGCGGTCGAGATCATCGCCGGCGGGTACAGCACGTCGACCGGCACCAGCTTGTCGCCGTCCATCACGCGCTTGATGAATTCCTTCATGCCGGCGCCGCCGACCACGAACATCTCGTTCTCGCGCTTGGCCTGCTTCAGCGCCTCCAGCACGCCGACGGCGATGTCGTCGTCCTGGGCCCAGACCGCGTCGATCTTGGGGAAGCGGGCCAGGTAATCCTGCATCACCTTGAAGCCGTCATCACGGTTCCAGTTGGCGTACTGCTTGTCCAGGACCTTGATGTCGGTGCCCTTGATCGCTTCCTCGAAGGCCTTGACGCGTTCGTCGTCGATCACGGTGGGAATGCCGCGCAGCACGACGATGTTGCCCTTGCCGCCCAGCCGGTCCTTGATGTATTCGCCCGACACCCGGCCCAGTTCGGGGTTGTTGCCGGCGACGTAGATGTCCTGGATCGTCGGATCCTTCAGGCCGCGATCGACCACGGTGATGAAGGCGCCGGATTTCTTGACCTGCTGGACCGGGGCGGTCAGCGGGTCGGATTCGAAGGGCAGCACGACCAGCGCGTTGATCTTCTGCACGGTGACCAGGTCTTCCAGGTCGTTGGCCTGCACGGTGGCCGAGGCCGCCGGCTTGACGATCACCTTCAGCCCGGGATAGCGCTTCTGCAGCAGTTCGGCGGTGCGCTTGGCATGGAAATTCAGGCCGCCGGCCCAGCCGTGGGTCGCGGCCGGGATCGACACGCCCATGACCACGTTCTTGGCGTCTTGTGCGAGGGCCGGCTGAACGAGGGCCTGTCCGGCAAGCAGCACCGTTGCCAGCGCCGCGGTGATACCGATCTTCCTGAGCATGTCTTTTCCTCTCCCTTGTTTGACTGGTTATTTACGCGCCGCGATCGACCGTTGCAGCAGCACGGCCGCCACGATGATCAGACCCTGAACGGCACCGTTCAGGTATTCCGACACCATGTTCGACAGGTTCATGATGTTGCCGATCAGGGCCAGCGTGACCGCCCCGATGATCGAGCCGCCGATGCGGCCGTAACCGCCCTTCAGCGCCGTGCCGCCGATGATGACGGCGGTGATCGCCTCCAGCTCCCACAGCAGGCCTGTCGTGGCCGAGGCCGAGCCCAGCCGGGGCACGTAGATCAGGCAGGCGATGGCGACGCAGACACCCTGCAGCACGTAGGTCAGGGTCTTGATCCGGTCGATGTTGATCGCCGAATAGCGCGCGACGTCCTCGTTGGACCCGATGGCGAAGCAATAGCGGCCGAAACGGGTGAAATAGAGCAGCATCGCGCCGATCGCGCCGACCAGGCTCAGCACCCACAGGGGCCAGGGAATGCCCAGCATGCCTTCGTAATAGACCGGGCGATAGACCGTGCGCAGCTGGGTGTTCAGCGACAGTGTGCCGCCATCGGCCAGATAGGTGACCAGCGAGCGATAGATGCCCATCGTGCCCAGCGTGACGATGAAGGCTTCTATCCGTCCCTTGGTGATGACCAGGCCGTTGACCAGGCCTGCGGCCGCCCCGACCAGGATGCCGACCAGCATGCCCAGGACCACCGTGCCCCAGCCGGCGCCGAATTCGCGCATCAGCCAGTTCATGGCGATGATCATCACGCCGGATACGAAGGCCGCCATCGCGCCGACCGACAGGTCCAGCCCGCCGGCGGTGATCACGAAGGTGGCGCCGACCGCGATGATGGCGATGAAGGCCGACCGGGTCAGCACGTTGGTCAGGTTGCCGGTCGACAGGAAGGCCGAATTGACCAGCGCCCCCAGGATGAACAGCGCGACCAGCGCGATCAGCGGCGCGGCCAGCCGCAGGTCGATGCGAAACCCCGCGCGTGCGGGTTTGGGCTGCGGCACGGCGGTCATGCGGCACCTTTCATGTCGGACGACTTCAGGCCGGTCGCGTAACGCACGATTTCCCCCTCGTTGACATGGTCGCCTTCCAGCATGCCGACCAGCCGCCCGGCGCGCATGACCGCGACGCGGTGGCACAGCCCGATCACCTCGGGCAGTTCGGATGAAATGACGATGCAGGCGCGGCCCTGGGCGGCCGCCTGGGCGATGAAGTGATAGATCTGCTGCTTGGTGCCGATGTCGATGCCGCGGGTCGGTTCGTCGAAGATCACGATCTCCGGATCGATCTCCATCACCTTGGCCAGCATCAGTTTCTGCTGGTTGCCGCCCGACAGCGCGCGCACCGCGATGTCGCGGCGCCCGGCGCGCACGTCGAAGGTGGCGATGGCGCGATCCAGCGCCGCGCCCTCGGCCTTGCGGTCCAGGAAGGCGCCGGGGCTGAGGCGGTCCAGCGCCAGCAGGGTGACGTTCGGGGCCATCTGCATGTCCAGCAGCAGGCCCTTGCCCTTGCGATCCTCGGTCAGATAGACGATGCGCTGGGCTGCGGCCTGGCGCGGGCCGGTCAGCGCCACGTCGCGCCCGGCGCGGCGAACCCGGCCGGTCTTGGGGCGCAGGCCGACCAGCCCCTCGACCAGTTCGGTGCGGCCGGCGCCGATCAGCCCGGCGAAACCCAGGATCTCGCCCCGCCGCAAGGTGAACGAGGCATCCTCGACCAGGCCCGGCACGCACAGGCCCTCGACATCGAGCAGGATGTCGGCATCGGCCGAGGGCGGCGCCTTGGGCGGATAAAGGTCGGCCAGTTCGCGGCCGACCATCAGATGGGCCATGTCGTCCTGGCTCAGCTCGGCGGCGGGCCGGGTCGCCACCAGCCGCCCGTCGCGCAGCACGGTCACCTGGTCGGCCACCGCCTTCACCTCGTCCAGCTTGTGCGAGATATAGGCGATGGCGACCCCTTGCGCCTTCAGCCGGTCGATCAGGCGGAACAGGGCGGCGGCCTCGGTCGGGGTCAGCACCGCGGTCGGCTCGTCCATGATCAGCACACGCAGGCTGCGCGACGTCGCCTTGGCGATCTCGACCATCTGCTTGTCCGACACCGACAGGTCGGCGACCCGGGCGGTCGCGGGCACGCGGCATTCCAGCGCGTCGAGCCAGTCGCGGGTCAGGCGGCGCATCCGCGCCTTGTCCAGGAACGGCCCGCGGGTCAGTTCGCGCCCCAGGAAGATGTTCTCTTCGACGGTCAGGTGTTCGGCCAGGTTGAATTCCTGGTGGATCAGCACGATGCCCAGCGCCTCGCCGTCGGGCCCGCCCGACAGGTGGATCGGCCGGCCGTCCAGCAGCACCTGGCCCTCGGTCGGGGCGTGATACCCGGTCAGGATCTTCATCAAGGTGGATTTGCCGGCGCCGTTCTCGCCGATGATCGCGTGGACCTGACCGGCCGCAAGCTGCAGCCCGATATGATGCAGCACCTGCACCGGGCCGAAACTTTTCGCGACCCCCGCCACCGCCAGCACGGCCGTCGGCCCCTGCTGCTCCATCCCGGTTTCCGCTCCCCCGTTCCGGTCCGCCGATGGCTTGACCGAATTTGTTTTGTGTCCATACATAAATGGAGCAACGATTGGGTTGTCAAGGCGGGTTTTCGATGTCTGCTCGCCGCGGTGGCGTGGCGGGTGATTAATTTCTGCCTTTTATCGGAACTAATTTGACCGGGGCGCGACGACCGTATCGGATAGGGGGATATGGACAAGACCGCGACGATGCAGACCGCCGACCCCGAATTGATGCGGGCGATCAACCGTTTCCACGTCCTCGACACGCTGCGCCGGTTCGAACCGATCAGCCGGGTCGAGATCGGGGCGCGCACGCGGCTGGCGCGGGCCACGGTGTCGGCGATCGTGTCGGACCTGATCGCCGAGGGGCTGGTGCGCGAGGGCCTGGCCGACGAGGCTGCCGAGGGCACGGCGACCGCGGCGGGCCGCGGCCGGCCGCGCATCATGCTGCGCATGAACCCCCAGGCCGCCCATGTCGTCGGCGTCAAGCTGTCGCTGCACCAGATCGCCATCCTGGTGACCAACCTGAAGGCCGAGGTGCTGCTGTCGCTGGTGCTGCCGGTGCGCACCGAACGCATGGCGCCCGAGGTGATCGCCGACCTGCTGGAGGACGGCGTGCGCAATTCGGTGGCCAAGGCCGGGCTGCGGCTGGGCGACATCCTGGGCATCGGCATCGGTGTGCCGGGTTTCATCGACCATGGCGCCGGCGTGGTGACCTGGAGCCCGATCTTCGGCCGTGCGGCGCCTGCCTTCGCCCGCATGGTCGGCGACCGGCTGGGCGTGCCCACGATCATGGAAAACGACGTGAACCTGGTGACGCTGGCCGAACGCTGGTTCGGCCAGGGCCAGGACATCGACGACTTCATGGTGGTGACCGTCGAGCACGGCGTCGGCATGGGCCTGTTCGTCAATGGCGAGCTTTATCGCGGCCATCACGGGCTGGGCGCCGAATTCGGCCATGTCAAGCTGGGCCTGGGCGGGCCGCGCTGCCGTTGCGGCCAAGCCGGCTGCATCGAGGCGCATGCCGCCGATTACGCGATCCTGCGCGATGCCGCCGGCATCGTCGACCTGCCCGACGTGACCGACGCCTTTGCCGCCCACCAGGCCATTGCCGAGGTGACGCGCCTGGCGCTGGAGGGCGACGAACAGCTGGCCGCCCTGTTCACCCGCGCCGGCCAGGCGCTGGGCTTGGGGATCGCCAATCTGTGCAACGTGCTGAACCCGGCCCGCGTCATCATCTCGGGCGCGGGCACGCGCGCCGGCGCCCTGCTGCTCGACCCGCTGCGCACGACGATGGACGCCAACCTGATCAGCGCGCTGCAGGGCCGCATCGACGTGATGGTCGAACCCTGGGGGGACGAGGTCTGGGCCCGCGGCGCCGCCTCGCTGGTGCTGGAAGGCATCTATCGCGCCCCGTGGAGCCGGGTGGACCGGCCCCGCGCCCTGATCGGCGCCTGACGCCCGGCAGGATTTGCCGCGGGCGGCAAGGCCGTCCCCGTCTTGCCGCGTCGGACCGCCGGGATTTCCGGGCCCCGGTGCTGGCATACCTCTTGCCTGACCATGGGCGGGAGGATCCCTGGCCATGCTCAGCCGTATCGACATCCGCGACGTCAAGCCGCTTCAGCCATCGGCCATACAGCCGTTGCCGGATCGGCAGATGGTCCCCTGGGAAATGCCCCTGGGCGAAACCCTGGCGCCGCTGGGCGTCCAGGACGACACGCCCTATGCCGAGGTCCGGGTGGGCGGCGAGGTCGTCGCCACCCTCACCAACAACGGCTACCTGATCACCTCGAACGCGATGGGTGCCAGGCTCATGAAGCTGCTGGGGGCCGAGGACGGCACCCGCGGTCCGGACCTGGCCCAGCAGCGGGCCGAGAAGATCGCCAAGGCGCTGGGCGGCGAGATCGTCAAGGCGGATACGGCGATGAGCCAGGCGCGCTGGGATGCCCGGCCGCCGACGGTCCTGCCGCACAAGGTCGTGCCGACGGCCCGCATGGCCCTCGGCCCCGCCACCCTGTCCATCCTGCTGGGGTTGAACCAGTCATGACCACGATCGACAGCCACCCGATCAAGATCGGCGACGTCCGCCGCCTGCCCGACGACATGATCGTCAAATGGACCGGCATCACCACCAACGGCTTCGACCGCACGCTGTTCACCGAGATGCTGAATGACAAGCCCCATGCCGAGATCCAGGTCGACGGCCGGACAGTCGCGACCGTCAGCAGCAACGGTTACCTGACCACGACCAAGGCGATCGCCCTGCGCCTGCAGGACCTGATCGCCAAGGCCGAACCCGATCGGCGTGGCACCGCCCTGGCCGACGATCGCGCCGACCAGATCGCCCGCGCCCTGGGCGGCGAGGTCGTCAGGTCGACCACGGCCCTGGCGCAGATGCAGGCGATCACACCGGTGCCTGCGCCCGCCACCATCCGCCTCGAGGATGCGTCGCGGGCCGACGGGCCGTTGCCCGTGGGCCGCCTCAGCCCAGGCATGCTCGATGCGCTGTTCGGGCTGGCGGGCGCGGCCTAAGCGTCCCTGATCTGTTCGGCCGGCTGCACCGCCTGCAGGTGGTTGGAGAAACCGGTCGCGGTCTCGCAGCGCCAGCTGGCCCACAGGCGGCAGCCATTGGGATTGTCGTGGGCGGTGTCGAGTTCGAGGGCCAGCCAGTTGCGCGCGGGCATGACGTAGCGGTCGTGGCCGGGGAACAGCATCATTTCGATGCTGTGCTGGATGTCGATCGACTGCCGCTTGGACGCGGCATTGTTCAGCATGGCCAGGAACAGCCGCTCCATCATGCCGGTGGGGGCGGGGTGGACCACCGCCGATGACGTGAACTGCTGGATCTGCGCCCAGTTCGCGTC
>Ga0206117_101596_pt1 | contig 10897 bp, 8 predicted proteins | sample 3A5Ametagenome_FD_177997 | JGI IMG/M metagenome (GOLD analysis project Ga0206117, IMG submission 177997) | Enriched microbial communities from leaf-cutter ant dump, University of Wisconsin, Madison, United States - 3A5A | ecosystem: Environmental > Terrestrial > Nest > Insects nest > Nest dump... | reverse complement strand
TGCTTGTGCAGGATGCGGGCGATGAAGCTGGCGGCGAGGCCCATCAGGGCGATGGACAGGGTCAGGCCGATGACCAGCACCCCCAGATGCTCGCGCGCCGCCCCGGCGACGGCCAGCACATTGTCGAGCGACATCGACACGTCGGCGACGACGATCTGCCAGACCGCCTGGCCCAGCGTCTTGCGTGGACCGGCCGCCGCGGCGTCATCGTTCTCCAGCGCCTCGACCGCCTCGTCCTCCTCATTGGACTGGCGCAGCTCGCGCCACATCTTCCAGCAGACCCACAGCAGCAGCACGCCGCCGGCCAGCAGCAGCCCGATGATCTGGAGAAGCTGGGTGGTGACGGCGGCGAAGGCGATGCGCAGCACGGTGGCGGCCAGGATGCCGATCAGGATCGCCTTGCCGCGCTGGTCCTTCGGCAGGCCGGCGGCGGCCAGACCGATGACGATGGCATTGTCGCCGGCCAGCACCAGATCGATCATGATGACCTGGAGCAGCGCGAACAGCGCATCGGTGGTGAAGAGTTCCATCATTTGGGCACGAGTCCTCGCATCACGATCAGTGTGGGAGGAGTGGCCGCACGGGGTCTTCCGATGACTGGCCGGACCGCGCCGATGGCGTCGGACGGGAAGCGCCGGTCAAGGGCAAAAGGCGCGGGCCGCTCCTGATGTTCCCAGTCCGACATCGCAACCGGTGACGGTTGCCAGAGGGGCCCGGCCTGGTTCTGGCGCTTTACGCCAAAGCGGTGGAATGCGCAAGGCCGCGATTCCGGCCTGCGGAACTCCGGTCGATGGTGGGGATCAGGGCGTGCCGACCTCCACGCTTGCACACTTCTCCGACGCCTCCAGCATCGCCTCGATGAGCCGGTGGACCTTCAGCGCCTCGCGCCCGTCCACCCGCGGCCGGCGTCCTTCGTCCAGCGCGTCGAGGAAATCGGACAGCACCGCCCGATGATGCTGGTGCGAGAAGGCCATCGGATCGGCGCCGCCGCCCAGCGTGGCGCCGTCGGCCCCCGCATCGATGCGCTCGCCATCGACCAGTTGCACCTCCAGCCGGTCGCCGGCCAGCACGGCGGAGCCCTCGGTCCCGGCGATCTCGATCCGCTCCGGATAGCCCGGATAGACGGCGGTGGTGGCGTTGACGGTCGCCAGCATGCCGTTGCCGAAGCGCAGGGCAACGGCGACCATATCCTCCGTGTCCATATCCGGTTTGCGCAGGGCGCTGGTGGCGGCGAAGCCGGCGACTTGGTCCGGCAGGCCGACGAGGCCGACGAAGGCGTCCAGCGTGTGGATCGCCTGGGTCAGCAGCACGCCGCCGCCGTCGCGCGCCTTCATGCCGCGGCCGGGCTGGGCGTAATAGGCAGTGTCGCGCCACCAGCGCACCGACACCGCCGCGGTCAGCGGCCGGCCCAGCGTGCCGTCGCGCATCAGCGCCGCCAGCCGCTCGACCGAGGCGCGGAAGCGGTGCTGCAACACCACGCCCAGCGTCAGCCCGGCCTTCTCCATCGCGGAGACCACCGCCCGCGCGCCCTCCGGCGTGGCGTCCAGCGGCTTCTCCAGCAGCACATGCTTGCCGGCGGCGGCACAGCGCGCCACCAAGGCGGCATGGCTGTCGGGCGGCGTCAGCAGCAGGACGGCCGACAGGGACGGATCCTCCAGCAGGCTTTCCAGCCGGTCGACCACCGGCAGGCCATGGCGGGCGGCGAAGGCGGCGCGGCGCTCGGCCGACGGGCTGAAGCAGCCCGCCACCTCCACCCGGCCGGCCAGATCGATCAGGCTCTGCGCATGCGGCGCCGACGCCATGCCGAGGCCGACGACGCCAATGCGGCGGCGCTGGATCCCCATCAGACCGCTCCGTCCAAGACGGCCATGTCGTCGGTCAGGCTGCCGGAGAAATAGAGGGGTGCTGCGTTGCGCACGTCGTCCACCGTGATCTGCAGATTGTCCAGATGGCGCACCAGGCTCTGTTCGGCCCGGTCGGGGTCGTGGCCGGCGATGGCCTCGACGATGGCCTCATGCTCGGCGATGACCGTGCGCATGCGACCGGGGACCGGCAGGGTCAGGCGGCGGCAACGGTCGAGCTGGACCTTGGCCTGCTGGATGATGCCCCAGAAGCCGGGATATCCCGCCATTTCGGTGATCTGGGCATGGAATGCCTCGTCGGCCTGATGAAAGCCGTCGGCGTCGCCCACCGCATCGACCTCGCGCTGATGCTCCAGGCAGGCGCGCAAGGCGGCGATCTGGCTGCGGCTGGCGCGTTCGGCGGCGAAGCGCACGGTCGCCCGCTCCAGCACCTTGCGGATCACGCCGGCTTCCGGCAGGGCGCCCAGCGGGATGCGGGCGACGAAGGTGCCGGACTGCGGGAAGATCTCGATCAGCCCCTCGTCCGCCAGCCGCAGCACCGCCTCGCGCACCGGGGTGCGGCTGACGCCATAGGCTTCGGCGATCTGCTTCTCGGCGATGGGTTCGCCCGGCTTGCGTTTCAGCGACACGATCTCCGCCCGCAGGTCGCGGTGGATGGCATCGGCCGCGGTCGGACCGCGCCGCATGTCGCGGCGCGCCGGCGGGCGGCTCAGCAGCGGCGCGGCCTTGGCCGGCAAAATTGGCGGTGTCGATGGCGGTGTCGCCGCGATGGAACCGGTTTTGGCCGGCGGGTTGCCCGATGGCATGGCGTCCAGCCTCCTCAGAAGCACATGCCCGAGAATACTAATATATCAGCTAGAGCCGCAAGCGATTTCGCTCGTCCCCCGTCCGGATCGGGGTGTGACAAAGGCGCCCCCATTCCCGTCATGGCTGTGGGAGGTTGGCAGCGAAGGCGCCCTCTTACAGCTCGGCCGCCAGCCGGGTTCCCTGGGCGATGGCGCGCTTGGCGTCCAGTTCGGCGGCGACATCGGCACCGCCGATCAGGTGGACGGCGATGCCGGCGGCCTCCAGCGGGGCATGCAGCTCGCGCAACGGCTCCTGCCCGGTGCACAGGACGATGCTGTCCACCGCCAGCGTCTGCACCCGCTCGCGCTTCTCTCCGAAGCTGATCGTCAGCCCCTCATCGTCGATGCGCTCGTAATTCACGCCGGACAGCGCCTGGATGTTCTTCATCTTCAGCTGCGCCCGATGGATCCAGCCGGTGGTCTTGCCCAAGCCCGCACCGGGCTTGCTCGCCTTGCGCTGGAGCAGCACGACCTCGCGGGCCGGCGGCGTCAAATGCGGGCGGATGCCGGCAACGCCGCCGCGCGCCTCGGCCGGGTCGGCAACGCCCCATTCGGCCCGCCACAGCGCCGGATCCTGGCTGGGCGACATCCCCTCATGCACCAGGAATTCGCTGACGTCGAAGCCGATGCCGCCGGCCCCCACCACGGCGACGCGGCGGCCGACCGGCTTGGCGCCGCGCAGCACGTCGATGTAGGTCAGCACCTTGGGATGGTCCTGGCCGGGGATCTTCGGGTCGCGCGGCACCACCCCGGTCGCCAGCACCACGGCGTCGAATCCGGCCCCCGTCAGCTCGTCGGCGCCCACCCGCCGCCCCAGATGCAGCGCCACACCCGTCTCCGCCAACCGGTGGCGGAAATAGCGCAGGGTCTCGTGGAACTCCTCCTTGCCGGGGATCAGCTTGGCCATGTTGAACTGGCCGCCGATCTCGTCGGCCGCGTCGAACAGATGGACCTCGTGCCCTCGCTCCGCCGCCGTGGTGGCGCAGGCGAGCCCGGCCGGGCCGGCGCCGACCACGGCGACGCGCTTGCGCTTGGTGGCCGGCGCAATCACCAGCTCCGTCTCGTGGCAGGCGCGCGGGTTGACCAGACAGCTCGCCGTCTTGCCGGAGAAGATGTGGTCCAGGCAGGCCTGGTTGCAGGCGATGCAGCTGTTGATCGCGTCGGCCTTCCCCGCCGCCGCCTTGGCGACGAAGTCCGGGTCGGCCAGGAAGGGCCGCGCCATCGACACCATGTCGGCCAGCCCGTCGCCGATCACCGCGTCGCCGACCTCCGGCGTGTTGATGCGGTTGGTGGTGCAGAGCGGGATCGACACCGCCTGTTTCAGCTTGCCCGTCACCCAGGCGAAGTTGGCGCGCGGGACGCTGGTGGCGATGGTCGGCACCCGCGCCTCGTGCCAGCCGATGCCGGTGTTGATGATGGTGGCGCCCGCTTGCTCGATGGCCTGGGCAAGCTGCACCACCTCCTCCCATGTGCTGCCGTCGGGGATCAGGTCCAGCATCGACAGACGGTAGATGATGATGAAGTCGCGCCCGACCGCTTCGCGCATGCGCGACACGATCTCCACCGGAAAGCGCATGCGGTTCTCGTAAGCGCCGCCCCATTTGTCGGTGCGCTGGTTGGTGTGGGTCACCAGGAACTGGTTGATCAGGTAGCCTTCCGACCCCATCACCTCCACCCCGTCATAGCCGGCCTCGCGCGCCAGCTCGGCGCAGCGGACATAGGCGCGGATCTGGCGCTCCACCCCCCGCGCGGTCAGGGCGCGCGGGGTGAAGGGGGTGATCGGCGACTTGATGCGCGACGGCGCCACCGACAGCGGGCTGTAGGCATAGCGCCCGGCATGCAGGATCTGCAGCGCGATCTTGCCGTCTTCGGCATGCACCGCGTCGGTGATGACCCGGTGCGCCCGCGCAGCGCCATGCCGTGCCAGGGTGGAGCCGAAGGGCGACAGCCAGCCCTCGACGTTCGGCGAGAATCCGCCGGTCACCATCAGCCCGACCCCGCCGCGCGCCCGTTCGGCGAAATAGGCGGCCAGCCGCGGGAAGTGGCGGCGCCGGTCCTCAAGCCCGGTGTGCATCGACCCCATCAGCACCCGGTTCTTCAGCACTGTGAAGCCGAGGTCGAGCGGGGCCAGCAGATGCGGGTAGGGCTGGGAGCCGGGCATGGTCACGGGCGCACTTCCTCCGGTTATCGGACCCGCGCTTCTGGCGGCGCTGGGCAGGCTGATGATTGGTGGCGCGAATCCTAATTCAGGGTGACGTATGCGTCAACCAAGTTCCGCAGCATCCGCTAGCGTCATCGGAGCCCCGATCGTTCGGGCACCCCGCTTTCCGCTGTGTGAAAAAGCCGTTCGGCGAACTGGCTCAAGGGCCTGCGCGGCGGTCAAGCTCCCAACCCAAGGGCCGCCCCTCCATCTTCGGCGGCCGATTTGCGTAACCGGGAGTTCGGTCATGGTGCAATTCGCCGCCAACCTGACGATGCTCTACAACGAGCATCCCTTCCTCGACCGATTCGCCGCGGCGGCCGATGCCGGCTTCCGTGGGGTCGAGTACCTGTTTCCCTATGATTTCGCCGCCGACGCGCTGGCCGAGAAGCTGCGCCGGCATGGGCTGACCCAGGTCCTGCACAATCTGCCGGCCGGCAACTGGGGCGGCGGCGAGCGCGGCATCGCCATCCTGCCCGACCGCGTGCAGGAATTCCGCGACGGCGTCGCCCGCGCCATCGACTATGCCGGCACGCTGGGCTGCAAACAGGTCAACTGCCTCGTCGGCATCCTGCCGCAAGGCGCCGACGCCGCCACCGCCGAAAGCACGCTGACCGCCAACCTCGCCTATGCCGCCGATGCGCTGGCCGGGGCCGGCATCCGCCTGCTGATCGAGCCGATCAACACCCGCGACATCCCCGGCTTCTACCTGAACCGCACCCGCCAAGCGCTGGACCTGATCGCCAAGATCGGCTCCGACAATCTCTTCGTGCAGTACGACATCTACCACATGCAGATCATGGAAGGCGATCTGGCCCGCACCATCGAGGCCAACCTCGCCCGCATCGCCCATGTCCAGCTGGCCGACAACCCCGGCCGCTTCGAACCGGGCACCGGCGAGATCAATTATCCCTTCCTGTTCAAGCATCTGGACGCCATCGGCTACAGCGGTTGGGTCGGCTGCGAATACAAGCCGAAGACGACGACGGACGAGGGGCTCGGCTGGTTCGCCCCCTACAAGACCGAACCGGCGCACGCCTGAAGCACCCTCATCCATTCAAAGAGAAGGACTACCGCTATGAAGGTCGGTTTCATCGGTCTCGGCATCATGGGCACCCCGATGGCGGGGCATCTGCTGGACGCCGGTCACACCCTCTACGTCCACGACATCAAGCCGGTCCCGGCCGAGCTGACCGATAAGGGCGCCATCCCCTGCCCGAGCGGTGCCGAAGTCGCCGCGGCGGCCGAGGTCATCATCACCATGGTGCCGGACACCCCCCATGTCGGCGCCGCACTGTTCGGCGAGAAGGGTGTCGCCGCCGGCCTGTCGGCGGGCAAGATCGTGGTCGACATGTCCTCGATCTCGCCCATCGAGACCAAGGAATACGCCAAGCGCATCAACGATCTCGGCTGCTCCTACCTCGACGCCCCGGTGTCGGGCGGCGAGGTCGGGGCCAAGGCGGCCTCGCTGACCATCATGGTCGGCGGCCCGCAGGCGGCCTTCGACACGGTCAAGCCGCTGTTCGAGAAGATGGGCAAGAACATCACGCTGGTCGGCGGCAACGGCGACGGCCAGACCACCAAGGTCGCCAACCAGATCATCGTCGCGCTGACCATCGAGGCGGTGGCCGAGGCCCTGCTGTTCGCCTCCAAGGCCGGCGCCGACCCGGCCAAGGTCCGTCAGGCGCTGATGGGCGGCTTCGCCTCCTCGCGCATCCTGGAGGTCCATGGCGAGCGGATGATCAACCGCAACTTCAACCCCGGCTTCCGCATCGAGCTGCACCAGAAGGATCTGAACCTGGCGCTGAGCGGCGCCAAAGCGCTGAACCTGTCGCTGCCGCACACCGCCAGCTGCCAGCAGCTGTTCAACGCCTGCGCCGCGCAGGGCGGGGCGGCCTGGGACCATTCCGGCATGCTCCGCGCGCTGGAACTGCTGGCCGGGCACGAAGTCGGGTCGAAGTAAGGGGGGCGGGGGCGCCGTCCCGTGATGGCGCCCCACCCAAACCATTGGCCTGCCAACCATTCGCGTGCATTCTAAGCGCCCCGCCATCCACGACGCCCGAGCGACCATGACCGCCACCGCCCCCAATACCGCCCCCACTGCCGACGCCCTGCTCCACGACCTGTTTCAGGCGGCGCTCACCGCGGTGACCGCCGAGACCCGGCTGCCGGCGGCCCTGCCGCAGCCGCCGAAGGGCCGCACGGTGGTCATCGGCGCCGGCAAGGCGGCGGCGGCGATGGCGAAGACGGTGGAAGACCATTGGCCGGGGCCGCTGACCGGGCTGGTCGTCACCCGCTATGACCACGACCTGCCGACCGAGCGGATCGAGGTGGTGCAGGCCAGCCATCCGGTGCCCGACGCCGCCGGGCAGGAGGCGGCACGGCGCATCGTCGACATGGTGCAGGGGCTGACCGCCGACGACCTCGTGCTCTGCCTGATCTCCGGCGGCGGCTCCGCCCTGCTGGCGCTGCCGGCCCCCGGCATCGCGCTGGAGGACAAGCGCGCCGTCGCCAAGGCCCTGCTGAAGAGCGGCGCCGACATCGGCGAGATGAACTGCGTGCGCAAGCATCTGTCGGCGGTGAAGGGCGGCCGGCTCGCCGCCATGGCCCACCCGGCCCGCGTCGTCTCGCTGCTGGTCTCCGACGTGCCGGGCGACGACCCGTCGGTGATCGCCAGCGGTCCGACGGTGCCCGACCCGACAAGCTTCGCCGATGCCCGCGCCATCCTGGCGAAATACGGCATCACCCCGCCGCCGGCGGTGACCGCCTTCCTCGAAGCGGCAGCGGACGAGACGCCCAAGCCCGGCGACCCGCGTCTGGCCGGCGCCGAGACCACCATCATCGCCACCCCGCAGGATGCGCTGGAAGCAGCGGCGGCGCTGGCCCGCGACCGCGGCTACACCCCGGTCATCCTCGGCGACGCCATCGAGGGCGAATCGCGCGAGGTCGCCAAGGTCCATGCCGGCATCGCCCGGCAGGCCGCCCGCCACGGCCAGCCCGCCCCGGTTCCGGCCGTGATCCTGTCCGGCGGCGAGACCACGGTGACGGTGCGCGGCCAGGGCCGAGGCGGCCGCAACGTCGAATTCCTGCTGGCGCTGGCGGTGGCGCTCGACGGCCATCCCGGCATCCGGGCCGCCGCCTTCGACACCGACGGCATCGACGGGACGGAGGACAATGCCGGCGCCATCCTGCGCCCCGACACGTTGAAACGGGCCGAGGCGATGGGGCTGGACGCCAAGGCCTTCCTCGCCAACAACGACGGTTACAGCTTCTTCAAGGCGCTCGGCGATCTGGTCGTTACCGGCCCGACGCGGACCAACGTCAACGATTTCCGGGTGATCGTCATCGATCCGGCCTGACGCTTGACTGCGAGAAAGAACACTCTTATTTAGGAAACAGCACCTGGGCCTCGTTTCGGACGTCAATCTGGAGGGGTGTCGTACGCCATAGCGCTCTGCACAAGCGTCTGACGTACGAGACAGCATCTCAGGTCCCCAGGTGCTTTCCCTTCCAAACAGATTTTTCTAGACTGCTTTTTGCCGTCGTTTCATCATCGTTTTGAATGCAAGATGACGTATGTTTGGGCGAACATCGGCAACGACCGTATATTCGATACCATTGATCGACTTAATGAACAGTACCGTTGAAACACCACGTTTTGAACCATCGCCTTTTGAAGGACTTCCATCCTGAATGATTTCCGGAATCAGGCAAAAATCGTCTTCAGTTATGGCTGCCTGACCTCTCTGAGCCTCTTGGGAAGCATTACCGTGTTGCTTTAGCGCGTGCTTCAAAGCGGTGTTCTCCACAACGACGCAAAACCTCCGCAATTCCAAACCGGTTGCAGCCCGAACGCGCGGTGCATTTTGAAGCGGGCCAATTCCGTGCGTCTCAGTATGTTCCAGTGATTTTAAATGCTGATTGATGAATCTCTTCATCTGATGAGATTCATTTTTGAAATGTCTTGATGGGCCCGAACTGCCTGATTCTCCATCAGGCGCAAATGCAACGTTGGGCATCACCGATTCAATCCCATCCTCAAAACCAGATTCCGCACGCTGGCGCATTCCACCGACGCAGAATAGAGCCGGAATAGGAATTGTTCAATTTTTTGGACAAGTGGCGGCAGATTATTGTCTCGCTGTTCCAGAGGATCGATCAAAAAATCAACCCTGAAGACTTTCCCCTTACCCAGCCTTCGCCCTGGTCAGCTGCGTGATGTAGATACGCGCCAGCGACTTCAGGATCGGCGGCATCGCCATCACCGCGTCCTCGAAGCTGCGCTTGTCGATCACCTCGCAGATGCCGCCGCTTACCGCCACGGCGGTGACGTCGGGCGGGCGGCCGGTCAGCAGGTAGATCTCGCCGAACAGGCTGCCCGGCCCGAAGCTGGCGATCTCCTCGCCCAGCGTGCCGCGGCCGGGGCGGAGCGCCACGCGACCGGACTGGATCAGGTAGGCGGCGTTCACCGGGTCGTTGGGGCTGAAGAAGACATGCCCCTCGCGGATCATCCGGCGGTCGACCACCTTCTGGAACGAGTTGGTGGAGCGGAAATCCACCGCGTTGCCGACCCGCTCGGTCGGCGGCAGCCCATAGTCGCGGCGGATGGCGGCGATCAGGCTCTGCAACAGGTACGACGCCAAAGGCGGGCTGCGCTTCAGCAGGCTGCGGAAGGCGTCCCGCGTCACCTCGACGCAAGCCACCTCGGTCAGCGCCCGCACGGTGGCGCTGCGCTCGCCATCGTCGATCAGCGCCATCTCGCCGACCACCGCCCCCTTGCCGACCACCCCCAGCCGCCGGATGCTGCCGTCCGCAGCGGTCAGCAGCACCTCCAGCTCTCCGGATTCGATCAGCCATGCCCGGTCGCCGCGCTCGCCCTGGCGCATCATCACGATGCCGGGACCGATGCTATAGCGCTTGGGACCGGAAGAGGCGGACTGCGTCATTGCGTGGCTCAAAACAGACGGAAAGTTATCTCCCCACTCTACCCCAAGCCCGCCGCATCGTCAGCCTCGGGTCTTCATCACGCCGCGGTCGCGGGCCGGCCCGCTGCCGTTGCCGCCGCCACGGCCGAGAAACTGGCGCAGGAAGGCGACGACTTCCGGCGAATCCCACTCCACCGCCCCCTCGACGCGGCCAAGCTCGCGCCCGTCCGGATCGACCAGGATGGTGGTAGGCAGGCCGCGCAAGGACAGCGCCTTCATCGACTCCGAACCCGGATCGAGGAACACCGTCAGATGCTCCACCCCCGTCTTCTTGTAGAAGGGCTCCACCGCCGTCCGCCCGCCGCGGTCGAGCGACAGCGCCACCACCTGGAAGGCGTCGCCGCCGAGCTGGGCCTGGAGCCGGTCGAGCGACGGCATCTCCTTCACGCACGGCCCGCACCAGGTCGCCCACAGGTTCAGCAGGATCACCCGGTCCTTGAACTCGGCCAGGTCGACCCGCCGCCCCTCGGCATCGACGAAGGACAGGGGCGGCATCGGCTTGGGCTCCGCCCCCTTGAACTTCTCAAGCTTGTCGGCACCGGTGGAGGCGACGGGCGTGGCCGTCAGCCCGGCATCGGGCGCGCCCAGCCGCACCACCTCCGGCGCTGCGGCACCGGGGTTGGGCGCCGCACCGGCGCTCCACCACAGGCCGGCCCCGGCCATGCACACACAAACCGTTGCGACAGCCGTCAAAGTCCGCATACTCACGCTTCCTCGCTCCCCTTCACCCGAATGCCCCGGTATCCGTCCCCATGAGCGCCGATCAGACCACGCCGACTTCCGCCGCCCCGACCGGTGCCCCCACGGGCTCTGCCGCACCCGCCGCCAGCCAGATGTGGGGCGGGCGATTCGCCCGCGGTCCCGCCGCCATCATGGAGAAGATCAACGCCTCCATCGGCTTCGACAAGCGGCTCGCCGACCAGGACATCGCCGGGTCGAAGGCCCATGCCGCGATGCTGGCCAAGCAGGGCATCATATCCCAGGCCGACGCCGACGCCATCATCG
>Ga0206117_101595_pt1 | contig 10905 bp, 9 predicted proteins | sample 3A5Ametagenome_FD_177997 | JGI IMG/M metagenome (GOLD analysis project Ga0206117, IMG submission 177997) | Enriched microbial communities from leaf-cutter ant dump, University of Wisconsin, Madison, United States - 3A5A | ecosystem: Environmental > Terrestrial > Nest > Insects nest > Nest dump... | reverse complement strand
CTCGGTCAGCGGATGGTCTTCCGGGGCCACCAGCACCAGGTGGTCGGCGCGGTAGGGACGGGTCTGCAGGCCGTTGGGGTTGGTCTGGCCCATGTTGCAGATGCCGATGTCGGCAGTGCCTTCGTGCACTGCCTGCAGCACGTCGGCGGACAGATGCTCCTGCAGGTCGATCTTGATCTGGCTGTGCTCGCGGGCAAAGCTGCCCAGGTCTTCCGGCAAAAACTGCACGATGGAGGAGATGGTCGCGTGCATGCGCACATGGCCGCGCACACCGTCGGCATATTCGGACAGCTCGCCCTGCATGCGCTCCAGCCCGTAGAGCACGTTGCGGGCGTGGTGCAGCAGGCTCTCGCCCGCAGGGGTCAGCGTCACGCCCCGGCTGTGGCGGTAGAGCAGGGCGGTGTCCACCGCCGCCTCCAGGTCGGACAGGCGCTTGCTCACGGCCGAGGCGGCGATGTACTCGCGCTCGGCCGCCCGGCCGATGCTGCCCAGCTCGCACACGGCAACGAACAGTTGCAGTGAGGTCAGATCGATGCGGCGGGCGAAGCTGCGTTCAGAATTTTTCATGGCAAGTCCTCTTGGATGAAGAAGTATGTAGTTAAAAATTGAATAAAAAATGCTCTGTCATCGTTAAATGAGATTTCAGACGGCGTTTTGTGGAATCTTAGACATCGCCGATCATGCAGGCAAAACACCCGGCGGTGAAGACTTTTTGCGCCCTGCCTACACTGCCCGGCCTATGAGCACCATCACCATCTTTCACAATCCCGGCTGCAGCAATTCGCGTGGCGCCCTGCAACTGTTGCGCGAACGCGGTATCGAGCCGAACATCATCGACTACCTGGCCACTCCCCTGACCGCCCCGGAACTGGCGGAACTGGTCGCCCACATCGGGCTGCCCGTGCGCGAACTGCTGCGCAGCAAGGAAGCGCAGTACCAGGCGCTGGACGTGGGCAATCCGGCACTGACCGATGCGCAGATTTTCGAGCTGGTGGCGCAGCACCCGCAGCTGCTCAACCGCCCTATCGTCGTCACCCCCAAGGGCGCAGCCCTGTGCCGCCCGCTGCAGAAGGTGCTGGAATTGCTGGAATGAACGGTAATGCTTCTGAATAGATAGCTTTTACCGCTGATGTAGTATTGTTTTTATATGCAAAAAAACATGAAATATTTAATTATCATGCGGTACGAGCTATTTATAATATAGCATTGGTCAATCCTCGGGCTGCAACCGCTGGACTGCGGGCAAGCCCTGATATTCCGTCGTTGGGTACTCTGGCATAAGAAACAAGTTTTTACATTGTCTTCGCCATGCCTGCTTCCATGCCTCCTCGTTCGCGCCACGGGCTGCTCACCCTGCTGGGCCAGCGCAGCATCCGCCTGGCCTTGGTCATGGCATTGCTGCTGGGCACGCTGTTTACCGGCTCGGCGGTGTACCTGGCGCGGGTGCAGACCATTGACGAGTACCGCGTCATCGCCAACAACCTGGCCGAATACGCTGCCCTGCGCACGCAGCGCATCCGGGAGTACTCCCATGACGCTGCCGTTGCTTTGGAGAAGAACGCAAGCCAGGAGCCTTGCAGCCCCAGCAACATCGCCCTGATGCAGCGCCTGAGCTATGGAAACGACTTCCTCGTGGACGTGGGCTATGTGGAAAACGACCAGTTGCTGTGCAGCGCTATCGGGCGGTTTTCCCCCGGTATTCCGGTCGGCAAGAGCAATGCGATCAGCGCCTCCGGGGCGCAGCTGCGGATGCAGGTGGCGCTGCCGTTTGGCCAGGAGGAGCGCTACCTGATCTCGTCCTTCGCCGGTTTCTCGGCCATCATGAAGGCCACTTGGTCCGACGACGTGCAGGGCTGGCTCCCCGACCGCCAGGTCGCCATCGGCATGTACCACCCGGTGGCCAATGCCCTGCTGTTTTCCCACGGCCCGGTGCGCACCGACCTGCTGGCGCCGAACGGCCCCCGGCCCAAGGATGCAAGGGACTACATCGTGGCCCAGTACCCTACCGATTTCGGCTATGCGGGGTTTGCCATCATCCCTGTCCAGGCGCTGCAGCAGCGCTGGCGCAACAAGGCCGCACAGGCGATTCCCGTGGGGCTGGTCATCGGGCTGATGCTGGCCGCGCTCGTGGCCTGGCTGACCCAGCGCCAGACATCGCTGCCCTTGATGATCCGCCATGCCCTGCGCGACGATGAGTTTCACATGGTGTACCAGCCCGTGGTGGACCTGGCCAGCGGCCGCTGGGTCGGGATGGAGGCGTTGATGCGCTGGACGCGGCCCGACGGGCGCAGCATTGCCCCGGACATCTTCATTGCCGCCGCCGAGCGCAGCGGACAAATACGCGCCGTCACACAATGGATGCTGCGGCAAGTCGCCCGGGAAACCCAGCACCTGCTCAAGGCCTATCCGGGGCAGTTGCATGTGGCCGTCAATCTGGCCAGCGACGATCTTTCGGACGCCGCCTTCATCGAAAACTGGCAGTCCCTGCTGGACGAGTACCAACTGCCGACCAGCCGGTGGATCGTCGAGATCACCGAGCGCGTCTTCATGGACGCTGGGCAGACCGGGGCCCAGGTTCATGGGCTGCGCAGCCTGGGGGTGGGCATTGCCATCGACGATTTCGGCACCGGCTATTCCAGCCTGTCGTACCTGGCGCAAATGGAGATGGATTACCTGAAGATCGACAAAATCTTCGTCACCCCCATCGGCACGGGCGCCGTCACGGCCAACGTCGTGCCCCACATCATTTCCCTGGCGCAATCGCTGAACCTGCAGATGGTCGCCGAAGGCGTCGAGACCCCCGAGCAGGCCGACTGGCTGCGCGAGCACGGGGTACAGCTGGCCCAGGGCTGGCTGTTTGCCCGGCCCATGCCGATTCAGGCCTTTGAGCGCCAATGGCAGGCGCAGCAGCCGGGGGAGCAATGACCTCCGCTAGCCACCGTTAAATAGATCCGGCGTCACCCCCGGCAGCATTGCCTGCCGCTGCGCGGCGACGGTGCCAGCACCTTCGGGCGGCGGCGAGCCTTCTTCCAGGCTGCCTACCCGCACCCCCAGCAGGCGGATGCGCTGCGCCAGCGGAGCGCGGCGCAGGCACAGCCCGGCCAGGCGGCGGATGGTGGCGGCATCCTGCAGCAAATAATCGACGGTCATCTCGCGCGTCACGCTGCGAAAGTCGCTGAAGCGCAGCTTGATGCCCACGGTGCGCCCGCTGTAGCCGGCATGTTGCAAATCCTCGGCCACGCGCTCGCACAGCCAGGTGAAGGTGGCGCCCAGCTCTGCCTTGTCATGCACGGCATGCAGGTCGCGGTCGAAGGTGGTTTCGCGGCTCATGCTCACCGGCTCGCTGTGCGTTTGAACCGGCCTGTCGTCCAGCCCCTGCGCCGCGCGGTGCAGCCATGCCCCCGTGGCCTTGCCGAAGTGCTGCACCAGCCTGTGCGCCGGGTAGGCGGCCAACTGGCCGATGGTGGTGATGCCCAGGGCCTCCAATTTGGCATTCGCCTTGGGGCCGATGCCGTTGATCTTGCGGCAGGGCAGGGGCCAGATTTTGTCTTCCAGATCGTGCGGCCAGACGATGGCGATGCCGCGCGGCTTGTTGAATTCGCTGGCCATCTTGGCCAGCAGCTTGTTCGGTGCCACGCCGATCGAGCAGGTCAGCCCCGTGGCCGCCAGAATCGCCGCCTGCAGCCGCTGCGCCAGCACCTGCCCACCCCCTGCCTGGCCGCCTTCGGCGTGGGTGAAGTCGATATACACCTCGTCGATGCCCCGGTCTTCCATCGCCGGGGCCATGGAAAGAATCACTTCCTTGAAGCGCTGCGAATACGCGCGGTAGCGGGCAAAGTCGATGGGCAGCAAAATCGCCTGCGGGCACAACCGCGCCGCCTTCATCAGCCCCATGGCCGAACCCACGCCAAACTGCCGCGCCGCATAGGTGGCGGTGGTAATCACCCCCCGGCCCACATAGCCGCCCAGGCGCTCGAACGCCGAAAGCGGCATGTCCGCCAGACTGCCCCAGCGCTGCACCAGCGCCGCCTCCTGCTGCAGCGTAAAGCGGCTGCCGCCGATGACCACCGGCAAATCATGCAGCTGGGGGTAGCGCAGCAGTTCCACGGAGGCGAAAAACGCATCCATGTCCAGATGGGCCACGCGGCGGGCGGGAGCGGGGGCAAGGCAGTCAGTCGTCACAGCAGGCGATTGTCGCCATCCGGCGATTCAACTGCCCAGCGGCAGGCAAATCAGCACCAGCCCCACCAGCATCATGGTGATGCCGATCTGCTCCGGGCGCGAGAGGCTTTCCTTGAGCACGCGGCGCGAGACGAGGTAGCTGAACACCACCTCGATCATGCCCAGGGTGCGCACGTCGGCCACGCTGTGCATGGCATAGGCGGTAAACCAGGCCAGCGAAGCGGCTGCGCCCATGCTGCCGGCCAGCAGCGAGATGCGCCAGGCGCGGAAGATCGGCCCCAGGCCGGTGCGCCAGGCCACCCAGCCGCCCAGGCCGATGGATTGCAGGGTCTGTGCAATCAGCACGCCCCAGGCGCCGGCGACCCAGGGGGCTATCCCGTCGCCCAGCGCCAGCGCCCCAGCGCGAAAGCCGACGGTGGAAATGGCAAAGCCCGCTCCGGCCAGCAGCCCGTACAGCGCCGACTTGCTGCACCATGCCTGCCACGACAGCATCTGCCCCTGGCGCGGCAGGCTCAGGACGAGCACGCCCAGGGTGGCCACCAGCATGGCCAGCATGGCAATGCCGGTGGGCAGCTCGTGCAGCAGCACGGCGCTGAACAGCGCCACCTGCAGTACCTCGGTCTTGGACAAGGTGACGGCCACGGCGAAATTGCGCTCCTGCATGGCCCGCAGCAAGGCGGCGGTGGCAAAAATCTGAAAGAGCGCCCCCATGCCGATCCACCCCAGGTAGGACGCATTGAACTCCGGCAGGCGGGCCGTGCTGCCCGGCCCCCAATACAGCAGGGCCATCCAGGCAAACGTCAGGGGCAGGCCGAACATGAAGCGCACCAGGGTGGCCGCCAGGGCGCCGATCTCGTCGGTCAGGGAGCGCTGCGCGGCATTGCGCACCGTCTGCGCGGCAGCGGCAAACAGGGTGCAGGGCACCCACAGCCAGGCCAGGCTGGCAAGAGAATCGAGCATTGAAAAGAAGAAAAAAGGAGCGTCTCCCGCTGGATTCACGCCGTTTTACATATGTTTAATATGAAATATGGCGAAAACCAAGCGCAAAGCGCTCTCTTTTTAAGAATTGAAACAGACCCGATTTTAGAACGTGAACACGTTCTTACGTCTTGCCGCGTCCTTGCAGCCAGGCGATCAGCTCGCCCATGATGCCGCGGCGAAACGCCAGCACACAGACGACAAAGATCAGCCCCGTGACGATGGTCACAGACTCGCCCAGGCTGGTGAACCATTCCAGGCCGGTCGTCCTGGCCAGCCAGGCGCCCAGGTCGCCGATCTTGTTCTCCAGCGCCACCACCACGGCGGCGCCGACCAGCGGGCCGCTGAGGGTGCCCATGCCGCCTACCAGGGTCATCAGCACGACGTGGCCGGACATGCCCCAGTGCACGTCCGAGAGGGTGGCAAAGCCCAGCACCAGGGTTTTGAGCGCACCGGCCAGCCCGGCGATGGCCGCCGAGATGACGAAGGCCAGCAGCTTGAAGCGGTTGGTGTCGTAGCCCAGCGAGATGGCCCGCGCCTCGTTTTCCTTGATGCCCTTGAGCACCTGCCCGAAGGGCGAATGAATGGTGCGCACGATCAGCAGGAAGCCGGCCACCACGATGGCCACGGTGACGTAGTACATCACCAGATCGTTCTGCAGGTCCAGCAGGCCCAGCAGCTTGCCGCGCGGCACGCCCTGCAGACCGTCTTCGCCGCCGGTGAACGGCGCCTGCAGGCAGGCGAAGAACAGCATTTGCGCCAGCGCCAGCGTAATCATGGTGGCGTAGATGCCCTGGCGGCGGATGGTGAACCAGCCCATCACCAAGCCCAGCAGCGCCCCGCTGGCGGTGCCGGCAAGCAGGCCCAGCTCGGGCGTGGTGCTCCATTCCTTGACCACGTGGCCGCAGACGTAGGCGGCGCCGCCCAGGAAGGCCGCATGGCCGAAGGACAGCAGGCCGGTATAGCCCAGCAGCAGGTTGAAGGCTGCGGCAAACAGGGCGAAGCACAGCAGCTTCATGACAAAAATCGGGTAGGCGCCGACAAACGGCGCGGCCAGCAAGGCCAACAGCAGCAGGCTGTAACCGATGGGGGCAATTTTCTGGAGATTCATAGCATGGTGCCCCTGGCTTATTTTTCTTTACCGAACAGACCGGCCGGGCGGATCAACAGCACGATGGCCATGATGACGAACACGACGGTGGACGAGGCTTCCGGATAGAACACCTTGGTCAGCCCTTCGATCACGCCCAGGCCCAGGCCGGTGAGGATGGAACCCATGATGGAGCCCATGCCACCGATCACCACCACGGCAAACACCACGATGATGAGGTTCTGCCCCATCAGCGGCGTGACCTGGTAGACCGGCGCGGCCAGCACCCCGGCGAAGGCCGCCAGTGCGGCGCCGAAGGCGTAGGTCAGCGTGATCATCACCGGCACGTTCACGCCGAAGGCTTCGACCAGGCGCGGGTTTTCCGTCCCGGCACGCAGGTAGGCGCCCAGCTTGGTGCGCTCGATCACGTACCAGGTGGCCAGGCAGACGGCGATGGAGGCGACCACCACCCAGGCGCGGTAGTTGGGCAGGATCATGAAGCCCAGGTTGGTGGCGCCTTCGAGCAGCTCGGGCGCGTCATAGCCCAGCCCGGAGACGCCGTACATGGAGCGGAACACCCCTTCTATCACCATCGTCAGCCCCAGCGTGAGCAGCAGGCCGTACAGGTGGTCGAGCTTGTAGATCCAGCGCAGCAGCAGTCGCTCGATCACCACCCCGATCACGCCGACCAGCAAGGGCGCCAGCAGCAGCATTCCCCAGTAGCCGATTTCCAGGTACTCCATCCCCATCCAGGTGAGCAGGGCACCCAGCATGAACAAAGCGCCGTGAGCGAAGTTGATCACGTTGAGCAGACCAAAAATCACCGCCAGCCCCAGGCTGAGAATGGCGTAGAACGAGCCATTGACCAGCCCCAGCAGGAGCTGGCTGAGCAGCGCCGGGGCGGAGATACCGAAAATTTCCATGGGAAGTCACTATTGTGAAAGAGAGGGATGTACGCCGCTTATTCGCTTATTTCCACAGCGGGCACTTGGTTTCAGCCTTGGTCGTCCACACCTGCTCTGCCGGCAGCGTGGCCACGACGCGGTAGTAGTCCCAGGCTTCCTTGGAGTCCTTCTGGCCCTTGACCTGCATCAGGTACATATCGTGGGCGTAACGGCCATCCGGGCGGATCACGCCTTTGCCGAAGAAGTCGTCGATCGGCGTGGACTTGAGCTTGGCCATCACCGTGTCGGCATCGATGGTGCCGGCCGCCTCGATGGCCTTGAGGTAGTTCATCGTGGCCGAGTAGTTGGCGGCCTGCACGTCGGTGGGCATGCGCTTGGTCTTGGCAAAGAACTTCTTGCCGAATTCACGGCTCTTGTCGTTCAGGTTCCAGTCCCAGGCGGTGGTCAGGTACAGACCCTCGGTGTTTTTCAGACCCAGGCTGTGGATGTCGGAGTTGAACACCAGCAGACCGGCCATCTTCATGTTCTTGTTGATACCGAATTCCCGCGCCGCCTTGATGGCGTTGATGGTATCGCCCCCGGCGTTGGCCAGACCCAGGATCTGCGCCTTGGAGTTCTGCGCCTGCAGCAGGAACGAGGAGAAATCCGAAGCGTTCAGCGGATGGCGTACATTGCCCAGCACCTGGCCGCCGCTGTCCTTGACCACCTTGGCGGTATCGGCCTCCAGCGCATGGCCGAAGGCGTAGTCGGCGGTCAGGAAGAACCAGTTCTTGCCGCCATCCTTGACCACGGCAGAGCCCGTACCCCGGGCCAGCGCCACCGTGTCGTAGTCGTAGTGCACGGTGTAGGGCGTGCATTGTTCGTTCGTCAGGGCCGAGGCGCCTGCGCCGTTCACAAAGAAAACGCGCTTTTTCTCATCGGCCACCTTGGCCATGGCCAGGGCGACGCCGGAATTGGTACCGGCAAGCAGCATCGTCAGGTTCTGCGTGTCGATCCATTCGCGGGACTTGCTGGCGGCAATGTCGGGCTTGTTCTGGTGGTCCGCCGACAGCAGTTCCACCGGCTTGCCCAGCACCTTGCCGCCAAAATCGTCGATCGCCATCTGGATCGCCAAGGCGCCGTTCTTGCCATCCACGTCGGCATAGACGCTGGACATGTCGGTAATGAAACCGATCTTGACCTTCTCCTGTGCCTGGGCCTGGAACGCGCACAGTGCCAGTCCTGCGGCCCCCAGGGCGGCTGCCAGTGTGGTGAGTTTGCGTGCTTGCATGTCTGTCTCCTCTTGTGATTTGGGAAAAAACCGGGTCAAACGCCCAGTAACTCGGTCAGTACAGGCATCTTGTCCTGCAGCTGGGCGGCGGTGAAGTGCTCGACCATGCGGCCATGCTCCATCACGTAGAAACGGTCGGCCAGGGGGGCGGCGAAGCGGAAGTTCTGCTCCACCATCACCACGGTGAAGCCTTTTTCGCGCAGCATGGTGATCATGCGGGCCAGCGCCTGCACGATCACCGGGGCCAGCCCCTCGGAGATTTCATCGAGCAGCAGCAGCTTGGCGCCCGTGCGCAGAATCCGCGCCACCGCCAGCATCTGCTGCTCGCCGCCCGAAAGGCGCGTGCCCTGGCTGTTCTTGCGCTCGGCCAGATTGGGAAACATGCTATAGATTTCCTCAACCGACATGCCGGCCTGCCCGGTTTTCAGCAGTGGCGGCAGCAGCAGGTTCTCCTCGCACGACAGGCTGGAGAAAATGCCGCGCTCCTCCGGGCAATAGCCCAGCCCCAGGTGGGCGATGCGGTAGGTGGGCAAGGCAATGGTTTCCTGGCCATAGACCTTGATCGACCCCTGGCGGGCGCCTGTCAGCCCCATGATGGCGCGTAGCGTCGAGGTGCGTCCTGCGCCGTTGCGGCCCAGCAGCGTCACCACCTCGCCGGGCTGTACCACCATGTCCACCCCGTGCAAGACGTGGGACTCGCCGTACCAGGCCTGCAAGCCTTTGATTTCCAGTGCGGGTGCCGTCATCTCAATGCGCCCCCTGCAGCTGGCCGTCGGTGCTGCCCATGTAGGCCTCCATCACTTGCGGGTTGCTCGATACCTCGGCGTAGTCGCCTTCGGCCAGCACCATGCCGCGCTGCAGCACGGTGATGCGGTCGGCAATCGAGGAGATCACTTTCATGTTGTGTTCCACCATCAAAATGGTGCGCCCGGCAGAAACCTTCTTGATCAGCTGCGTGACGCGATCGACATCCTCGTGGCCCATGCCCTGTGTGGGTTCGTCCAGCAGCATCAGCTCCGGCTCCATGGCCAGGGTGGTGGCGATCTCCAGGGCGCGTTTGCGGCCATAGGGCAGATTGACGGTAACTTCGTCGGCCAGGTCTTCCAGCCCCACCTGCGCCAGCAGCTGGCGGGCGCGGTCATCGAGCTGGTGCAGGGTTTTGCTGCTGCGCCAGAAGTGGTAGCTGGTGCCCAGCTTGCGTTGCAGCGCCAGGCGCACGTTCTCCAGCAAGGTGAAGTTGGGGAACACGGCAGAGATCTGGAACGACCGAATCACCCCCCGGCGGGCAATCTGCGCGGGCTGCTCCTGGGTGATGTCCTGCCCGTTGAAGACGATGCTGCCCGAGGTGGGCACCAGGAACTTGGTCAGCAGGTTGAAGCAGGTGGTTTTTCCCGCCCCATTCGGCCCGATGAGCGCATGGATCGAGCCACGGCGCACAGCCAGATTCACGTCACTGACGGCGGTGAAGCCTTTGAACTCTTTGGTCAAGCGGGTGGTTTGAAGAATCGTGTCACTCATGCGCGAAAAAATTGACAATTTGAGCGGTGGATAGTAGTGGCTCGCTTCGCCGTATCGCATTGGGGCAAATGCCTAGGGGCAAACGTCGGTACGGTGTTTCACGTAACGCGGCGCTCGGAGTGTCAAAGCGCCGGACAACGCAAGCCATTGCGTGGGCAAAGCGGCTTCGCCTGGCGCCAGGATCGTCCCTGTACAGGGTTTCCATAGAAATTGATAATTAAAAAATGCCTATGAATAAATTAAGTTAAATCATTTGGCGTTTCCGTCCCATAGCTCCTAAGCTTGACTCCATTCCAGCGCCTGTTGCCCTGGGTTTTTTTAGGAGGACAAGTTATGCAACCCACCAAACTCACCACCGCCGCCGGCTGCCCCGTGGTAGACAACCAGAACGTCATGACCGCAGGCCCGCGCGGCCCGCAGTTGCTGCAGGACGTGTGGTTCCTGGAAAAACTGGCGCACTTCGACCGCGAAGTGATTCCCGAGCGGCGTATGCACGCCAAAGGCTCCGGCGCCTACGGCACCTTTACCGTCACGCACGACATCACCCGCTACACCCGCGCCAAGCTGTTCTCGGAAATCGGCAAGAAAACCGACATGTTCGTGCGTTTTTCCACCGTGGCCGGCGAGCGCGGCGCAGCCGATGCAGAGCGCGATATCCGTGGCTTTGCCATGAAGTTCTATACCGAAGAAGGCAACTGGGACCTGGCCGGCAACAACACCCCGGTGTTCTTCCTGCGCGACCCGCTCAAATTCCCCGACCTGAACCACGCCGTCAAGCGCGACCCGCGCACCAACCTGCGCAGCGCCCGCAACAACTGGGACTTCTGGACGCTGCTGCCCGAAGCGCTGCACCAGGTCACCGTCGTCATGTCCGACCGGGGCATTCCCGCCAGCTACCGCCACATGCACGGCTTTGGCTCGCACACCTTCAGTTTCATCAACGCGCAAAACGAGCGTTTCTG
>Ga0206117_101594_pt1 | contig 10905 bp, 9 predicted proteins | sample 3A5Ametagenome_FD_177997 | JGI IMG/M metagenome (GOLD analysis project Ga0206117, IMG submission 177997) | Enriched microbial communities from leaf-cutter ant dump, University of Wisconsin, Madison, United States - 3A5A | ecosystem: Environmental > Terrestrial > Nest > Insects nest > Nest dump... | reverse complement strand
CAGGATGGCGCTGCAGTTCGAGCGGCACTCACATTGCCATGGAGCAGCGGGCAGGCTGAGGGGCAGATCAACCGCCTCAAACTGCTCAAGCGTCAGATGTACGGCAGAGCCAGCCTGGATCTGCTCCAGAGACGAACCCTCCTGGCGGCGTGATCCACGCAAAGTGCGCAAGAGCCACCGAACCAGGGCAAGATCAGCCTTTTTCAATATGTTCCAGTGGATCGGCGGGCGGTCCCACTTGGGCTCATCGCCACCGGTACCGGTCTAGCAGGGCTGATCGGCGTGGTGACGCGAGACTGATTGCCCGGTGAACCGCTCGACGCAAGCCGAAAGGCTTGCCAGAGTGGTCTCATGATAGACCCAGGGACCGAGTCCTGCACGCGCGACGGTGATTTCCCGGCGATCCCCGAGGTCGGTGATTGTCGCCGTGAAGCCGCCGACCGCGACACTCTGCTGTGAACAGGTCATTTGGACGCCCTCCTCGACATCATGCCGCAGGTTGGGCCGCCGCACTTAACGAGACGTGAACATATGGCAGTATGTGACTGCCTACCCACAAATAGCCCGGCTTGTCGGCTCGCCAAGTTATCGCTCAACCTACCGGTCAGGCCACCCGCATCCGGTCGGCGTCGATGTTCAGCGTGTCGAGCCAGGTCGGATCCAGCTTCGGAACCGACGAGAACAGCAGTTTCGAATAGGGATGCTGCGGCGGCTGCCGGTCGGCGGGGACGATTGTCTCCACGGTCTGTCCGCGATACATCACGACGATCTCGTCGCAGATCGCCTCGATCACCGACAGGTCGTGGCTGATGAAGACATAGGACAGGCCAAGCTCGCGTTGCAGTTCCTTCAGCAGGTCGATGACCGCCGCCGCAACGACGGTGTCGAGGGCCGAGGTGATCTCGTCGCACAGGATCAGCTTCGGTTCGGCGGCGAGCGCACGGGCGAAGTTCACCCGCTGCTTCTGGCCGCCCGACAGTTCGGCCGGGCGGCGGTGGCGCAGGGCGCGGGGCAGGCGGACCATGTCCAAGAGCGCATCGACCCGCGCATCGCGGGCCTTGCCGCGCAGGCCGTGATAGAAGGTCAGCGGACGGCCGAGGATGTCCTCGATGGACTTGGCCGGGTTGAGCGCGGTGTCGGCGTGCTGGAAGACGATCTGCAGGTCACGCAGCTGGTCGTGGCTGCGCTGGCGGGCGCTGTGCCACAGCTCCCTGCCATTGAACTGAATGTCACCCTTGCAGGCCGGCAGGATGCCGGCGATGGCACGCGCCAGCGTCGATTTCCCGCAGCCGGACTCGCCGATGATGCCGAGGTTGGTGCCCCGCTTCACCTGGAGGCTCACCTCCTTGACGGCGAGGACCAGCGGCTGTCCGTTCGACTGCGGCGGGCCGTAGCCGGCGCTCAGCGTGTTGATCTCCAGCAGCGGGGCGCCGCTGTCGGCGACGGGCCGCACCTCCCGCCCGCCGCTGTCGGGGTGGAAGGCGTGCAGCAATTCCCGGGTGTAGGGGTGGGTCGCGCGCGTCAGGATGTCGTGGACGCTGCCGGTTTCCTGCACCGCGCCGTTGCGCAGCACCATGATGCGGTCGGCGATCTGGGCGACCACGGCCAGATCGTGGGAGACATAGACGCAGGCGATCCGGTGCTGGGCGGTCACCGCCTTGAAGGCGCGCAACACCTCGACCTGGGTGGTGACGTCCAGCGCCGTGGTCGGCTCGTCGAAGATCACCACCTTGGGATCGCCGATCAGCGCCATCGCCGCCGCCAGCCGTTGCAGCTGGCCGCCCGACACCTGATGCGGGTAGCGGTCGCCGATGCTGTCGGGATTGGGCAGGGACAGGGCGCGGAACAGGGCGATGGCCCGGCGGCGGGCCTCGTCCGGCGGCATCAGGCGATGGATCCGCGTCACCTCGATGACCTGCTCCATGATGGTCGAGGCCGGGTTGAAGGCGGCGGCGGCACTCTGCGGCACATAGGCCACGGTGGTGCCGCGCAGGGCGGCTCGGTCCTTTTCCGACAGCGTCACCATGTCATGGCCGTCGACCGTCACCGTTCCGCCGGAAATCCGGCAGCCCGGACGGGCGTAACCCAGCAGCGTCATGGCGGCGGTGGTCTTGCCGGAGCCGCTTTCGCCGATGAAGGCGACGGTCTCGCCGGCGGCGATGTCCAGGTCGATGCCCTTCAGGATCTGGATCCAGCGGCCGGAATCGGTGGTGGCCTCGACCGTCAGGCCGCGGATTTCGACGAGGTTCGTCATCATGAGGCGCTCCGGTCCCGGATCTTCTGCGGAAGATTGTCGATCAGCAGGTTGACGCTGATGGTCAGGGTGGCGATGGCCAGCGACGGCACGATCACCGCCGGTGCCGCGAAGGGCAGGCCGCCGATGTTCTCGCGCACCAGCGCCCCCCAGTCGGCGTAGGGCGGCTGAACGCCCAGCCCCAGGAAGGACAGGCCCGACAGCAGCAGGACGATGAAGACGAAGCGCAGGCCGAGGTCGGCCAGCACCGGGCCGATGATGTTGGGCAGGATCTCCGATGCGATCAGATAGGGCAGCCTTTCGCCCCGGATGCGGGCGACCATGATGAAGTCCATCGTGTCGATGTTGATCGCCAGCGCCCGGCTGAAGCGGTAGGCGCCGGGGACATAGATGACCGACAGGGTCAGGATCAGCACGGGGATGGACGAGCCCACCGCCGCGACCACCATCAGGCCGAAAAGCTTGCTGGGGATGGAGTTCATGGCGTCGAGGATGCGGCTGACCACCATGTCCACCGGCCCGCGCAGCACCGCCGAGGTCATGCCCAGCACCACGCCGGTGAAGCAGGCGATGGACACCGCCGCCAGCGAGATGCCGACGGTGTAGCGGGCGCCGTAGATGATGCGGGACAGCATGTCGCGGCCGAGATAGTCCGACCCCAGCCACAGGCCGGGCCGCATCGGGCCGAAATAATCGAGGTCGATCATCTCGCCCACCGAATGGGGCGTGATGTAGGGGGCGAACAGGGCGACCAGCGCCCAGAACAGGACGACGGAGAAGGCGGCCAGGCCGACCAGGTTGATCCGGTAGCCCGACCACGCCGCCAGCGAGCCGGTGGAAGAATTTGTCTTCATCGGAGCCTCGGGTTCGACAGGATGGCGACGATGTCGGCGGTGGTGATCAGGATCAGATACCCGAAGCAGAAGATCATCGCGCAGGACTGGATCAGCGGCAGGTCGCGGGTGGACACCGCATCGACCATCAGCTTGGCTATCCCCGGATAGTTGAAGATCGTCTCGACGATGATCACGCCGCCCAGCAGGTAGGAGAGCGACAGCGCCACCGCGTTGGAGATGGGCCCCAGCGCGTTGGGCAGGGCGTGGCGCAGGACCATCCGCGGCCGTGACGCCCCTTTCAGCAGCGCCATCTCGACATAGGGCGTGTTCAGCGTCTCGATCACGGCGGCCCTGGTCATGCGGATCATCTGCGCCGACACCCCGAAGGTCAGGGTGATGACCGGCATGGCGTAGGCCCGCAGCAGACCGGAAAAGCTGTCGACATTGTAGGTGAAGGACAGGGCCGGCAGCCATTTCAGGTAGACGGCGAAGACCAGAACGGCCAGGGTCGCCAGCACGAATTCCGGCACCGAGATGACGCCGATGGTGGCGATGGTGACGATGCGGTCATAGAGCGTGCGCCGCCACATGGCGGCGGTGATGCCCAGCGTCAGCGCCAGCGGCACCGACACCAGGGTGGTCAACCCGGCCAGCTTCAGGGTGTTGGCGAGCCGGCCGGAGATCAGCGTGGCCACCGGCATATGGTTGGCGTAGGAGGTGCCGAGATCGCCCTGGAACAGGCCGCCGATCCAGTAGACGAAGCGCAGCAGGGCCGGTTCGTCGAGATGCATCGCCGTGCGCAGGCCGGCGACGGCTTCCGGTGTCGCCGCCTGCCCCAGCAGGATGGTCGCCGTGTCGCCGGGCAGCAGGGTGGTGGCGAAGAACACGGCGAAGGACACGATCGTCAGCGTGACCAGTGCGATGAGCAGCCGACCAAGGATGAGGGACGGAACGCGTGATGTCATGCTTGGCCTCCGCAAGGTGAGGCGCCCCCGGGAGGGGTTGCCCGGATGGGCCACGACGGGCCGGAACGGACCCGGCCCTGCGGCCGGTCCGCCCCGCCCGTCCACTGTATCAGGCGGTCAGCCAGACATATTCGGCGAAAGCGTAGCCCATCATGCCGCCCAGCGGGCTGGGGGCGAGGCCCTTCAGCTTGTCGCTGATGGCATCCACGTTGGAGATGTAGGCGGGGATGATGGTGCCGGCCTCTTCGGCGATCATCACCTGCATCTCGTTGTAGATCTCCTTGCGCTTGGCCTGGTCGAGCATGCCGCGCGCTTCGATCATCATCCTGTCGAATTTCTCCGACTTGTACTTGCTCTCGTTCCACGGCGCTTCGGAGGCGTAGAGCAGGGAGAACAGGATGTCCGGCGTCGGCCGCGGGTTGATGTTGCCGAAATGGATCGGTGCCTTCAGCCAGTAGTTGCTCCAATAGCCGTCGGACGGCACGCGCTGGACGTCGAGCTTCATGCCGATCTCGGCGGCGGAGGCCTGGATCACCATCGCCATGTCGATGCCCGACGAGGCGGCATCCGACGTGATCACCGGGATCGACTGGCCCAGCACGCCGGCCTTCTTGAACAGCGCCTTCGCCTTTTCCGGATCGTAGGCCTTCGGCTTCAGGGCGGCGTTGTGGTAGGGGTTCACCGGCGAGACCGGCTGGTCGTTGCCCACCTCGCCGAAACCGCGCAGGGCCGATTTGACGATCTGCTCGCGGTTGACGATGTACTTCATCCCATCGACGAAGTCCTTGCGGCTGCCCGGCTCCATATCCAGGCGGATGTTCAGGTCGGTGTAGTTGCCGGACGTCGTCTTCGACAGGACGAAGCCCTTCTGTCCGTCGACCAGACGGGTGGAGCGCGGGTTGATCGACGCGGCGAGATGGATGTCGCCGGACAGCAGCGCGTTGACGCGGGCATTGTCGTCGCTGATCGCGAAGAACTCGAAGGAGTCGACGTACGGTCCGCCCTTCCAGTAATTCTGGTTGCGCAGGCCGATGGAGCGCACGCCCGGCTCGAAGCTCTTGCAGGTGAAGGCGCCGGTGCCGTTGCCCTTGGAGAAGTCGGTGGTGCCGTCGGCCACGATCATGAAATGGTGGGTGGCCAGGATGGTCGGCAGATCGGCGTTGGGGCTGGCCAACTCGATCTCGACGGTGGTCTTGTCGACGGCCTTGAACCCCGTCATCTGCGCGGCGATCTTCGCGACCTTGGAGCCGACGGCGGGATCGAGGTGGCGCTTCAGCGAATAGACCACGTCGTCGGCGGTCAGCGACTTGCCGTCGTGGAATGTGACGCCCTTGCGCAGCTTGACCGTCCAGGTCTTCGCATCGCCCGATTCCACGCTCTCGGCCAGCTCCATCTGCGGGATGCCGTTCTGGTCCAGCGTGGTCAGGCGGTTGTAGAAGGCGCAGCAGCGGACATAATCGGTGGACAGCGACGCCTTGGCCGGATCCAGCGTGTCGGCGGTCGAGGCCGACCAGCCGGCGGCCTTCAGCGCGCCGCCCTTCACCGGTGTCGCGGCCAGCGCCATGCCGGCGCGGCCCAGGACGAGGTCGGCAGCCGCCAGCGACACCCCGCCGGCCAGCAGCATCTTCAACAGGTCACGGCGGCTGGCCCCGCGCCGGATGGCGCTTTCGACCATGCTGTCGTCGGTACCGGTCCAGTTTTGGAGAGTCCGGGTTTCAGGCGTCTTGGTCATGTCTGCCTCACTCTGTTCAGGATTGTTCGTTCGTTTCTTTTTTGCGCGCTCCGGTTTGGTCCGGTTACGCGGACGCCGTCTTCGGCTCTGCGGCCGCTGTGTCGACGGCATCGGCCAGTTCCGCCATCGAGCGGAAATGGAAATCCGGTTCGGTGAACTCGGCGGGTTCGATGGTGCCGCCATAGCCTTTCTGGGCATGCCGCCGCTGGATCCAGCAGTTGGTCATGCCGAGGCGGCGGGAAACGCCGATGTCGTGATACTGGCTCTGGGCAACGTGAAGGATATCGTCCTTGCTGCCGCCGTCGCGCTCGACGAAGTCGAACACCTGCTGGAAGAAGGCGGGGTTGGGCTTTTCGACGCCGGTGTCGTCGGCGGTGAAGCCGGCGAAGAACGGATCGCCCAGCTCGCGGGAAAAATGGGTGAAGGCCCAGCGCCGCGCGTTGGTCATCGCGATCAGCTTGTAGCGCTTGGCCAAACGCGCCATGGCCTCCCGGCTGTCGGGGAAGCCGGCCCAGGCCGCCGCGGAATCCCGAAGGCGTTCGCCGTACTGCATGCCGGCGGGCAGCCCCAGCTTGGGCGCGATCACCGAATAGACGCGCACCAGATCGTCGGGGAACAGGTCGGCGTCCGGGGCGTAGCGCGCCTCGCGGTAGAGGGTCAGCGCCGCCTCGCCGTCCACATCGGTGCCGGCCTCCGCCGCGATTGCGGCGAGGCAGTCCTTGATGCCGGATTCGAAGTCGATCAGGGTGCCGACGACGTCGAAGGTCAGATACTTGAAGCTCAGCAGACTCTTGGTCAACGCACCATCTCCTCAATCAAGGACCGCAGGGGAACCGTTCCGGTCCGGCGGGGCGTTTCAGGTCCGGCGGCAAAGTCCGCCGGGATGTCTTTGGAGCTGGTCCCTCTTGAACTGGCCTGGAGAGTCGGTTTTCTTCCCCTCCAGTGTGGTCCAAGGGTTGGGTGGGGGTCTCCGAATCTTCGGTGCTGGACAGCAGAAAATGCTGGATACGGAGGGATCCGCGGTTTTTTCCGCGGACACCCCCTTTTTCGTCTAGCGCATCGCCCGGCGGACGTCGGGATCGTCCAGCGTCTGGTCGAGGGTTTGGGCCGTGCGCTCCAGGATCGCGTCGATGTCGTCGTCGGTGCAGCAGAGCGGCGGGGCATAGCCCAGCACGCCGTTGGCGAAGGCGCGGATCACCAATCCGTTGTTCCAGGCGCGGTCGAAAATCCGGCGGGACGGTTCGGCGGCGGCGGGCAGGGGGGTCTTGCGCTCCTTGTCCACCACCAGTTCGATGGCGGCCAGCATGCCGCGCCCGCGCACGTCGCCGACCAGCGGGTGATCGCGCAGAGCGTGCAGCCCGGCCATCAGCCGCGCCCCGGCCCTGGCGCCGTTGGCGAGCAGGCTGTCCTCGTACAGGCGCAAGGCCGCCAGCCCGACGGCGGCGCTGACGGGGTGGGCGGAGTAGGTATAGCCATGGCCGACCGCGCTGCTGCCGGCGGCGTCCGCGATGGTATCGTACACCGCGTCCGACAGGAAGACGGCACCCATCGGCACATAGCCGGAGGTCAGGCCCTTCGCCGTGGTCATCATGTCGGGGACCACGCCGTCGTCGGTGCAGGCGAACAGCGGGCCGGTGCGGCCGAAGCCGGTGATGACCTCGTCGGCGACGAACAGGATGCCCAGGCTGCGGCAGCGCTCGCACATCGCCTTCATCCAGCCGTCGGGCGGCACCAGCACGCCGCCCGACCCCTGGATCGGCTCGGCATAGAAGGCGGCGACCCGCTCCGGTCCGCCGATCTCGGCGATCTTCGCGTCGAGGGCGGCGAGCGAGGCGGCGATGATCGCATCGGCATCGCCGCCCACCGGGTTGCGGTAGGCGTAGTGCGACGGAATCTTGTGCTGCCAGTCGAAGGGCACGCCGAAGCCGGCATGGAAGGCGGGCAACGCGGTCAGCCCGGAGCCGACGGTGGAGGAGCCGTGATAGCCCTGCTCGATGGAGATGAACTGGTCGCGCTGCGGCTGCCCCTTGGCCTGCCAGTAGTAGCGGATGAAGCGGATGGTGCTGTCGACCGCATCCGACCCGCCCAGCGTGAAATAGACATGGTTCAGGTCGCCGGGCGCCCGTTCGGCGAGCGCCGCGGCCAGGCGGATCGCCGGTTCGCTGCCAAGCCCGAAATAGCCGGTGGCGTAGGGCAGTTCCTGCATCTGGCGGGTGGCGGCGTCGATGAGGCTCTGCTGGCCGTAGCCGGCGTTGACGCACCACAGGCCGGCGAAGCCGTCGACCAGCCGGCGGCCGGCGGCGTCGGTGACCGTCGCCCCGGCGCCGGATGCGATGACCCGCACCCCGGCCTTCTCATGGCCGCGATATGAGGCGACGGGATGGACCAGATGGGCACGGTCGAGTTCGATCAGGGAATTGCTGAGCATGGTCCTCTCCGGATCAGCCGAGTGCCTGGCTGGCGAGCGCGAAAGTCGATACGGGTGCGGGTGAGGTCGCTGCTGCCGCCGGTGCGGGGCGGCGCATGGCGATGCCGCCGCCGACAGGACGCAGACCGCAATCGGCCAGCCATGGGGCGAGGCCGGTGTCGGCGGTGGTGTCCACCCGCAGGAATTTTCCCGGATGCGCGGCGAGGAGCGGGCCGATCAGGGCCTTGGCGCCGTCCGCGTCGGGTGCGACCACCGGGCCGACGACCTGACCGCGGCCGAAGTCGCGCATTGCTGCGAAACCGGCGGGGACGCCGTTCCGGCGCAGCAGCGTGAAGGACCCGACCCCGGCGATGCGCTCCAGCAGCAGGCGGCGGTCGGCGCCGAAGGCCTGGCCGTCCAGCGCGGCGATGGCCGCAAGATCCTGGGTGCCGGCCGGGGCGACGTCCTCCACCGCCGCCGCCACCGACGCAACCGGACCGGCTTCGCCCTGATGCTGGAGGACGGTGCCGACCTCGCGGAAGCCCAGCTTTTCGTAGAGCGGCAGCCCGTCGCTGGTGGCGACGAGGCGCAGGGGGCGGCCGTCCGCCAGCGCCATCGCCTCGTCCATCAGGCGGCGGCCGAGGCCCTGCCCGCGCCAGCCTTCGTCGACGATGACCATGTTGATGGTGGCGGCATCCTCGCCATAGGGCGTCGTCAGCACGGTGCCGACCAGTCGGCCCGATCCGGCATCCACAGCGACCAGCCCGCGGCTCAGCGACAGGAGCAGCGACCAGTCTTCCAGCCGGTGCGGCCATTGCGCCTGCCGCGACAGGGCGAGCGCATCGCCCAGATGCTTGGGCTCGAAAGCCGCAAAGTCGATCGCTCTCTTGGGAACCGTAGTCTTGTTCATGGGCAGTCCTTTCACCCTCTGCCTCCAAGAGTGTGCGCAGCGGCCCCGGACGTTCGTCTGAAGGCGACACCCGCCGCGATATCTTCCACCTTTGCTCCGGCAGCCCGCCGCATCTTATGCCGCGAGGATGGCGGACGAACCGGCGGACGGGGCGTCCGACCCACGTTTCAGGCGCCCCGGCGCCGTTTCCCTCCCAACCAAATGCTGAGTGCCGCGACGGAAACGGAACATTGTGCTTTCGCGACGGGCAATTCGGTCAGGCCCGGTTTCACGGCAACGCTAGGATCGTAGGGCAGGGCCGGCAGCGCCCCATTCCCAATTCGCCCCTCCCACGTCGCTCCATCCCAAGGAAGCAGCCATGAGCCAGTTCCGGCCGAAATACGTCACCTTCGATTGCCACGGCACGCTGATCAACTTTCAGATGGCCGAAGCGGCGCGCGACCTGTACGGGTCGATCCTCGACGACGCGCGGATGACGGAGTTCATCAAGAATTTCGCCGCCTATCGTCTCGACGAGATCATGGGCGACTGGAAGCCCTATGCCGAGGTCGTGCACAATTCGCTGGAGCGCAGCTGCAAGCGCAACAACGTTGTCTTCCGCGACGAGGATGCGCGCATGGTGTACGAGCGGGTTCCCACCTGGGGGCCGCACCCGGACGTGCCGGCCGGCCTGGCCAAGGTTGCCAAGGAAATCCCGCTGGTCATCCTGTCGAACGCGATGAACGACCAGATTCCGTCGAACGTGGCGAAGCTTGGCGCGCCCTTCCACGCCGTCTACACCGCCGAACAGGCGCAGGCCTACAAGCCGCGCTTCCAGGCGTTCGAATACATGTTCGACATGCTCGGCTGCGGGCCGGAGGACATCCTGCACTGCTCCTCCTCCTTCCGCTACGACCTGATGTCGGCGCACGATCTGGGGATCCGCAACAAGGTGTGGGTCAACCGCGGCCACGAACCGGCCAACCCCTATTACGGCTATGTCGAGATTTCCGACATTTCCGGCCTGCCCGGCGTGGTCGGGCTGTAAGGGGGCGGAGCTTTCAAGGTTCGGGCTGCAACGACAAGGACCCAGGTCATGAAATTCGTCTCCTACTGGCACGACACCGCCCCGGCCTTCACGGGCGGAGCCGAAGGAACCGTCGAGGGCCATTACGACGTCGCCATCGTCGGAGGAGGGTTCACCGGCCTGGGTGCCGCCCGCCAGCTCGCCAAGGCCGGGGCGCGGGTGATCGTGCTGGAGGCGGACCGCGTCGGCGGCGGCGCGTCGGGGCGCAACGGCGGGCACCTCAACAACGGTCTGGCCCACAGCTTCATCGCCGCCAAGACCGCGCTGGGGACGGAGCGCACCATCGCCCTCTACCGGGCCTTCGACCAATCCATCGACACGCTGGAGGCGCTGATCGCCGAGGAAGGCATCGATTGCAGCTTCCGCCGCGCCGGCAAGCTGAAGCTGGCCTCCAAGCCGGCGCATTTCGACGCCATCGCCCGGAACTTCGAGGTGGTGCACCGTGAGGTCGATCCCGACACGGCCCTGCTGACCGCCGAAGACCTGAAGGGGGAGGTCGGCTCGCCGTTCTTCGGCGCGATGCTGTCCCGCAAGAGCGCCATGATGCATATGGGCCGCTTCGTGGTCGGGCTGGCCGATGCCGCCAAACGGCACGGTGCGGTGCTGGTCGAGAACGCGCCGGTCGGGACCATCGCCCGCAAGGGCGACCGCCACACGCTGACCACGCCGCGCGGCACGGTCACCGCCAGCGAGGTGCTGGTCGCCACCGGGGCCTACACCACGCCGAATTTCAGC
>Ga0206117_101590_pt1 | contig 10924 bp, 10 predicted proteins | sample 3A5Ametagenome_FD_177997 | JGI IMG/M metagenome (GOLD analysis project Ga0206117, IMG submission 177997) | Enriched microbial communities from leaf-cutter ant dump, University of Wisconsin, Madison, United States - 3A5A | ecosystem: Environmental > Terrestrial > Nest > Insects nest > Nest dump... | reverse complement strand
CGGTTTTCCCGGTGGTTCCCCTGGCGCCGCGCCCTGTGTACAGTGCGGGCATGCCTTCCGCCCTCCTGCCCGAGCCCTCTGGCACGCTGGACGCCACGGCCACCGCCGCGCGGCTGCCGTGGACCGACCTGGCCGACGAAATCGCCGCCCTGCTGCGGGACGACACCGTCTCCGTCCCCGCCCGCAGCGTGCTGCCGCTGCCCGGGGGCGGCAGCCTGTTCGTGATGCCTGCCACCGACGGCGCGGTGGCCATGACCAAGCTCATCACCCTCACCCCCGCGAACGCGGGCACGGGCCGGCCCGCCATCCAGGGCGATGTGGTGGTGTTCGACATCGCCACGGGCGCGCGCAGCCTGGTGCTGGACGGCCCCACCGTCACCGCGCGGCGCACGGCGGCGGCATCGCTGCTGGCGGCCCGCCACTTGGCGCAGGTGCCCGCGGGCCCGCTGCTCGTCGTGGGCGCGGGCGTGCAGGGCCTGGCCCATGCGCAGGCCTTCGTGCAGGGCCTGGGCGTACGGGAGGTGTGGGTGGCGTCACGCAGCGCCGCCAGTGCCGAAGCCCTGGCCGAACAAGTGCGCGCACTGGGCTGCGAGGTGCGCACGGTGGCAGATGCGGACGCCGCCCTGCCCCACTGCCCGCTGGTCGCGGTCTGCACCCCGGCGCAGGCCGTGGTGCTGGCCGCCACGCCCCGGCCCGATGCCTTCATCGCGGCGGTGGGCGCCTTCACCCCCGCCATGGCGGAGCTGGCGCCGTCGCTGTGCCGGCACGTGGCGCAGCACGGGCGGATCGTGGTGGACACCGAGGACGCGGCCCACGAGGCGGGCGACCTTCTGCAGGCCGGGCTGGACGTGGCCAGCCTGCCCACGCTGCGCGACGTGGTGCGCGGGCGCATCGCGGCGCGGCCTGGACCCGTGCTGTTCAAGAGCTGCGGCTGGGCGGGCTGGGACCTGGCCGCCGCGCGCCTGGCCGTCGCCGGGCCGGCGCGGATGCGCCCATGATCGTGGCCCGGCTCTCCCGGCGGGGCCTGCGCACGCAGATCGCGCTGATCTTCGGCATGCTCGTGGTGGGGCTGGCGGTGGTGCTGTCCCTGGGCTTCGGCGAGCTGCTCAAGCGGCGCATCCAGCGCGATGCCGGTGCGGCGCTGCAGGTGGTGGCGGAGAACGCGGGCACGCTGCTGGCCCACGGACTGCTGGAGCGCAGCCGCCAGGCCGAGGTCCTGGCCGCCGCCGAGGTCATCTGGTCCAAGGGGCTGGATTCGCTGGAAGCCCAGCACATGCTCGCCCGCGCGCAGGCCATCGAGCCCACCAGCGTATGGGTCGGCGTCGCGGATGCGCAGGGCATTGTGCGCGCAGCCACGGGCGGACTGCTGGTCGGGCAGAACGTGGCCGAGCGCCCGTGGTTCCGGGCCGGCCTGGAGAAGCTGCACGTGGGTGACGTGCACCCGGCCAAGCTGCTCGAAAAGCTCATCCCCCCGACCGCCTCGGGCGAACCCCACCGTTTCGTGGATTTCGCGGCGCCCATCCGCCTCGGCCCCACGACCGTCGGCGTGCTGGGCGTGCACGGCAGCTGGGAATGGGCACGCGAGGTCGTGGAAAGCCTGATGCCCCAGACGGCGGGCGAGCGGGCCCTGGAGCTGTTCATCTTCGACCGGGAGGGCGCGCTCATCTATGCGCCCCAGGGGCTGGCCGCCGGGCTGCTGGCGGCGGGCCAGCGCATGCCCGCGCAGGCCCAGGTCAACAACAACCGGGACGGCGGGCCCGTGCTCACCGCCGTGCTGCCGTGGCGCGACGGCAAGCGCTATCTCACCGCCGCCACGCAGCTGCAGGCGCGCAACGCGGCCAGCGACCTGGGCTGGCGCATCGTGGCCCGCGAGCCCGAAGCCCTGGCCTTTGCCGCCGCCGACGACGCGGTGCGCATGACCCTGGCCATCGGCCTAGCCGCCGCGCTGTTCGCCTCGGCGCTGGCCTGGATGGCGGCCCGCCGGCTCAGCGAAGACCTGTACGCGCTGGCCGCCGCCGCCAGCGCGGTGGAATCCGGCCGCGGGGGCGCGCAGATCCCGGCCACCGGCAGCAACCGCGAGGTGCGCCAGCTCTCGGGCGCGCTCGGCCGCATGACGCACCGGTTGCTCGCCGCGCACGAGGCCATGGAGGAAAAGGTGCGCCAGCGCACCCTGGAGCTAGAGGCCGCCAACCGCGCCCTGGACCTGCAGGCCCGCACCGATCCCCTGACCGGGCTGCTCAACCGCCGCGGCTTCGAGGCGCAGATGGCCTTCGCGCTGGCATTGGCGCAGCGCAGCGGCCGGCCGCTGAGCCTGATCGCGGTGGACGTGGACCATTTCAAGCGCGTGAACGACACGCACGGCCACGAGGCCGGGGACGAGGTGCTGCGCCGGCTCGCGCGCACCATGCAGGCCCGCATGCGCACCTCGGACGTGGTGGCGCGCCTGGGGGGCGAGGAATTCGTGGCCCTGCTGCCCGACACCGACCTGGCCGGCGCCCGGGCCATTGCGCAGGCGCTGGTGGACGCCATGGACGCGCAGCGCGACCCCGTGGTCGGCCACCTCACCGTGAGTGCCGGCGTGGCCGGCCTGCAGGGCCCGAAGGACAGCGGCGCGGACATCCTGCGCCGGGCCGACATGGCCCTCTACGAAGCCAAGGGCCAGGGGCGCAACCGGGTCTGCGTGGAAGCCTAGACCCCTAGACCACCAGCAGGCGGCCCTGCTCCGCCTCGTCCAGCGCGGCGGCCACATGGCAGCCTTCGGGCGCCGCCGCGTCGAAATACACCTGCAGCCGCGCGGACAGCGCGCGCAGGGCCTCGTCGCGCGAAGCGCGCGCCAGGGCCAGCTGGCCCTGGGCATAGGGCCGGTGGCCCAGCATCATGTCGGTGTTCACGCAGTGGCCGGCGGCCGCCATCTTGAGCACGAACGTATTGAGCAAGCCGCAGGGCCAGTAGGTGGTGTACTGGGGCGCGGCGTCGCCGTCCATGAACAGGAAGGCGAGCTCGGCGCCCGGGTTCCGCGCGGGGGAGGTCGTGGTGGCAAGGGGGCTCAGCATGGTGGACTCCTTCTTCGTGTCGTTGCGTTCGCCCCGGAACCCCGGAGGCTTGACACCATGCTAGAAACCTTACCGGCCCTTGCATTTCAGCCAAGCGGCTGTGCCCATGTAGGACGCAAGCCGGTGGCCGGGAAGGGAGGAGCGGCTGCGCCGCCTCGGAAAACGGCCCCTTTTTACGCCTTGGACAGCTTTACGCCCACTGGCCCCGGTCCTTGTAGCTCACGTGGCAGACTTCATCGCTCTCGAGCCTGTGCAAGAGCAGGCGTTGCGGCCGGACATGCCGACTATTCCAACCGGATGTTGAGTTGCTTGAGCAGACTTGCCGTCGTGTTCACATCGCTGGTCAACCGGGCATGGAATTGCGCCTGGCTGACGTTGGTCGGATCCACCCCTTCCACGGCGAGTTGCTGGCGAAGCTCGGAATCGGCCAGCGCGGTATTGATGTCGCGGTTGAGCTTCTGCACGACTGCGGCGGGCGTGCCCTGCGGCGCAAAGACGCCCAGGCCCAGGGAGGTGTCGTAGCCAGGGTTGCCCAGCTCGGCGATAGTGGGAACCCCCGGATATAGCGGCGAGCGGCGCGCGCTGCCCAGAGCCAACAGGCGGACCTTCCCGGCCTTGAGCTGCGGCTGCGCCAACGACGTGCTGGCCAGGATGGCATCGACCCGCCCCGCCAGCAGGTCCATCATCGACGGCGCGCCGCCCTTGTAGGGAATGTGCGTAATCGACGTCTTGGCGATCGAGTTGAGCTGCTCGATCCCCAGGTGATAGGAACCACCGTGCCCATTGCTGCCGAAGTTGAGCTTACCGGGGTTCGCCTTGGCGTAGGCGATGAATTCCGGGAAGGTCTTGAACGGCGAATTCGCGTTGACCAGGAAGAGCGTCGTGCTCAGCCCGACCTGGGCCACCGGCACCAGGTCGTTCAGCGGGTCGTAGCCGATCGAGGCATTGCCCGCCTTGGCGATCACCATCGAGTCGTATTGGCTCAGCAGCAGTGTGTAGCCGTCCGGGGGCGCCTTGGCCACGATGCCGCCCGCCAGGTTGCCCCCCGCGCCGGGGCGGTTGTCGCAGACCACGGGCACCTTCCACAAGGCCGTCAATGCCGCGGCCAGTTTGCGCCCCACGTTGTCCACGATGGCGCCCGGCGGGAAGGACAGAATCAGCGTGACCGCCTTGGCCGGGTAGTTGTCCTGGGCCCTCGCCCAAGGGGGCAGAAGCGACAGCGCTGCGAGCCCCGCGCTCCATGCCAGTGCGTTTCTCCGGGTCACGCTTTTTGGTTGCATGTCCTGTTCCGTGCGGTTTTTCTGCATTCCTTGTCTCCTTTCGTTGTTCAAATCTGTTGTGCCTTGAGTCCGGCTCGGATCTGCGCCGCGGTGGCGGGCTCTGCCCCGGCGCGCTGGATCAGCTCCACCGCCTCGCGCACCCAGTCGACGTTGCGTCTAACGGTGCCCAGGGGCGCATCCTCCAGGCCGACCCGGATGTGCCCCCCGGCCTCGACCGTCGGCCGCACGAGGTGCAAGATGTCCGTGCACCGGCCGGCCGTCATCCAGGTCGCGCCGGGGTGCTCGCGCTCCATCAGGTCGATGTAGGTCCGCAGGCCGTACAGGTCGGCGGGCAGGCCGAACGCAAACACATCGGTGAGCATGAAGCGGTAGATCGGCAGGGGCACGCCAACCATCTGGCGCCAGAGCGCCGCCCCCAGCCGGATGAACCCCGGCTCGTAGATCGCATAGCTGGGGTGGTAGGCGTAGCGCCTTGCCAGCTCCAGCCCGCGGCGAACGTGGGCTTCGGAATTGGTATAGACATAGCCCGAGGCGCGGCCGCTGCGGATGTCCTCCGCCAGGCTGAAGTTGACCGAGCCCGGATCGACCACCGACCACTCCAGCAGCCCCTGCTCGCACAAGGCCTCGATGGGCGCGTAGCGCTGCGGCGAGTCCGGCGCCTCCGGGTTCTGGCCGACGGTGGGATAGACGATCGCGTCGCACCGCTCCCGGATGCCGCGGATCACGTGGGCATAGGTCGCGGCATCGTCGTTCTGCCGCCCCGTCACCTCGTCGTAGGCATGCAGGTGAACGATGGACGCTCCCGCCTGCACACAGGCCACCGCTTCCTCGATCAGTTCCTCCCGCGTCACGGGCAGCAGCGGCTGCCGGCGCTTGGTCCAGCCTCCGTTGAGCGCCACTTCCAGCCAGACGCGTCGCTTATGCATGTTCCGCCTCGAACATCTGCACCGTGTGGGGCACCAGTTCCCGAGGCACCAGGACCGAATTCAGTCCCACGACCGAGCGGACGCGCGAGCCGGGGGAACTGGTGGCCCACTTGCCCGTACCGGATGCGCCGTTGACCGCCAGGGGGTCCACTTCACGGCGCAGCTTGTCCGCCTCGGCGCGGTCGCGCGTCTTGATGGCGATGCGCAGGATGACTTCGTATGGCTCGTGCCGGGGCGGAGGGGAAGACTCGCGGTGGACCCCATTGAGGCCCAGGTAGTCCATGCGGATTTCCTGCGCGTCGAGCCGGATGCGCTGGAAGCGCTCCTTCAGGACTTCACGGGTCAATTCGGCCCTCGCGAGGGCTCCGGGGCCGGCGAACAGCACCATTTCTTCGGTCATGAACCCTTCGCGCAGGCCGACGAGTGCCTTCAGCGTGGGAGTCTTCGGCAGACCGGCGTCGTCGATGAACACCTCCACCCGGTCCTCGCCGGCTTGCTGGAACCGCACCTTGGTGAGGTCGGCGATGCAGTCGGGGCAGAGGTAGCGCGAGGGGTCCTGCACTTCGTAGAGCAGTTGCTCCTTGCAGGTCGCCTCGTTCACCACGCCCCCGGTGCCGGGGAGTTTCCCGATCACGATGCGCGATGCGCTCACCTCGGCGATGGGATTGCCGACATTCGCCAGATCCGGCACGTCCTTGTAGCCGGGGTCGGCGAAATAGCCGCCCGAGACTTGGCATCCGCACTCCATCAGGTGGCCGACGATCATTCCCCTGGCCATGGCGTGGTGGTCGTCAAAGCTCCACCCGAATTCATGGGCGAGCGGCCCCAGGTACACGCACGCATCGGCAACGCGCGTCGTGATCACGATGTCGGCGCCCTGCCGGAGCGCCTCCACGATGCCTTGCGCGCCCAGGTAGGTTTCCGCCGAGACGATGCTCTGGCGGCTGGATGCGACCGGCGCGCCGGTTTCCACGAAGTCCAGGCCCATGTCAGCGATGCAGTCCAGCAGAATGCCGCCGCTGACGGCCGCGATCTTCAGCCCCTCGATGCCTTGCGCCTTGGCGAGCAGGGCCACGCGCCGCGCGGCGGCCACGGGGTCGAGCCAGCCCTGGTTGGTGATGATGCGGATGCCCTTGTCCTTGCAGGTGCGCAGCAGCGGCTCCAGGCGGGCTTCCAGATAGGGGTCGTAGGGCGGCACCGTGTCTCCGTCCATGCGGGCCACCTGGGCGGCGCTCATCGTGACTTCGGACATCGAGTCGAAGCACAGGTAGTCGATTCCGCCGCGCTGCGCCAGCTCCAGCGCGGGCTCGAAGCGGTCGCGCGCCCAGCCCGTCGCCGCGCCCAGCCGCACCGTTCGCTCCGCCCGGCTCATGCCCGGCCCTCCGAGCGCAGGACGTACCCCCGGGGCACGCGCACTTCCATGCCGAGCATCAGCGACGACAGCGCCTTGCCGGATTCCTCGAAAGCCAGCGTGCGCGAACGCCCGCCCTCCAGGACATCTTCGAGCACGAAGTTCAGGGCGCCTATCGCGGGCACCTCGTACCGGGTGATACGGCCCTTGGTGATCGGCCCGTACAGGCGCTGCACGGCCTCGGTGGTCACCTGCTCCACGAGCAGGCCGTAGTCCTGCTCGCGGTAGGCGATGACAGACACGTTGGAGTGGTTCCCTTTTTCGCCTGAGCGGGAATGTGCGATTTCTCGCAGCGTGGTGAGCTTCATCTGGTCTCCGGTGAATCGACCCATCCCGTGATGGGTGAGGCCAATGTAGGAAAAACCATAAAATTAAACAAATGAATTTTTAATTCTTCATTTATAAATAACCATTATGCAAATCTCGCTGTCGCAGTTGCGCGCCTTCGTGGCCGTCAGCCGGTACGGAAGCTTCACGCTGGCTGCCGACGCGCTGCACCGTACGCAGCCCGCCATCACCGTCCAGATTCAGCAGTTGGAGAAGGCGCTGGGGCTGCCACTGTTCGACCGCTCGACGCGCACGCTGCGCATGACGCCCACGGGGCTCGAACTCGCCCCCGTCCTGACCCGGCTGCTGGGCCAGTTGGACCAGGCTGTGCAGGGTTCCCAGGATTTGCGGGAAAAACGCACTGGCACCATCCGCATCGGGTGCCTGCCGTCCATCGCCTCCGCCTTCCTGCCGTCGCGGATCGAGGCCTTCCGCCGCAAGCACCCGGGTATCGGCTTCGTACTGAGAGACGACCTGGGCGACCGGCTGCTGCCGATGGTGCGGACGGGCGAGATCGAATTCATCATTTCCGACGTGCTTCCGAATGCCGGAGACCTGGAAAACACCTTCCTGATGGAAGAGCAGATGCACGCGTTCTTTGCCAAGACGCATCCGTTGGCGGACGTCGAAGACGCGGGCATCGAGGAGCTGTCGAAGCACGACCTCATCCTGATGGCGCATGGCAGCAATGCCAGGCGCATCGTGGATGCCGCATTTGCCGCGGCCGGACGGCAGGCCGTGCCCTTGTGCGAAGCGTCCTATATGTCCACGGCCATTGGCATGGCGGAGGCCGGCCTGGGCGTAGCGCTGCTGCCCGCGCTGGGGGTCGATCTGCGGCGGCATCCCCATCTCCGCGCCCGGCGGCTGCCGGGAAAGATGTTCTCGCGCCAGATTGCATTGATCCGTCTGCGCGGCAAGACCCTCTCCCCCGCCGCCACGGCGTTCATCGGCGATCTCGTTCTTGCCGGTGCCGGGCGCAAGCCGGCCTCGGGAAAGCGGCCCTGAGCCCCGGGGCGCAGGGGCGCGTCATGGACGGCGCGCTACGCCTTGGGCAGCGTCACGCCCACCTGGCCCTGGTACTTGCCGCCCCGGTCCTTGTAGCTCACGTCGCAAACCTCATCGCTCTCGAAGAACAGCACCTGCGCGCAGCCCTCGCCCGCGTAGATGCGCGCGGGCAGTGGCGTGGTGTTGCTGAATTCGAGCGTCACATAGCCCTCCCATTCGGGCTCGAACGGCGTGACGTTGACGATGATGCCGCAGCGCGCATAGGTGCTCTTGCCCAGGCAGATGGTGAGCACGTTGCGCGGGATGCGGAAGTATTCGACGGTGCGCGCCAGCGCGAAGCTGTTGGGCGGGATGATGCAGCTGTCGCCGTGGAAATCGACGAAGCTCTTCTCGTCGAAGTTCTTCGGGTCCACCACCGTGCTGTGGATGTTGGTGAACACCTTGAATTCGGGCGCGCAGCGGATGTCGTAGCCGTAGCTGCTGGTGCCGTAGCTGATGATCCTGCGGCCCTCGCGTTCACGGATCTGGCCGGGCTCGAAGGGTTCGATCATGCCGTGCTGCTCGGCCATGCGGCGGATCCATTTGTCGCTCTTGATGCTCATGCTGCGCTTCCCCACTACGTTTTTGATAGCTGCTCGCGCTTGATCATCAAGCGCCAGGGGCGTATTTTGCTTGAGAAATCACGGTTTCCTGCACCACGCGGTCGTCGCCCAGCACGATCAGCGCAAACAACAGCTCGTCCAGGCTGCGCGCCTGGCCCGCCTTGCGCTCCAGCAAAGGCGTGGCGCGGGGGTTGAGCACCACGAAGTCCGCCTCGCAGCCCGGCTGCAGGTTGCCCACCACGCCGGCCAGTCCCAGGGCCCGCGCCGCGCCCGCCGTGTGCTGCCACCACAGTTGCGCAGGCGACAGGCTCAGCCCCTGCTTGGTCCGGCCCTCGCGCCCCACGTAGTAGGCCGCCAGCATGGTGTGGAACGGGCTGAAGCTGGTGCCCCCACCCACGTCGCTGGCCAGCCCGTAGCGGAAGCCCACGCGGTCGGCGCCCGCGTAGTCGAAGAAGCCGCTGCCCAGGAACAGGTTGCTGGTGGGGCTCACGGCCGCCGCGGTGCCGGTATCGCGCATCAGCGCCCGGTCGTCGTCGTCGAAATGGATGCAGTGCGCGTACACGGCGCGCTCGCGCATCAGGCCGAAGTCGTCGTACACGGCCAGGTAGCTGCGCGAGGCCGGGAACAGCTCGCGCGCCCAGCGCACCTCGTCCAGGTTCTCGGCCACGTGGGACTGGATCCACACATCCGGGTAGCGCGCGGCCAGCTCGCCCGCACCGCGCAGCTGCTCCGGGGTGCTGGTGGGCGCGAAGCGCGGCGTGATGGCGTAGCCCAGGCGGTCCACCCCGTGCCAGCGCCGGATGAGGGCCTCGGTGTCGATCAGGCTTTGCTCCGTCTCGTCGCGCACGCCGTCGGGCGAGTGGCGGTCCTGCAGCACCTTGCCGGTGATCAGGCGCAGTTGCCGGCGCTGCGCTTCGGTGAACAGCGCATCCACCGACGCGGGGTGCGACGTGGCGAAGGCCAGCGCCGTGGTCACGCCGTTGCGCAGCAGCTCCTCGACGAAGAAGCGGGCCACCTGCTCGCCGTAGTCCGGCGCGGCGAAGCGCTGCTCGTGGGGAAAGGTGTAGTTCTCCAGCCAGGGCAGCAGGCCGTCGGCGGGCGAGCCGATCACGTCGGTCTGCGGGAAGTGGATGTGCATGTCCACGAAGCCCGGCGCGATGATGCGCCCCGGCAGGTGCATGACCGGCTGGCGCGCGTAACGAGCGGCCAGCGCCTGCCAGGCCCCGGCCGCGAGCACGCGCTGGCGGCCCTGGGCGTCGGGGCCCACGGCCAGCAGGCCATCCTCGTCGTACAGGGCCGACCCGTCGTCGGCGAAGCGCAAGAGCGCACTGCGGTAGATCTGCGTCGTCGTCATGGCCCGGGAGCTTAGCCGCACCCGGCGCGTGCGCCATATGCGCGGCGCGATAGAGCCTATCCGCCGCGCTACCATCCGGGCGGTTCCCCGCCATTTGCTTATAAGGAAACGCCCATGCCCATGTTCGTCGACACCTCGCCGCCCGGCCACTGCATCTTCTGCCGCCTGGTGGCCGGCGAGATTCCCGCGGCCAGGGTGTACGAGGATGGGCTGACCGTGGCCTTCATGGACATCGGCCAGGTCAACCCGGGCCACGTGCTGGTCGCCACGCGGCGCCACGCCGCCACCTTGCTCGACATCACGCCCGAGGAGGCGGCCGCCGTGATGCAAACCGCCCAGCGCGTGGCCCAGGCCGTGCGCACCGCGTTCGACCCGCCCGGCCTCACGCTGCTGCAGGCCAACGGCCGCGAGGGCGACCAGACGGTGTTCCACTTCCATATGCACGTGGTGCCGCGCCATACAGATGACGGCGTCGCGCTGACCTGGCCGCGCAAGGAACCGCCCGCCGAGGTGCTGCAGAGCTACGCCGCGCGGCTGCGCGAGGCCCTGGCCGGGCCGTGAAGGGGGAGCGCTTCGCCGCCCGGCGGCCTCAGTCGTGCTCGACGTACCGGTCGAAGAATTCCTTGAGCTTGTGCTCCCACGCCCGCTTGTCGGCGTTGCCCGCGAAGCTGGCCTCGAAGCTGTTGAACGCCAGCTGGTAGGCGTGCCGCGCCCCGAGGCCCGTGGCGGCGAAGACCTGGGTGAAGTTCTCGTTGATGTAGCCGCCGAAGTAGGCCGGGTCGTCCGAGTTCACGGTGGCCGCCAGGCCGGCGTCGAGCAACTGGGCGAGGTTGTGGTCGACGAGGTTGGGGAACACGCACAGCTTCTGGTTCGATAGCGGGCACACGGTGAGCGCGATGCGGTCCTGCGCCAGGCGCTGCATCAGGGCCTTGTCGTGCACGGCCTGCACGCCGTGGTCGATGCGCT
>Ga0206117_101587_pt1 | contig 10961 bp, 7 predicted proteins | sample 3A5Ametagenome_FD_177997 | JGI IMG/M metagenome (GOLD analysis project Ga0206117, IMG submission 177997) | Enriched microbial communities from leaf-cutter ant dump, University of Wisconsin, Madison, United States - 3A5A | ecosystem: Environmental > Terrestrial > Nest > Insects nest > Nest dump... | reverse complement strand
TGCCGATCGAACGCACAGCCCTGCCCGCCCCGGTCATGCGGTCCAGCAAGGTCGGCTCGGGCGGCATGACCGCCAGATCCTTGCGGTTGCCGGTGCGGCGGAAACTGCCGGGTTCCCCGACGAAGGGCCGGGCGATGATGCGGCCGATATTGTAGGGATCGACCAGCCGGCGGGCGACGCGGCAGACCGCGTACAGCCGCTCCAGGCCGAAATGCTGCTCGTGGGCGGCGATCTGGAACACGCTGTCGGCCGAGGTGTAGCAGATCGGCTTGCCCGTCCGGATGTGCTCGGGCCCCAGCCGCTCGATGATCTCGGTGCCCGAGGCATGGCAATCGCCCAGGATGCCGGGCAATCCCGCCTCGGCGATCAGGCCCGCGGTCAGTTCGGGCGGAAAGCTGGGGGTCGTGTCGGGGAAATAACCCCAGTCGAAGGTGACCGGCGCCCCGGCCATTTCCCAATGGCCCGACGGCGTATCCTTGCCGCGCGAGGTTTCCGCCGCGAAACCGAAGATGCCTTCGGCACCATCGGCGTCGACCGGCCGGCCGACGGAATCGCCGTGTGCGGCGTGCAGCCCCAGCCGCTGCAGTTCGGGCAGCGCCAGGCCGGGATTGGCCGCCATGATATGGCCGAAGGTATCGGCGCCGACATCGCCGAACGCCGCGGCATCCGGCGCGCCGCCGATGCCGAAGGAGTCCATTACCAGGATGAAGCCGCGCCTGTTCATCGCCACAGTCTGCGCCCGACCGGCCGGATCAGGCAATACGCTTGGCCACGATCGGGCCGGGCGCCTTGATGCCGTCGCCGACGACATAGGCGCGGTCGAGCGCGCGGGCGGCGGCGTCGGCCGCATCCTCGGTCCGGGCGTGAATCCAGGCCAGCGGGCGGTCGGGGCCGACCGCCTCGCCAGGGGCGGCCACGTCGCTCAGGCCCACGGCGGGGTCGACCGCGTCACCCGGCCGGGTACGGCCGGCGCCCAGCGCCAGGGCGGCGACGCCGACGGCGCGGCTGTCGACGGCGTGGACATGGCCGGTGCGGCTGGGGTAGGCCGCACGCACGACGGGTGCCGTCGGCAGGTGGCGATGCGGCGCTTCCAGCAGGTCGGCCGGCCCGCCCAGCGCCGCCACCATGCCGGCGAACCGTTCGGCCGCGGTGCCCGAACTCAGCGCCCCTTCGACCGCCGCGCCGGCGGCGATCTGGTCGACCAGCCCGCCCAGCATCAGCATTTCGGCCGCGCAGCGGCCGGTGACCAGATGCAGCCGGGGATCGCGCCGCGCACCGGTCAGGTAGTCGATCGCCTCGCGCACCTCCAGCGCATTGCCGACGGTGCGGCCCAGCGGCTGGTTCATGTCGGTCAGCAGCGCCACCGTCGGCAGGCCGGCGCCGGTCGCCACCTCGACGATCGATTTCGCCAGGACCTGGGCATCCTCGAACCGCTGGGCGAAGGCGCCGGTGCCGAACTTGACGTCCATCACCAGGCCCTTCAGCCCGGCGGCCAGTTTCTTCGACAGGATCGAGGCGGTGATCAGGGCGATCGATTCCACCGTCGCGGTGACGTCGCGGATGGCATAGAGGCGGCGGTCGGCCGGCGCCAGGTCGGCGGTCTGGCCGACGATCGCGCAGCCGTTGCGGGCGACGACGTCGCGAAACCGCGCGCGGTCGGGCGCGATGTCGTAACCCGGTATGGCCTCCAGCTTGTCCAGCGTGCCGCCGGTATGGCCCAGGCCGCGGCCCGAGATCATCGGCACGAACCCGCCGCAGGCGGCGACGATCGGGGCCAGCATCAGGCTGACCTTGTCGCCGACGCCGCCGGTCGAATGCTTGTCGAGCGTCGGACCCGGCAGGTTCATATCGTCCCAGCCGATGCGTTCGCCCGATGCGGTCATCGCGCGCGTCAGTTCGACCCGTTCCCGCGCGGTCATGCCGCGGAAGAACACCGCCATGGCGAAGGCGCCGACCTGGGCATCCTCGAGGCTGCCGTCGGTAATCCCGGTAACGATGAAGGCGATCTCTTCCGCCGTCAGTTCGGCGCCGTCGCGCTTGCGGCGGATGACTTCCTGGGGCAGCAGCATCAGCCCTGCTCCGCCAGCAGGGCGGCCATGCCGGCCAGGCCCGCGACCAGCAGCGATTGCAGCGCGGCGGCGCCGATGCGGGCGCGCTCGATCGTCAGGTGGTGGCTCAGGGTTTCTTCCTCGACCATGCCGGCGCCGTAATTGGTGATGTTGGAGAAGGCCGCGACCTTCAGGCCGTGATACCGGGCCAGGATCGCCTCGGGCACCGTCGACATGCCCACCGCATTGCCCCCCAGGATGCGGGCGGCGCGGATCTCGGCCGGCGTCTCGAAGATCGGGCCGGTGAACCAGACATAGACACCCTGGTGCAGGCCGATCGCCTGCCCTGCCGCCGCCTCGGCGAACACCTTGCGGATCGCGGCATCGTACAGGTTCGTCATCGGCAGGAAGGGCGGGCCGCCATCGGCGTTGCGGCGGCCGATCAGCGGGTTGGTGCCGGCGAAATTGATATGGTCGTTCAGCATCATCAGGCTGCCGGGCGGCATGCCCATGTCGAGCGATCCCGCCGCATTGGTCAGCACGATGCCGCGGCAGCCCAGCCCCGCCAGCGCCGCGATCGGCGTGGCCATGACGCCGGCACCGTGCCCTTCGTAGAAATGCGCCCGTCCCTTCAGGCAGGCGACCGGCACGCCGCCCAGCCGCCCCAGATGCAGCGTACCGCCATGGCCCGCCACCGACGGGGCCGGGAAACCGGGCAGTTCGGCGTAGGCGATCTCGACCGCGTCTTCGACGGCGTCGGCCAGCGGCCCCAGCCCCGACCCCAGGATCAGGGCGATCTCGGGCGCGAAACCGGCAGGCAGACGGGCACGGATGGCGGCGATGGTGTCGGCGGGGTCGGTCATGCGATCACGCGCTCCGGCGGGAAGGTGGCGGTTACGGCGGTACCTCTACCCTCGGTGCTGTCGATCGACAAGCCGCCGCCGTGCAGCCGCATCAGCGCATTCGAGATCGACAGACCAAGCCCCGTGCCCTCGTGTTCGCGCGCCAGCCGCATGTCGGCCTGCTGGAACGGTTCCAGCACGCGGGCCAGGGCGTGGCGCGGGATGCCGATGCCGGTGTCGGCGACCCGCAGCGCCAGCCCGCCATCGGCGACGCGGTACAGGTCGATGGTGATGCTGCCCCGTTCGGCGTTGAACTTGACGGCGTTGGACAACAGGTTCAGCACCACTTGCTTCAGGGCCCGGCGATCGGCGCGCAGGGACGTGCCGTCGCTGCGGGCATTGTTGGTCAGGACAATGCCGCGGGCCTCGGCCCGGGCGCGGACCATCATCACACAGGTATCGATCATCTGCGCCGGATCCAGCGTCTCGTCCTCCAGGACGACCTGGCCGGCCTCCAGCTTGGACATGTCCAGCACGTCGTTGATCAGCGACAGAAGGTGGCGGCCGGACACCGCGATGTTGTCGACATATTCGCGATAACGGGCATTGCCGACCGGGCCGAACAACTGCTGCTGCATGATCTCGGAAAAACCGATGATCGCGTTCAGCGGGGTGCGCAGCTCATGGCTCATATTGGCGAGGAATTCGCTTTTGGCCCGGTTGGCCAGTTCGGCGGCCTGCTTGGCGGCGATCAGCCCGGCCTCGGCCAGCTTGGCGTCGGTCACGTCGCCGATCGATCCGACGACGCGGCGGGCGGCGCCGTCGGGGTTGCGGACGATGAAACCCCTTAGTTTCAGCCAGCGCCAGGCCCTCTCCTGCCCTGCCCTGCCCTGCCCTTCCGGGCTGTCGTTGCCTGCCGTCCGGGGGCCGGTGCGCACGCGGAATTCGATATCCAGCCGGTCGGCGGCAGCGGCAAAGGCGACCGCGATCTCGGCCCGCACCCGTTCGCGTTCGTCAGGCCCGGCAAAGGACAAAAGGTCACCCAGGCCGTCGCCCAGCCGGTCGACGCCCAGCAGTTCCAGCAGCCGGGGTGCGGCGTGGAACCGGTCCTCGGGCACATCCCAATCCCAGATCGCCTCGTGCGCGCCCTCGACCGCCAGGGCGTAACGCTCCTCGCTGAGGCGCAGGGCCACCTCGGTTTCCTTGCGCCCGGTCACGTCCTGGGTGGCGACCACCACCCGCACCGCCCGGCCCTGCTCGTCGCGTTCACAGGCGGCCGTGGTCGACAACCAGCGATAGACCCCGTCGGGCTTGCGAAAGCGGTATTCCAGCGCATCGTCGCGGCCCTGGACCAGGATGTCGCGGAACCAGATGCGCGCGGCTTCGCGGTCATCGCCGTGGATGCGGTCGAGGATTTCGGGAAACGTCGGCGGCCGGGCGTCAGGTGCGTCGCCCGACATGATCCGGTGGGTTTCGTTGCGGAAAGCCTGTCCGGTCTTGGCATCCCAGTCGTAGAGCGCGACATTGGTGCCGTTGACCAGCAATGCGTAGCGCTGTTCGGCCGCGTCGAGGGCGCTGCGCGCCTGTTCAAGTTCGCTGATGTCGATGGTGATGCGCAGCAGCCCGCCATCGACCGTCTTGCGCTCGGCGATGACCACGGCTTTCCCGTTCATGTGGATCAGCCGGGTGGGCGGGGGATCATCAAAATGGGCCAGTCGCCACGCAATGAAATCCTCGCGCGTCGCGGGGCCGTCTGCCGGGTGGTAGCCCGCGTCCCAGATCGCGCCCAGCACCTCGCGGAAATAGATGCCCGGCTTGATCTTGTCGCGCAGCAGCGGGATTTCGAAATCCAGCGTCCGCTGGCTGATCAGCACCAGGCGCTGGTCGGCGTCGTACAGGGTCAGCGATTCGGGGATATGCTGCAGCACGTCCAGGAAGCGCCGCTCGCGCTCGCGCTGCTCGGTCACGTCGATGATCGACCCGGCGATGCGATAGGCGCGCCCGTCCGGCCCCAGCGCCGCGGCTCCGGAATTCATGCAGACCCGCACCGTCCCGTCCGGGCGGATGGCGCGGTGTTCCACGGTCAGCGTGTCTTCCGACTGCATCAACCGGATCATCCAGTCCCGGACCAGTTCGCGGTCGGCCGGATGGACGCGATCCAGCCAGTCGTTGCGCCGCCAGTTCGCGGTATCGGTCTGGCCCAGCCCCAGGATTTCGCGGCCGCGGTCCGACAGATGGATGCCTTGCCCGACATACCAGTCGAACAGCCCGACGCCCGACCCGCGCACCGCCAGGTCGTAGCGCTGTTCGTTGGCCAGCGCGTCGGCGCGCGCCAGCTCGATTTCGGTGACGTCGACGGCGACGCGCAGCAGGCCGCCGCCGCCGGTCTTGCGTTCGGAAACGCGGAACCAGCGATCGCCATGCCGGCGGATGCGCGAGGCGTTGGGCTGCTCGAATGTCGCCAGCCTCATGGTCTGCCAGGCGTCGCGATCGGGATATTGCGCGCGGACGGCGGGCACATGCGTCCAGATCAGCCCGACGATCTCGGCATAGGTCTGGCCCGGTCGTACCTGCCCCTGCAGTTCGGGAAATTCGTCGAAGAACGCGGCCGAGCAGAACTTCAGGCAGCGATCGGGCCCGAAGAACAACAGGCTTTCGTGCATGTTGCCGATGACGTCGGCCAGGCTTTGCGATGCCTCGCCCGCCGCGTCGCGGGCGGCGACGATGCTGGTGACGTCGCTGCGGATGGTCAGGACGCCGCCGCCCGACAGCGGGTGATCGCGCAACACGTGCTGGCGGCCCATCCGGTCGACCAGTTCGTGGGGTTCGCCGTCGGGATTGGCCAGGGCGGCCTGGCGGGCCGCGACCAGGTCCCCGGGCCGGTCCACGTCCATCGCGTCGAAGCGCAGGACGAACGGTGCATGCAGGGCCGATACCTCGGCGGCGCTGCGGCCGACCATCTGCGACCGCGGCAGCTTGAAATCGCGCACCATCGACTGGTTGCACCAGGCAACGCGCCGTTCGGCATCGTATATCGTTACCGCCTGGGGCAGCGCGTCGAGGATTTCGGCGAGCTGGCGACGCAGGAGATCGGGATCGTTTGAAAGGTGGAGGTAATCGGCCGGATCGCCATTGTCGCCCACGGTGCCGCCTGTCCCTCCTTGAAATGACCTTAGTCGGCGGCCCCCAGATTGTGCGGTCCGAAGGCCAGTGGCAATAGCTCGACAAGGGGGCGGCCGATGATGCGGCGCGAGGTCGCGCCGGCCAGGGTGACGATGGCGCCGGCCAGGCCGAATTCATACAGCCGCTGGCGGCAGCCGCCGCAGGGCGCGCAGGGTTCCGGGCCGTTGCCGACGACCGCCGCGGCCTGGAAGCGTTTGCCCCCGGCCGCGATCATCGCGGCGATCGCGCCGGCCTCGGCGCAGGTGCCGAGCGGATAGGCCGCATTCTCGACATTGCAGCCGACATGGATCCGGCCTTTCTCGTCGCGCAGCGCGGCGCCGACCTTGAAGCGGCTGTAAGGGGCATAGGCGCGCCGGCGGATGGTGCGCGCGGCCGCCAGCAATTCCTGATCCATGGGCATGGTCTCCGGCGTGTCGGTTCGGGGGGTCAGTTCAGCGGCGAGAACGGCGCCGGCGTCGGGGCATGGCCGAGGCGTTCGGGGTTCAGCGCGGCATAGGCGACCGCGCCGTCGACGATACCGGCGATCACCGGCAGCCCCTCCAGATTGCGCGAGGCGCGCGCGGCGTTCAGCGGCAGGTCCTCGCCGATGGCATGGAAGCGGCCGGCCACGACGACGGCGTCGCATTCGGCCATGCCGATGCCCTGCCCGGCCAGTTCGCCGTCGCGCAGGCGGCGGGCGACGGTCGTGGTCATCAGATACGCCGCTTCGGCACCGGTCGTCCAATAGCGCAGCACGGCATCGGGGCCGCGGCCTTCGGACGTCAGCGGGTTGACGTGGCCCGGCCGCCTGCGCATCTCGACCGCCAGCCGCAGATCCAGCGGTTCTTCGCCGGCGCCGGGCAGCACGGCGATCAGCAGGCGGTGATGGATTTCCGAGACCTCGGCCATCGCGGCGCGGAAATCGCGCAACTCGCCGGCCAGTGCGGCCATCGACGACAGATCGTCGGGCTGGTTCATGACGGCGGCCATCAATGCCTCGCCCAGCGCCACCGCGCGGCCATAGGCCGGCACCGACATGCTGCCGCTGCCGTCCAGGCACCAGCGCGAGATGCCGTCGGCGGCCGAGGCGGAAATGAATCCGATCGACTGCAGCAGCGGCAGCCGCTGGCCGGCGCCGACCTCGCCGCCCAATGTGAGTTCGCGCACCGCGCCGACCGCGATCAGGCCCAGGAACCGGTCGGCCACGACATCGCGGGTGGTGACCTGGTCCTTCAGCCGGCCCACTACGTGGCCCATCAGGCCGAGCAGGCTGCGGCTGGCCTCGACCGCCGACAGCATTTCCGCTGTCGCACGATCCTCGGCGACTTCGCGCGGCGCCGGCGGCGGTACCGAGCCGGGGATCGGCACATAGGAATTGAAGCCGGTCTCGGCGTCGGTCTCGTCCTGGGTCACCGTCGGTTCCCAGGGCATCTCCTCCGGTTCGGGCGCGGTCTTCTTCGGCGGCGGCGCTGCGGGTGCCGGCTCGGTCGCGGCCGCCGCCTCCGCCGCGGCCAGTTCGGCTTCGGCCGCCTCGGCGGCCGGCGCGTCGGCAGCCGGCGGGCCATCCTGCATCGGCGGCAGGTCGGGCAGGACCGGGGTGACCTGGCGTGTCGGCCCCAGCAGCATGACGCGGGGTTCGGGCGTGCTGACCTCGCCGTCCGAAAAAGCCGAGACGACCCGCGCGGCCGAAACGTCGAACGAGGCCGCCAGCGCGAAATAGGCCAGGATCGAGCCGCCGCCGAACACCGCCACCAGCAGATAGCGGAACAAGTCGGTATTGGCTATGCCACGCGGGAAGGCGGCGGTCGCCACCACCATCAGCGCCCCCGCACACATCCCGCCGATCAGCATGGCGATGATCAGGATGGTGAAGAACCGCCAGACCACGGCGGTATCCTCGGCCGACGGTCCGTGTTGGCGCCGCAGCGGGGGCAGGTTGGGCAAGTGATCTTCGCCGGGCAGGGGCGGCGCGGTCATGGCGATCGCGGGCGGCGTGGTTTCGTACAGGATCTGCCGGCCCATGGCCTTGCCGCCGCGGGTCCGCGTTTCCTTGACCACCCGCATCGCCGAGGGCGGCGGGCTGCGCTTCAACCCGCCGATGAAGGCCTGCAACTCGTTGCCGGCATTGGCGAAGTCCCGCACTTCGAGCCATTTGCCGCCGGTCAGCTGGTAGACCAGGTAATGATCGAAGGTCTCGATCGAACCGTGCTTGGCCTCGTGCGCCTGCAGGGCGGCCGACCGGTGGATGACCAGTTCGTCCCACTGCCCGGCATCGGGGTTGAAGGCCGATTTGACGATCTTCAGCCAGACCCGACGGTTGCGCTGTTCGATCTGGCGGGCCAGGTACAGCGCCGCCTCGCGCTCGCGCGCCGCGAAGCGTTCGACCAGTACCCAGTAGTCATTCTGGTACTCGTAAAGCTCGAAGGATGTCTCGGGCACCGCCATCGTGCGATCATACCCGAGATGACGTCGCGGTTATCGGGGAAAGATTGGTATCCGGGGCGTCAGACCGAGGGGATGTCGCCCTCGGCCTGGCGGGCGGCGAAGTCGGCGGCGAATGCCGCCATGCGGCCCGCGCCGATCGCCTCGCGGATACCGCCCATCAGATCCTGATAATAGGTCAGGTTGTGCTGGGTCAGCAGCATGCTGGCCAGGATTTCGCCTGCCTTGGTCAGGTGATGCAGATAGGCGCGGCTGTAGCCGCGGCAGGCGGGGCAGCGGCAGTTCTCGTCCAGCGGGCGCGGATCCTCGGCGTGGCGGGCATTGCGCAGATTGACCGAGCCGCGCGGCGTCCAGGCCTGGGCGGTGCGCCCCGACCGGGTCGGCAGGACGCAGTCGAACATGTCGATGCCGCGCATGACCGCACCGACGATGTCGTCGGGCTTGCCGACGCCCATCAGGTAGCGCGGCTTTTCGCGCGGCATGTGGGGGGTGGTGACGTCGAGGCTCGAGAACATCAGCTCCTGCCCCTCGCCCACGGCCAGCCCGCCGACGGCATAACCGTTGAATGGCATCGCCATCAGCCCGGCGACCGATTCGGCGCGCAGGTCGCCATAGACGCTGCCCTGGACGATGCCGAAGATCCCGTAACCCGGGCGGTGCCTGAACGCGGCCAGCGACCGTTCGGCCCAGCGCAGCGACAGCCGCATGGCCTGGGCCGCCTCATCCTCGGTCGCGGGGTATCGCGTGCATTCGTCGAGCTGCATGGTGATCGTGGCGTCCAGCTTGTGCTGGATGTCGACCGAGCGTTCGGGCGTCAGTTCGTGCCGGCTGCCGTCCAGGTGCGAACGGAAGGTCACGCCCCGCTCGCTCATCGTGCGCAGTTCGTTCAGCGACATCACCTGATAGCCGCCGGAATCGGTCAGGATGGGCCGCTGCCAGTTCATGAAGCGGTGCAGCCCGCCCAGCCGCTCGACCCGCTCCGGCCCTGGGCGCAGCATCAGGTGATAGGTGTTGCACAACAGGATGTCGGCGCCGGTTTCGCGCACCGCCTCGGGCGTCATCGCCTTGACGGTGGCGGCGGTGCCGACCGGCATGAAGGCGGGGGTGCGGATCTCGCCGTGCGCGGTGTCGACGCGGCCCAGGCGGGCGGCGCCGTCCTCGGCCAGCAAGGTGAAGGCGAATTCGGTGGTCATGCAGTCATCCGGTGCAGCAGGCTGGCATCGCCGTAGGAATAGAACCGATAGCCGTCGGCGACGGCATGGGCATAGGCCCCGCGCATCCGGTCCATGCCGGCAAAGGCGCAGACCAGCATGAACAGCGTCGATTTCGGCAGGTGAAAATTGGTCATCAGCACGTCGACCGCGCGAAAGCGGTAACCCGGCGTGATGAAGATCGCGGTTTCGCCGGAAAACGGCATCACGGTGCCGTCGTCGCGTGCCGCGGTTTCCAGCAGCCGGGTGGCCGTGGTGCCGACGGCGACGATGCGGCCGCCGGCGGCCCGCGTCGCATTGATCGTGGCCGCCGCCTCGGGGGTGATCTCGCCCCATTCGGCATGCATGCGGTGTTCGGCGATCACCTCGGTCTTGACCGGCAGGAAGGTGCCGGCGCCGACATGCAGCGTGACGGTCAGGCGCCTGACACCGCGCGCCTCGATGCGGGCCAGCAATTCGGGGGTGAAATGCAGCCCGGCGGTGGGCGCCGCGACCGAGCCTTCGGCGTCGGCGAAGACGGTCTGGTAATCCTTGCGGTCGCGGTCGTCGGCGGCGCGCTGGGCCAGGATATAGGGCGGCAGCGGCAGGCTGCCCCAGCGTTCAAGCGCGGCGAACAGCGTGGCATCGTCGCAGCCGAAATCGATGCGAACCTCGCCGTCCCGGCCCTTTTCGACCACGGTGGCAACCAGGTCTTGGGCAATCTCGACCCGGTCGCCGGCATCCAGGCGCTTGGCCGGCCGGGCAAAGGCCGCCCAGGCCCCCGGGCCGATACGGCGGTGCAGCAGCAGTTCGATGCGGGCGCCGGCTCCACCGGCCCGGGGCCGGGTGCCGTAAAGGCGGGCGGGAATGACCTTGGTGTCGTTGGCGACCAGCAGGTCGCCGGGGCGCAGCCAGTCGGCCAGGTCCCCTATCCGCGCATCGGTCAGCCCCTCGTCGGGGCCGACCACCAGCAGGCGGGCGCTGTCGCGTGGTTCCGCCGGGCGCGTCGCGATGCGCTCCGGCGGCAGCACGAAGTCAAAGTCGGCAAGGTGCAACCCCGAGGTCACTCCTTGACGTCGGCGGCGACACGCATCTTCACGATCTTGTCGGGATCGGAGACGGTGCCGTTGCGGGCGGGGTCGCCCTTCTTGATCTTGTCGACGACGTCCATGCCTTCGACGACCTTGCCCCACAGGGTGTACTGGCCGTCCAGATGCGGGGCCGCCTCGAGCACGATGAAGAACTGGCTGTCGGCCGAGTTCGGATCGGCGGCGCGT